>TARA_R100000306_G_scaffold60949_1_pt1 | contig 16704 bp, 15 predicted proteins | sample TARA_R100000306 | Tara Oceans TARA_R100000306 (sample SAMEA2620824) | marine metagenome | biome: marine biome (ENVO:00000447); feature: mesopelagic zone (ENVO:00000213); material: "saline water (ENVO:00002010), including plankton (ENVO:xxxxxxxx)" | depth 1000 m | reverse complement strand
AGCAAAAACCCCTATCGGCGCTGCCGGTAGGGGTTTTTTGTTTTTGATACCCGCCGATGTCCTACGGACATGGTCACTCGGGCCGTCCTGGCCCTCGCCCTTCGGGCAGCCTTCGGCTGTGCAAAACGGCTGTCCTGCCGTTTTGTCAGGCATCAAAACGGGAAAATCCCCGGTCTCGTCAGAGGCCGGGGATTTTTTTTGCGCTCGTTTTTAGCTCAGGTCTTTCTTGACACGGGCTATGGTGCTTGAGACATTCTTGATTCCTGCACCGTCGATCTAATGATTGCCAGTCAGGCCGTCGGAGTATACCGATCCCGGAAAGATGCGTATTCAAAAAATAATTGGAGACGAGTCTCATGCGTGTTGCTATTACTTTATCTGTGCTCGCATTTCTGTTCGTAGGTGCAGCCACTGCTGTTCTTGCGCAGACTCAACCACCAGCTTCGCCTCCAGAACACTGGGGCCCGGTTTCGATCGATCTCGAAGAAGTCGACTATCCCTATCCCGTTCAATATCTGGAAAGAGAGCTTGAAGGCGAGCGTGTTCGTATCGCTTACATGGATGTCATGCCAACCGGCCAGGCAAATGGCCGCACCGTCTACCTGACTCATGGAATGAGCTACTACGGCTGGTATTGGGGAGAAACAATAGGAGTACTGGCAGATGAAGGGTATCGAGTCATTGCCGAAGACAGACTTGGTTGGGGCAAGTCTTCCAAGCCTCTGATTCCTTACAGCTGGCATCTGCATGCAGAAAATATGGCTGCAGTCATGGATCACCTGGGCATTGAGCAGGCGGCGGTGATAGGACACTCAATGGGAGGCCAGATGGTCTCTCGCTTCGCGCGCTTATATCCAGAACGCACAACCCACCTGGTAATGGTAAACCCTATCGGCTTGTCCGGCAGGAGCGGCCCAGCCCCGATGGCACCGGTGACGGGGGACGTACTTGCGCCTGACGACACACTAGAGACAGATCGCCAAGCCGTTTATGAACGTCATCTTCGTACTGAAACCCGTCGAGTCGTCGAATGGAAATCAGAATTCCTGGAACATGTCCGGATACGGTTTGGCAATGACATCAGCGAAGGTGGCCCGCTCAAGAATGCCATACTCGCAGCCAACCGCACTGGCGACAGCATGGCTGGCGACTGGCCACTCATTCAGGCCAGTGCTCTGGTGATAGGGGGTGAGGAAGATGGTGCAGGTTTCCCGGAAGCTGTTCGTAATGCCGCGTCGATCCTGCCGAATGGAGAGGCACACCTGATTCCTGGTGTGGGCCATAATCCGCACCTTGAAGCCCCCGATGCTCTCAACCGTGAACTTGTCCGCTTTCTAGGTCGTTAGTCCTTAAAGTCGCGTGCATGCAGCTTGGTGCTGCTCTCGGTACGGATTACAGTCTGGTGCACGCCAACCGTTTCCATTTTGACGCGAATCAATTTAATCTTTGTCGATAAAGATCGGGCTGCTTGATTGTCGTAGAATTGTGCCGCAGTCACTCACAGGAATATCGCTCACACATGGCAAAAAACACTGATAAATCGATACCCGTAAAGCTTTCCAGCAGCGTCGATGTTGCCATGGCTGCGTCAGTCTATCGCAAACTAGGGCGTGTCCACATGCCCAACATCCTGAGTTCGCAGAGTGTCAAAAAGCTTGTCGAAAGTTTGAATGAGGATATTCCCTGGAAGCTGCACTTCAACAGCAGTGGCAATGTCTATGACCTGGAGCCTGCGCAGTTTGAAGCCCTGCCTGACTCGGGAAAAAAATCACTGACCGACGCAATTTATGCGAATGCCAGGAGCAACTTTCAGTACCTGTTCGAGAACTTTCCAGTGTCTGACATGTATGAGTCAGGACACCATAAACAACACTACGTGATGCGCGTTTATGAATTTCTCAACTCAGAGCGCTTTCTTGCCTTTGCGCGAGAGCTTACCGGGAATGCTGAGATCAGGCTGGTCGACGCCCAACTGACTCGATATCAGCCGGGGCACTTTCTGACTTGTCATGATGATCATGTCCCAGGCAAAAATCGCGTCGCGGCCTACGTATTGGGATTAACAAACAAATGGCGCCCTGATTGGGGTGGGGCTTTGAATTTCGTGGATGGAGACGGGCATATTGCAGAGGGGTATATGCCCCGACTGAATGCCTTGAACGTGTTCAAGGTGCCGCAATTGCATTCAGTCGGGTGTGTCTCTCCATTTGCAGGCTCACCTAGAGTCAGCATCAGTGGATGGTTCAGAACCTGAGGTAGTCAGTCGAATTTCAACGCAGGGCGATACGCACGTCGCCAACGCCAACTTCGGCAGTCAGATCTTTGTCGCCGTCGCCTGTTGCGCTCGTGTCGCTGCTGACCAGAGCACGTTGACTGTCCGTCTCAGCTGCGCCGCGCACACGGGTGTCACCCACGCCCGCACTGGCGCTGATACGACCAGTTGATGATCGTGATGTTTCGATATCTATTGTACCGACGCCGACGTGAATATCGAATTCGCTGTTGATGCCTGCAATTTCTACGGTACCGACTCCAAGATCAATTGAAACGCGCTCCAGGTCCGGGATTCGAATGATCCAGTCCGCCGAAATATCATCCTCGTCCAGGCCCAGATTTAATTCACCCGCACGAATGCGACTTTCAATATCAATCTGGCTCAGGTCGGGTTCATCACTGAACCAGCCTAAGCTCCAGCCATGATCTTCAGCTTTGATGGTCACTTCTACTTCAATCGAGTCGGACTGTGATTGTTCGATGAGCAAGGTTCCCACATTGGTGTCGATGTCCAGTCGATCAATGTCATTGCTGTCAAAGGTGTGGCGGCGAACTTCATCAGCGCAGGCCACGCTTATCGAAAACGCCAGTATGAAAACTGTGGCCAATGTCTTTAAGTTGATCATCCCTATCTCCTGCCCGGTAGTTACTTTTCAATTCGTTTACGCAATCAATTGCGCGTTGCAATACATTCAGCAATACTCGTGCCAAAAAAAAATAAATATAAATAACAAAAGGATAGGGGATTCTGTGCGGATACGTGTTGGCGGGATTGACTAAAAGTGTGTGGCATTTAACAAAAAAGGGAGGCCTTATACCGGGCCTCCCCCTTTTCATTCAACTGCACCCAAGGTGCAGCCGGAAGTATTACTGACGGACGTAGCGCTTGATGCCGCCGACCGGGCCAACTTCGGCGCCGTAGATCACACCATTGCGGTCTACAGTTACACCTTCAGCCGTACAGGTGCCACGGCAATCAGGCTGCGGATCCGGGATCAGATAATGAACTTCGCCGGTACGGGCGCTGCCGACGCGGATACCACGTGTCCAGTGTCCCCACTGCGGCGCAACTGAGCCTGACTCGGAGTCTGCGGCGTACAGTACGTCATTCTCGTCGATGAACAGGCCACTGTTCCGGCTGAACTGGTACCAAGTGTCCAGCAATTCACCATCCTGAGTATAGATCTGGATACGGTTGTTGCTGCGGTCAGCGATAAACAGGCGACCCTGCGAGTCCAGTGCCAGTGCGTGCGGTTGCATGAAGTTCTCCGGGCCTGAGCCGTAGGAACCCCAGGTCATGACCAGGTCACCGGCCGGGCTGAATTTAAGAATACGCGCAGTTGAGCCTTCTGCGTTGGAATGCCCTTCGGCTACAAAAATATGGCCATCTGGAGCGACCAGCACGTCATTCGGCTGGAAGAGATAGTTGGGGTCACGGCCACCACCGGGCATGCCCAGAGTCATCATATGATGACCATCAGGGCTGAACTTGTGGACCTGGTGACCGTAGACTTCAGTTTCTTCTACGCCGTCGCCGCGGTTGTCGCGCGCATCGGTTACCCAGACGTTGCCCTGTGGATCAACCTCGATGCCGTGAGGCCAGGTGATCATGCCGGCGCCAAAACTGGTAACCATGTTGCCATCGGCGTCGAACTTCATGATCGGATCAAGATTTGAGTTCTGGACGCAGGCGCCCACGTTGCCGCTGCAGCGTTCTGCGACCCAGATGCTTTCGCCATCAATATCGATGTGAACGGCACTGGTTGAACCCCATTCACGACCAGCAGGAAGCTTCAGGTAGTTTTCCACGGTCTGGTAGGGGTTTGGCAGATCATTGACTGGATCCATATCCGGATTGCTGTAGTCGGTCTGCGCACTGGCAGCGATGGACATGGCGCCGAATGCTGCTGAAATGGTCAGCAGGACGGCCTTCAATGGCTTATTGCTATTGCTCTGACTGATGTATGACATGTGTGGAGTGATCTCCCTTCTGATAACTGTTATGGGGCCGATCAGCATAAACTACCTGTTACGCTAACTCAATGATTACCGGACGTTACCGCTTCCTCCTGAGGCCACATCTGACTGGGCTGCAGCGGCTGCTGGTAAACGCGAGTGGCATCGAAGTTCGTCCTGTCGATGCCATAGACCTCGAACAGGGTTTCCAGGCCTGTGGCAGGCTGATCTGTTGCGCTGTCAGTGTTCAGGCCGCCAAGCCGGTCAGGGTCAGTTACGACGGCGGCGGCATGCATAAGGCCAGCATCACGAGTCCCTGCAACCAGCAGAAACTGATTCCCGCTGGCAGCGGGCCACGAGGACACAAGGCCCAGATCCCTGAAGGGCTCGCCCTGTTCTGGCAGACCAGCTGTGCTGCGGTGCAGGCGGCCGGACCTCTTTTCGTACAGCTCGTCGTAGGTGTCGCCAGGCAAAAGGCCAGATGCCGTGAAGTAAAGATTGTTGAGCTTGTCCATGGCGCTGATGTAGCCGATATATACGATGTGGTTGTTGCGCAGATCGGCTGTGGTGACGCGCGACATCATTTTGATCTGATGGCGCTTGCCGGACGCCTGAACAACGGGGCCTATATTCAGCAGGGCCGAGGCGCTGCCTTCCGGCATGTAGGTCATGTCGAGGTCGCGGAAGTAACTCTGGAGCTCACTGTCCTGCATGAACAGAGAGACCAGATCCTCGCGCGAATTAATGTAGAAATCCCGCACCATGCGCGCAATGCGTCCCTGTTCGTCCAGCTCACCAAAGATATAGTAGTCACCCATAACGACGAGGATGGGGACCTCATCGTCCATCATGGCCGCCCAGGGTTCGGAACTTAAAACGGCACTGACAGACTCAGAGCTTGACGGTCGTGTTCTATCCAGCCATTGCCAGACGTTTGCCATCAGCAACACAACAACCAGAAGCCCCCAGGCAAGGTTTGTGGCTGTCAGGCTGCGTTTGTGAGTGGGTTGAGTCAGACCGGCAGCCGCTCCATCATGTTCATCTGGCTGGCTGGTGGTTACTACCATGTATTGCCCTTTGGGGATGCGCAGTTGAGGGTCTGCATCGGGGGCAATCGTCTGGTAGTATTTTTCGAGTCGTGTTCGGAGTTTATGAATATAAACGCGCACAACCGAGTCCCGCGTTACATCGAAGCTGCCATCCCTGCCAAGCACGTCGACGGCGATGTCAAACTCCTTTGGCTGCCGGGAGTTTTCTGAGCAGTCAATAAGGTAATCCAGCAGTTGCGTATAGACCGGAGAGCGTCCGAGCGCGCCGCTGGCGACAACTTTGTCGCGGGCCTCGCGCAGGGCGGCTGTTGCTGTGTTGTTGTCGATACTGCTGCTTGGCATAAATGAGCCGGCTCCAGGCTCCTGGACCGCTGGTTTCGAGAATTCTGAGCGGATATTAAACCGCTGACCACGGTGGATGTCCAATAGCATCAGTAATATCGCATGAATGCGGGAATTTACGCGATGAATGGATTAATTCACTTTAATTCGATGTGTTAATCTCGCCCTCTGATTTGGATCAAGCCGATCGCTGGATTTGCGCAGGAAGCTGCGCTATTCTTCGCGGCACTATATACGGAGCGAACGACCGGTAAATGTGCCGGCAGGTTCATAGTGGGAGGTCAGCAGCGTAATGAACGAATTGCTATATCAATTCGCAGAGTGGCTTTATGCAACGCCATGGAGCCGTGCGATAGAAGAGTCGTTCTATCTATATAACTGGATTGAAACGACGCACGTGCTGACAGTCATGCTCAGTCTCGGTATGTTGATTTTTATCGATTTGCGCATGCTCGGATGGGTTATGCCGCAAGTGTCAGCAGTGAAGATTGCCCAGCGTTTGAATACAGCCATGATGATTGGCTTCGTGATTATGTTCATAACAGGCATCCTGCTCTTCTACGCCAAACCTACTTACACAATTCAGAGCATCTGGTTCCGTATCAAAATGGTCCTCCTGCTGGGTGCATTCGTGAATGCTCTGTTATTCCACAAGCGAATGATGTCATCTGAAGGTTCATGGGACATGGAACCCAGAGCACCTGCGCATTTGCGACTTGGTGCGGCATTGTCGCTGGGTCTGTGGGCCGGCGTCGTAACAACAGGGCGACTGATTGCCTACGACTGGTTTCATTGCTATCGGGATCTGCCAGCAGCAATGGCATGGGCTGCAGGTTGCGTGGCTGACTGAGCGGCGGGTTATGCCGCGGTGGCTGACTGAGAGTTAACTGACGCTGGCGCATAGCAGCCGGCTTGCGAGAGACAGGAGTACCCGATGGAACTATTACCACTAGGATTCTTTGAATGGGCCGAGTCATCCTTCCTCGGATATATTGGCAAGACGTATGGTGGCATCTACGCGACGCTGGGCCAGTCCGTGCATTTGATCTCGCTGGCTGTGCTGGGCGGGGCAGTGCTGGTCAGTGATTTTCGTCTGTTGGGATGGGTGCTAAGAGATGTCCCCTCTGAAGTAGTCGCGGAGCAGGCCCACAAATGGTTCAAGATTGCACTGTTCACGATCATCGCCAGTGGTGTATTCATGGCTGCAGCTATCGCCATCAAGCTGTATTACAACGCCGCCTACTGGGCGAAGATGTATGCACTGATCTCTGGTGTGCTGTTTGTATTTCTGGTGCGCCGTCCGCTTCTGAAAGGTGACCACTCACAGATCAATCCCTGGGTGCTCAAGCTGGTGGCTGTTGCGTCCATTCTGGTTTGGGTCAGCGTTGCAGCAACAGGCCGCTGGATCGGTTTTTCCTGATTGCGGCATTACCGAAGAGAATTGGGAGTAAAGATATGACAGAGTCATCAAAGCTGAGCACTATTGAAAAGATCGCAGTCGCCAGTTCCGTGTTTATTATAGGTGCTGGCATCGTGTACTGGGCGTTTCAGGTAGGTAACGTGATCGAGCTGTTGAGACTGGCTTACGGCTAGGCGACAGGCTGTCAGAGTAAGCAGCAGGGATAAAAAAAGCGGCGATCAATTGGATGCTTCCCATTGATCGCCGCTTTTGTTTTTATAGTATTTTCAGGACTAGAAGATTCCCAGCTCCATCAGGAAGTAGTCGTCCATAAACAGTTCAGATACCAGCCGGTCAAGACCTTTGCCGATGGCAGCGCTGATGTCGTCGCCTTCCGAATCGACCCGGCTGAAGACTACGGCCTGCCAGGCATTGCGGCCCTGGTTGTTCAGGCTGAGCTGGCAGCGAATGAGTACCTGCAGACCATCGGCAGTTTCTTCAATCTGCATTTCCAGCAGTTCACCCTGCAATCGCAGATTACCCTCATCATCCGTCAGATTGGCCTCTGATGCAGCAAGTGCCTGATTGAATGTCTGCTGGATCAATGCTGCGGGCATCTGCCCGGACAGCGTTACATTTTCCTTGCCGGGGCGAGCTATGTCCTGCTTGTCTGCAATCTCGCGGGCATCAGTGAACTCGCTGACGCTAATCGGGCCGCCGAACATGGACGCCAGGCTGACACCAGTGTCGCCTTCGTAGGTATAATCAACAGTAACTTCTTCCCCTGCCAGCGCCTGACAGGCCAGCAGCATGGCGCCAGTAACAGTAAGCGCGCATAAAGTACGTAACTTCACAGTAAAACTCCCTCACTTCTCGAGATGGCTGTAGTGCAACTTAATTATAGGTTTTAAGTCAGTGTAATCAGTTGGATGGCCAGGATAAAGCGCATCGGTGAACCTGGCCTGACAAACAAAAGGGCCGCGGCGGTAAAGCGCGCGGCCCTTGTGAGTGCTCTTAAGCCGTTCAAGCTTGCCTGGCTGGCAGAGTCTGTCTACCAGGCGGCTGTCTCAGACTTACAGAGTACCTTCTGGCCATGGCACACCCTGGTGGCCTGACGGTACAGACTTCATGCCTTTGAAGACAAATTTCTGAATACGCTTGCCTTCGTAGGTTTCAGTTGTGTAGATGTTGTTCTGAGAGTCAGTCGCGATGCTGTGTGGCGCATAGAACTGCCCAGGCTGACGGCCGCCGCCACCAAAGCTGATCAGTACTTCCAGCGACTGACGGTCAATCACGTAGATTTTGAAGTTCTGGCCATCAGCCAGATAGATGTACTTCTGTTCTGGATCGTTCGAGAAATCGATGTCCCAGGTAGAGCCCTGAGCCAGTGTCTCTGGAGCGATGTAGACTTCGCGAACGTAAGTGCCGTCTTCACGGAACACCTGGATGCGGTCAGAACCACGGTCACAGACATAGACCAGTCCGTCGTTTGACGGGATGGCGCAGTGAACCGGGCCACGGAACTGCTGTGGACGATCGCCGGGTGCGTAGTCAACCCGGACGTCTTCCGGACGGTTGCCGTAGGCACCCCAGTAGCGCTTGAATGCACCGGTGTTCAGGTCGATAACGGCAACCCGCTTGTGACGATAACCGTCAGCGAGGTAAACCTCGTTGGCTTCACCATCGATCTCGATTTCAGCAACCTGACCGAAGAATTCAGTGCTGTTGCTGTCTGGCTCACTGCCAGGAATACCATATTCGGCGACAAACTGACCGTCACCAGTGAACACCAGTACGTGTGCGTCGCCGCCGCCATTGCCGCCGATCCAGACGTTACCGTTGGGTGCCACCGCGATGCCGTGGTTGGATGCCGGCCATGTGAAGCCGTCACCAGGTCCACCCCATGCGTTTACCAGGTTGCCTTCTGGGTCAAATTCAAGAATAGGTGGTGCAGGGGTACAGCATTCGCTGACGCCCATTTTTAGACCGATTTCGGTAATGCCGCCGAACATGGAATCCTGATCGCGGTGAACCATGAATACATGGTCACGATCATCCACTTCAACGCCAATTGATCGGCCAATGATCCAGTTGTTTGGCAGGGGTTTTGGCCAGAACGGATCCACTTCGAAAGTGGGGGTCTCGACCATCGTGCCGGACTGTGCCACGGCGGGCTCTTCTGTGAGCCACTGGGCTCCCATCGCAGCGACTGCCAGCGTCAGACTTGCGCCAACAGCCAGTTTGATTCTTTTTGTCATTATGTAGCTCCCTCCAGGTTGGTTTCCGGGCATGTTGATCTTGTTGTGCCCAGAGTATACTCAGTAATCAATGCTCAGTATACTCACGTGTCCAAAAAAGTGATCCGCTGTCGTAGCTTGGGCTGAGGTAGATATGCAGAATAATAAGATGAGGGGAGTTCTGGCGGAATTCCTGCAGGGAATGCCGCGATTATTCAGGTGGCACTGGCTGGTGCTGATAGCGCTGATCTGCAGCGCAGGGGCAAGGGCTGACGAAATTCCAAGTCGCGTCGCCGTTCAGGCTTACGTCAAGGCAGAGGGTGACAGGCTGAATCTGCTGATGCGGGTGCCCATGGATGCCCTGCTTGAATCGCAGTTTCCGCTGCGCGGCGAGATAGGCTACGTCATCTTTTCACAGGCCAGGGGCGCCATGGAGGATGCTGCCTACAACCAGCTGCTGCAGTCCATCCAGATGTTTGAGGGCGACCGGCTGCTGGAGAGTCCGCGTCTGGATGCTGTGCGAATCTCTCTGCCATCCAATCGTAATTTCGTAGATTACCCGACTGCCATGCAGGCGGTTCAATCCGCCCCGCTTGATGACAGCGTCGATCTTTATTATCGCCAGGGTTTCCTGGATGTACTTGCTTCCTATCCCATTGAGTCTGAGGATTCACGCTTTTCGATCGATGCGCGACTGGGCGGCCTGGGGCTGGAAACTACGACCGTGCTGCGCTACGTGCTGGATGATGGTGCTGAGCGTTCATTCAGCTATATAGGCAACCCGGGGCGCGTGTATCTGGACCCGCGCTGGTATCAGGCGACGTTCAATTTCATCGCACTGGGTTTTGATCATATTTTAGAGGGTACAGATCATCTGCTGTTTCTGTTCTGTCTGATTATACCGCTGCGCCGCATCAGGGCTCTGATCCCGGTGGTAACCGCATTCACAATAGCGCATTCGATCACCCTGATAGCATCTGCGCTCGGCTGGGTCCCGTCTGCAATCTGGTTTCCAGCGCTGATTGAGTCACTGATTGCCCTCTCTATTGTATATATGGCATTCGAAAATATTATTGGTGTTCGGCAGCAGCATCGCTGGGTAGTGACGTTCGGCTTTGGTCTGATCCATGGATTTGGATTCTCTTTCCTGCTGACAGAGAGCATGCAGTTCGCCGGATCCCATTTGCTGGCGTCACTGCTGGCCTTCAATATAGGTGTGGAGCTGGGGCAGATCCTGGTATTGCTGATTGCTGTCCCGCTGGTTCATCTGCTGTTCAAGTATGTATTGCCGGAGCGCGCCGGGGTTATTTTGCTGTCAGCCGTGCTGGCTCACTGGGCCTGGCACTGGATGGAGGAGCGCTTTGCCGGCTTCTTCGCCTATCAGTTGAATATGCCCGCCCTTGATCGATATTTTTTTGTAGGTGTGTTGCAGTGGCTGGCTCTGCTGGCCCTGTCGCTGGCAGTGCTGTGGGCGATGCGGGGCTTTTTCTCGCGTTTCGTGGATGCGGGCGACAAGCAGGAACTGGGTGAGTCACGTATTGTAGGCTGAATCGCCTTGGTTGTGCGTCTCAAACGAAACTTGCTATGATTCGGCGCTGCCTCAAGCGCCTGCAGGGTTTGTCTTGATAATAATAAATCGGGAGTTAGTAGTATGAGCGGGATCGGAATTGTATTGTTCGGGATAGCGGGGCTGGCGTTTGGCTGGTTTGTATACTCCCGGTTTATCGCAGAAAAGATCTACCGTCTGGATCCGAATTTCCAGACCCCAGCACATGAGCTCAATGATGGTGTGGACTATGTTCCCACCAACAAATACGTGCTTTGGGGTCACCATTTCACGTCAGTTGCTGGTGCGGCGCCAATCGTTGGCCCTGCCATCGCTGTATACTGGGGCTGGGTTCCGGCACTGTTGTGGGTTACCTTTGGCACCATCTTCTTTGCCGGCGTCCACGATATGGGCGCGCTCTGGGCGAGCACGCGCAACAAAGGTAAATCTATCGGCGCACTGTCAGAGAACGTGATCGGCAAGCGCACGCGCTCACTGTTCCTGATTGTAATCTTCCTGCTCCTGTTGATGGTTAACGCTGTGTTTGGTGTTGTCATTGCGACCGGGTTTGTAAACACGCCCGGATCGGTGTTCCCGGCCTGGATGGCCATTGTGGTAGCACTGATTATCGGTCAGCTGCTGCGTCGCAATTACAGCCTGATGCTGCTGACCGCAGTGGGTGTTGTGATTCTTTATCTGTCCATCTGGGCGGGTACGTTTATCGAATGGTCATTGCCGGAAACCATGTTCGGCCTGACTGCAAGCGCCAACTGGATCATTATCCTGTTTATCTACGCTGCGGTCGCGTCAATGTTGCCTGTCTGGGTGCTGCTTCAGCCGCGCGACTTCATTAACGGCATGCAGCTTATTGTGGGTCTGGCACTGCTCTACGGTGCAGTATTTCTCTCTATGCCCGAGATGGTTGCGCCCGCTTTCAATTCACAGGTGGCTGAGGGTACACCGAGCATCTTCCCGCTGCTGTTTGTAACCATCGCCTGTGGTGCGATCTCTGGCTTCCACGGAATTGTGGCATCAGGCACCAGCTCCAAGCAGCTGGACAAAGAGACCGATGCGCGATTCGTGGGTTATCTGGGCGCGATCGGCGAGGGTTCCCTGGCGCTGATCACCATTGTGGCGGTATGTTCAGTGGCTTACGCGGCCAACACTGAGCAGTGGCATGCGGTATATACCCAGTTCTCTGACGGTGGCGCGCCCGCCTTCGTGGCTGGTGGTGCTGCACTGATTTCCGGCTCTTGGGGCATATCGGAGAACTTTGCGCAGGTGCTTCTGGCAACCATGGTGGCATTGTTCGCTGGCACGACCATGGACTCTGGGGTGCGTCTGCAGCGTTACATTATCCAGGAATGGGGTGATATTTACGGTATCTCACTGTTCAAGTCTGGCCTGGTGGCCACGGGTGTGGCGGTGCTGGCGTGTCTGCTGCTGGCATTCGGTGCAGGTGGTTCGTCGGGTCAGGGTGGCATGATCATCTGGCCATTGTTTGGTGCAACCAACCAGATCCTGGCAAGTCTGACGCTGCTGGTGATCACGGTAATGCTGCTCAAGATGGGTCGCCCGGCGTATTACACGCTGATTCCGATGATCTTTGTGCTTATTACCTCCTTCCTGGCGGGCATGATTCAGCTGGTGCAGTTCTACGAAGCTGGTAATTACCTGCTGGTCACGCTCGACTTTATTGTGCTGGTGGTAAGTGTGCTGGTAATGCTGGAAGCGGCCTCGGTAGTCAGCAAATTGCGCAAGGAGCGCGCACAACTGGCTGAGTAAGCTGCCCTATCGCCGGGTCCGGCCCGCCGCGCGGGTCGGATTCGAGCGATCGTTACAAATAATTGCAATGTGAATCACTGCATCATTAGTGTTGTGAAACTGATTGACTATAATCCGTATCGATAGCCGAAATGGCAGATTGAATGGAATTATGGTTGGAATGGTCCGAACCCGCGCGGTAATCCTCTGGTTGGCAATCCTGGCATGCGCCCCGGCATGGGCATCCCGTGTGCCTGACTTTTCTCTGATCGATCAAAATGGCAGGTTTCACCAGCTGAGTCGCTATAGTGACAGCGAAATCGTTGTGCTGCTGACCTACCATAAGGACTGTGAAGTCAGTCGCAATGCGCTGTCTGAGCTCGCCTCTCTTCATGAACGGTTCGCCGGCAATGAGGTTAGATTTCAGGTGCTGGTTGCAGACCCGACAGAGACTCGGGCATCACTCAGGGATCTGGCGGGGCGGCTTAATACAAATCTGCCTCTGTTGCTTGACGAAACGCAGTTGGTAACCGACGCGCTCGGATTCACGCACGCGGGCGAGGTGCTGGTGGTGGATCCGGAGATGGGGCAGGAGCTCTACCGTGGGGGGATTGGGCTCTACGACGATAATCCCATGCAGCTTGCTTTGGCTGCCAGCCTGCCGGGGCTGAGTTCCCATCTGCACTACATAGTGCACTCCGAGCTGAATGGTGATCCATTTATCCAGGAAACCATGCCGCTTACAGGCAAGCCGCTGGTGTTGGAGGTGCTGGAACAGGCGCGCTCCGAGCCTGTGAGTTACGAGCAGGATATTGTTCCGATTCTTAAACGCCGCTGCATAGAGTGCCATCGCGATCAAGGTGCAGCGCCGTGGGTGATGGGTAGTCACCGAATGGTGCAGGGCTGGAGCCCGATGATACGCGAAACTCTGTTGACTCGCCGCATGCCGCCCGGGCAGATCGATTATCAGGACGCAGCGCGGTTTGACGACGTTCACCACCTGACCAACGAGGAGATGATTGATCTGCTGACCTGGGTTGAGGGTGGTGCTGTTCGTGATGAAAGTGCCGAGGACCCTTTGCAGTCCTTGCCGCCCAGAGAGTCAAGCTGGGAGCTGGGTGAGCCAGATCTGGTAGTTGATTTTCCCGCTCACGAGATTCCGGCTTCTGGTGTGCTCGATTACATGTTTGTTCCTGTTGAGCTGGGTCTGACCGAGGATAAGTGGGTTCAGGCATACGAGTTTGATGTGGATGATAAGCTGTCTCTTCATCACGTTATTGTGTTTACTCAGGATGCCCGGCAGCAAAGGCAGAATGCCAGTCGTGGCGGAAGTCGGACAAACTTTGGAGGCTATGCCCCGGGTCGGGAGCATGTGCTGCTCGACAGTGATACTGGTATCAAGTTGACGAGAGACATGCGCCTGATGATTCAGTTTCACTACACGACGATTGGTCGTGAGCTGACGGACCAGTCACGCCTGGGCTTGTACTTTAGAGATACCCCGCCGACGCACGAACTGGTGCGAACAGCTGTGATGAACGGCGAGTTTGAAATTCCGCCTGGAGTCAGGGAGTTCCCGGTTCAGGCTGAAACGCTTATAGATACGGACAGTTACCTGTATAGTTTTGCGCCGCATATGCACTACCGTGGCAAGCACATTCGCTTCGAAGCACAGTTTCCGGATGGCAGCATGGAGTCGCTGTTGTCCATTCCGAATTTCCAGCACAACTGGCAAATGGTCTATCGACTGAAGGAGCCGGTGTTCCTCCCTGCTGGGACGCGGATCGTAGCTAAAGGCGCATTTGATAATTCCGTTCACAACCCGCTCAACCCTGATCCTGCAGAGCGAGTTGTATGGGGCGATCAGGTTTGGGACGAGATGTTTCTTACCTGGATGCGGGTGAGTCCTGTTAAATGAATGTTGTCCCACTTCTTGAATGTCTGGCCGACGGCCACTATCACTCCGGGCAGGCAATTGGCGAGCGTCTTGGTATCAGCCGGGCTGCGGTATGGAAACAGATGCAGGCAATTCGCGACCTGGGCGTAGTGATTGAGGCTGTTACCGGTAAGGGGTATTGTATTCAGGGCGGTCTTGAGCTGCTGGATGCTGCTTTGATCGAGTCGCTGCTTTTATCTCAGGTCCGCGCAGCGCTGGGTACGCCGGATGTCAGATTTTCCACGGGTTCAACAAACACCGATGCGATGCAGAAGGCGCAGGCTGGTGTTGAGCGCTGTCTGGTATTGGCTGAGCATCAGGCTGCAGGGCGAGGCAGGCGAGGTCGACAGTGGGTAAGTCCATTTGGGCGGAACCTCTACATGTCGATGTTGTGGACGTTTCAAAATGGTATCGCCGCGCTTGAGGGGCTTAGCCTGGTCTGCGCTCTGGCTGTAAAGCGCTCGCTGCAGGCCATTGATAGCGATATTTCAGTGAAGTGGCCAAATGACGTGTATCTGGATGGAAAGAAGCTGGCGGGCATCCTGCTGGAAGTAAGTGGTGATGTCTCAGGGCCTTGCCGGGTTGTCATGGGTATCGGCTTGAATGCGGCAATGCCTGCTGAGCATTCCGCCGCTATCGATCAGCCTTTTGCCGATCTTGCCTCGGGTAATAACGGCAAAATAAGTCGCAATTCCCTGGCGGCTGGAGTCATCAATGAGTGGGTAAAGGTGCTTGCGCAGTTCGAGAGCGAGGGTTTCGAACCCTTTCGCGAAGAGTGGATGGCGTCTGACTGTTATCTGGGGCAGCGCGTTGAAATCCGTGCTGGCGAACACCTTACGCTGGGGAGGCACGCTGGCGTTGATCTGTCCGGGCGGCTGTTGCTGGACACCGATGTTGGTCGTATCACCGTCGCGGGGGGCGAGCTCATGCCCAGTTTGCGGCCGGCGGCCAGTTGATGCGTCGGGTGCTGGCGCTGCTGCTGGCGATCAATCTGCTGTTCGGCTTGTGGCTGGGGTTGCGAGCGATGTCAGTGTCTGAAGAGTCTGAGTTTTTGCCAGCATCAGCTGCCAGGCTTGAGTTGGTGTCGGATCTGCCTCCAGATGTCCGCGCAAGCCGTGAGCGTTGTGCAGAGCTGGGGCCGTTCTCAAGCGAGGATCAGCTGCAGGAATTACCGGCTCTGGATGAGTCAGTGTGGTCGCTTGGAACCGTTGTTACTGGAGAGCAGTCTCTGTATCGCGTATATCTCGGGCCGGCGGCCGATCGCGCTGGCGCCCTTGCCATATTGGCAGATGTCCGGCAGCGGCTTGAGGAGGCTGGTCTCGATATCGACTCGTATGTCGTGGCAGAAGGTGTGCTTGATAATGCGGTTTCTCTCGGCCTTTTCGGTAATGTCGATAATGCCGAGCGGGTTCGTGATCAGCTGCTTCAGCTTGACTTCGATGCGCAGCTGGAGCCAGAGGTGAGGCGCTCCGAAGTTCTGTGGCTGAGCGCAAGGCTTCGCGATATTCCCGAAGGGCAGCTCGAATCCTGGCGCGCCATTCTGGCTGCAGATGGCGCCATTTCTATCTCAGAAAATCTCTGCGAAACGATTGCACATCGTAAATAATTCCCATAAAATGCCGCCTCTGCTTTAGAGACCCGGGAAAAAAGATATCCCGCAGGCTCTTCTGGGAGGGGTTCCCGAGCGGCCAAAGGGATCAGACTGTAAATCTGACGCGAAAGCTTCGGTGGTTCGAATCCACCCCCCTCCACCACTATATTGCCACTATATATAGGTATATAGAAAAGGTTAGGAAGAGTTGCCTTGCAAGGGGTGATATCTGGGATTCTGGCGACAGGCGGGTATAGTTCAATGGTAGAACACCAGCCTTCCAAGCTGGATATGCGGGTTCGATTCCCGCTACCCGCTCCAATGCAGGGGCTCGGTCTCTGGCTGAGAATTTTGCTCGCATAGCTCAGGCGGTAGAGCACTTCATTGGTAATGAAGAGGTCACCAGTTCGACTCTGGTTGTGAGCACCAGATTTTGCAGTAATGTGCCGGCGCGATGTATGTGCCGAAATTTTTTATTTGATGATCCTCGGCAGCGGTTTGGATCATTTTCAGGCATGCTTGGTAAAGAAAAGAGGCGGTCACAATGGCTAAGGGTAAATTTGAGCGTAATAAAGTACACGTCAACGTGGGAACAATTGGTCACGTTGAC
>TARA_R100000306_G_scaffold22571_1_pt1 | contig 16747 bp, 17 predicted proteins | sample TARA_R100000306 | Tara Oceans TARA_R100000306 (sample SAMEA2620824) | marine metagenome | biome: marine biome (ENVO:00000447); feature: mesopelagic zone (ENVO:00000213); material: "saline water (ENVO:00002010), including plankton (ENVO:xxxxxxxx)" | depth 1000 m | reverse complement strand
TGGGAATATACCGGAGTGTATGTGATCACGCAGGATGATATAGATAAAGGTGAAGTTGAGAATCAAGCTACGGCTGAAGGTACTGCACCAGATGGGACAGTAGTAACTGACTTGTCTGGTCTAACAATAACTGACAATGACATAACAATAACAGTACTATGTCAAGACCCAGCAATAGCAATTGTAAAAACTGGAATATTAAATGATGAAGACCAAGACGGTTGTAGTAATGTAGGTGAGACAATAGATTACACTTTTACTGTAACAAATCAAGGTAATGTAAGTTTATCATTTGTTTCTGTGACTGATCCATTGATTGCAGCGATTAGTGGTCCAATAGGAGATACAGATGGTGATGGTGAGTTAGACGTAACTGAAACATGGGAATATACTGGAACGTATGCCATCACTCAAGCTGATATTGATACGGGAGAAGTAGTGAATCAAGCTACTGCAAAAGGTGAATCACCATCAGGTGAAACAGTTACGGATGATTCTGGAGCTACTGTTAGTGATGATGACCCAACAATTACAGCTTTATGTCAAAACCCAGCGATAGCTATAGTGAAAACGGGAATCTTTAATGATGAAGATCAAGATGGTTGTAGTAATGTAGGTGAGACAATCAGTTATACCTTTACAGTGACTAATCAAGGTAATGTTAGTTTAGCTTCAGTAAGTGTGACCGATCCATTGATTGCAACAATCAACGGCCCAACCGGAGATACGGACGGAGATAGTGAATTGGATTTAAATGAAACTTGGACATATACTGGAGATTACGCCATTACACAAGCTGATATCAACGCTGGCCAAGTTGTAAATCAAGCATTAGCTGAAGGTACTGCACCAGATGGAAGTATAGTAAACGATGATTCTGGAGCTACCATTAACGATGATGATCCAACTGTAACTACATTATGTCAAAATGGATCAATAGCCTTAGTAAAAATTGGAACTCTTTCCGACGAGAATGGAGATGGATGTACTCAAGTAGGTGAAACAATAGTATATGACTTTATTGTGACTAACACTGGTATTGTTGATTTAACCAATGTAACTGTAACCGACCCACTTGTAACAGTAACCGGCGGACCAATAAACTTAGTTTCAGGTGATACTGATAGCTCAACGTTTACCGCAATATATACTGTGACCCAAGCTGATATTGATGCAGGACAAGTAGTAAACCAAGCAACAGCTGAAGGTACTACACCAGATGGAGGTATTGTAAGAGATGATTCTGGAGAGACAATTAATGATGATGACCCAACAATTACAGTATTGTGTCAAGTTTCATCTATGTCCTTAGAAAAATCAGGTGTCTTTAATGATGAAAATGGTGATGGTATTCCACAAGAAGGAGAAACTATAAGTTATACGTTCAGTGTGACAAATACTGGAACTGTGACTCTTTATAACATTACAATAGACGACCCTTTACCAGGAATAGATATTCAAGGAGGGCCAATTGCCTCTCTTGATCCAGGAGTAACTGATGATACAACATTCACTGCTATTTATGCTATTAACGATGCAGATATAGAGGCTGGTGAAGTTATAAACCAAGCTATTGTAACAGGGGAAGATGATGAAGGTACAATTGTGACCGATGAGTCTGATGATCCAAACAATGATGATGATGTTGATAACAATGGAGATGGAGAACCAGATGATCCTACTGTAACTGTATTGCCTAACGTAGACCCTGAAGGAGATTTCGAGATATTCAACGGTATAACACCTAACGGAGACAACTTGAACGATTACTTTGTAATAGCAGGTATCCAAGATTATTCACAGAATAATGTGAAGATATACAACAGATGGGGAGTATTAGTATGGGAGACTGATGGATATGGAGGTTCCAATGGTATGGAAAATGTATTTGAAGGAGAATCTAATGCAAGGGCAACTATACGTGCCAATGAAGAATTACCAACAGGAACGTATTTCTATATACTTAGCTTCCCGTCAGATAACCCTGGCAAAGCTAGTTATTCAGGATACTTATATATAAACAGATAGAAAGTCAAAAACCTCCCGGAGGTAATGCTCCGGGGGTATAAAAATATGTAACGATGAAACACAGTTATTTAGCCATTATAGTTTTGATTTTACTTGGGAGTTTTTCAAGCAATGCCCAGCAAGATCCGCAGTACACACAGTATATGTACAATACACAAATTGTGAACCCTGCTTACGCAGGCTCGCGAGATGCATTAAGCTTTGGCCTACTGCTTCGAACGCAATGGGTAGGCTTAGAAGGAGCCCCTAAAACGGGTACCTTTACGGTTAATTCACCAATTGGTGTATTAGACAATATGGGCTTGGGCTTATCTATAGTACGTGATGAAATAGGACCGGCAGTAGAATCAAATGTAAATATTGATTATTCGTATACTATCAACACGTCAGATGAAGCAGAGCTTTCCTTTGGACTTAAAGCGGGTTTAGATCTTTTAGATGTTAACTTTAATAGGTTAAACATTTTTGACCAAGGAGATATTTTTGAAGATAATATTGATAATAAGCTACAACCACAAATTGGAGCGGGAGTATATTATAACACTGATCGTTTTTATGCAGGGTTGTCCGTCCCCAACTTTTTAACAACAAAACATTTTGACGAATCAACACTAGAAGATTTCAATTTTGATAATGATGTTGCGCCAGCAGAACGGTTACACTACTTCTTAATTGCAGGTTACGTGTTTGATATTAATGAAAATTTAAAATTTAAACCAGCAACATTGGTTAAAGCTGTAAGTGGTTCACCGCTACAATGGGATGCATCTGCAAACTTTTTAATCTATGATAAATTGACTTTAGGGGCCTCATACCGATGGAGTGCAGCATTAAGTGCAATGGCAGGTTTTCAAGTAAGTGACCAGATATTCATTGGTTTTGGTTATGATTACCAAACCACCGATATCGAGGAGTTTAGTGACGGATCCTATGAAGTGTTTTTACGCTTTGACCTATTTAATAAACCAGAACGTGTGTTGACCCCAAGATTCTTTTAATAAAACTATTCGTTATGAAACCTATACTTAATAAACCACTTTTATTCATTTTCCTCTTTTTTATTGTTGGAGTTTCTTTTTCACAACGTAAGGAGATTAAAAAGGCCGATAAGGACTTTGATAAGTTTGCTTATATAGATGCCCGTGAAATCTATTTGAAAGTAGTTAAGGACGGGTATAAATCAGCCGAAATATTTAAAAAACTTGGTGACACATACTATTGGAACAGTGATTATGACAATGCAGCTAAATGGTACTCAAGGTTGGTTAACGAGTATCCTAATGAAGCCGAAGCAGAATATTATTATCGTGCTGCCCAATCTTTAAAAAGTTTAGGAAAATATAAAGAGTCAGATGAATTGATGATTCAATTTGCCGCTCACGGAGGCAATGGTCTTATAGTACGAAATTTTGAGAGTGACCCAAATTATTTAAATAGTATAGCAAAAGAATCACGTGAATTTGTTTTAGAAGAAGTTTCTACAAATAGTAATGTATCAGATTTTGGCCCCTCCTTTTATGGTAATAATATAGTATATGCTACTGCAAGAGCAAGTTCAGAAGGAGGTAAGGTTTCAGAATGGAATGCTCAGCCTTTTTTAGACTTGTACGTGGCCAATATCGATGATGATGGTAACTTATCTAATGCGCAAGCACTTCCAGGGGACATAAACACAAAGTATCATGAGTCTACTCCTACATTTAGTAAAGATGGCTCTACAATGTACTTTACCAGAAACAATTACTTAGATGGAAAAGAAGGTAAAGACCGAAAAAAAACAATTAGATTAAAACTTTACAAAGCAACCAAAACTGGTGAGTTTTATTGGACCGATGTAGTAGAACTTCCTTTTAACAGTGATAAATATTCTGTAGCACACCCAACGTTAAGCAATGATGGTAAGCGACTATATTTTTCTTCAGATATGCCAGGAACAGTTGGTATGTCAGACTTATGGTACGTTGATATACTTGGGAAAAACCAGTATGGGGAACCTGTAAATTTAGGTGAAGAAATTAATACCGAAGCTAGAGAGTCTTTTCCTTTCATTAGTGAAGAAAATAATCTTTACTTTTCAAGTGATGGACGCGCTGGACTTGGTGGGTTTGATATATATGTAACCCCATTAAGCGATAATGGAAAACCAGGTGCAGTAAAAAATTTAGGAGAGCCAGCTAATAGCAGTCAAGATGATTTTGGCTTTATTATAAAAGAAACCAAACGAAAAGGATACTTAACATCAAATAGAGATGGAGCCCGTGGAAGTGTAGATGATGAAATATATCTACTGAAAGAAAAATGCCAAATAACCATTACTGGTTTAGTAACAGATGTAGAGAGCGGAGAATTATTGCCTGGAGCAGCAGTAACACTGTTAGATTCCAATAATAAAGAAATTACAAGCGTAATAGTTGGTGACGATGCTAGATATACCTTAATTGCAGAATGTGATAGTAAATATGCAGTACGTGGTACAAAAGAAAGTTATGCTCCTAATGAAAAGTTAGTAGCCACACCAACAAAAACAGGAACTGTTGAAGTTCCGTTACCGTTAAAACTCGTAGACTGTCCTCCAGATGACTTAGGATGTCGTCTTAGCTTACAACCTATTTATTTTGATTTTGACCGATATAACATTCGACCAGATGCTGAAATTGAATTGGCGAAAATACTAGCTGCCCTTCGCGAATATCCAGAATTGATAATACATATAGAGTCACATACAGATTCTCGTGGAAATGATAGCTATAACGAAGCGTTATCTGAAAAAAGAGCACAATCAACCCTTAACTGGTTAGTTAAAAAAGGAATTGACCGTAATAGGCTTAGTGCGAAAGGATATGGTGAAAATCGTTTAGTTAATGAATGCTCTAATGGGGTTAAATGTACTGAGGAAGAGCATCAACTAAATAGAAGGTCTATGTTTATTATTCAGAATTAAAAAATATAAGAAAACAGTCTCCCCTTTGTAATTTAAGTTATTGAAAATTAGAATCTAACTAAGGTTTGCTATTCCTGTATCCCAAATAAAACCAAGAGGGGTAGCATTAAAAGTATCTAACTAATACATTTTAAATAATAACTAATTTTTTAAAGTGTACTTATGAAGGCAACCCCAAAAAAGTTTATAATCCTTGGCTTTGTTATATTACTGGCAAATATATCTTTTGCACAAAACAGTAAAATAGCCAAAGCAAATAACCAGTTTGATAAATATGATTATATAAATGCACGGGAAATTTACCTTAAGGTTGTTGAGAATGGTTTTACTTCCGCAGAAATTTATAAAAAATTAGGTGATACCTATTACTACAATAGTGATTACATAAATTCTGTAGACTGGTACAATAAACTCCTCGCAGAGTATCCCGGAGAGATAGAAACTGAATATTACTACAGGATAGCACAATCCCTTAAAAGTGTTGAGGATTATAAAAAATCCAAAGAGATGATGGACATCTACCTTAGTTTAGGAGGGGTAGAAAGAGAGGTCAAGGAATTTGAAAATGACCCTGAGTATCTTAAAAGCTTGGGAGTTCATCCTTTTAAATATGTCATTAATAAAGTAGCGGTCAACTCACGTTTTTCAGATTTCGGACCTTCATATTATAAAGACAAGATAGTATTTGCTTCTTCTACAAAAGACCGTGAGAACTTTAGAACCCATAACTGGAACAATTTACCTTATTTAGACTTGTTTGTAGCAGACGTAGATAGTGTAGGCGGACTTTCTAATGCAACACCTTTAAAAAGTAATATTAACACTGAATATCATGAATCCTCTTCCACTTTTACCAAAGATGGTAAAACCATGTACTTTACCAGAAATAACTATAACGAAGGGAAAAAAGGGTATGATAAAGAAAGGACAATTCGATTAAAACTTTATAAAGCTACGTATAACAATGATGATAATTCCTGGGGAAATGTAAAAGAGTTACCCTTTAATAGTCCAGAATACAGTGTTGCGCATCCAACATTAAGTAAAGATGAAAAAAAACTCTATTTTGCATCGGATATGGAAGGTACTTTTGGGAGGTCAGACCTTTGGTATGTTGATGTTACAAAAGGTAGCGATGGTTCATTTCTTTATGGAATCCCAATAAATTTAGGCCCTGAAATCAATACCAAATCGCGCGAAACCTTTCCGTTTATAAGTGAAAACAATAATTTGTATTTTTCCAGTGATGGTCACGGTGGTTTTGGAGGACTTGATGTTTTTGTTTCGGCAATTGATAAGGACGGGAACTTACAACAAATATCAAATTTTGGTTCTCCAATTAACACAAATATGGACGACTTTGGGTTTATTACTAAAGAATCTGAAGGAACAGGGTATTACACAACAAATATAGATGGAGGTCGCGGTAGTATAGATGATGAAATTTATTATTTCTATGAAAAATGCGTCATGACCATAAACGGTATTGTTACCGATATTGAAACAGAAGAATTATTGCCAGGCTCCGAAGTTTCTATTTTAGATGAAGACAATAAATTGATACAAAAAATGACCGTAGGCGAAGATGCCGCTTTCAGTTTTACTGCAGAATGTGATACAAAATATATTTTAAGAGGAACAAAAAACAGGTACTTTCCTAAAGAAGAATCACTGGAAACACCAGATGAGGGAGGAGTTATAGATTTAAATCTTCAGTTAAAACTAGAAGAGCCATGTCCGCCAAACGATTTAGGGTGTCGCTTAAAATTACAGCCTATTTATTTTGATTACGACAAAGATTTTATTCGTCCGGATGCTTCTGTAGAATTAGCTAAAATACTATACGCCATGCAGCTATACCCTCAATTGGTAATACATATAGAATCCCATACCGATTCTAGAGGGCGAGACAGCTATAACGAGAAACTTTCTGAAAGAAGAGCCCAATCTACTCTTAATTGGTTAGTAGAAAGAGGCATTGATAAAGATAGGCTAAGTGCAAAGGGATATGGTGAAAAACATCTTATCAATGAATGTAGCAATGATGTAGACTGTACTGAGGAAGAACACCAATTAAACAGAAGGTCAATGTTCATCATTCAAAATTAATTAACCAACCAAATTATATTTCTAAAAGCGTTCAATATCTATTGAACGCTTTTCATTTTGGTTTTATTTACAACCCGCTATTTCGTATTTTTGAAAAAACTGAAATTGCATGATAGAAGAAAAAGTAGTCCTTGTAAATGAAAAGGATGAAAAAATAGGATTAATGCCCAAAATGGAAGCTCATGAAAAAGCTTTATTGCATAGGGCTTTTTCTGTATTCGTTTTTAATGATAAAAATGAATTAATGATACAGCAACGAGCATTACATAAATATCATTCTCCTGGGTTATGGACAAATACTTGTTGTAGTCACCAAAGAGACGGAGAAAGCAACATAGATGCAGGGAAAAGAAGATTACAGGAAGAAATGGGTTTTTCAACAGATTTAAAAGAAACCATTTCATTTATTTATAAAGCTCCTTTTGATAATGGATTGACAGAGCACGAGTATGACCACATGTTGTTAGGTAAGTATAACGGCGAGCCTAATATTAATCCAGATGAAGTTGCCGCTTGGAAATGGATGTCCATGGAGGCTGTTGAAAAAGATATGAAGGACAATCCAGCTATTTATACAGCGTGGTTTAAAATTATTTTCGATAAATTCCAAGAACACCTAGCGCTATGAGTTTAACAATTTTCAGGAAAGCACATTTTAATGCAGCGCACCGTCTATTTGTAAAAGAATGGAGTGATGAAAAAAATCGTGAGTTCTTTGGTAAATGCAGTAATCCAAATTACCATGGCCACAACTATGAACTTGAAGTGGGTTTAACGGGGGAACTTGATCCTAAAACTGGCTATTTAATCGATTTAGATTTTCTGAAAAAGATAATTAAAGAAGAAGTTGAAGATAGATTTGACCATAAAAACCTAAATGTAGAAGTAGAAGAATTTAAGGGGTTAAACCCAACAGTAGAAAATATAGCTATTGTAATATGGAAAAAACTTCGCGCCCGATTGGATTCTAAATTTGAAATTTCCATAAAACTATATGAAACGCCACGCAACTTTGTAGTATATACCGGTTAATAAATGAATAAACTCCCCGCGTTATACCCAATAAAATTTGTTCCTATACTTAAAGAAAAAGTGTGGGGAGGAACAAAACTTTCTAGCTTTTTAGGTAAAGAAGGAAAAAACAAAAATAAATATATAGGTGAAAGCTGGGAGATTTCAGATTTAGAAAATGGAGCGTCAGTAGTAGATAATGGGCCATTTAAAGGACAGTCTTTACCTAGTTTAATTTCGAAATTTAAAGGCGAAATAGTAGGGGAAAAAGTATACAATCAATTTGGCGATACATTTCCTTTGTTGTTTAAATTTATTGATGCAAGGGAAGATCTTTCTGTACAAGTGCACCCCGGAGATTTATTGGCAAAAAAACGGCACAATAGTTTCGGGAAGACTGAGATGTGGTATATAGTCAATACGGAAAAAGACGCTCGCCTTATATTGGGTTTCAATAAAGAAATAGATGAAAAGAGTTATTTAAAAAAACTCTCTGAAGGTAACATTATAGATATCCTTCATTCTGAAAAAGTAAAAAAAGGAGACACTTTTTTCATCGCACCGGGTACTGTTCACGCTATTGGAGCCGGAGTTCTTTTGGCCGAAATACAACAAACTTCAGACATTACTTATAGAATTTACGATTGGGATAGGCCCGATATAAATGGCAAGATGCGTGACTTACATACAGATCTGGCAAAAGACGCAATAATTTACAAAAAAGTAAATGCTAAAGTACTGTACCAAGATAGCAATAATGAAGTAATCCCTTTAAAAAGACTTCAGTACTTTGAAACAAATAAGTTAAACATCACTCAGGATTTTGATCGTGATTTAACTGAAATAAACTCTTTTGTGGTTTACATGTGTACCGAAGGAGAAGCCATGATAGAAACTAAAACAGCTTCCGAGCACTTAAAAAAAGGGGAAACACTATTAATTCCTGCGTGTTTTTCTTCAATTAAAATAAAATCTACATCTGTAACACTTTTAGAAACGTACATTCCGTAATTGTTTGTACCTTGCGCCAAATTTAAATTCAATAAAATGGCAAGTGTACGCGACTTAAAAAGAGACATTAATTATGTTTTAGGTGATATTATTGAAGCTGTCTATATATGGCAACTTACTCACCCGGAAAAAGAAACTAAAGAATCTGAAAAAATAATCGATGATGCCATCGCTGTTTTTGATGCTTTAATTATAAAGGTGAACCAAAAAGATGTTGAAAATAAAAAGCAACATTTTAAAGGAATTAACCAAGAATTAGAAACTGAAGGAAGAAAGTTAATTGATAGGATTAACGCGCTATAAACTATCCTTCATAGTTTTTCGTTCCGAAATAAAAGACTCTAAACGCGTTCCGTATTTAGAGTCTTTTATTTTTGGTGTAAGTGAAGTGTAAACAGTGTCTAAGTATTTTATATTGGCATCATAGATCTCTGTTAACAATAAATATGGAGCTACTTCTTTATCCTTGTTGTTTAAAGCAAAATTTACGGTGGCCAAATACCTACTAGAAAGGGCCGTCACTTTTTTCTTTTTAATAGCATTTAGCAAGGAGTCGCTTCCGTCTTTTTGAGCTGTCAACTCTTCTTTAATTAAATCTAGGTTTTTATCTGCAAATCGTTGCATTAGCTTTTTATAGTCATCAAGAGCTTTTTCATTTTTTGAACCACGTATAATATAGTCGTCTCCAAACTTTTTTAAACTTGTATTGATTACAATTTCGCCTGGCTCTGCAAAGAAAGGAATTCGATCTTCTCTAAGTGTACCATCTTTAAGGCGTAAATATAAATAGTAAATTTCAGGGCTGGCGATCTCTTCAACAAATGTAAAATTCGGGTTGCCATCAATACTTACTGAATCAATAGACACTAATAATGAGTCTTTAATTTTTTGTAATAACAAAGTCCCTTTTTTTAGTCCTTTCACGTTTCCGGAAAGTTTCATTTCCAATTCAGGGTTTGAATTAGAACAACTAACTATAAATAAAGCAATAATGGCAATGACGAATATTCTCATTATATAAATAAGTTTTTTAAGGTCGCAAAGATGCATAATTTGTTGAAAACTGAAAACCTGAAACACTAATAACTTTTTTAAAGTCTGTTTATATTTTCAGAAATAAAATTCTTAATTAAGAAACTGCCGCCAATTGCATTAATACCGTACAAAGAATTGCTGCTACAGTACCTATTGCATACCCAAAAACAGCTAGTAGTACACCAACCGTTGCTAACGAAGGGTGAAAAGCAGACGCGACAATAGGAGCAGATGCTGCTCCTCCCACATTGGCTTGACTACCTACTGCAAGGAAAAAGTAAGGCGCTTTGATTAGCTTGGCTACCAAAATTAATAATCCAGCATGAATCAACATCCAAACAAGACCTATGAAGATAAGACCAAAATTATCGAAGATAAGCGTTAGGTCCATTTTCATGCCGATGCAGGCAACAAGAATGTAAATAAAAACACTCCCAAATTTACTGGCCCCGGCACCTTCATAACTTCTTAACTTGGTAAAAGAAAGTAAAACTCCAATTAGAGTGGTTATCGAAATCATCCAAAAGAATGAAGAGCTTAAGAAAGTAAATACATTCCGCGTAATTCCTTTAGGGAAACTATTTACAAAATCTTCGAAGAAAGTACTCAAATATCCTGCGCCGAAATGAGCAAAACTAACTGTGCCAAAAGCAATGGCCGCAAGAATCATTAAATCGGTTAGGGTAGGATTTTTGTCCACCGTTTTAGCATAATCAGAAACTTTAGCTTTTAGGGCTTCAATTGCAGAAGTATCAGATTTCAACCATTTATCAATACGCGCAGACTTACCAATTCCTATTAAAATGATTGCCATCCAGATGTTGGCAACTACAATATCTACAAATACCATCCCGCCGTACAATTCTTGGTTATAACCGTAAATTTCGAGCATGGCGGTTTGGTTGGCGCCACCGCCAATCCAGCTTCCCGCCAAGGTGGAAAGACCTCTCCAAACGGCATCTGCACCAGCTCCTCCTACTGTTTCGGGAGAGATGGTACCTATTAATAAAACGGCAAGTGGTCCACCAATTACAATCCCAATAGTTCCGGTAAAGAACATAATCAATGCTTTGGGACCAAGATTGAAAACTGCTTTTAAATCGATACTCAGCGTCATTAAGACCAATGCGGCAGGTAATAAGTAACGGCTAGACATATAGTAGAGGCTTGAGCTGCTTTCTACAGCTTCTCCAGTATCTGAGACGCTTGTCCATTCTGGTGCAATAACTCCAAAAGTCGTTAACAATGCAGGTAAAAAATAGGCCATAAATAATGCTGGCACTATTTTATAAAAAGAATTCCAAAATCCTGATTCTTTTGATGAGGTATAAAAAATAAACCCTAAGGCTAACATTAACACTCCAAAAACAATGGTGTCGTTTGTGAAAAGAGGCGAAGTGTCTATTATTTCTTGAGTAAGATTGTCTTGCATGAATTTCAATTGTTTGACTGCAAAATACAATTATTTGCGAGAAAAATACAAGTTACTCTTTCTTCTTCGGAAGTCTATTTGAGTTTTTCAACATTTCATGCAGCATCCATTCAATTTGTCCATTGGTACTACGAAACTCATCTGCCGCCCATTTTTCAACGGCTTTCATCATATCTTCATTAACGCGCAGGGCAAAGGCTTTCTTTTTGGGCATATTAATTAGCTTCAATAAATTGGGTGATAATGGTAATCAATTCTTCAGAAATGGGAAGGTTGTATTGATTGTACGATTTACTATTCTCTAAATCGTTACCATCTATACTTTTTAATACATGGTTCATTTTTGGAATCACCTTGTATGTGGCGCCAGGCTTTGCTTTGTGCAATGCTTCTGCTTCGCTTACCTGAACCTGTAGGTCTTTGTCCCCATTAATAATTAAAATGGGAATGTTTAACTTGGAAAGTTCTACTTGTGGATTGTATTGCATCCAGCTGTAAATAAAGGGTTGAATATCAGGTCTAAAAATAGATGCTAGTCCTGGGCTGTAATTTTGTGCCGTACCATTTACACGAAGATCGTCAAAGGATTGCCGGGCATTATCAACTAAACCCGGTGCTTGTTTTGCCAATTGATCGACAATAACATCATCTATTTCTTGACCAGCTCCGGCAATAGAAATAAAACCATCTGCTCTGTTTTGAGCGGCAATCATACCAACCAACGAGCCTTGGCTGTGACCAATAATATAAAGCTTACCAAAACGATTGTCTTTTTTAAAATATTCAGTAACGGCAATGGCATCTTCAATAAAATCGTCGAACCGTATTTTCTTTTCATCAATGCTTCCTGTTTTCATGATTTTCACAATCCTTTTATCATAACGAAAACTGGCTATTTCATTTTTATACAAAGCTTCCGCTAAAAATTTAAGCGAATTGTTTTTCATCATATTTTGATTGCCGTTCCTATCGGTAGGTCCAGAACCACCAATAATGATAACAAGCGGTGTTTTTCCTGAAGTTTCAGGCGTTAAAAGCGTACCTTCTACCAAGGGGGTTATTTTCAATTCTTCGGAGGTAAAGTTATCTTGTGCGTAACTACTTCCGAAGAAAACTAAAGTAAAGAAGATGATTAGGTTTTTCATGATGTGAATTTTTAATGAATGTAATTTACATATTCAATGTTCCAGCATTAACAACTGGTGACGCATCTTTGTCACCACATAAAATTACCATTAAATTACTTACCATAGCAGCTTTTCGCTCATCATCAAGATCGACAATTTGCTTTTTGCTTAGTTCATTAAGAGCCATTTCGACCATACTAACGGCACCTTCGACAATCTTATGGCGTGCTGCAACAATTGCAGTTGCTTGCTGTCTTTTTAGCATCGCACTCGCAATTTCATTGGCGTATGCTAAATAGCCAATCCGGGACTCTAACACTTCAATGCCAGCAATGGTAAGACGTTCATCCAGGCCTTTTACCAAAGCTTCGTTTACCTCTTCCATACTGGAGCGTAGCGTAATATCGGCATCCATGCCTTCGTCTGCAAAATTATCGTACGGGTACTTACTGGCCAATTCACGTACAGCAGCATCGGTTTGTATACGGACAAATTCTTCATAATTATCAACATCAAAAGCGGCTTTATGTGTATCACGAACACGCCAAACCAAAATGGTGCTGATTATTACGGGATTTCCTAGTTTATCGTTCACCTTTAAACGTTCGCTGTCAAAGTTACGTGCTCGTAATGATATTTTTTTCTTCGCATATAAAGGGTTTACCCAAAAAAGACCGTTCTTTTTTATGGTTCCTATGTATTTTCCGAAAAGTAACAATACTCTCGAGCCGTTAGGGTTTACGAGTACAAACCCTGGTAATGTTAAAAGGCCGAGGAAAAATAAAGCAATAAACCAAGGGTTTTTTGTAGTGAGCAGACCAACTACGCCTGCTGCAATAAGGATAAAAAATACAAACAGCATTAAGTAGCCGTTGGCCGGGGTGATCGTTTTTTCGTTTGACATAGTAGTTGAATTTAATTTGATATTAAAATGATATTAATCAAATATAACTCTTTTTCTGAAATTTCCAACTATTTATAATATTAACTTAAAACAAGGAATGGTATCTTTGTTTTAAATTTCTTCAGGAAGAATAAAAACATACTATGAAAAAAGGAATCTTGTTATTTGTATTAACCGTATTTACTGTTTTAACAGCTTATCCAGCTGAAGACTGGGGTCGTAATGGGCATAGAGCAACAGGTGCTATTGCTGAAAAGTACCTAACTAAAAAAGCAAAACGTAGCATTAATAGATTGTTAGATGGTCAATCATTGGCTTTAGTTTCAACGTATGCGGATGAAATTAAAAGCGATAGTAAATACCGCAAGTATGGACCGTGGCATTATGTAAATTTTCCTTTTGATTCAACTTACGAAAACCATGAAAAAAATGAAGCCGGTGATATTATAGTAGCCATCAATAAAAGTATTGAGGTGCTTAAAGATGAAAATGCTTCAAAAGAAGATAAAGTGTTTTACTTGAAAATGCTAGTGCACTTTTTGGGTGATTTACACCAGCCGCTTCATATTGGATTGGCAAAGGATAAAGGAGGGAATGACTTTCAAGTTCAGTGGTTTAAAGAAGGCACCAATTTGCACTCGGTGTGGGACAGTAAAATGATTGCTGAATATAAAATGTCGTATTCTGAATTGGCAGCCAATGGAAAAGAGCTTTCAAAAAACGAACTAAAACAAATACAGCAAGGTTCTATTAAGGATTGGATGTATGAAAGCCGGGCACTTTGCAAAAATATTTATGATAATACTGAAGTTGGGCAAAAATTATGGTATCCTTATATGTACGAGTATATGGATGTGCTTAGAATGCAACTGCAAAAAGGAGGGATACGCTTAGCCGAGGTTTTAAACGATATCTTCGGTTAATCTACCTTTTTGAAATCTTGTTATGTGTTATCTGTTTTTGCCTACTACTTTTAAAGCGATCAAAACCAGTATCACGTAGTTTTTTATGTTTTGTTTTTCGCCCTTGGACTCGTTTTCGCCACATTCTAAAACTAGAGGGTTTTAACTGCCTGCGCATAATTTCGATGGTTTCCTGTTCGCTTATGTTAAACTGAAAGGTGATAGCCTCGAATGGGGTACGGTCTTCCCAAGCCATTTCAATAATGCGATCAAGTTCTCGGGTTGTAAATTTTTCTTCTTCATTCATAAACCTAAAATAAGTGTTTATTATTTAATGGTTCTAAAGGTTAAGTTAATTCGGGGTGAATCTACTTTTTTCGTTTTGGGCAACTGGTGTTTGTAATTTTCTTGAGTGCCACCTCTCATTAGCAATAAGCTTCCGTGTTGAAGTATGATTGATGTTTTTGATTCTTTATCACCTTTACTTTTTAAATGGAATGTCCGCTCCACACCTAAGCTTACGGAGGCGATAACAGGATTTTTGCCTAATTCTTTTTCGTCATCACTATGCCACCCATTACTGTCTTGACCGTCACGATATAAGTTAAGTAAAACAACATTAAATTTTTCTTCTGAAATTTTTTCAACTTCCTTTTTAATTTCTTTTAATACCGAAGTAAATGGTAGGGGGCGCATCGTAATTCCAGAATAGGTGTAGCTTTTTCCTTCCTCACCATGTAAGGCAGTTAGTCGTGGTTGTTTGTATGTTTTTCCGAAAATGGTAATATCATCTTGTTGCCAATTTGTTTCAATTAAAAGTGTTTCAAAATAGGTGTCAGCTATTTTTTTTGAAAAAAAGTTTGGGTAATAAGTAACGTCAGCACCTGGTAAGTTTAAATTGATGAGGTTTTTATGTTCTTCAGAAGAATATAAGTTCATTATATATAAAGGTATGCCCAGTAGATCAATGCAAATTGTAAAGGAATACGGAGTATCAATGCCCATTTAGGTAGCTTCATGGAAGCTCGTTCATTTTGTAACATGTAAATATGTACTGTGAAAAAAACAATGAGCATGGCGATGATTCCCCATGCTGCAATTGTTTGTGTGTCCTTATTTAAGAGCATGAGGCCAAAAATCATTTCAGCGATACCACTTAATAAAACCATGGTCGAGTGCGCCGGAATGTAAGGAGGCATAATACGCTCGTACATTTTTGGTTTTCTAAAATGGTTTATGCCAGCTAGAATATAAAGCACACCCATTAGGTATTGATGCCATGGTAAATTTGTCATATAGTTTTATTTAATTTGGAGCTTCTATTTTTTTTGCGTTTTTAGGAACGGTGTAATCTGCAGATTCCAAAAATTGAATATTGCTCAAGGTGGCATCTCCAATAGGCTCACCGTATAAGCCTTTTTCTTCACTCCAATTGTAAAATTTCCATGTATCTGAAATGGCAATAGCATCGATAACCACATAATTTTCATATAAAATGGCATGTGGCTCTTGTTCTGCTTTAGTTACACTTTTTCCAAAGGTGACTATATAGGCAGCATAATTTAACAAGTTGGTGTTGTTGTCTACGTATACTTGGTACCAGTCTTCGGCGGTATCTCCAACTCCAGCTTCAAATGTAAGTTTAGCTTTAGAGTAATCTCTGTTTTTTTCGGTTACTTGTTTTACATCACTCCAGATGGTACCTCCGTCAGTTAACTTAAAAGGCATCGCCATAAAATAGGGCCATGTAAGAATATCGAAACGAGCAGATTCCATTTCGGCTTCTTTTGGGGTTAGGTAAACTTCTTCACCGTTGTAAATAATTGTTTTTCCGTCTTTTGATTCGAATTTTATTTTCGATGAATTGGTACGCATAGTAAATGTTCCCTTTAATCTTTCTTGTCCGTTGAAATTTAAAGCAATATCAAACGAAATATTATTATGTGCTAAAAAAGCTTCTTTGTTATGCGTTTTTTCAACTCCTTGTGCAAAAGCAGTCGATAGGGAAGGGGCTCCGTCCCCAATTCCATTGTCTTGCTCTACTGGTATTTTTTTATCTTGTTCTCTTTTTTGAGAATCGTTACAACTAATAAAGAATAGTGTTGCTATGACAATAATAAAAATCTTTTTCATAACCTTAAAAGTATAAAACACTAATTGACTTAAAGACATTTTAAGATATATTTAAAAGCACTACATATAAAAACCCCTTCACGAAAATGTGAAGGGGTTTTCTTTGGTTGGTTA
>TARA_R100000306_G_scaffold31784_1_pt1 | contig 16881 bp, 11 predicted proteins | sample TARA_R100000306 | Tara Oceans TARA_R100000306 (sample SAMEA2620824) | marine metagenome | biome: marine biome (ENVO:00000447); feature: mesopelagic zone (ENVO:00000213); material: "saline water (ENVO:00002010), including plankton (ENVO:xxxxxxxx)" | depth 1000 m | reverse complement strand
GAGAGCCCACGCCCGGGTCGTGAGCAATCTGCTTATCGTCTCGTTGCATAAAATTACCAGTTTTCTGACCGAGATTCAAAGCGAAAGCTTCTAATGTTTTGCTCTTAGAAGAATCGCAAATTTAATTAATAGAGTGCAATATAATAAAAATATTTATTCAATACAAATATGTATCGAATAAATATTCATCTTTTTCCAAATTTTACTGGATGACGAAGTATAGTGAAATAGAGTTAAATCTGGTAAATATTCAAATAGGATGCATTCTCAGATGGGCAAGACTTAAGAAGGGTTGGTCTCAACTTGAACTTTCACTAATGTTGGGTACAAACCCCACGATGGTAGGGAGGGTAGAGCGTTTTGAGAATGAAAGCAGTTGGAACAAGATATATATAATAAGCCAGCAGTTGGATATTGATTTTTTTAGTTTGTTCAAACTAAAGACTAAAAAAGAATTATTATCTATAGTAGAAGAATCATTAGGTCTGGAAAAACAACTAAATCAAACTAAAAAGGATTATTACACCTTATTAACTGCAACAATTACAGAAAAGTTTAATTCTATAAATTAAACTTTTAATTTTAGAATATTTAACTGTCTCTGCAGTAAAAACCTATCCTAACGGTTTTCCGTGCTGGGTGGGTTTTTGTTTGTTTTTTTTTTAAAGGAATACAAAGATAAATTTTTAATAACTTGTTCATAGCTAACCCTATTGAAGGGATGAACCCAATAAAGTTGGGGGTATAAATAAGTTAGTATATATTAAACTAAATGAGAGAATTTCGAGTTTTGATTTTAACTAATTCAGCATCTGACTTGAGTAAGTTAGTATTTCCTGATTTTAAAATTCTAAATATAAATTCGGAGGAATTTAAAGTCTTTGTAACTAAAACAAAAGTTCCGGAATATAGCTTTATGTATAGCATTGCGGAATATTTTGAAATGGATGGAAAACAGAGATATGCCATCCTCAATAAGGATTTGAGCAAACCATTTGGAGCAAAAAAAATTAATAGAATTTACGAGTTTCTTCTTCTACTTTGTCCAAGTAATCTTGCCGTAGACCACATAGTTCACTTCAAATTTGAAAAAAATGAGCTAATACATAGAGATAGTTTTAATGCCGAAATTTATGATGAAGAAGATGAAAGCTTCTTTAAGTTTAATGACTCTGATTTGGAAAATATAAATATGTTTATAGATACATATTACATGGAATTCCAATCTATTAGTTATTTAAATTCAACCATTCAGAATTATTTAAATGCATTGGACAATACGCATTATTACCATTTTTCTTTCATTGCTTTGTGCATAAGCTTAGAAAGCATTACAAATGGAAATACGGAATTATTATATCGCATTAGAAGAAACGTTGCTGTAATATGTGGTAAGGACGTAGAATCAAGTCAAATCGTTTTTGATAATATTAATACTATTTATAAGCTACGAAGTAAAATAGTTCATGGTTCAGATTTTTCGGATGACCAAGTTTATGAATACTTATACTATTTAAAGTGTATTGTATCAAAATTAATAATAGAATTGCTGATTCATAAAATCCCAAATTTAGAATTGCTAAATAAGAATATTACAACTTTAGGCTTTGGAGACAGAGAGAAGATTTCTGAAAATTGGTCTAATATTCAGTTGAATGAAGATGTCGAAAATATAATTTACAATAAAATATAACGTATGCTGACACCGGTAACCGTTGCACTACCCCATAATTTTTAAAAACCCGACGCAATATAAGCCGCTTTGTGCGGCTTTATTTTTTGGGTATCTTCTAAAAATGAAATAGATAGCGGTTGTATTTAACAAAAAACTTTATATTTGGTATTCTCCCCAATTTAAAAAGCCACTCTTATGGTTTTCCGTAATGGGTGGGTTTGAGTTTGTTTTATATTTGGAAAATTGATTGAAGTAATCTTTATATTCGTGAAATATACAGACACAAAACATTTGGTGTAAATAAATATAAAGTAATTTATTTTCTAAAAAAAATAGCTCTTAGCTGCCCGATACGAGAATATAAAGGAAATAAAGTAGCCATTATAAAAAAGTTAGGCAACATTTGAAAAAATATGAGTAAAGAAATAGTTACCGAAAAGATTTTTATTGATACTTCTGTATTTATGAAAGAAAATTTCTTTGCGGGAATTAAATTAAATGCTCTAATCAAACACGCAAAAGAACAGGAAATTGAACTTTATACAACTGAAATAACTGTAGAAGAATGCTTGTCAAATATTGAAAAACAGTTTCTTCAAGGAAAAAACCTATTTATTAAAGCAATAAAAAATTTAAGTAATAAAGCGAAAATCCTAAAGAATGTTGAGACCTTAAAACCAATTTTTGAAATTGAAGAAAGCTTTGATACCAAAAATGAGTTAGCTCTTCTTAAAGAGGAATTCAAAGATTTGATTGATGAAAATTTTAGATTTATTACAATTGACTCTAATAAAACACGTAAAATTATTCAAGACTATTTCGGGGAAAATCCACCGTTTAAAGATGGTGGAAAAAAACACGAATTTCCTGACGCCTTTGTTCTTAACTCATTAGAAAGTTGGTGAAAAAAACAAAAAGAAAAAATATATGTTTTAAGTGACGATGACGATTTCTTGTCCTTTGAAAGCAAGAACTTAATTCCAATTAGAGAGTATGACAAACTCCTAAATTTAATTAGTTATACATACAGCGAAGAAAATATAATAAAGAAAGTTGAGGAAACAATTGCGACCTGTGAAAGAAAGATAATTGAAAGAATAATTGAGGAATTTGAAAACGAATTCCCATCTGAAGGTTGGGATAATAGCTTTGGATATGAATATTATTTGGCAAGTATAGAGGATGTTGCTTTCGACTATTTGGACCATTCTATTTTATCCATATATGATAATAAGGCAATAGTTGAAATCAATCTAAAAGGTCATTATTCAGTAGAAATCAGTTATGAAGATTTGAGTACCGCATTTTATGACAAAGAAGATGATAGATACTATGGAGTTGAGCAATCATCTCAAATAGTTTCTGATGATATAGAATTGACTGCTGAATTAAATATATATGTCGATTTACCAGGAAAACCAGCAATTTGGGAATGGGAATTGGAAGGGATTATTAAAGGTATACCAGATGACATTGCATTGGAATAAAATGAATTGAATAAAATGAAAAAACGTTGCCTAACGGTAACCGTTGCACAACACCATAATTTATAAAAAACCAACCCATATAAGCCGCTTTGAGCGGCTTTGTTTTTTTTTGGGACATTCTAAAAATTAAATATTTAGCAGTTCTATTTATTAAAAAACTTTATATTTGGTATTCTCCCCGATTTAAAAGCCCACTCTTATGGTTTTCAGTAATGTGTGGGTTTGAGTTTGTTTTATATTTATGAAAATATTTTAAATGATTCTGAATTGCAATTTATACAGTTATTTCATAAATATAATAATTGATTTTTTTATTACAAAAGAAGTTATTACAACAATATTTTCCGGGATTATTATGGGTCTTTTTCTTGGTATAAAATTCCTTTTTATTAAGAATTACCTCTTGATATTCCAAAATTTATACAGATTATTGAGTACATTTATTACCATACAACTGCTTATCTGAATGAAGCGCTATCTTATCGTTTAAAAGCATTTATCAAATTAGCGGCAAAAATGGTTATATGGCACCGTTAGTTTCAATCCTACCCAACAATCTTTAGCAAAGTGAAATCCTCAACAAAAAGAATTGAAAATAATAAATCCTTCAATACTGAATTAAATTTCATTAAGAAAATAAATGAAATTGAAAATATTGAGTTAAAAGAAGCTAAATCTCGCGATCTATTTGCTTTATTGAATAGAGAAGAACTTAAATTTAAACTTGAAATAAGCAATATTTTTTCAGAGAACGATAATCTTCAAGAACTTTCTTTTTCACTTGAAAATAAAACCTTCATAGTAAAAGAATTTAATGATGTAGGCAAAAAAACAAAAATATCTTCAGAAAGTGGTGTCGAACTTCTTACATCTATTGATTTAGATACATTTCACTCAACCGCATTCCTAAAGCATGGGTGTTATAAAGCATTTTACCCTTTAGAATTAGAGGATATTAAAACCTTTCATAATGAATTTGAGACAGTGACCTATCAAAGAAACGGCATTGAACATTTTTATGATTGCCTGAGGGTTACGATCGAAACGCGTGAATATGATGTGACCCAAATCAAAGATGAAAATCGAGGGTATTATGTTTTTGATTGTTTGCAAGATCAAACTTTTGAAGATTTTTCAGACGCCTGTTATTCAATTCAACAAGCCATAGGATTTATAAATAAATTAATGGTCGGTGGAGAAAAATTCGTTTTCGATGATAATGGTGAGTTTTATTATTCTAATTATATTAGACCGACCCTTAGAGGTTTGTATTCTCCAGTATTTTCAAATCCATTTTCAAAATTGGATATTGAAAGAAGTGTTGCAGAAGAAATGGTTGGTAAATTGTCAAGAATTTCACTTGAGGACTTATCGAGCCTGGCAACTAGAATACATCAAAACCCTGTGTTCTCAGTAGTAATTTTAATAATCTTAGAATCAACTTCAATTGCATCCCTGTTGCTAATACCCTCATCATTTGCCGTAATTATAGAACAGCTTTCCAAACATCTGAATGTTGAAGAAGTTGGACTTGATAAGCCGATTGATGATCCAGAGCTGGAGTCCTCTGTAATTGAAGAGCTGCATCAGGTTATCGACAAAAACAAGAAAGATTTAACCCCCGAAAATATTCTAAAACTCAAAAGAAGGATTAATGGCATCAACAGGCCTACGAATAAAAAAGCGTTGACCAATAATGAGAAACTTACTCGACCTTTTGAACAGCTAGATATAGAGTTGACTTTACACGATATTTCTATAATTGAGCATCGAAATGATTTGTTCCATGGGAACGTTCTTTTAAATACAAACCAGAGCAGAGATGAAGAAATCACTAATTTATATATGGCTTATGTTTCTGCAAAACTCTTTACACTCATAAGTAAGCTTATTTTAAAGAGCAGTGGGTATGGGGGCTATATTTACAATCAAGCAAAGTGCTTAGAAAGCAAACTTGGCCTGAAAACCAATGAACAATATTTCGACAAGATATAAACCTTTTGCTGACGCGGACGTCTAGCCCGTGTCCTTTCCGGCTTATTTAAAGTAGCATTTAGTGGTCTTCTTAGATTTTTGACAGTTAAAATTATTATATTTGGTATTCTCCCCGATTTAAAAGCCCACTCTAATGGTTTTCGTAATGGGTGGGTTTTAGTTTGTTTTATATATGAAAATTGATAGTTATACGAGTCTGCATATATAAGTTGAATAAAAGTAATTGATTTTATAGAACTTGTGTTTATGTACACGATGGCGGTAGCTTGAATTAAATGGATTATTTCGACATACAAAATGACAAATTTTATGATTTCCTTAATCAGACTTTTGATTTAAGGAAGTGTAAAAATTGGGATGATGTTGCCAAAAATATTACTCAACTTAAAGTTAAAAGAACCTATCGAGTATTTGCAGAATTATATCCCAGAAAATTTGATTATTCAACTGAATTAGGAAATTTAAAAAGCACATTCTCTAGTATCCATTATTCCACTCTAAAAGCCAATAGAATTATAGATGAAATAGTTAGATTTTCTCTCTATTCTGATAAAATATTAGTTTTTCACCCGTTACAAAACCCTTCTGTTACTAATCAGAATATTGATCCAAGAAGGAATGCCAAAAGATGGTTGCCGGACTTTCTAGATGCTCTATACTTTTATATAGTAATTCAAAAATGGGTAAAGGCAGGAATTGTAAAGCTAGTAATAAATCCTTGTGAATATGACTTTGATTTAAGAGATGAAATTGACAAACAAATTAAAGAAAGATTACTAAAATTAAATCCTGACGACTTTTTTGAAGTTGGAAAAGAATCAGCTAAAAATCATTTAGCTGAACAGTTTGCTATTTATTCAAAAAATAAGTCTAAAGACCAAATAATTCAAGATTTACTTTTGCTACAAAACCCTGTTTTTACTAATGAAGAAGCGGAATCTTTTGCGGATAAAGTACTGGAACATGTATCTAAAACCAATCCATTGTGGGATAAAATTGACAAAAGCAATTTCAACAAAGATGGAATGATGGCACCTATGAAAAGTGGAGGGTCAATAGAAGCTATGCAGTATGTTTCTAAATTAACTGGGGGTAATATCTACACACCATCTGATACAGTGTGGCATCAAATGAAGCAGTTAGGAGTAAATGACTTCTGGATGAAAACGAATCATTTATACTCGCAAATGCCATTAACATTTTTAAATAATGTAGATACAGCTTTTGCATTAAAGATAAGGCAAGAAGGTAGATTAGAAGGGGTAAGACAGGAACTAAAAAAGATTTATGGAGAACTTTCAAAAATAGATATTAATAAACTCGATGAACAAAAAATAAAATTCATTCAAGAAGGTTTTACAGAGGAAATCAAAAAAGCAGAATCTGAATGGGACTTAATAAAAAAGCAGGCTAATTTATCTAGAAAGCATTGGGCATCTGCTAATATTGGCGTTCCATTAATAATAAATGAAGTTTCGATTTTACCTCTGGCTGTTGCCTCATTAGCTTGGTTATATAAAAATGAAAAAACTTCATTAGATAGACAAAAAGCATTCAGAATCCAAAAACCGATTTCTGTTTACTTAGACCTAAAGAATAAGAAACAAGATTTTGTGACTGAATTAAGAAATTGTATAATATAAAAAAACTCTAGACATAATTGCTCATAGGTCATATACCCGGCAATGGGTTAGTAAAAAATTAATTAAAAGCTAGTAATTCCAATTCTAGAAACGTGGCTAGCATATTTATTCCCTAACATATCCATTATTTCCTTTTTCATAATAAAAAGTGAGTCACCCAATCGTGGGTCATCACTTCTTACTCCAAACACAAAATTCAAATTCAGCCATATTTGAAAATTTTCATCCCCTAAATTAAAATCACAACCTCCTAGGTGATAACTACTTTCAATTCTCTGTTCTTGATTAATATCCTCTTTTACGTTAATACAAGGAATCATAAAGCCGAGAACATATTTATTGATTCTTTCCTTTTTGTTAGAAAAATCACAAGCGGCACTTAATTCAATAGCTATCAACTTTGCGTTATTTCTTGTTGCTCTCTTGAGAGCAGCTTTATCTCTATTAAAAGGTAATAGCTTATTAAACCATAATGTTACATCTGCGATATTAAAACTTTGGAGTATTTCTAAGTTTGTTTTATCTATTTCTAATACATTTCCTCTAACATCTTTTTCTCCAGCAAAAGGTTCTAAATGAAAAATTGAATTTACTTTTCTTTGTATTAAATCGTCAGGTGAAACAATTTCTTTAAATGAAGCCGCAGAAAAAAGTGGATTTAATATTTTACTCCAGTCAACTTCACTATCTGAATTAATTAATTCGTTGTTTAGTAAAGGTAAAAGACCTTCATAAACAGCTTTGTTAGGATTTTCTTTTGAATAATCAAAGCCAAGAGTGGATGCAGCTATTTTGGATAATATCTTACCAAGGTTATCAAAAAGAACTTCATTTTCACCCCATTTTTCATCCTTAGGAATTATTTCATACAGCTTATCAATTGTTTTCTCTGCTGCTTCATTTGCTTTAGTCTCAAAATTGAAAAGAAATTTAATTTGCTCTTTGTTTAAAATCTCCAAAAGTTTATCAGGCAAGTTTTCTTTACTGACTTCATCTTTATCTATGCAATCTATTAAAATAGGTGATGCCGTATCTGAATATCCTCTTGCTGGGTTTTGCATATAACTAATAAATCCTTCTACTATCTTTTTATTTCTAGTCCAAAAAATTAATGCAAAAGGACCATTTTCTTTCGATATATATTGATTTAATGCAATTGCCAAATCATTGTAAACAGCAGAATTCAATTTTTCAATTTCTTCGGGCGTTTTACCGGTATCATTAACTGTCTTTTCACCAATATTTAAATCAAAAAATGCCACTCTTATGTTTAATAATGGCTCATTATATGTGTTTTCATAAAGTAATGGTCGACATCCAATTCCGTTGTCCAAAAAAGCTCCACTTAATGTATCCAATTGAGATTGGATGTCATCTACAATTATTATTTTATTACTGACTTTAAACATATTAATTTATTTAGGAAATACTAATGCAATGCAAGCACCATTATAGACATCCGGAATTTCTAAATCTGAGCTGTCTGGAAATAATAATTTGCCACCTATCATATTCATTACTAAATCAGAGAAATAAAGGCCTAAACCCATACCTCCTTCTTTTTTCGTTTTGAAAGGCTGTGTTAAATATTCTGGCTCAACTTTAAAGCCTTCACCATTATCAGCAACAATTATTGCAGGAGAACCAAAGGTGTTAAAATCTGTTCCAATATATATACCAGGTTTAAAGTCTTCTCCAACCAAATCTCTTTTTGAAGTTGTCCAATAAATTGCATTATCAATTAAATTGGAAATGGCACTTATCAATAAACTAGTTGGTGCTTTAAAATTGAAATTTTGATTTTCTCCTGTTAAAACGGGTGAAGAAAAAATAACCTTATGAAAATTAAATCGATTATTATTTCTAAGTTTTGCTATTTCGATAACGTTTTTTGCATTGGTTAAACTTGCTTTATTTTGTCTCAAAAGAGGGGATAAGCTCTCGAGAATATGTATGAGTGTTCGCACTCTATCTTTAACATTTTCAATATCTACTACGGAAACATTCAAGTCAGCATTAATATATTTCATTTCTCGTTCCACTTCGTGAAATGCAACACCAAGGTTTAATCCTGCCATTCCAGAATTAACCATAATATCTCTCATCTCTGTATAGTCTTTATCTATTTTTTGCAAAAGTGGGTTAAGTTCTTTCTCTAAATCTTTCTCTTTTATTTTTTCCTGTAATTCTTGGATAGTATCTCCAAAACCAACTTTTTTTATAGGTTTTGTTCCGTCAATAAACTCTTCAATCTTATCTTTATCTTCTGATGCCTCATCCTCAAAAAAAGTATATGCTCTTTTAACAATTGATTGAAACTTTTCAAATTCTTGATTATCAATAAACCCTTCTCTATTGGTCTTTTCAATTAAACCTTCATTACTCATTTTTAGGTCTAATTCTACGACACCAATAGTTACTTTTTTTCCAAAATGGTCTCCCGTTCTTTGAATTTTGTCCAAGTCTAATCTTAGCCAATCATCATTTGGTTCACCGTAGTTATATACTCTAATATTGTCACGAAAAATTTTAACGCCAGAATTATCTTTTATAAAGGATTTAACAGCATTTATCTGTCCTCCAAAGTTCATATTCAACAAATGGGAATTTTGATTAAACACATAAAATGTACCGCTTATTGGGCCAATATTTTTAATATCACGATTCCTTAAATACTTACTATATTTATCCTCGCCATCTATTTCTTTAAATAGTTCTCCAATATGAAATTTATGATTGTTTATAGATGAATCTGATTTTGGTGCTTTTTCGACAACTCTAGATGGAATTTTTGACTGTCTTGGCGGATTGAAAGTATATGAATAACGAAATTCAGCAAAATCTTCATCATTATTCTCCGACTCACTTTTGTCCCATTTTGTTATTTCAAAATCAAATTGATAGAGACTATCCTTAAGAATTTCAATTGGACTTTTGACATTATCTATCCATTCTTGATGCCAGTCATTACAATTAATTTCTATGTTGAAATTTGAAAATTCCCTGAATGGATTTTTAATATTTTCTATTTTCCTTACTAAATCTTTCAAAGTTTTTTTTGTCCAGTAAGGAGTTGTAAGATTTGATAGAATTATTCTTGTACCTTGTCCCTTTTCAAATAAAGTTTCACCAACATATTCTATGTCAACTTCAAGTTCTTGGATATATTCTTTAGATTCTATTAAGGTTTTCCAGTCAATTGTTAAACGATTGGAAAACATATCTCCTTGAGTTTGAGTTTCGAGAGTTATTACTTTAGCTAGTTTATGAACGGCAAGTCTACCTACACCTTTATTACCAAATGAGACTCTTTTGAATTTCGGACTTTCTTTTCTGTTGCGACCTCGTTTAAAGTCGGTGCCTATTGTGAGCCAAACATCCTGAATAACTTCAGAAGTCATTCCGTGACCATCATCTTCAATAATTATTTTTTGATTTGGAGTATTTAAGTCAATGAAATTGATTTTAATGTTTTCTGCATCTGCATCGTAGGCGTTTTTGACCAACTCAAATATTGCGAGACTATCACTACCTATTAATTCATTACCTAAAAGGCTAAGAATATGGCTTTTTGCCTTGATGTTATGTGTGCTTATTGACATAGTAACTCTTTCATAGATTTGGCAATGTCATTTGCCATTAATGGCGGAACAGCATTCCCTATTTGTTTAAAAGCAGCGGTTCTATTAGCATCCTCTTTAACTCCTTCAAAATAGTAATCATCTGGAAAAGACTGTAATCGCGCAGCTTCCCGCACACTTAATGAGCGGTTTTGGGTGTTGTCTGGATGAATATAATAGTGTCCGTCTTTTGCAATATGAGCTACCACAGTATGGGAGGCACTAAGGTTGTTTGCCACTACCTTAAAACGATCGGTAAATGAGGTTCTATTGTCATGGGTTTTTAGGCGTTCTGGTAAGTCATTGTAATTTAAACGCTCCATCTTATTTTCCCATATATCCACTGCTATTTTATAAATTTCCTTGTCCTGATTTCTATGAGGTCTAGCAATGTGCTGGGTTACTATATCAATTCCATTGCGTATTCCAGAATTCTTTAAATAGTCATTAGTGGGGGATACGTAATTTGTAAACTTATTTGTTCCATCTCCTGCTTGAAGACTAGGCAGGTCATTAAAAAGATGCTGCACAAAGGAGGATACTCCGCTATCATAACTATCCAATGCAGGAAGATTTGGCGTAAAATCATTCTTCCAACCTACAATGATCAATCGCCTTCTTTTTTGTAAGACCCCGAAATTTTCTGCATTCACTCTAAACACCTCAATTTTATAGCCTTTCTTATTAAAAAGCCGCTCCATGTTTTTTAGGTAAATACCTTTCCCTGCGGAAAGCAGCCCTATAACATTTTCAAAAACGAACATTTTTGGCTGGTATTTTTCCAAAAACTTTGCATACTGTACGTACAAATAATTTCTGGAATCTCCCTTCATGTTATCTTCAGAACGCGCTCGGCCCACTAAGGAATATGCTTGGCATGGTGGTCCGCCCACGATTAAGTCAACATTCTGAATTTCTAGATTACTTAATTTTAAATCAATCTGTTGAAAAATAGCTTTATTATTTTTTTCTCCTATCCCTTGGTTGATAATACTATTTTTAATCTCCTGTGGTATCTGTTCATAAAGAGCTATACGATCAATCTCTCCCTTTAAATATTGGTGGTAGGTATCAATAGCATTATTCTTTTTTAGGTAATGGTAAGCGGCACGGGTGGTGAGTGTTTTGCAGGCAGCCTCATCTATTTCAACATGGGCAATTGGATTGAAATCTTGCGAAATAAAACCTTCGGAAAGCCCGCCAGCTCCGGCGAATAAATCAATGTAGGTTAATTGTTTTTTTGACATGTACGAAAAAGGCTTTAACTAACAAAATTACAAAAAATAACAGTACAAAATAATTAATCTAAACTATTGATTTTTAGCTTCTTTCGTTTTAGGCGCGAACTATGGTAAAGGATTTCTTTTAAATGGAATTCCAGATAGTTTCAAAGCTCATTGCCTCTCCTTTTAATAAAGGCAGAAGTGATGTGTCTCTTTTCTCATTGCAAAATAGTTTGCCTGTTCTTACATCCAGTACACAAAATAAATCATCCCTTTTTACTTTAGCGCGTAACTCTGATTCCATCAATGATAAAATCTGCGAAGCTTTCATTTTTGACAAGGCCTCGCCCTTAAAATAGAGCTTAATATAATGCTCGGTGCCATCATACTTTAAACCAACTTCAGGGTTTAGCTTTACGTCAAGATTACCAGACCTCCAATGACGAAATGGTGGTTCTGCCCAACTAACCGATTTCTTACCCAAAAATTTAGTGTACCCTTTAATCGCTTTCTCAAAATTTTCTTTCTTGCGTATATCTGGCGTGTTTTTAATCAAGTGTTCAAATTCACTTTTATCACCCGAAGTTTCATGAATATCAATGATTCCTTCCCTAACATATTTATAATAATCCGTGGCCGGATGATATGGTTTTCTCTCCTTTACTTTTTTTACTTGAGTGAGTTTAGTGGAACCTGTTTTACTTACAAAATCAATGAAATCTGTAAGTGATATTTTTATAATGGTGCTCTTTGCCATATCGTTGATTTTTAATTCTTATCCTTTGGCGGGTTGGGGTCATTGCCATGGCTGTCTGGATTTTGGATAGTACCATCCTTGCGGTGCGGGATAAGTTCTGAACCTTCGTCCTTGCTTTTTTCGCGGCTCCATTTCATTGCATCGTCTTTTGTTTCAAAATGCTTGGAGGCTCTTTCGGCGTTTTCTCTTTTGGAGTCCCAGCCGCCGTCTTTGTTTGGCACTACATGCCTTTCTTTTCTGCTCATAATATTTTGTTCTATGGTTTATGAGGCTAAGGTATGGAAGGGTTTTGGGTTTGTTTTACGGGATTCCGTAATGGGAGGGAAATTATTTGGTTAATTATATGTTGCTGTATTAAGCAAGCTTTTATATTTTAAAAAAAGGTTATCTTGTTCTATAATATGATTGAAGTGGAGTACAGAGCAACCTCAAAAAATCATTGTCCATTCACAAGGATAAAATAATGGAGGCAATAAACCTAATAATAAATAAATTAACATATGAAAAATCTACTTATACTTATCATTTTTATTCCCTTTTATACTGTTTATGCACAAGATTGGAATTTGGTTTCAAGAAGTCCGTATGAGGCATTTCGTTTTTATAATTCAGCTAATGGCATAACTGCTATACTTGATGAAAACAATAATACACTGGTAAGCTTTCATTCTAGCGCACATTCGGGATTAATTGTTCAGGCAAAAACTCCATTAAATAGTATTAATAACATTCAAGTTTCAGAATTGGGATATATGGATCCCGACTCTCCAATGAGAGGGGGCGGATTTGATATTGCCAAAGTTGGAAATGATTATTTTTTATTTGGTATTGGAACTAGAAAAGATGAATGTTATAACCATTTGGGAGCCACAGTATTTTTTAAAAAAATAACTCCTGCCGCTGGTAGCATTTCCCCAATCCAACGCAAAAAAATAAATTTAGAAAATTACACAAGCAGAGATAATAACGGAGTAGCTGATAAATTCGGAAATTATTATTTCTGCAATGCTGATAATCCGCATTTACAAGTAATCAATATGTTCAATACTTCTACTGCCCCAGTTGATTTAACCGTGGAAAATGGATTAAATGGGAATAAATATATTCGAGAGTTCAAAAAAATAGAAGTTAGCAACTATACTCATATAGTAGGACTGGAAAGTGATTTAAAACATATTATTCATATTCAAGTAGATTCAAATGGAAGCTATTTAGCCAAAAGATATTCATTGGATGGTTTATTTGGAGGGAAACCAGATAATATAACAAAAGTTAAATTCGATACTGCTTTTGACCTTGGAATTAAAAAAGTCAATAACATTGATAGAGCAGAACTACTTTTTTATACAGAAAAGGATACGGGAACTTCTAGAATCCGAAAAATATTTTCAATTGACTTACCAAATAATTTAGGCGCTTCTATGAATGGACAAGCAGTTGAAAAATTTTCTTCAAATAGTTCGATATATGATCCTGTTAGAGGATTGGTTTATATTGATAATGGATCTTGTTTGTTAGTTTCAGCATCATATAATGGAACAGATAATGATCACTTTTATTTTAATGGAAGTACGTTATCTATGACAACCAATATGTATAACCATCCGATTGGAGGAATGTTAGTTGATAAAATCTACACATCTAATAACACAGGGAATACGAAAGTATTCCTAACACGTAATCACGATAATAGTATTAATAATATTGATTCAGATTTTACACGGATTAGGCTATATAAATTGAATAATTTTTCACTTAATGGAATATATTCCTATGAACCACCACTTAATGAGAAATTATATACAACGAATTTTAGTAAAGGTGGGGGTCATAGAATTAGAAGTCTTGCTATTTCGGGAAATCACCTTTTATATGATGGTATGGCATTTCTAAATTATAAAGACTTAAATAGCACAGATGAGTTGACCAGTAATTTATATTTAAACCTTAATGCCACAGCAATGCTCCCAATAAGTGAAAATGAGTTTATATGTGGAATGTATTCTGGAGCATATATAAATCGTTATGAAATCAACAATGGATCAGTTATAGAAAAGGATACGCATGTAATAAATGATGAGTTTAAAAAAATAAAATCAATGGCCTTCGACGGGGAGAATGTCTATGTAGGTTTATACTATAATAGTACATCCAACCTAAATGAATCTAATATTTATAAATATGATGTTCAAAGTGACGGAAATCATTCTTTTCCTATTACAAATCGATTTCTTACAATTCCGAATACAAATAGTGTTCCCGCTATGGAAGTAGTAGAATACCCCCATAATCAAAAATGGCTATTTGGTTTAGCCCAAAATGGGATTAATTCATTAGAAAAGCGAATACTTTTTAGAAAAAATATTAGCTCTGATAGCTCTGCAGATATACTGAATTTAACCGATAACGGCCAATCTTTAAAAGATATTGAGGTCATATCAGCTATTAATGGTAAAAAATATCTATATTTTATAAGTCAAATATCCAATGGGGGAAGACTAAACAGGATTGATATTACTGCTCCGTCACAAAATTTATTACTTGAAAATGTTGAAATTTTAAGGGATTTTGAGGATGTCCCAATGAATATCAAATCTCTTTTTAATAAGCATTTGGTTATTTCGTTTAGCTGTAAGACAGTCGGTTTTTTAACTCAAGATGAAAATTCATATGTCTTGCCGTTTGAAGATATGCCACTACCAACAGATTATGATCACGATGTTTTACTGGTAAATAATAGCGATAAAACTTTATATGTGGGAACCAGGGAGGCCGTACATGAAGAAAATAGTGGCGTTGAGAATAATGAGGGCGGTGTTTATAGTTTAACACTTCCAGAATATCTTGGATTTTCATACCAATATAGACATCAATGGGGCATACATCCACAACAAGTAATTTCGGGTGATATTGATGGGGATGGTTTTGATGATGTTATTGCTACGACAAATGATAATGGTTTTTTAAAGTGGAATATTAAATTGAATAATTCAAATTTCCAGTTTGCAGATGAATATTCTTTTAATTTGGGATCCGCGAACGCAGATTTTATTTTCTGTGGGGATTTTAATGGTGATGGTTTCGCTGATATTGGGGTAAATAGAATAAACGATCCTAATTCAGTACTCCAAGGAGAATGGATAATATATCCAAATGATGGAAATGGTAATTTTAGCAGTGTGAATCAATATAGATATAAATGGGGCGAACCACTTGATAAAATTGTAACTGGGGATTTCAATGGGGACTCATTGGAGGATATTGCAATCTTAAAAAATAACAACGGTTGGTATATAAGATTAAATACAGGAAATAATAGTTTCAATAATAATCAAATTTATTATCCTTGGTTAAACACTCCAGAAGCTATTTTTTCTGATGATTTTAATGGAGATGGTTTTGATGATATCGGTATTAAAAGTAGTTTAGGAGAGAAAGAGTGGATTGTGCGATTTAACAACCAAAACAATAGTTTCGATAGAGAGAAGAGGTATATATGGGATACTGAATATGACTATTTATTAGTGGGCCAGTATGATAATGACAGTTTAGCCGATATTTGTATAAATAGACATAGTAACCCGGCAAGCATGGAATTAGGGGAGTGGATTTTTAGGAGGAATTATGGATATTATTATGACGCGGACAGGCCAAGTCCTAAACTTTCAAGATATGATATTTTGGAGAACAAAAAAATAAATAATCTGGATATTGAAATTTATCCAAATCCAGTTTCTAATAATATACTTAATATTAAATATCATATTCCTTTTGGTTATGAGCTATATAATCAATATGGAATAATAGTCAGATCAGATATTAATAAATCGAAGTATATATTGAATTCATCTTTTTTAAAGACTGGTATATATTTCTTGAAAACATACTGTGAGGGCACAATAAGAGTGGATAAAATTATAATTGAATAAACCCATATTGATAAAAAAGAAGAAAATCAAATATATTAATTTGTAAAATTTAATTTTCTGGGTATTTTACCGATTAAAAAGCCTCTTGCTGGCGCGGGCGACTCGCCCGTGTCTTCCACCTCGTATGTCCACTACTCGTATATCCACTACTTGATTTGAATATAACATTTTTATTTATAACAGCATCTGTAATACACTTCATAAGCTTTTAAACCAATGAAATTATTATAGGTGGTATTCTCCCTGATTTAAAAACCCACTCTTATGGTTTTCCGTAATGGTATTCTCAATGAACAATTATCAATGAACAATTATCAATTAGCAATTGGATAGTTGGATTGCTGGATTTTAGCTTACATTCTAGCGTTAAAGTGTTAACCAATAAAGCTTTAGGGTAGGTGGTTTTCTATTAGAACACCAGGCTATAATAGACAAGTGAAAAAACCCCGTCAAAATTTTAAAATCATTAATTTAAAGTATTTAAAACAGAAACATTCACATAATAATTTGTGTAAGCTTCCCCTAATTAGAACTGTTCATTTTTCTAATACT
>TARA_R100000306_G_scaffold19529_1_pt1 | contig 17019 bp, 12 predicted proteins | sample TARA_R100000306 | Tara Oceans TARA_R100000306 (sample SAMEA2620824) | marine metagenome | biome: marine biome (ENVO:00000447); feature: mesopelagic zone (ENVO:00000213); material: "saline water (ENVO:00002010), including plankton (ENVO:xxxxxxxx)" | depth 1000 m | reverse complement strand
AATATTATATTTGAAGAACGGGATTAGTGCTTTTCATAGGATACATTGTTACCTGCAGTTTTTTCTCCCAAGTATTCTCGTAAGTATTCCGCAGTCGCTGACTTTTTGTAGTTCAGAAGTTGTTCAACTGTTCCCTCAAATATTACTTCTCCTCCATATTTTCCTGCTCCCTCTCCAACGTCAATTATCCAATCCGCTTGTGAAATAATATCTAAATTATGCTCAATGACAATAATCGTATTATTTTGGTTTACAAGTTTGTTCAAAATCGACATTAGCTTTTTAGTATCGAATGGATGCAGTCCTGTACTCGGCTCGTCCAAAACAATTAGATTATCTTCATCGTCAATCTCCTTTGTTAGTTTTAGTCGCTGTCTTTCTCCACCCGAAAAACCGTTTAATCGCTGACCCAATTTTAAGTAGTCCAATCCCAAGTCGATTAATAAATCGAAATCTGTCGCAAAATCATTTTGGTCAAAAAACGACCTTGCCTCCAAAGTGGTTAAATCTAACACTTCTACGATATTCTTATTTTGGTAGGTATATTTTAAAACCTGTGGTTTAAATCCACTTCCGCCACATACCTCGCAAGGTGCCTCTATATCGTCCATAAAAGCTAAATCTATCTTTTCCATTCCAAGCCCTTTGCAATTTTCACAACCTCCCTCACTATTACTGCTAAAAAGTTGAATACTAATATCATTCGCTTTTGAAAACAAGCGTCTTATTTTGTCCGAGACACCTAAATAGGTCAATAAATTAGATTTTGAACTACCTCTAATCTGCGATTGGTCAATTATCTTCGCTTTAGGAAATTGTTTTGGCAACACTTTACTAATAAGGGTGCTTTTGCCTGAACCTGCAACGCCTGTAACTACGGTCAGAACATTTTTTGGAATTTCTACTGAAACATTTTTAAGATTATATAAATCGGCATCGGTTATTTTTATAGTAGCGCTAACCTCTCTTGGATTTTTATTAATTTGTCTTGAAAGGGCAAAATATTGTCCTGTTTTTCCTTTGGATTTTTTTAAATTTTCAAAATTACCTTGGTAAACAATTTCGCCACCGTTTACACCAGAAAGTGGGCCTAAATCCACAACGTGGTCAGCCAATTTAATCAAGTCTGGGTCGTGTTCTACGATTAAAACTGTGTTACCTTTTGCCTTTATTTGTTTTATTATTTTTGAGATATTGTCCAAATCTTTTGGATGAAGTCCAATACTTGGTTCATCGAATATGTACAATAAATCTTCCAAGCTGTTCCCAAGATGCTTTACCATCTTAATCCGTTGCGATTCACCACCTGAAAGGGTGGTGGTAACTCTATCTAATGTAAGGTATTGAAGACCAATGGTAACTAAATTTTGAAGTTTTTTTGTCAGTTCGTTGATAACGGTTTCATACGTGTCGGATGAAATTGTTTGGATAAACGACAATAGGTCATCAATCGAAAGTGAAGTACAATCGGCAATATCCTTGCCATTGATTTTACAGGACAGAATTTTGCCGTTCAGCCTTTTGCCTAAACAATCAGGACAAACTTTTGTCGAAATAATTTTGCGTAATTCCTTTTTTCGCAGTTTTTCTTCTTTTGAGTTCTTTTTTAGGAAATCCCTTTGAATTCGAGGTAAAACTCCTAAATATTGCATCGTCTTTCCCCAATCTTTTGAAGGGTTCTTTGGTTTGTGTTCTTCCGAGTGAAGCAACAAATCCCATTCTTTTTCTGTATAGTCTTTCAACTTTTTATCGTTGTCAAAATAACCTGAATTTACATATCTTAACCAACGATAACCATTGGGTTGAAAGGTTGGGAACCGTATCGCTCCCTCGTTCAATGATTTGGTTCTGTCAAACAATGCTTTCGTGTCGATACTGCTAACATAACCCAAACCATTGCAAGTTGGACACATTCCTTGTGGATGGTTGAAAGAGAATATATTTGAATAACCAACAAATGGTTTGCCCACTCTCGAAAAAAGTAGTCGCAATGAAGCATAAATATCTGTCGCTGTGCCAACTGTAGAACGAGCGTTTCCACCCAAACGTTTTTGGTTGATGATAACTGGTACGTTGAGATGTTCGATTTTATCAACGTCAGCTACTCCAAAACGCATTAAACGATTTCTTACAAAGCTGTTTTGGGTTTCGTTGATTTGGCGTTGAGCCTCTGCTCCAATAGTTTCAAAACCAAGGAAGATTTTCCTGAACCGGAAACGCCTGTAAAGACAGTTATTTTGTTCTTTGGTATTTCTAAAGATAGGTTCTTTAGGTTGTTCTGTCGTGCTCCGTATATTTTTATTTTCTTCATTAAATTCCCTATAGTTGAATGGAAGCAATGTCGGTTGTTTTAAATTGCAGGTAACTTATTTATCCTCCCAACTTTATTCGGTTTAGCCATTCAATCTGTTTGCTATTCCCAAGTTATTGAAAATTTCTTTGTGTAGCTTCCAAAGCTAAAACAAACGCAAACCCACTCATTACAGAAAACTATAAGAGTGGGTTTTATATTGGGGAGAATGCACTATAGATTAATCTCCTTTCTTATGCTTGTGTGGCTTAAGAGACGGAGTGTTCTTCGGTGTTTCCTTATTATCACGTTGACGTCTGTCTGGTTTTCCAGTTGAATCAGCTATTCGTTTCGGCCCTGGTTTAATTCCCATAATTTCTTAGTTTATTTTATAATCCCTAAGTTAATTCTTTTTATCAAATTTTATATTAAAATTTATCGAAAATTCTAAATAGAATAATAATTTTAAAAAAATGAATATATATTTCCAATTGACTAAAGTGATGATCTTATAGATTAAATTTTAGCTAAAAACCAGTTCATTACGTAAAACCGGAACTGCGTGTATCACATCTTTATCCTGTGTTTTCTTATATCAAAATCAAAATTAAAAAGTTCCTTCGGCGGTATCTCAAGTAGACTAGCAATTTTCAATATTGTTTCTAAGGTTGGATTCCCTTTACCTTTTTCATATTTATTATAGTTACTAGCGTCATATGAAGAATTAGTAGCTATATTATCCATTGTTTTAAATTTTTGCTCTCTTAATTTGCTTAAATGTTGAGCAAATTCTTTCATGTAAATTTCCAAAACCTCTTTACTATCCATAACTTTTTAACTTTGGAAAACAATTTTGCAAATCCAATGAATAATATCATGGTGATATATCACCATGATTAAATTATTTTTACTATATTTGTTTTTATAATATAAATTTGCGATTCTTCTAAGAGCAAAATAGTAGAAGCTTTCGCTTTGAATCTCGACTTGAAAACTGGTAATTTTTAGACAACGAGAGGATAAGCAGATTGCTCACGACCCGGGCGTGGGCTCTCTTATCGTTGTCAGGTATACCAGTACCCCAAGTCGGTAAGTTGAGTTCCGCGCCTTTTTGTATTGGGCTTGGTCGGTTTTTTCATCTCAACTTTCTTTTAAAGCATCAGTTTCAGTTTTGTTTATGATTTTTCGCGACTATGGTAGTGAGTAGTTAGTATTGAGTATTGAGACGCTTCTCGGCTCACGCTTGACGCTTCACCCCTCACCATCAAAAAAAATGACCCGCTCCAAAGTTTTTGCACGACCGTAGGAGCAGGCCAATAGTTAAAATGAAAACTTAACTTAACTGATGCAAAACTATGAAAAATAAGTACAGGGGCTACTATGCCCTGCCCTTATCTTTTGCCCTAATCTGGGCACTAAGTACAACTCTAACCTCACAAAATGGCTCCCCTCCCATTTCGGGCATTGTTAGCGATGCCAATGGACCACTTGGGGGAGTAAATATTATACTGAAAAATACCTCTCGTGGTACGCAGAGTGATCTGGATGGGCATTATGAAATAGCCGCCCAAAGGTCGGATACAATTATGTATAGCTATCTCGGTTATAAGACGCAAGAAATTGCAGTGGGAAATAGCAGTATTATGAATGTAACTATGCAACCTGATGCTACTGCTTTAGATGCGGTGGTTATTAATGCGGGCTACTACAAAGTTTCCGATAGGGAAAAGACGGGGAGTATTTCGCGGGTTACGGCTACCGAAATTGAGAAGCAGCCCGTTGCTAACCCCCTTGCCGCTATGCAGGGCAGAATGGCTGGCGTAAATATTGTACAGACCACAGGTGTCCCCGGAGGAGGATTTTCGGTACGCATCCGTGGCCGCAACAGCATTCGCGCTGATGGCAGCGAGCCCCTGTATATAGTGGATGGGGTACCGTACCCTTCCCGATCCCTAGGCAGTAACCAAATTTCAACAGTTATGGGCCAAGCCCAAAGCCCTTTAAATGGCATCAACCCAACCGATATTGAAAGCATCGAGGTTCTCAAAGATGCCGATGCAACTGCTATTTATGGTTCCCGTGGGGCAAATGGGGTTGTGCTCATTACCACTAAAAAAGGAAAAATAGGAAAGACTTCACTGCACATAAACAGTAGTACGGGAGCAGGAAATATTACCCGCACCTTGGACCTTCTTAATACCCCCCAATACCTCCAAATGCGCCGTGAGGCATTTACAAACGATGAATTTACAGAATATCCTGCAAATGCCTATGACATCAACGGTACTTGGGATCCAACCCGCTATACCGATTGGCAAGAAGTGCTTTTGGGCAATACCGTCTACTACAATACAATAGAGGCATCCTTTACCGGCGGAAGTAGTAACAATCAATTTCTCTTAAAAGGTAGTCACCGTAAAGAGACAACTGTCTTTCCAGGAAATTTTGATTATAAAAAGAGCGCAGTACTCTCTTCCTACACCCATACCAGTATAGACCAAAAATTGCGTGTCCGCTTCACAGGTAATTATGTAAGTGATAATAACCAACTCCCTACCAATGCCTTTGTACATCCTGCTTTGAACCTTGCCCCCAATGCGCCAGCGCTTTATGATGAAAACGGCGAACTGAATTGGGAAAACAGCACCTTTTCCAACCCCCTCGCCCAATTGGCATCCAACTACCGCTCCCAAACCAGCACCCTTTTGGGAAATGGAAATATTGCCTATACAATCTTTAAAGGGCTTACGCTCGCAACAAATCTTGGGTATAACGAAATCCATCTGGAAGAAACCAATACTAACCCCAATACGGTATACGATCCCGCCTATGGCTTGGGCCCTGAATATTCCTCAATCTCGGTCAATACCGCCAAAAGGAGCTCTTGGATCGTGGAACCACAACTGGAATATGAATTTCAACTGGGCAAAATGGGAGTCGCACTGTTAGCGGGCACCACCTTTCAAAGCGAAACCAACGCAGGCCGTACCCAATACGCAGAGGGCTTTACAAGCAACAACCTTATCTACGACCTGTCCTCGGCAACCAATCATATTATTTTGTCTAATAGGGAAGATGAATATAGGTATAATGCGGTGTATGGAAGGATAAACCTAAATTTGCAATCAAAATACATCCTCAATCTTACGGGCCGTCGCGATGGCTCTAGCCGATTTGGGCCTGGCAAACGCTTAGCCAACTTTGGGGCTGTAGGTGCAGCATGGCTTTTCGGAAACGAAGATTTTATAAAAAATGGGATGCCATTTTTAAGCTTTGGAAAAATAAGGGGCAGTTTCGGCAGCAGCGGAAATGACCAAATTGGAAATTATGGTTATTTAAATACCTATATCGGAACAGGCACTACCTATCAGGGCATCCCAACCTTACAACCTGCTAGTCTTTACAACCCCGACTATGGTTGGGAAACAAACAGAAAACTGGAACTAGCCCTTGAATTGGGATTCTTAAGAGATCGCATCAATCTTTCCACGGCAATTTACCGCAATCGCTCTTCCAGTCAATTGGTGGGCATTCCGCTCCCAGGCACAACAGGCTTCCCCTCCATTCAGGCAAACTTGGATGCTACGGTGGAAAACCGTGGCTTGGAAATAGAGCTCAATACCGTAAACCTTAAAAACGCAAACCTTACCTGGACTACCTCCGCACAATTGACTATACCACGCAACAAACTGGTTTCATTTCCAAACCTGGAAGGCTCTACCTATGCCAATCGATATGTTGTGGGCGAATCTCTGGATATAGCCCTATTGTTAAATTATACTGGCATTGACCCCAACACCGGCCTGTATACCTTTCAGGATTATGACGGTGATGGTGCCATATCCTTCCCGAACGATCTAAAAAAGACGGTCCGTGTTGGAGTAGATTATTATGGAAGTTTCGGCAATACGCTTTCCTATAAAAACCTCAGCATTGATTTTTTACTCCAGTTCGTAAAACAGACAGGCTATAACTTCCAATACACTTCCGCCCCGGCTGGATTTATGGCGAACCAACCCACTGCAGTACTTGACCACTGGCAGCAGCAGGGAGATCAAGGATTCAATCAACAGTTTACAGCTGGCTTTAATGAAGACGCCTATGTCGCATATAGCTATCACACCTATAGCAATGCGGTAGTAAGCGATGCTTCCTTTATCCGTCTTAAAAATGTTTCCCTCTCCTATACTATTCCAGATAAGGCCTTCGGGAATAGATGCCGAATCTATGCCCTTGCCCAAAATCTGTTTACCATAACGGACTTTATTGGGATGGATCCAGAAACACAATCCCTCGGGCAACTTCCCCCATTACGGGTGATGAGCCTTGGAGTGGAATTAAGTATTTAACTAAAAAAATGATGAAATGAAAAAATTATTAAAAAAATATAAGGCAGTAAGAATATCGATTTTTATTTTTACGCTGGCACTATGTCTCTGGTCCTGTGAGGATTTCATTGAAGTGGACACGCCAAATTACCTGATAGGCAACGACGTCCTCTTTACGGACGCCAAAACAGTAGAAGCCGCTATGATAAGCATATATGCTAAAATGCGCGATGACATCCTTTTAACGGGGGATGCCCAAGGTCTCAGTACACTTTTGGGGCAATATGCCGATGAGTTCGACTATTACAGCCCTTACGGCCTCCCAGAAGAACAGTTCAATAAAAATGCCCTTCTTGCTACCAATACCTCGGTAGCACAAATTTGGGATGGATCTTACAACCAAATCTATGCTGCCAATGCCATACTGGAAGGTGTAAAGGAGCCCTATTTTTCTCAAGAGGAAATTGCCCAATTTAGCGGTGAGTCCTTGTTTATTAGGGGCCTAGTCCATTTTTATCTCGTTACCCTCTACGGTGATATTCCATATATTAAGACCACCAACTACCTCCTCAACCAGGAAGCCCATCGCGATAAGGTAGTGGATGTATATCAATACATTATTGAGGATCTGGAAACCGCACGCACCCTCTTACCCCCTAATGAATCCAGCGGTGAAAGAGTAAGGCCAGACCAAAAAACGGCAGCCGCACTTCTCGCAAGAGTCTACCTCTATTCCCAAAATTGGGAAAAGGCCGCGGCAATGGCTTCTCTTGTAATTGAAAACACTTCATGGGAAACCAATCCCGATAACGTTTTCCTAAGGGAAAGCCCTTCCATAATTTGGCAACTTCAACCGGAGTTTGTCGGAAAAAACACCTTAGAGGCGGGGAATTTTATTTTTGAGACTGCCCCTCCCCCCACAAGGGCGCTTACCCCTTCCCTTGTAAATGCCTTTGAATCGGGCGATCTGCGAAAAGAACAATGGATTGGCACGGTCACCGATGGTACCCAGAACTGGTACTATCCCTTCAAATATAAACATCAGGCTGGAGAACCTACCAATGCAGAGTATTCCATTATTTTAAGATTGGCAGAACAATACCTGATCCGCGCCGAGGCCAGGGTGCATATGGGCGATTTATCAGCTGCCCAGTCCGACATCAACCTAATCCGCACCAGGGCAGGGTTGCCACCTACCAATGCAAATGGGAACGAGGAATTGCATAATGCAATAATGCAGGAAAGAAGGGTGGAATTATTTTCAGAGCATGGCCATCGCTTCTTCGATTTAAAAAGAACGGGGATTATAGATAATGTTCTTGGTAACATTAAACCGGGATGGAATAGTGATGATATACTTTTTCCCATTCCCCAAAAAGACCTACTCCTAAATCCAAACCTGCAACCGCAAAATCCCGGCTACTAACATGGAAAATAACAATAATCCGCTAAAATTATTTTGGATTAGCACTACCCAAGTAATTTTCTCAATGCTGGTATTGATGGCCTGCCCCATTTGGGGCCAGGCTGTCAAAAAAAAGGACCTTACGCCTGAAGATTATAAGCTATGGTACAATATTACCCCGCCTAAATTAAATAATCACGGATCGTGGTTTTCCTTCCATAAATATTACAAAAGCGGGGAAGATACGCTCGTCATCCAGAACATTCAAGACAGTAGGCAAATTGTCGTAGCCAATGGTAAACAGGAACAATTTCTTGAAAATTCCGATCGCTACTTATACCTCGTCAACAATACCCTTGTCCTCAAAAATTTAAAAACAGGAACTGATACCGCATATCAAAATGCCGTAGATTATAAGGTTTCTCCACAGGAAAAATACCTTGCGGTTCTAAGCGAATCTAAAGGAGAAGGAAACTCGAAAACAAAAAACCTAACAGTTACAACTCCTGGGAACTCCGCTCTTGCTTACATACCTAACATAATGGATTATGATTTCGATAATGCGGGCGAGTATCTGGCCTTCTCCCAAAAAACCGAAAATGGCTCCCAATTGGGCTATCTCAATTTGGAAAAAAAGGATACTCCCAAAACCATTTTAATGAGCAGTGTTAATCCTTTTACTAAAATTATTTGGGGCACCGATGGCCATCTGGCCTGCTTTGAGGAGTTGGACAAAGGATATAACAACATCGTCCATTGGTTTAATGTTAAGAGTAAGAAAAACAGCCACGGCTCCTTCAACTCAATGGAGCAGGTACAACTGAGCGACCCTTGTAAAATAGTAAACAACATCAGCACAACCCTACATTTTACGCCCGATAACAGCAAACTGTTTTTTCACATTCAAAAAATTCCCAAGGATATCCCTCAAGAAGACCATGGCTCAAATGTCCAGGTATGGAACACCAAGGATTTAGTAATTTATCCGTACTATTCAGTGGATAAATCTTATGCCCACGATCCCCCAATTATGGTCTCTTTGAACCTTAATAATAACAAAATCCATCTTATGGGCGACAGCCAGTGCTCTAAAAGCATATGGGGCAATGAAGCTAAATTTGTATATTCCTATAGTTTCTTTGAGGACCAATCCATGGACAGAAATAAAACACCCATTAAGTTATTCAATACAGCTACAGGTGAAGAAAGATTTGTAATGGCTCTACCCTTCAAAATTCCTTGGCATGTTTCCCCTACGGGAAATTATCTCTGTTATTTTAAGGATGACAATTGGTGGATTTTTAGAGCGGCAACTAATATCCATTTTAATCTCACAAAAGGTATTCCTGAGAGTTTTTTAAATAAAAGTGACTTAAAAGCGGGCCAAATTAATCCCTACGGCTTGGCGGGATGGACAGAAAATGAGAAGGAGGTTTTACTTTATGATGAGCATGACATCTGGGCAATCTCCTTGGAAGGTAAGAGCGTAAAAAAACTAACGAATGGAAAAAAGGAACAGCTCGTTTTTAGGCTTTCTCAAACGGAGGCTGGACAAAATAACCTTTTTGGTTTTACTGCCCATAATATTGATTTAAAGAAAAGCCTTCTTTTGAGAACATCGGACAAAAATACTGCCCGAAATGGTTTGTATCAGTTATTGACTAACGGCACCCTTAAAAGGCTCGTCTTGGAGGATTTCAAGATTTCCAATATTTCCAAATCAACTAACGATACCTTTTTATATTGCTTGGAAAGCTTTGATCAACCCCCCGCCTTATATTATTATAACTCTTATAACTACAATAGTATAAAAGTTTTTCAAAGCAACTCCCAACATTTTGGATTTAATTGGGGAAAAAAAGAGATGGTAAAATTTGAAACCGAGGATGACAACTCCTTAAAAGGGGCCTTGTTTTATCCTTCAAATTTCGACCCTTCCAAAAAATATCCAATGATTACTTATATCTATGAAAATATGTCCCCAAAATTCCATCGCTATCAAAACCCTTCCCTTTACAATGGGGCAGTAATAAATAGCAGCAATTATACTACTGAAGGTTATTTTGTGTTTTTTCCTGATATTGAATATAAGGTCAATGAACCCATGGTATCCGCGCTTAAGTGTGTAACGGCTGCTGTAATCGAGGTCTCCAAAAAGCCATTTATTGATCAGAATAGGATTGGACTATTCGGCCATTCGTTTGGTGGGTTTGAGGCGAGTTACATTGCAGGTCGCTCCAACCTTTTCGCAACTGTGGTCTCCGCTGCGGGAGTTCACAACCTACGAAGTTTTCATTTATCAAATGCTTGGCTATGGTCAAGCCCCCAAATGGGACGATTTTTTAATGACCAGTTCCGATTTAATGCGCCATATTTCGAGATTCCCCAAAAATATGAGGAAAATTCGCCTTTAACTTTTGCAGAATCTATAACTGTCCCTTTCCTAACCGTGACGGGCAATCAGGATAGCAATATCAACTGGGAACAATCCCTTGAAATGTACAATGCCATGCGCATTCTAAACAAAGAGCATATCATGTTGATCTATCCCGATCAAGGCCATGACCTCATCAGTTCGGAGTCACAAATTGACGCCACACAAAAGTATAGCGAATGGTTTGGCTATTATTTAAAAAATGAAAAACGCCCCCAGTGGATGGAAGCGTTCGATTAATAAAAAAAGGCTGGTAAAAACCAGCCTTTTCCATTTTACTGCCCAGGAATATATTTAAAGGCATCAACATTACAAGCAGTTCCAAATTCATTCATTCGTTTAGCCAGTTGGCCACCACTTGTACAGAGAATATTCCCTGAATTGGAGCATTGTACTGCAATCTTGCAAGGTTGCGGATGATCAAGAAATCCCGCAACGGGCGCATTGCTCTTAGTTTCTAAATTACTGGCAAAAGCACCAGCAATAGCAATGGAAAATGCCATAATAGGCAGTAACCATTTTTTTCGAATTGTTTTCATAATGTATAGTTTTAATTAAAAATATAGCCTACTCTTTTCTAAAGGTTTTCGGCTTCACCCCTTCCACCGCGCAGTGATATTTGAATCTTTATAATTATTTGAATTTATTTTTTATCCTATAGCTTCTTAAATCATTAGCCATCAAAACATAGAGGTCATCGCCAGAAACCTGAACATCTATTAAACGTTCCTTGTTATACCGGTCTATAGTAAAACTTAACAAATAAGTTCCCTCCGCAATATCATATACATCAAAGATAAATCGTGTTTCAAGTGAATAGTCAGGTTCGTAACGACCCAATCGGGTGGAGTTGATAAATAATAAGTTATTATAAGTAGCCGCCAATATATTGACCATTATCGATTTGCCCCCCAAACTTCTCCTACCTGTTTTCGTGTTGGTATGTATATCTAAAATAGGCTTCGAAATGGTATCAATAGTTTTGTGGGTAGTTTTGTTCCAAGTGTAGGGATCTATGCGCTCATATTCACTTTTATAATAGTATACGTAAATAAGTCTGTTTAATTCCCTGTTAAAAAGCAGAATTCCATCCCGATCAAAATATTCATCAATGCTGCCAGTTAGAGCATCTTGTTTCAAATTGACTTCAATACTATCCTGCAAGAACAAAGTTCCCAATACGGTATGCTCTTTTTCACTTTCCAAGGTTCGTATCACCAACTTCTCAGATGTAATAGGAACTATTTTAGAAAAATAAGGCAACTCTTGATAGGTGGCATCAACGCTCCATGTATTTATATCACCTTTATATAAAATTGGTACAGTTCCGTCCGAAAGGAAAAAGTTCTTTCCAATAATTTTGATATTAGTAGAACGGTAGGGCAATTTTAATCGAGGCAACTCAATTTGATAGGGAACAGTATCCTTCAAATCTCGGGAAACCTTAAGTATTTTTAAGGGAGCTGTGTAATTTCCCAAATAGATATTGGTTGAATCAATACCTGCAAAATAATAGGAATTATAGGTTAGATTAAGCGTATCCAAAGTTTTGATGGGATGATGCGGATAGCGACGTATAAAGGCGTTATTTCGGTGTGTTTGTTCTTCCGATAAAATAAATAGGAAACTCACAATTCCAACGCCAATAATCATAAGTATTCCCAAAAGAATTATTTTATTTTTTCGTGAGTCTGAAGGAATACAAAAGATAGCAATACCGGAAAGAACAATAAAACATATATTAAATAGTAAGTGTTGAGTCCAACTCAGTTTCTCCAACACGCCTCCACAGGAACAGGGTATAAAATCAGAAAAATTGAGTATGATAAGTATGTAGGTGGTGAACATAACCATGATCATATAAGATGCAAACAAGGCGAAATACCTAAACTTGGAAATCATCAATAGCACGGCAATACCAATTTCCATGCTTGGAACCGAAACAGCGATGGGATAAGCAAATGCACTCAATAACGGGGATTGGGCAAGCTGGCCTACAAACACTCCAAAATCAAACACTTTACTTACTGCGGCATAGACGAATAAAATAACGAATAGCACACTTATAATCTCAACTGCTAGACCTCTATACTTTTTGCTTAAAATCATATCATTTAATTTGATATGATAAAATTCTGTATAAAAATTTCAGAAAAAAGTAAATAAACTTATCCCAGCGGTATTATTTTCAATAAACGGAAAAAATCAAGAATTTTCTGATAAAAATTTCTTCCGAAGCTCTGTGGGGGTATGACCAAATTCGCTTTTGAACGTCGCTGAAAACGAGGGAACACTTTTAAATCCGCAGGCGTGGGCAATAATCTTAAATGGCCTATCTCCATATTGTACCAGCATTTTTGCCTTTCTAAGACGCTCATTTCTTAAAAAGCGAAACACGCTTGTACCGTACAATTCCTTAAAACCATACTTCAATTTGAAGGTATTAGTGCCTATTTCGCGGGCAAATTCTTTTAGTGGAGGCAATTCTCTTTCCAAATTGTTAATTAAAAAGTCTCGCGCCTCCCTTATTTTTCGGATATCTTCATAGCTCAATCGAACCTTTCCCTTTTTTTGATGATAGATAACAGTTCTTTTTTCCGTGCGGTTCCCATTCAGTCGAATTATATTCTGCTCAAGCTCCTCTTCCAGAACCACCTGCTTTTTTGAATGCTTGACAACTGTGAGTAATGTTCCGACCTCTTCACCTTTGGATCCTCTAAGGTAATTTATATAACAGGCGCTCGGGATCAACAAACCTCCCTTTGTTCGAAAAGTGAGATCGATTGCTGAATCCATTTTAGGGTTCTTCTGTATTTTCTTATGATATTGCTCCCAGATTTTGGCAGTTTTTTCATTGAGAAAATGAGATAAGGGTTTGCCTACCATATCCTCACACAAATAATAAAGAACATTGCAGGTTTGGGGGTTGGTGGCCCAAATTATCCCCATTGAATCCAACAGAAAGTTCATTATCACTACATGCTTAATAGTCTCATTCGCGTTGGCATAACCTTGATGAACTAAAGCCCCTTCAATTTCCTCCGCCATCATATTGATTAGAGATACAAGAGCCTCGACATTATCATTTTTATTCGACCTTTCTATGCGGTAGAAAAACTTACCCGAACCCATTTCAATTAATAGGTTCCTTACTTTTTTAAGACGTTTCTTTTTTGACATTACGAAATCATTTGTTTTTAATTCTATCATTAAGTGGGGAGTTTTTTGATAGGTTTTAACATAAAAATCAACGATAATCTGTCAAGAATTTTTTGGCATTCTCTGTTTTATAAAAGGCCTCTGTTGGTATAGGGGGTTTGTTTGCAAATAGATAGAATTTGGATATTGCATCGGATACCGGTGGTTCTACTACAAATGCAACCGCCTTTAGAAGCACCGAACCTTCCATAGCCAAATAATCCCTTGCTTCCTTATTTACTTCCCTTACTCCGCGCATATCACAAAGGGCTGGAAAAGACTGACCTTTCTGTAAGGTTAAACGGTCCTGAACAATTTTTACTGCCGCGGCGAGATTAATCGAGGTGCCAATATGGTATCTAATATTTAAGATACCATTGTCAATTTTGTAGGTGGCATAATTATTTTCGATATAGTCTAACATGATAACTGGTAATTCAATATAAATTTACGAAAATATAGACGTATTAAACTTTACCTCCTTTTTCAGAGCTTGATTTTGGAGTTTTTTCTTATCCAAAATGAAAAATAACTTATCCCAGAAGTATTATTTTTTAGACAGTCTTTTATTTCCCATCAATTGCCAGTAAATTCTATGCTCTAAAAAAAAGAATTATGGCAAAAATTAAACACAACAATTTTTTGGATACTGTAAATGAAGTATTTACCGACGCAAAACAGGAAGGTGTACTTCATCTTTACGCTGAAGGGGAAACTTTTAACGGACGTACTATAGGAGTTAAAAACAGGAGCCTTTTTCACTTTGGCACCACTGGGTATTTAGGACTTGAACAGGACATAAGGCTAAAGGAAGCAGCTATTGATGCGATTCGGAAATACGGCACCCAATTTCCGTTGTCAAAGTCTTACATCTCAAATCCGCTATATAGGAGGTTGGAAGAAAAGGTTACCGAAATGTATGGCCATCCAATTATTATTACCAAAAATAGCACCTTGGGCCACATTGGGGTAATCCCCAGTGCCGTGAAAGACCAGGATGCCATCATTCTGGACCACCAGGTTCATTGGAGCGTCCAGAGTGCGGCCATGATCTTAAAGAACCGAAGTGTACCCATTGATATGATTAGGCATAACGATCTCAATATGCTTGAGGATAAAATAAAGCGGTATTCGGATCAACGGAAAAAAATATGGTATATGGCAGATGGTATTTACTCCATGTATGGCGATTTCGCACCTATTTCCGATTTAATAGCATTAAGCCATAAATATCCACAGCTCAATTTTTATTTTGATGATGTTCATGGCATGAGTTGGATAGGCAGGAACGGCACTGGATATGTCCTGAGCGAATTGGATGAACTATCGGAAAACATTCTGCTTTTTGGCACCCTCAGCAAAACTTTTGGTGCCAGCGGGGCGGTTTTGGTCTGTTCTAATAAAAAAATGTACCGTGAGATAAAAACATTTGGAGGCCCATTGACGTTTTCAGCACAATTGGAGCCAGCATCTATAGGCGCCGCAATCGCTTCTGCAGATATTCATTTGTCACCCGAAATATATGTTCTCCAACAGGAGTTAAGGGAAAGGGTAGCCTATTTCAACAAACTGCTGCTTCAGACAAAATTACCCCTTATTGACCAGAATATTTCCCCGGTCTTCTATATCGGAACCGGAATGCCAAAGACCGGCTATAATTTTGTAAACCGATTGATGGATGAAGGTTTTTATGTAAATCTAGGGATCTTTCCAGCAGTTCCCGTAAAAAACACCGGAGTACGGATTACTATTTCAAGACACAATCAAAAAGAGGAAATCAAAACGTTGGTTGAAGCAATGGAATATCATTTTCCCAAAGCATTGGAAGAAACGCATACCAATAGTGACCGGGTTTTTCAGGCATTTAAACTGAAGCAAAAACAAAAGAAGAATGCTATTGCACCAAAGATCAGTGCTGATTTAAAAGTGGAGTTGGAAGATTCGATTCTCAAAGTTGACAAACAAATTTGGAATAGTTTACTTGGAAAGAAAGGAGTTTTTGATTGGGAAGGATTAAAGTTTTTGGAAAAATCCTTTAGTGGCAATACCCTTAGTGAACACAATTGGGAATTCAGGTATCTGACTATATACGATCAAGAGCACAGGCCTATTCTAGCAACATTTATGACCGTGGGATTATGGAAGGATGATATGTTGGCTACCGTTGGCGCTTCACAGACAATTGAGGAAGAACGTAAAACAAATCCTTACTATTTGACTTCAAAGGTGTTAAGCTTGGGCTCACTTTTCACTGAAGGTGAGCATATATTTCTTGACAATACGCACCCCCGAAAAACGGAGGCTCTAAATACGTTGATACAGATCCTGGAAAGTTTGGAACATCAATTAAAAGCCAAAATGATTGTGCTTCGGGATTTTACTCCAAATGAAGAAATACATAGTTATTTTCAGGGACAGGGTTTTGTTAGAGTGGCAATGCCCGATTCCTGTGAAATTGATCTAACTGGACATAAAAATCTTGAAACCTATGTATCTGAACTTTCCGCTAGAAATAGAAGGCATTTAAGAAAGGAAATACTCGAAACGGAACCTTTGCTCAATATAAAAATAATGGATAGTTGTTCCGACGGACTATTGAAGCAGATTGAAATACTGTATTCCAATGTGCACCAAAACAATTTAGGGCTGAACACATTCTCCTTTCCCCAAAAACTCTTTAAAAATATGGCCGAGCATCCCAATTGGGAATTTATTGCAGTCTTTACAGAAAAGGAGCCCAAGAAAATGATCGGTGTTATGCTATGTTATAAAAATATCCATAAAACCTATGTGCCAGCATTTGTGGGTATGGACTATGAATCCCTTAAGGAATATCACGTTTATCGCCAACTTCTTTATCAGACCATTAAACGTGCTTTCGAAATAAATTGCAAGCATATATCACTCGGATTGACTGCGGCGTTTGAAAAACGGAAACTTGGAGCCTCGGTGCAACGCAGATATGCCTATATTCAAACTGCTGATAATTACACCTTGGAGCTCATGGGTACCCTGGAATCAAGTTGACCCTATTTAATACGTGCCCCATATGTATGAAATATCAAGATTTAATATCGGAATTCGAAGCCAAATTGGAAGCTTTGGAAACTTGTACGGACGATATTTTATACAGGGCAGAGACTGGTATAGCCTATACAGAGCGGTGGATAAAAACACTTCGGGAGGAAGTGGTACGGCATGGTTTCGGCTCCATTCAGGAAGAGATATTTTTCTTCAAACATATCAAGCCCCAAATCTTCAGCAAACTGATCTACTACTCAAAACTATTCAATATCGAAAGCAAACGGCCACGGAGCAGTTCCAAATTCCAGATCAAATATCTCAATAATCAAATTGACAAATT
>TARA_R100000306_G_scaffold61441_2_pt1 | contig 17044 bp, 11 predicted proteins | sample TARA_R100000306 | Tara Oceans TARA_R100000306 (sample SAMEA2620824) | marine metagenome | biome: marine biome (ENVO:00000447); feature: mesopelagic zone (ENVO:00000213); material: "saline water (ENVO:00002010), including plankton (ENVO:xxxxxxxx)" | depth 1000 m | reverse complement strand
TAGCGGAAACTCCCATGACTGACGCGACGCCCGTCTATTCCGGCCCCGAACGCATTCTGTCCGGCATGCAGCCCACTGGCCGCCTGCATCTGGGCAATTATCTGGGCGCGCTGAAGAACTGGGTGCCCATGCAGGACAGCGGCAAGGAATGCTTTTTCTGCGCCGTGGACATGCACGCCATGACGATCGAGTACGATCCCGCCGTACTGCCCGACCGGGTGCGCGGCGTGGCGGCCGCCTATATCGCCGCAGGCGTCGACCCCAAGCGCAGCGCGATTTTCGCGCAGTCCGCCGTGCCTCAGCACGCCGAGCTCAACTGGGTCCTGCAATGCGTGGCCCGCATGGGCTGGATGGAACGCATGACCCAGTTCAAGGACAAGGCCGGCTCCGGCAAGGACGCCGAACGCGCCAGCGTCGGCCTGTTCACCTATCCCGTAATGATGGCGGCGGACATTCTGGTCTACAAGACAACCCATGTCCCTGTCGGCGAAGACCAGAAACAGCATCTGGAGCTGTCGCGCGACATCGCAGCCCGCTTCAACCGCGACTTTGGCGGCGGCCAGATCATCCTGCCTCAGCCTGAACCCGTCATCATGCCGACCGGTGCGCGCGTGATGTCGCTCAAGGACGGCACGAAGAAGATGTCGAAATCCGACCCGAGCGATAATGCCCGGATCAACCTGCATGACGATGCGGACACGATCGCGCGCAAGATCAAGAAGGCGAAAACCGATCCTGAACCCCTGCCCGAAACCGCAGAAGGCCTCAATGATCGCCCGGAAGCGAAGAACCTTGTGGGTCTCTACGCCGCGCTGACCGGCAAATCGGTAGCGGACGTTCTGGCAGAGTTCGGCGGCGAAGGCTTCGGGACTTTCAAACCCAAACTCGCCGAGGCTGCAGTGGAGTATATCTCCCCCGTCAGCGAGGAATATGCCCGCCTGCTGAACGACAAGGCCGAGATCGACGCTGTGCTGAAAGACGGCGCCGAGCGCGCCCGCGCCGCGGCCCAGCCGGTCATGGCGGAAGTGAAAAAACTGATCGGCTATTGGGGCGCGTAAACGCCGCAGGCGACGCGCTTGCGCCAACGCGCGCCAAGCGCCAAATCTGAACACGACCGGTTTCGGGCGGCGCCATTGGCGTCGCCCGTCTCATATGGAGAGATGACATGCTCAAACGCGCCCTCTACGCCCTTGCCCCTTTAAGCGTTCTTACCCTCGCCGCCTGCTCGCCGGCTGAAGACGCCCCCGCCAGTGCTGAACCAGCAGACTACGCCGTGATTGAAGGCTGGGTGCGCGCGCCTCTGGGCGGACGAGACGTCACCGCAGGCTTCATCAACCTCACCGCCGGCGCGCCCGGCGGCCAGCTTGTGGGCGCCTCGACCGAGGAAGCAGACGCCATCGAGCTGCACACCATGGCCATGGATGGCGCGGTGATGCGCATGCGCCATGTGGACGCCATCGACATCCCGGCTGGCGGCGCAGCGAGCCTTGCGCCCGGCGGCGACCATCTGATGATATTCGGCGTGAAGCCGGCTGAGCTCGAGGATGGCGAGATGACCCTGACGCTGGAATTCGCCGACGGCGAAACTCTCGCCGTCACCCTGCCCGTCCGCGACACCGCCCCCGAGCTTGATCCGGAAATGGGCGCGATGAGCCATGAGGGTCATGAGATGGCCGATGACGATGAAACTGGAGCCTCTGAAGGTGACGGTCACTAACTCAGTGTCCCGGTCCTGAATGCAAAAAGCCCCGGCCATCGGCCGGGGCTTTTTCGTGTCGTCAGAGCGCTTGAGGCTTAATCGTCGTCCATTTTCAGCGCGGCGATAAAGGCTTCCTGCGGGATTTCGACGTTTCCGTACTGGCGCATCTTCTTCTTGCCGGCCTTTTGCTTGTCCAGAAGCTTGCGTTTCCGGGTGGCGTCACCGCCATAGCATTTGGCGGTCACGTCCTTGCGCATGGCGGACAGGGTTTCGCGGGCGATCACGCGGCCACCGATAGCGGCCTGGATCGGGATCTTGAACATGTGCCGCGGGATCAGCTCCTTGAGCTTCTCGCACATGGCGCGACCGCGCATGTCGGCGCGCGAGCGGTGCACGATCATAGACAGGGCGTCCACCGGCTCTTCATTCACGAGGATCGACATTTTCACGAGGTCTTCCTCGCGATGCTCGATGAACTGGTAGTCAAAGCTGGCGTAGCCCTTGGAGACCGATTTCAGACGGTCATAGAAGTCAAAGACCACCTCGTTGAGCGGCAGCTCATAGACCAGCATGGCGCGCGAGCCGGCATAGGTCAGCTCCAGCTGGATGCCGCGGCGGTCCTGACACAGCTTCAGCACGCCGCCAAGATATTCGTCCGGCACCAGGATCGTCGCCTTGATCCAGGGCTCAGAAATATTGTCGATCTTCACCACATCCGGCATGTCAGCCGGGTTGTGCATGTCGACCTCGGACCCGTCGGTCATCTTGATCTTGTAGACCACCGATGGCGCGGTCGTGATGAGATCCACATTGTATTCGCGCTCGAGCCGTTCGCGAATGACCTCAAGGTGAAGAAGCCCCAGGAAGCCGCAACGGAAGCCAAAGCCCAGCGCGGCGGAGGTCTCCATCTCATAGCTGAAGGACGCGTCATTGAGCGCCAAGCGCTCCACAGCGTCGCGCAGGTCTTCAAAATCGGCCGCATCCACCGGGAACAGGCCGCAGAACACCACCGGCACCGCCGGCTCAAAGCCCGGCAGCATGGAATCCGTGGGGCGTTTCTCCTCGGTGATGGTGTCGCCCACGCGCGCATCGCGCACCTGCTTGATCGAGGCGTTCAGGAAGCCGATCTCGCCCGGACCCAGCGTATCGCGGTTTTCCTTGGCGGGGGTGAACACGCCCACCCCGTCCACGCCATAGCTGGCCTCGGCGCCCATCAGGCGCACGCGCATGCCCTTTTTCAGGGTGCCTTCGATGATCCGCACCAGACAAATGACGCCCAGATAGGGGTCATACCAGCTGTCCACCAGCAGCGCCTTCAGGGGCGCGGTCGGATCGCCGGCCTTTGGCGCGGGCAGGCGGGTGACGATGGCTTCCAGCACATCCTCGATCCCGAGGCCGGTCTTGGCGGAAATCTCGATGGCGTCAGAGGCGTCGATGCCGATCACATCCTCGATCTGGGCTTTCACCCGGTCAGGCTCGGCGGCGGGCAGGTCGATCTTGTTGAGGACCGGCACGATCTCGAGATCGACATCGATGGCGGCGTAGACGTTCGCCAACGTCTGGGCCTCAACGCCCTGGGCGGCGTCCACCACCAGCAGCGCGCCCTCGCAGGCGTACAGCGAGCGGCTGACTTCATAGGCGAAGTCCACGTGGCCGGGCGTGTCGATCAGGTTCAGCGCGTAGGTCTGACCATCCTTGGCGGTATAGCTCAGACGCACGGTCTGCGCCTTGATGGTGATGCCGCGTTCGCGCTCGAGCTCCATATTGTCGAGCACCTGTTCCTTCATCTCGCGGTTGGTCAAACCGCCAGTGTGCTGGATCAGGCGATCGGCCAGGGTGGATTTACCGTGGTCGATATGCGCGACGATGGAGAAATTTCGGATCAGGGACGGATCTGTGCTCATGTCGCGGGAGTTAGCACTGGCAAGCCTCCGCGCCAAGCTTATTGGCAGTAAAGCCAGCGTCCGGGCCGCGTGTTTACGCAGCGTTTACCCTTTCGCCTCACCGAGGCCCTAATTGACGTTCAGCGTCCGGCGCATGAAACCGGTCAGACAAGGCAGGCGCACCATGATTAGACGATCCATTCTTTCCATGATCACGACTACCGCCCTGACGCTGGCGCTCGGCGCTTGTGCGAGCACGGGCGGAGCGCAGACCGCCTCCCGTTCGGACAATCCCGATTACGGCCAGCCGAGCGAGTACCAGTCCAATATCGACACCTATTCACGGGAAGAGCTGGTGGAAGTCACGGCCGACTTCTTTGGCGTCACCGCCGAAGCCGCCGCCTCTGCGCTGGAACGCGTCTTCTCGGATCTGGGACGTCCCGTCGGCTATATCGCCGGTGAGGAAGTCTCCGGCGCCGCCGGCATCGGCCTTCGTTATGGAGAAGGCTATCTGAGCCTAAAAGGCAGCGCCGACCAGCAAAAAGTCTACTGGCAGGGCCCCAGCATCGGGTTCGACGCCGGAGGCAACGCCAGCCGGGTCTTCACCCTGGTCTATCGCCTCAACGACACCGACCGGCTCTATCAGCGCTTTCCCGGCGTGGAAGGCTCAGCGTATTTCGTGGCGGGGCTGGGCGTGAATTATCAACGCGCCGACGGCATCACCCTGGCGCCGATCCGCTCGGGCGTCGGCCTGCGCGCCGGGGCCAATGTGGGCTATCTCGCCTATTCGCGTCAGCGCAACTGGATCCCGTTCTAAGGGTAAATGCGGATTAACCAATCCTCGCATCCGTCATGAATTGCGGCTAGACTCCCCATGAACCTCAGCTTTCAGGGCCGGGGTTCAGAGGGGGGCCTCGAACATGGACGGATTGATGACTGTCACAGGGTTTGCCGCCGGGCTGGCGGCGGGATTGTTTCTGGCGCTTTTGGTGTATGGCTTGCGCCGCTACGCCTCCCGGCTGGGCGCAGGGCTCTTGCGCGGCCTCTCCTTTCCTTTCCGTCTGTTGCTGAGGCTTGTGGGACTGGGCCGAAAGGCGAGCCCGAACACCGCCAGTGAAATGGGGCCCGGCGCCTGGGCTGCGGCGGTGTCAGGCCACAAGACCCTGCTGGAAGGCGCGCTGGGCGAGGATTTCGACCATGAAGAGAGCTTCATTTCCCGCCAGGGCCTGATCTTCAAATGGATGATGGTGCGCGTGGGCTTCATGCGCATGCCTGAAGAGATGACCGACGCCCTGGCGAAAGACTATGCCGAGCTGGCCGACCGGTTCCTGGGCGCTCCGGTGCCCATCGCGTCGGATCCGCGCGCCCTGTTCGAAGACGTGGAAGGCGCGGTGATCGCGCAGCAATTCGCCGACAGCGAACACGGTCTGCTGTACATGCTCAACGAGACCCGCAAGCTGATGAACGCCAATGTGCGACGGTTGTCGATCTGGCTGTCGGCCATTTTGACGCTGGTTCTTGTGGCGAACATCGTGCTGAACGCCGTGGGCGTGGTGGATGCGTTCGGCCCGCTGCATGGCGATCTGTTCGGAGAGAACACCGCCGGCGCGCTCAATTCGCTGATGTTCGGGGCGGGATCCTGCGTGCTGGCGGCGCTGGTGATGTGGGCGCTCTATTACACCGAATACTCCCCCTATCAGCGCAACACGGCGCGCGAAATGGCGAATTTCCTGACCCGGTATTGCGCGCGGCTGAATGATCATTACCGCACGGCCATCGGTCGGGCGAAGTCCGTCACCGTCGGCGAAGAGCGCGATTCCAAACAGCTCTCGGCCGAGGCGCGCCTGTGGACGCTGAATATCAACTGGATCGCCCTGCGCGTGTTCTTCATCGAGAGCTATGTGCGCAATGTGGTGTTCCAGATCACGAGAAACTCGAGCTATTATCTGCTGTTCGTGCCGGCGGCCTTCATCCTGGCGGTGACGGCGCTGTTCGGGCTCGCCGCAGCGCTCGACCTGTTCAACCCCTTCGCCACCATTGTCGCGCTGGGCTGGGTCTTTCCGGTGCTCTTCATCCTGATCGCCATGCTCTACGCCTTCTTCCTGAGCAATTCGATGAAGGCGCTCGAGGAAATCGATCAGGGCGAATGGATCAGCTTTCACACCCTCAAGCTCAACCAGGTGCTGGGCGAGGTCGTCGGCAAATACGCCGAGGATGTGGGCTATTGGAAGAACCGCGTCGGCGGGGGTCTTTAGTGTCTCCGGCCCAGGACCGTGAAGCCCGCTAGGCTTCGAGTCCCGCCAGGGCGCGTGCGAACTCTTTCGCCTTAAAGGCCTGCAAATCCGCCTCGCCCTCACCCACGCCAATGAAATGGATGGGCAATTTGAAGCGTTCGGCGACCTGCACCAAAGCGCCGCCTTTGGCGGTGCCGTCAAGCTTGGTCATGATGACGCCGGTGACGTGAGAGGCTTCCATGAAGGCTTCAGCCTGGGAGATGGCGTTCGAGCCCACCGTGCCGTCGAGCACCAGCAGCACATGGTGCGGGGCGGTCTCATCCATCTTCTTGATGACCCGGACGATCTTGCGCAGCTCGTCCATCAGCTCGGCCTTGTTCTGAAGACGGCCTGCCGTGTCGATCAGCACCGCGTCCGCCTGATCGGTCCGGCCTTGCTGGATGGCGTCATAGGCGAGGCCGGCCGCATCCGCGCCCAGATCGCGCGACATGAAAGTCGCACCGGCGCGCTCTGACCAGACCTGAAGCTGTTCGACCGCCGCGGCGCGGAACGTGTCGCCCGCCGCCGTGATCACACCCGCGCCTTCACGCGTCATCTTCACCGCGATCTTGCCAAGCGTCGTGGTCTTGCCTGAGCCGTTGACGCCGACGAACAGCACCACGCGCGGGGCGTCTCCGGTCATGTCGAGCGGCTGCTCATAGGGTTGAAGCGTTTCAGCGACCACGTCTGCGAGCGCTTCGCGGATCTCGATGTCAGAGACATCCTTGTCAAACCGGTCCTTCGCCAGGCGATCAATCACCTTGGCCGCCGTCGCCGCGCCAATATCGGCTGCGATCAGCAATTCTTCCAGCTCATCCAGCGCCGCCTGATCGAGCTTGCGCTGGGTGAACATCGCGCTGAGACCATCGCTGAGACGCGAAGAGGATTTTTTCAGGCCCGCCGCGAGCCGTGCGAAAAAGCCCTTCTTCTCCTCTTCCGGCGCCGGCTGAGGCTCAGGTGCTGGCGGCGCTTCTTCCGTCACCGGGTCAACAGTCTCAGGCTGCGCCAGTGTTTCAGCCAGATCCTCGATCCCGCTCGCCTGGGCTGGGGTTTCAGCGATGTCTTCCGGGCTCGGGGCATTGTCATCAATGACGGCCTCGGCGCGCGCTTCCAACACATCATCGGCATCCGCGGAAGCGGGCGCCGGCTCGGCGGGACGCGCTTCATCCAGGGCTTCTGGCGCCGCGTCGACCGCCGCAATGACCGGGGCTTCAGCAGGCGCTTCGGGTTCAGCCGCAGGCTCTGGCGCATCAAGCGCCGGAACCTCGGACGGGGCCTCGTCCTTTTGTTTTTTCTTGCCGAAACCGAATTTGAACCAGCTCACAGGGCAGCCTCCAGCGGGGTTGCGGTCAGGGCTTTCTCGTCATGGCCCGTAATCATCGCGCGGACGAGCGCTCCGGGCCGTGCCGAGGACTCCATACGCACGGGCGTGAAGTCATCGGCGCGGGCGAAGCCGGGCTTTTCCACCAGCACCGTCATCTCCTGCCCAACGCGCGAGGCGAGATGGCGTTGCAGCGCCTCGTGTGATTTCGCGCGCAGGCGAGCGGCGCGCTCTTTAACAACCTCGCGGTCCACCTGCGGCATGCGCGCGGCGGGCGTGCCGGGACGAGGCGAGTAGGGGAAGACATGGACAAAGGCGAGATCGCACTCATCCACCAGCCGAAGCGAGTTTTCAAACATCTCCTCGGTCTCGGTGGGGAAGCCCGCGATGAGATCCGCGCCAAACGCAATGTCCGGGCGCACGGCGCGCAGGCGCTTTGCGAGGGCGATCGCGTCATCGCGGGAATGGCGGCGCTTCATGCGTTTGAGGATCATGTCATCGCCCGCTTGAAGCGAGAGGTGCATATAGGGGCAGAGCCGGTCTTCCTCGGCGATGGCGCGGAACAGGTCTTCGTCGATCTCGATGGCATCGATCGAGGACAGGCGCAGGCGCTGCAAGTCAGGGACCTGCTTGAGGATGGCGCGCACCAGACGGCCCAGCTTGGGCGTCCCCGGCAAGTCTTGGCCCCAGCTCGTCATATCGACGCCGGTCAGAACCACTTCGGAATGACCTGTTTCCACCAGGCGTTTGACCTGTTCGACCACCTCGCCCGCCGGGGCGGAGCGGGCATTGCCGCGGCCATAGGGAATGATGCAGAAAGTGCAGCGGTGATCGCAGCCTGTCTGCACCTGCACATAGGCGCGGGCGCGACCGTCAAGGCCATCCACAAGATGATTGGCGATCTCGCTGACCGCCATGATGTCATCGACCTTCACCTTGTCGCCGCCTGCAATGACGGTGGATTTGAAGGTTTCCGGACGCAGCTTTTCAGCATTGCCAAGCACCTGATCCACCTCAGCCATTTTAGCGAACTGCTCGGGGTCGATCTGGGCGGCGCAGCCGGTGACGATCATCTTCGCGTCGGGCCGCTCGCGCTTCATCCGGCGAATGGTCTGGCGCGCCTGACGCACGGCTTCGTTAGTCACCGCGCAGGTATTGATGATCACAGCGTCAGACAGGCCGCCCGCACGCGCATGATCGCGCATCACCTCTGACTCCCAGGCGTTCAGCCGGCAGCCAAAAGTGACGATCTCCACATCGCGCCCCTCTGAGGCCTCATGGGACGGGGCAGGGTTTTCCACAGGTGTGCTCATTGGCGCGCAAAGTGGGGTTGAGACGGGTTTGGGTCAAGCGGGGAAGGGAGTCTGCAAGGCGGCTATGCGTCAAACGCCGCGCAAATCCAGCTCACGCTCCAGCACAACCGGGCCGGACAGGTGCACATGGCCCTCGCTGTCCCAGCGCACAGGCAGCTTGCCGCCATCGGCCTCGATCACCGCTTCACGATCCACCAAGCCCTGACGATGAAGCGCGACCAACGCCGCGCCAGCGCCCGTCCCGCAGGCGAGCGTCAGGCCCGCGCCGCGTTCGAACACTTTCAGGCGGACATCATCACGGTCGCGCACCTGAGCGAAACCCGTATTCACCCGCTCCGGAAACAGCGGATCATGCTCGATCGTCGGCCCGATCTCGGTGATGGGCAGGCTCTCGAGATCGTCCACCGGGAACACCACATGGGGATTGCCCATGGAAACCGCCCCCGGACCCTCCAACCGTCCGCCGCCGGGCAGATTGACGCCGAAATCGAGCCGCACCGTATCCATGGGCAGCGAGAGCGGGATCTGACGCCAGTCAAGCCGGGCCGAGCCCAGATCGACCTCGGCCGCGCCCGATAGCAAACGCTGCGCCCGCATGGGTCCGCCCGCTGAGGTGAAACTTAGATGAGGCTTCGCGCCATCTTCAAACAATAACCAGGCCGCCGCCCGCGTGCCGTTGCCGCAGGCGCCCACCTCGCCGCCATCGCTGTTCCAGACCCTGAGGTCGGCGTCAGCCTCTGATGACGGATCGAGGACAATCAACTGGTCAAAGGCATGCACGCCCAGCATCGCGGCGATATCTTTGGCGCTAAAAGCGGACGCGCCGGTTTCGTCGCGGCGATCCAGCACGATAAAGGCGTTTCCCGCCCCGTTCATGGCATAAGCTCTCATACCGGCAGCGATACGCTCATGAGGCTCAAGCCGCAAGATAAACGGCCTGTAATACAGTATCACTTTGACCCGGAGGCCAACCCCCTGTTGAATGCGCGCAGTCGCTCAACAAGGGGAGAGCATGATGCGCCGCTGGGGTTATCACCTGTCCGCCGCCGCCGCCGTTATGGCGCTCGCGGCCTGTTCGCCGTCCGAAGAAACCAACATGACTGATACTGAGGAGTCCGGCGTGACAGACACCGCCGATCTGCCCGGCGCGCAGCTGAACGCCGCCATCCAGGCGGAAACCGAAAGCCTTGAATGGCTCGAAGACGTTGAAGGCGAACGCGCCCTCGCCTTCGCAACCGAGATGAACGAGCAATCGCTCGATCGCCTCACCTCTGATCCGCGCTATGACACGCTCTACAATCAGGCGCTTGAAGTGCTGCAATCCACCGACCGCATCCCCTATGTGGGCGTGCGCAACGGCGAGCTGTGGAATTTCTGGCAGGACGCCGACCACGTCAAAGGCCTGTGGCGCAAGACCTCGGTCGAGAGCTACGCCACAGATAATCCTGAATGGGATGTGGTGCTCGATCTGGACGCCCTTGGCGAAGCGGAAGGCCATAACTGGGTCTGGCGCGGCGCCGATTGCCTGGCGCCCGATTACACGCGCTGCATGATCACCCTGTCAGATGGCGGGTCAGACGCAGCAGTGCGCCGTGAATTCAACATGGAGACCCGCGAATTCATCGAAGACGGCTTCGTCATTGATGAAACCAAGGGCTCAACCGCCTGGATTGACGAAGACACGCTTCTGATCGCCACGGCGCTCGATCCGGCTGAAGCTACCCAGTCGGGCTATCCCTTCGTGGTCAAGCGCTGGAGCCGCGGCACGCCGATCGAAGAGGCGCAAGTGGTCATCTCCGGTGCCGAGGACAATGTGGGCGTCTGGCCCGCCCGCTTCGAACAGGCGGACGGCACGGCCTATATGATGGCCATCCAGGCCGCGAGCTTCTTTGAAAGCGTCTATTATTACCTGCCCGACGGCGCGACCGGCGAGCCGGTGCAAATGCCGCTGCCGCGTAAATCCAATCCGCAAACCCTGTTTGACGGCCAGCTGGTCTTCTCCGTTGAAGAAGACTGGACCCCCGTCGAGGGCGGCGAGACCTATCCCACCGGCTCGATCCTCAGCTTTGACATGGGCGAATTTGTCGAGACCGGCGACCTTCCCGCAGTCGAAGTCGTGTTCACCCCCAATGAGCGCCAGTCCATTGATGGCGTCGCCACCACGGCGAACCATCTGTTGATGGTGATCAATGACAATGTGGTGGGCGGTCTGGAAGCCTTCACACGCTCTGACAGCGGCTGGACCAGCGAAAGCGTCGAGACGCCGGAGAACGCCTCGATCTCCATCGTCACCGCCGATGATCATTCAGATCTCGCCTATGTGAATGTGGAAGGCTTCCTGGAGCCTGAAGCGCTTTACCGCCTGTCCGCCGACCTGCAACTGGACCCGGCCAAAGCGGCTCCGTCCTGGTTTGACGCCGAAGGCCTGGTGGTCGAACAGCGTCAGGCTGAGAGCACGGACGGCACGATGATCCCTTACTTCATCGTTCGCGCGGAAGACGCCGAAGGCCCGCAGCCCACGCTGCTCTACGCCTATGGCGGCTTCCAGGTCAGCCTGACCCCGTCTTATTCAGGCACCCGCGGCCGGATGTGGCTGGAAAACGGCGGCACCTATGTGCTGGCGAACATCCGCGGCGGCGGCGAGTTCGGCCCGGCCTGGCACCAAGCGGGTCTGCGCACCAACCGTCAGCGCATCTATGATGATCTGATCGCGGTGGCTGAAGACCTAATTGATGACGGCGTGACCACGTCTGATCATCTCGCGGTTCAGGGCGGCTCCAATGGCGGGCTGCTGACCGGCGTGATGTACACCCAGCGTCCCGACCTCTGGGGCGCGGTCATCAGCCAGGTGCCGCTTCTGGACATGCTGCGCTTCCACACGCTGCTGGCCGGCGCCAGCTGGCAGGACGAGTACGGCTTCCCCGACGAGAACGCCGAAGAGCGCGCCTTCCTGCGCTCGATCTCTCCCTTCCACAATGTGGAGACCGGCGTCGACTATCCGCCGATGTTCCTTCTGACCTCCACCAAGGATGACCGGGTGCATCCCGGCCATGCTCGCAAACTGGCCTATCTTCTCAATGAGATGGATCAGGATGTCCTCTATTATGAAAACATGGAGGGTGGTCACTCCGCCGCCGCCAACCTTCAGGAAAGCGCGCGCCGTCTGGCGCTCGAATACACCTTCCTGATGGAAGAGCTGATGGATGAGGACGACGCCAGCGAAGGCTAGGCTTCACTTCCAAGACCTGATTGAGAAGCCCCGGAGCCCCTGCTTCGGGGCTTTTTTTGCGCCCGCCTGTTAACCGGTTGGAAAGCACTATCCCCTGTCAGGCGAAACATCAGGCCGTCTGGCGTGTATGCTCTTGGGTGAACCCAGTTGTGCAGAGGTGCGCCATGGTCGCTGACATTGCAGGCGGTGCGGGATATCTCGCTGATTTATATCGAACCCCGCCCCGTGAATCCGAGCCCGCCCTGATCAACACGACCAGCGCACGCGATGCGGCTGCAGTGCCGCCCGTGGAACGATCTGCACCAGATCAGAACCGCGCTGGCGACGACCGCCAGACTCGTTCCGCCGCCGCCGAGGGCTTCGGCCAGGCGGTGGGTGACCGACTGGACGCCTCCACCAACGCTGCCCTATTGCAAGCGCAGGAAGCGCGCGTGCAGACCCGACCGCAACCCGATCAGTCTGATACGGCCTCTCCGCGCCAGACGACGACCGAGGTTTCGGTTGAAAGCCGTGAAGTGACGGCGCCCGCCGCCCCTGAGCTCAGCCCGCAGACAGACTCCCTCGCCGCGACGCTGACCTCAGCCCGAGAAGCGGAAACCGCTGAGCGCCAGGCGCGCGCCGCAGAGGCCCGGAACGCCGATGAAGCCCGCGACACACGCCGTGTAGAGACGCAAACCGTTGAAACACGGACCGTGACCGAAGACCCGCGTCCGCAGGACACGCAGGCGCAAGCCGCCAGACCCGTCGAGGCTGAGCCGCGTCCATCCCGTACCGATATAGCGCCCGCTCAGAACGACGCGACCGAGGCCGGCTTGAACCCGGCGGCTCGGGCGTCAGACGCGATCAATCCCACTACAGCAGCGCTGAAGCAATCGAGCGCCGTGAACCGCGCTGATCCGCGCAACGCCACCGCTGAGACAGCGGGTGATGCCGCTCAGGCTGACACGGCCGATAGCGCATCAGGACTGGGTTCAGCTCGCTTTGACAGCGATACGGTCAATGACGCCGAAGCGGAAGTGACGACGCCAAACACCCAGTTTGAAACCCGTTTCGCGCGCGCCGACAGCGGGCTCTCCACCCGCGATGACGGCATTAGCCGCAGCGACCCCAACCCCACAACCGCCGACCGGCTGAATGACGTCGCACCCGACCCCCAGCGCGCCCGCCCGGTCAACCAGCCCCTTGATAATAATCTGGACGGCGCAGTGACCCCGCAGGAGATCGCCAGAGGCGGCCTCAATCTGACGGTCTAACGCTTTGATCTATGGGCAGGGCGGCAAGAACGCCCCGGAGACCTCAAGCCTCCGGGGCGTTTGTCTTGTCTTCAGCCGCGCAAAGACGCGCCCGCCTTTTGGGCGTTGGCGATAATCTTGGCGCTGATCGCCTCGATCTCTTTATCGGTCAGGGTCTTGTCGCTCGGCTGGATGGTCACTTCCAACGCCAGCGAGACCTGGCCTTCAGGCACCCCTTGGCCGGAATACACATCAAACAGCGCCACATCGGTGATGAGCTGTTTCTCCGCGCCCTTCACGGCCTTGATCAGTTCGGCGGCAGGGGCTGACGCCTCCATCAGGAAGGCGAAGTCGCGCTTCACCGCCATCAGGCCCGACAACTCCAGCGCCGCGCGCGCCTTCAGGGCTTTTTTCTTGGCGGACGGGATTGCGTTGAGGAACACCTCAAACGCCAGCACCCGGCCATCCACATCCAGCGCCTTGAGCGTTTTGGGATGGATTTCGCCAAACTCCGCCAGCACTTTCGGCCCCAGACGCAGCACGCCTGACCGACCTGGATGCCAGTGATCGCACGCATCTGTGGTCACTTGCAGCTTGTCCACCGGGGCGCCGGCGGCTTCGAGCGCCGCCAGGGCGTCCGCCTTGATGTCAAACACGTCCGGCGCACCCTCACCCCGCCAGTCACGCGCGGCAACGACGCGGCGCACGCCAGTCACCACGGTCTCCTGACCGGTCGGGCTGTCATTGAGATAGATCGGGCCTGCTTCAAAATAGCGTGCGTCATCAAAGCCGCGATCCGCGCTTTTCTGAACGCTGGTCAGAAGGTGGACCAGGGCGGAGGGGCGCATGACATCCAGTTCCGAGCTGATCGGATTTTCCAGAACAAGCCCATCGCCCACGCCGCCGAACAGATCGGCTTGATCGGATCGGCAGAAGGACCAGGTGATCGCTTCGCGATAGCCGCGGTTCGCCGCCGCCCGGCGCGCCGCGCGCACGCGGTTTTGTAGCTCGGTGGCCGGCGCCTCGAACCGCTCGCCCTCAGGGCGACGGAAGGAGACGACCGGCAGATTGTCATAGCCGGCGATGCGCGCCACATCCTCGATCAGGTCGGCCTGATGCGAACAATCCCGACGCCAGCTCGGCACGCTGACCGTCCAGCGCTCGCCGCGGGTCACGCCAAAGCCCAAGGACACCAGGATCGCTTCGATGCTGTCTTCAGAGAGCTCAAGGCCCAGCAGACGCTTGATGCGGGAGGGATCAAACGCGATGTCGTCCGGGCGCGCGGGAGCCTCGCCCGCGACAGTGACCTCAGAGGCGTCGCCGCCGCCATATTCAAGGATCAGCGCTGTAGCCAGCTCAATGCCGTCCACAGGGCTTTCAGGGTCCACGCCGCGCTCGAACCGGTATTTGGCGTCAGATTCAATCCCCAGCGCGCGCGCGGACTTGCGGATGATCGCCGGGTCAAACCAGGCGCTCTCGATGAAGACGTCGGTCGTCTCCGCCGAGCAGCCCGAATACTGGCCGCCCATAATGCCGCCCAGACCCAGCGCCCGCGCGTCATCGGCGATCACGCAATCGATCTCAGAGGGGGTGTAGGTCTTCTCATCCAGCGCCACATGCTGGTCCGCCTCGCCCCGGCCCTTACGGGCGTAGAGCACCGGGCCAATCTTTGCGAGATCATAGACATGCAGCGGCCGCGCATAATCAAACGAAACATAATTCGTCACATCGACCAGCAGGTTCTTCGGCGTGATGCCAATGGCGCTGAGGCGTTTTTGCATCCATTCGGGCGACGGACCGTTTTTCACGCCCTTGATCACCCGGCCCGCAAAAATCGGGCAGGCTTCAGGCCAGTCGAGCTTCACTGTGACCGGACAGGGATAATTGCCCGGAATTTTCTTGACCGAACCCGTCTTCAGCGTGCCGGCGCCCGCCGCGGCCAGATCACGCGCAATGCCGTATACGCCCAGCCAGTCGGGGCGGTTGGGGGTGACTTCAAAATCGATGACCGGATCATTGACGCCCAGCGCCTCGGCGGCGGGGGTGCCGACGGGCCAATCACCCTCCAGGTCGGCGATTCCATCATGATCCTCGCCCGCCTCGATCTCCTTGGTCGAGCACATCATGCCATAGCTCTCAACACCGCGGATCTTGCGCGGTTTCTTGTCGAGGCTGAAATCAAGGCCGGGGATGTAAGCGCCCAGCGGCGCGTAGATGGCGGTCATGCCTGCGCGCGCATTGGGCGCGCCGCAGACGATCTGTTTCTCGCCGTCCTTGGTCTCCACCGTGCAAATGCGCAGCTTGTCCGCATCAGGGTGCGGTTGAGCGTCCTTCACATAGGCGGTGGAGAACGCCTCAAGCTTGGCGGCGGGATTTTCGATCTCTTCGATCTCCAGACCCGCCATGGTCATCGCCTCGTCCAGCTGGTCGAGGGTCAGATCGGTGTCCAGATGCTCTTTGAGCCAGGAATAGGTGAATTTCATCGGTCAGGTCCAAAGGGTCGGAGAATTAGAGTTGGCTGACGCCACTGGCAGGGCAGGCGTCCACAGATTCAGGTTTCGGGTTGGCGGACCCGCTGGTATGCGCGATCCAGCACTCGTCCAGAACCGAGCAATAGCACACGTCCACGCTGTAATTGCTGGCGAGGTCGTACATCATCTCAACCGCGTCATCGTCTTCAGAGCGCGGCGCCTGGAAGGCGAAGACCTCCACCGTATCGCCCGCGCCGATAATGCGCCCGGTGACGCTGGTGGCGGAGCGACCGATATGGCCGGGGAACAATTCTGACAGCGCCTCAAGATCAGGCACAAGCGCGTCCTGATAATAGACGGAGATGGAATCGATCCGTGCGGGCCCCACGCCGGCGTTCTGAATGTTCAGCCCCTGCACGATGTCAGCGTCCCGCTGGGTGGAAAATCCATCCACCTGCAGAGCGGGCCACACCGAGGCGCGGATTTCCTGGCGCATGACCCGGCCCTGATCCCACGCCACGAACAGTGCAATGAGCGCCGCAATCGCAGCAGCCAGCGTGCCGAAGGCCTGAAGATAATCAGAATTGAGCCGCATCGTCTGTGTCCTAGCTCAGCCCGGTGGCGAGGTTCGCCTGCAGGAGCGGACTGAAGCCATAATGGCTCAGCCAGCGGGTGTCAGGCTCGAAGAAGGGCCGCAGATCGGGCATGCCGTATTTGAGCATGGCGAGACGGTCCACGCCCATGCCGAAGGCGAAACCCTGATACTCGTCCGGGTCCAGACCACAAGACTTGATCACATTGGGGTGGACCATGCCGCAGCCCAGGATCTCCATCCATTTGTCGCCCGAGCCCACTTTCACCGCATCGCCCACGCGCTCATAGCGCACGTCCATCTCCGCGCTCGGCTCGGTGAAGGGGAAATGGTGGGGGCGGAAGCGCGCCTCGACTTTGTCGGTCTCAAAGAAGGCTGCGACGAAATCCATCAGGCAGCCCTTGAGGTGGCCCATATGGGTTTCCTTGTCGATGACGAGGCCCTCGACCTGGTGAAACATCGGCGTATGGGTCTGGTCCCAGTCACAGCGATAGACCCGACCCGGCGCGATGATGCGGATCGGCGGCTTAGACTTGAGCATGGTGCGGATCTGCACCGGGCTCGTATGGGTGCGCAGGACTTTCGGCGTCTCACCCTCGGCCGCCTGCATGAAGAAGGTGTCATGGGTGTCGCGCGCGGGGTGATCCTCGGGGAAGTTCAGAGCCGTAAAGTTATGAAAGTCGTCTTCCACGTCGGGGCCTTCAGCCACCGCAAAGCCCATATCGGCGAAGATCACCGCCAGCTCTTCCATAACCTGCGCCACCGGGTGCAGCGAACCTTGCGCCTCGCGCTTCACAGGGCGGGTGACATCCACCGTCTCGCTGGCCAAAGCCGCGTTCATGGCCGCGTCCTCCAAAGTGGTCTTGCGGCTCTCCAGCAGCGTGTTGAGACGGTCTTTCAGACCGTTGAGCGCCGGGCCCATGACCTGACGCTCATCGGGGCTCATCTTGCCCAGTTCGCGCATTTTCAGGGAGACTTCGCCCTTCTTGCCGAGCGCGCCGACGCGCAGCGCATCAAGCGCGGCGAGATCC
>TARA_R100000306_G_scaffold57998_1_pt1 | contig 17045 bp, 11 predicted proteins | sample TARA_R100000306 | Tara Oceans TARA_R100000306 (sample SAMEA2620824) | marine metagenome | biome: marine biome (ENVO:00000447); feature: mesopelagic zone (ENVO:00000213); material: "saline water (ENVO:00002010), including plankton (ENVO:xxxxxxxx)" | depth 1000 m | reverse complement strand
ATTTTATTGGCCAAAGGTGGGTCAAAATAAATGGCCATTGACACCTCGCTAAAAGGATTTCTTCGGGCTCATCAGTTCGCTTCGAATGCAGTGCGCGGAGTAATCCTCCGTCCTTCTGCGAAACGTACTGGCGATCGGTAACAGCTACAGCTCCAAACCAAATATGCTATGATCGAGGAGAAGTAAACGGCGATAACGGAGAGATGGAAGATGGTTGGTCCAAAGGTAATCTAGTTCAATGGGTTACTGACCCTGACCCAGTATTAGGTCCACCCAGAGTTGGAAAAATCCGGCTCGGTTTTCGGAGTGGTCTCCAGATTGCTCTTAGAGGATCGGATGCTGAAAGCCTCTCTAACATCGACCTAAGTCGTCGGGCTTGCCTAGCTCCCCTCCCAAGGGAAGCGATCCGTCCTTTCGAATCTGGCTACCTCTGAAATCCCACGAATTACCGCTGAACCCGCTGTGCAGCACAGCGGTTTGAAGTGTTTCAATGCAGTCACCTCGATTCTCGATTCAGCAACGCCGAGGCATCCTGATCCTCACCCTTAAGTTCGCATTCCGTAGTCGGCTCGGCATTTGCGCCTGACCTTCTATTGCCCGGCCCGTCAGCGAGTCAATATGTCAGCGCTGGTAGAAATTGGATTCTCACCAGAGTGCGATTAGCTGCTTAAGTCGGTAAGCTCATTTTTAAATCATTAGACGTGAGAGACGCGAAATTGGAAAACGTACTAGGATTCCTGCCTTGGGCAGTCGACTCCGCATGGTCTTACATCAGTGCACAAGGGCCAGAGTTTGCACTTAGTATTGCCGCCATATCGCTCGCAGTTTGGAACGGACGACAATCATCGAGACATTCAGCTCTTTCAGTTTTGCCAGCCTTTTCTGCATGGGCCGACTATCCACGAGACAAAAAGCGTGACTGCGAAATCCGTTTGGCTAATAAAGGTTTTGGGCCCGCCATAATTGAGGACACCATGGTTTTCTTTAACGGGCAGCGCAAGAAAGGATTCCAGTTTGAAAGCGTAGAATTAGCGATTAAAGAGGCGTTTGGCCAAAACTTGGAAAATTGCTACCAGGTTGCGACTGGCGAGCGTGGACATGCTATCGGAGTTGGGGAAGAGATACCTTTAGCTGGGTTCACAGTAAAACCGGGACTGGTTGATCTTGGCAACAGCGCATTTGGCGACCGGCTCCGTCCAATGACTGTGACCATCAAATATCGAGACATATATAGGCGCAAATGGGTGTTCATCGTGAGAAACTTTGTGGGCCACACATTGCGGGTAAACAGCCCGAGCTACTTTTTTTGGCAACGGTTCCGTTTTCGGAAGTACCTCAGATGAAAATCTCTCAAATTCGAGTTAATCACGCCGTTTTGTCGCATCATAAATCTCCTCAGGCGTCTTCCAAGCCTTCAGGACCTCTAATACGTCAGGTATCCGCGCCAATTTGCGAGCCGAATTCAAGCGTTCAATCAGTAGGGGTTTATCTTCTTCTCCGGAGCAACCAATCGCAGCTTCCAGCTCGTCGAAGAATTCATGGATCCTCTTGAATCGACTCCACTCCGCAATTATTCCTTCGAGCGCTTCTGTGCTTTCGGTTACAGCCTCGTGCCTGATCTTATTGTCTTGCTCTATGCGCCACTTTTCTCGTTGCAGAGCCCATTCTTCTCGCTCTCGCCGAATTTGTTCAGAGACCACTGCGAACTCTTCAGAAATCTCGGTCGTCGCTTTCCGTAATTCTCGTGCCACAGTTTTGGCGAACCGGCTTAGATCTTGCCCATCTCGAATTGTCCATTCTTTCTGCCAACTCGTTCTGAGATACGGGCTGTAAGCTCGCAAGCGAAATTGCCCAGATGGCCGGTCTTGTTTGCTGGGCCAGCGGGACGCCATCCATTGCTGGGATTTTTTAAGGTCTCCGACTGGAACATGTTTTCCGTCCACGTAAACAACTTCAACTTCATGACTGTCTTCAATAAGGGTCAGGCCGATTGCGACAGATCCGAGGTAGACGAGGGTAGAGCGCCCTGGTGACCAATGGTTTACGTCATAACGATCTTTACCTCCTTGAGGCCGATCGTCAGCCTGAGGTCTTTGGAACTTTTTGTTTGAGGCCTCAAGCCTGACCTCCCAACCGCGATTTTCAAGTTCCAGAAACAACGTATTCGCAATGTTCAGCGCTCTATCAAGCTGTTGTTCTGAGGTGATGATATCCACCAAGTTCCACTTGAACGGTTTCAAATATCCGTTGCCGGTCTCGCGGCCCCTCAGAAACAAATCCTTTGCGCCTTTTATGAGCGGATGGAGTGACCCATCACGAATTGGGTTAGGGCGCTTGGTTCGACGATTGTGCGGCTTGAGTGGCTTTGGCTTAACAACGTTTTTCGTAGGATCAATAATGCCAGAGCGGCACCAGACCAGATCGTGATCGGGTGTGGGAGCAGGGAGAGGGGGAACTGGAACTTTGTGACCCGCAGCCAATTTACTCCAGTAGCCCCGTTCTGGTCGCGGGACATTAAGGTTCGTGCAGATGCGTGCCAAATAGCTGGAGGACACGCCATACCTTTTCCCGAGCGAAGTCATGGGCTCCTGCCAAACCTGCTCATAAAGGGTTTCGCGACTCACGTCCTCATTACTCAACTGTGCCACCGTCTTAGAGTTTTGATGGAACTCCCTTGAACCTCAAAAGCAGCGGCGTCGCAGCTCAGAATATGAGCGATTGGCTGCTCCCTAGCCTTCCAAACCTGTGCTCAAACTCAGAGCTGAACGCCTTATGTTCAAGCTGGGTTTTGGTATCCAGGCGCTAAAAAGGCATTCTTCACATCGTATAGCGCAAGAGGGTCTTTCAAACATAGCATATACTCTGGACCCGATAGGCTGCGGTCGGGTGAGCAATCCACTTGCCAGTGTCGCAGTATGTAGCCCGCATTCGCAGCTCGAACTCTTACGTGTTTCACGCCATTCTTCATTCCGAAGTCACGCTCAATAATATCCGGTGATTTCTGCGCAGGGTGAGGAATCAGGTCTATATCTACAATTCGGTTCCACTGATCATCAGCCTGCATAGTCTCGTGCCGCTCAATCTTCGAGTTCTCGACTAACTCAGTCCCTTCCATCCGCGTAAATACAAAATCGCGGAACTCCCCCGACTTTCTATCGAAGGCCCGGGCGTGCCAGCGCAATCCGTCATTCACCATGGCGAATGGCACTATCTCTCGCTCTGAAAGGCCGCTCGAATGGGAATGGTAGTTAAGAGCAATTACTTGCCTCCTGTGAATTGCCCGGGTAACGGGGGCCAGCACGTCAAGGTCAGGCTTATTCAATGCGGTTGGTAGTTCGCAGCGTATGAGTGCTTCTCCCGCCGGATTCGTACCATCCCCGAAACCCTGGGACAAAGCAGTTAACACTCGCTCTGGGATGTGACGAAAGCTTGGCTTGAAGGATGGGCCCGTCACATACGTCTTTTCCCTTCCATCAAAACTGATGTTACCGGGAAAGAATTCTCGATAAAGACCAAGGTCTCTGGTTGCCATGGCAGGTGCTATACCAAAGCGCTTCATTAGATCTTGGCGACCAATATCTCCAAGAAAGTAAAGGCGAAGGTCAATGTAGGAGAGTCGCTCAAGTTGCTTTTGAGTCAACTCTGAAAGTGCATCAGGCTGAAGTTCATTTTTTGAATTTTCCATGAGTTGATTGTGCCACGTTCCCGGAAGAGGTGAAATCGTTTTCTTATCGCTTGCCATCATCATTTTGATCATGTAACGTGATCAATAGTTGATCAATCCTTGGAGGGTAGAGATGCGACCTTACAGAGTCTTATCAATTGATGGCGGTGGCATTCGGGGCATATACAGTGCCGTGCTTCTGGATGGTCTCGCGAAACGGATAGCGGAGGCCAATGGTGCCTCGAAAGAAAGGCTGGACGTTGGAAAAGCTTTTGACCTTGTGGTCGGTACCAGTACTGGTGCGCTTCTATCCACAGCCCTTGCCTCCGGGGTTGCACTGGAAGACGTTATAAAACTCTACAAAGAGCAGGCCTCCCGGATTTTCTCGAATCCTACGCCGCCAAATAATCCAAGGATGAAATTTTACAAGTGGATATGTGGGTGTCTTAGCAAACCTGCAAATGGCTCAGGCGCACTCGAAGAAGCCTTACTCAGCGTTCTCGGGAACGAAACCGTCGCTGAGATGTACCTGAGGCGAGGAATCTCACTCTGCATTCCCTCCATCAATGCAGAAACCCACCAGGCATGGGTATGGAAGACTCCACACGACACTCGCGAAAACCGGCTCCAACGGGACAATGACTATCGGTTGGTCGATGTATGCATGTCTTCTGCGGCTGCGCCCCTGATTCTCCCAATCCATGGGGTGAAAAAACCCAAAGACGCCGCAGGGCATGTTAACTGGTTCGTCGATGGCGGACTCTGGGCCAACAATCCAATCATGGTGGCGCTAGTGGAGGCATTAAGTTTCGCTCCGGAAGACGCACCCATTGAAATAATCTCTGTCAGCACCTGCCCCCCATTCAAAGCACCAAGAGTCGATTCGTCCTCTTGCAATCGCGGATTAATGGATTGGTCTGGCGGGATTGGCATGATGGAAATGGCTTTGGATTCTCAATCCGGTGCTTACGACTACATGGCGAAGGCCCTATCCACCAGTTTGGCGGGCAGGGTGAATTATGTCCGCCTTTCAGACCCTCCCGTTAGCACTGATATCGCCAACGAATTGCGGATGGATAACCCTTCCGACAAAAACATCAGCGCCCTAGTAGGGCTTGCGAACCAAGCAATCGACCTGAATATCAGCGAAGCAACCACAGGAAACAAGAGTAAGGCACTCTGCGCGCGGGTCTTTTCAAATTTACCGGCAGTTGCGGGTTAGAGGCCCTGTTCTAGATCCTGCTAATCCGAATGAGGTGACTGAATATGTTCGACAGCTCAAACCAGATTTCGAAGTACCAAAACGACCAGGTCAACCTGCCGACAGCTGAGCGGGACAAGATGCGTTCGCGTCGCGACGCAAATCGGAAACGACTTAAGAAGGGCTTAGCTAGAAATCAGAAGCCTTCCCCCATTGGTTGTCATTCCCAGGGTTCTTACGCCATGTGGACCATGGTACAGGACGCAAACTGCGACTTTGACATCGACGATGGCGTGTACTTTGAAAAAGATGATCTCGTTGGTCGTAATGGTGGTGTAATGACGGCCCTTCAGGTCCGCCAGATGGTATGTGATGCCTTGGGGACAGAAAACAACTTTTCCCGTCCGCCAGAGGTTTTAAAGAACTGTGTCCGCGTGTATTACAAAGAAGGGCACCATGTGGATGTGCCCGCCTACCGCCGCGTCGCGACCGAAGACTTTTTGAGCGGAGAGACAACCTATGAATATGAGCTGGCCAGTGCTGACTGGAAAAGTTCAGATCCACGAGCGGTCACCCGGTGGTTCACTCAGGTAAACCAAGAGCTGAGTCCAGACCCTAGTTCAAACGGTGGGCAGTTCCGTCGGGTCGTACGTTTGCTGAAGAAATTTGCTCGCAGCAGGCCATCATGGAAGTCCAGTATGGCCTCAGGGTTTATGCTCACTAAATTAGCGCAGGAAGAGTTTCGGGCCTCGGATGGGCGGGACGATAAAGCGTTGCGTGACACAATGAAGGCAGTTTCGAACCGCTTGGCCTTCAATGAAACTGTCAATCATCCGGTTCTTTCAGGAGAAACCCTGACAAACGATAACGATGGGCGTCCGGCCTTCCTCAAAAAATGTCTCGATGAAAATCTAGCGCACCTTGCCGTTCTTGATGATCAAGACTGTACCCACAACCAAGCAATGAAGGCCTGGGACAAGGTTTTCAAATCAGATTGGTTCATCCATCAACCAGAATCCGGGGAGGCTGTAAAAAAGGCTTCCGTGTTCGGGACTCCAACGAACGCAGTGGATAAACGCGGTGGTGGGCGGTTCGCCTGAGGTGCCCTATGAACCTCATACAAAAGCGGAATACAGAGGCAATATCCGAAATCGGTGAGTGGCTTCAGGGATTGGAGCTGCCTGTGGAGCACGTCGCCCAATCGGCCTTATCTCACCTGGGCTTTGGTCGGTTCAGGGAGGGCTGGTCCATGCCGCTACCAATTGATGGTGGCGGCTCCATGCTCCTGTTGCTCGACAGTCGATTTCCATACTCAGTTCCTCGAATCGCCGTCATTGAACGCGACGATATCTTGCTTTGGCCTCATGTCGAGCACAATGGACTCCTCTGCATCGCAGGTGACAACGCAAACGTTGCGACATGTCAGCCACTTGAGATAGTTCGGAACACCCTGTGCGAGGCTGAAACCCTGCTTCAACAAAACGAGCGCGGGGAACTCAAAGATGACTATTTGATCGATTTCCATGCATATTGGCGCAGGAACATCGATGCATCAGAATCCACGATTTATTCGATTACCGACCACCTGGATCAGAGTCGAATCGTCAGTGCCTGGCATGGACAGAGCGGGTACTGGGTAGGAGAGACAGCGGGTGACCTACTGGGCTGGTTCAAGAACCGCAATGGAGAGCCCCCAGAGGGAAAAACGAAACCAGCTGGCTTAATAAAGTTAAGTCGTTTACCCGAGCCTGCGGAATACCCTACGACGGTCGTGCAACTCCGTCATATGCTCGCTCATTTATCCCATGGTGGCCTGAGCGTTCTTGATCGGCTGCTACAGCAGGAGCCTCAGCGCGTGGTTGTGTTGCTAGAAGGTTTAACGGCAACAGATGAGAAGGCCTCTGCTGGCCTAATCATCCAGGGGGCGAGTAACCCTCGAAGCAAGTCCAACCGCGTGAGAGAACCTCTTTCAAAAGGGTTCCGACCTGGCCGTGTTCCAGGGAAAATTCTTGCCACTCGGTATAGCTTGAGGCGAGCGCCGGTCACAGCATTGGATTCCAGTCGTAGTCGTATGGATCCGTCTATCAGTTCGGTGATTGCCTCGAAAAAAGTGGCCATTATTGGCTGCGGGTCCGTGGGTTCCTCAGTGGCGAGAATACTCGTCCAAAGTGGCGTAAACAATTTGGTCCTGGTCGACCCAGAACGGCTCGGATGGGAGAATATCGGGAGGCATGAGCTTGGGGCGCAATATGTCGGAGATCGTAAAGCTGGAGCCCTAGAGAAGCACCTTCGAAGACGCTTTCCTCACGTAAAAGACATTCGCTCAGTGAACAACGATTTCATTGGTGCGCTTGCTGAGAATTCGGGCCTACTCGAAGACTGTGACCTCATCATATCAGCCACAGCAGACTGGAATGCTGAAAGTGCCCTGAATGACATGCAGATCGAGGGTGAGATTCATTGCCCAATAATCTACTCTTGGCTCGAAGAAAAAGCTGTTGCTGCCCACGCTCTGGTCGTTTTTAAAGAGAATCGTGGTTGCTTTGCATGTGGGTTTGGGGCAACGGGAAAAGCCAACATGCCCGTCACCCGATGGCCCGAGGCTCAGGCAGACCTCCAATGTGGCGGAGGTGTCAGTATTTATGGGAGCGCGGAACTCGCCAACAGCCACGCGCTCACGGCCTCGTTGTCGATTGATGTGTTGACCGATAAGGTCTCGGGCACAACAAGGCGTGCGTGGATTTCGGGGGATGCGGCTCTTCTTCAATACGGTGGTTCCTGGACTAAGAACTGGCTCAGGGAACACGGTGAACTTGGGAAGTTTGGTCAAACGATTGAAACCGATTGGGAAGCAAACGGGGAATGTGTCAGTTGTCGAAAGAGAAAAGGATGATCTACCGATTCAAAATCGATAACACCATTCTGACCGTCGAACTATCCGAACTGGTACTGGCTCACTTTCACACACATGCTCAACACTCGGACGGATCACCAGAAGCTGGAGGGCAACTGTTTGCAAATATTACCAAGGACGGCAGTCACTGGTTGGTTTCAAATGCCACCGGGCCAAGACCCAGTGATAAGCGGCAACGGTTCTTCTTTAGTCCTGATCGGAGAGCTGAGCGTCGTGAAATCCACGCAGAATTTGAACAAGGCAAGCATTACGTTGGTGACTGGCACACTCACCCTCAGCAGTCTCCGCAGCCCTCTGCAAGAGACACGCGGAGCATGGGGGAAATATTTGAAAAATCGACCCATCAACTGCCTGGCATTTTGATGATCATTGTTGGCACCACTCCACCGCCCGAGGGCATCTGGATCTCACTGCACAGCAGTCACGGCGCGGTACTCCCTTTACCACCATGGTCTTTTCCGGATTCAAACCAAGCACCACCAAAGAACGAAGTACCAAGAGCAAGCGAGAACTAAATGGCAATTAAGAAGACTGATTTGTATTCCTCTCTCTGGGCCAGCTGTGACGAGTTGCGCGGCGGTATGGACGCATCCCAGTACAAAAACTACATCCTGACGCTGCTCTTCGTTAAGTATGTTTCGGACAAATACGCTGGCAAGAAGCACGGAGCGATTGTCGTTCCTGAAGGCGGATCGTTTGAGGATATGGTTGCCCAGAAGGGGAAAGCTGACATCGGCGACCAGCTCAATAAGGTCATCGGTAAGCTGGCCACCGAAAATGACATGGCCTGGCTAGTCAACCCTGACAACGACTTTAACAATGAAGATCGCTTGGGCAAGGGCAAGGCCATGGTGGATACGCTCTCATCTCTGGTCGGTATATTTGAGAATTTAAGCCTGGGTAAAAATCGCGCAGACGGTGATGACCTTCTGGGCGACGCCTACGAATTCCTGATGCGTCACTTTGCGACCGAATCAGGAAAGAGCAAAGGCCAATTTTATACACCATCTGAAGTCTCTCGCATCCTCGCCAGTGTTTTAGGAATCAACGAAAATACTCGGCAGGATGAGACCGCTTATGATCCGACATGCGGCTCTGGCTCCCTGCTTTTAAAGGTCAATGACCAAGCGCCGAACGGGCTTACGCTCTATGGTCAGGAAAAAGACAACGCGACCGCCGCATTGGCAAAAATGAATATGATCTTGCATGACTGCCCGTCAGCAGATATCTGGCAAGACGACACGTTGGCTGAGCCCCATTGGCTTCAGGAAGATGGCAATCTCAAGACCTTTGATTATGCAATCGCCAACCCGCCGTTTTCCCTGAAGTCCTGGAGCAATGGAATCACCATCTCTCAAGATAAATTCAATCGCTTTGAGTACGGGGAACCGCCTGAGAAGAGCGGTGATTACGCCTTCTTGCTCCATATCATTAAATCTCTAAAGAGTACGGGCAAGGGCGCAGTGATCTTGCCGCATGGTGTTCTTTTTCGCGGCCACGCCGAAGCGGAGATCCGCCGTAATATCATCCGTCAAGGCTACATTTCAGGCATTATTGGTCTGCCAGCTAACTTGTTTTATGGCACTACCATTCCTGCCTGCATCATCGTCATCGATAAAGCTGGTGCAAAGGCCGAGCGACCGATTTTTATGATCGATGCGTCCAAAGGCTTCATGAAGGATGGCAACAAGAATCGCCTTCGCTCTCAGGACATCCACAAAATCATTGATGTATTTAATAAGGGGCTGATCGTTGAACGTTATTCTAAGTGGGTGTCATACGAAGAAATAGCTGACAAGAATGAATTTAATCTAAACATCTCGAGATACATCGATTCCAGTGAGCCGGAGGATATTCAGGATCTGGACGCTCATCTCAATGGAGGTATTCCTAATCGGGACATTGATGCTTTGCAGGAATACTGGAATGTCTTTCCAACTTTGCGCAAGACTCTGTTCAAAGATGGAGATCGCGAAGGGTATTCAGAGCCTTTAGTCGACGAGTGTGATGTGAAGTCCACTATTCTTGAGCATAGCGAGTTTGAGCATTTTAGGTCTGGCTGTCTGGCATTACTTGAAGGCTGGAAAACTGCCTATCGGCATAGGCTGATGGCGATCAATGTTGGAACTAGTCCGAAACAACTTATCTATGAAATTTCAGAGGATTTGCTGGTTCGCTTCGCAGATGCACCGCTAGTTTCAAAGTATAACGCCTATCAAATCCTGATGGACTACTGGGCTGAGACCATGCAGGACGATGTCTACATGTTATCGCAGGATGGCTGGGGAGCCGCCAAAATAGTGCGCCAGCTTGTGCCCGTAAAAGACAAGAAAGGCAAGTTCGTCTACTCAGAGGATCATGATTTTGAGTTCGGTACATCAAAGACTAAAAAGCGATACCGCAGCGATATAATTAGGCCAAACTTGGTCATTGATCGCTATTTCTCTGAACAACGGGTAGCGCTCATCAACCTGGAAGCCGCGCATGAAGAGGCCACTCAAAGACTGGAAGATTTTGTCGAAGAGAATAGTGGCGACGACGGCCTGATTGAAGAGGCCAAGAACGAAAAGGGAAAAGTGACGCAGAAAGGCATCAAGGATCGCTTGAAAGAAAGTACCGACGATGACGAAATCGCTGCCCTCAAGGAATGCCTTAAACTCGTTACCGCTGAATCCAAAGCCAAATCTACGGTCAAGGCTGCGAGAGATGCGTTGGATGCTTTGGTCTTCCGAAAAATTCCAACCATTTCCGAAGATGAGCTAAAAGATATTATTGTTAATGCAAAATGGTTTGTGAACCTTGAAGATTCAGTGATCGACGAAATCGATCGGGTTACTAAGAATCTTGCGAACCGGGTAAGAACGCTAGAAAAGCGCTATTCCCAAACATTACCGTCTCTAAGCGAGGAGGTCGCAAAGCACACAGACCTTGTCGAAAGCCATCTGAAAATGATGGGGCTTTCATGGTGAGGGAAGGTTTCAAAGAGACCGTGTTTGGCGAGATTCCTGAAAGCTGGAGCATTTCAGAAATTGGGGCACACACGAAATGGCTGTCAGGCGGCACACCTAACAGACATGTTAAAGAATTTTGGAACGGCTCAATTCCTTGGATCAGTGGGTCAACACTTAAACAAGTAAAGATCTACACCTCTGATCAGTTTTTGACAGAGGAGGCTATAAGACTAGGAAGTAAGATGGCTCCTCTTGAAAGTACACTGCTCTTAGTCAGGGGAAGCGCTCTTCATAAAGAAATCAGAGCTGGCCGGGTAACGGCGAATGTATCGTTTAATCAAGACGTAAAGTGCCTCATTCCAGACGATCAATTAGTGCCCGAATATTTAACATACTACATTTTGGGCTTTGCAAATCGAATCCTCAAACTGGTAAGTAGCGCAGGAAATAGTGCAGGAGTTCTTGATACCAAATTGGTTAAGGGGTTCCCGCTCCTTCTTCCGTCGAGATTAGAACAAGCGAAGGTATGTGAAGCGCTGTCAGATGTTGATGAATGGATCACATGCCTCGAGAACCTGATGCAGAAAAAAAACGATGTCAGGACTGCAACGATGCAGCAGCTTTTAACCGGTAAAAAACGGTTGCCAGGCTTTGGTGAAGGGAAACACCTAAAACAAACTGAGCTTGGTGAAATTCCTGAAGATTGGAGTGTGTTGCCCCTTGGGGAATTGCTTAAGATTCGTCATGGAAAATCTCAAAAAGACGTGATTGATCCTGATGGGAAGTATCCAATACTTGCAACCGGTGGAGAAATTGGCAGGGCAATTGTACCACTGTACAACAAGCCTTCTGTTCTTATTGGGAGGAAAGGTACGATTGATAGGCCGTATTATATGGCAACACCATTCTGGTCGGTGGATACTTTGTTTTACTCCGAAATCGCAGAAAGTGTTGATGCGAAGTTTCTTTTCTATAAGTTTCTATTCATAGATTGGCGTCAGTTTAATGAAGCTTCTGGTGTTCCGAGCCTAAGCTCTAAAACGATTGAAAATATAAAGCAAGCTATCCCACTCAATAAAGAGGAGCAGAAGGCCATATCCAATGTACTGTCTGGCTTCGACCGAGAAATTGATGGCTTGAAAGCTCAGCTTAGAAAGGCAAGGCAGATAAAAGAAGGCATGATGCAGGAGCTTTTGACAGGGCGGACGCGGCTCGTCGATGCTGAGGTAGGCGAACCAGAAGAATAAATGCAAGGGACTCAAGTTATGAGCGATGTGGGGCAAAAGGAAAGGAAAACTCAAAATCGGATTGTGGAGCTATTTCGCGAGCAGCTTGAGTATGATTATCTCGGTGATTGGCACGATCGCGAAGAGCTGAACAGCAACATCGAAACAGGATTGCTCGAAAGCTGGCTTGGTAAGCGTGGCGTCAGTGACACATTGATAAAACGCGCATTGCGGGAGTTAGAACATGCAGCGGCGCTTGGTGACGGGCGGCATCTATATGACGCAAACAAGAATGTTTATTCACTGCTGCGTTATGGAGTGAAGGTTAAGGAGGGTGCAGGAGAGCAGAATCAGACCGTCTGGCTCGTTGATTGGGACAACCCTCTTGCTAATGACTTTGCAATCGCCGAAGAGGTCTCAATCAAAGGCGAAAACAAAAAGCGCCCCGATGTTGTTCTTTACGTGAATGGCATTGCTCTTGGAGTGATCGAGCTTAAGCGTTCATCTGTGTCCGTTGGCGAGGGCATTCGTCAGAACCTGGACAACCAGAAAAGAGCCTTCATCCGTAATTTCTTCACCACCATGCAGCTTGTCATGGCGGGCAATGACACGGAAGGACTTCGCTACGGAACGATAGAAACCCCAGAAAAGCACTATTATCGCTGGAAGGAAGACGTAGAAAATCCGTTCGACCACTCTCTCGATTTTCATCTCTCAAGGATGTGCTCGAAGGAGCGTTTTCTCGAAATCATTCACGATTTTATTGTGTTTGATTCGGGCGTAAAAAAGACCTGCCGCCATAACCAGTATTTTGGAACCAATGCGGCTCATAAGTTTGTTCAGGACCGCAAAGGCGGAATTATCTGGCATACGCAGGGCTCGGGCAAGAGCCTGACCATGGTCTGGCTTGCCAAGTGGATACGTGAAAATATTGCCGATGCTCGTGTTCTGGTCATTACCGACCGCACAGAACTTGATGAGCAAATTGAGAAGGTTTTCACTGGTGTTCAGGAAAAAATCTATCGCACCAAGGATGGGGCGGGACTCATCAGCACTCTGAACGCCACAACTCCTTGGCTGCTTTGTTCTTTGGTACACAAGTTTGGCCGTCAATCGGAAGAGAGTGACTCCCAGGCTACAGAAGGCTACATCAGAGAGTTACAGGACAATCTGCCGTCTGATTTCAGTGCCAAAGGCAATATCTTCGTATTCGTGGATGAATGTCACCGAACACAATCTGGCATACTCCACGAGGCTATGAAGTCAATTTTGCCGAATGCTGTTTTTATCGGTTTCACAGGTACGCCACTATTAAAGGAAGACAAGAAGCGCAGCATTGAAGTCTTCGGTCCCTTTATTCATACCTATAAATTTGATGAAGCTGTTGATGATGGGGTTGTGCTCGATCTTCGATATGAAGCACGGGACATCGACCAGTATGTAACCTCTCCGAAGAAGATTGATCAATGGTTTGAGCTTAAGACCAAGGGACTGTCCGACATGGCGCGTGCTCAGCTCAAGCTGAAGTGGGGCACGATGCAAAAGGTCCTTTCCTCGCAAGACAGGCTGGAGCAGATCGTCAACGATATCCTGATGGATATGGAGACTAAGCCGAGGCTTATGGATGGTCGGGGCAATGCCATGCTTGTATGTGCGAGCATTTATCAGGCATGCAAGGTCTATGAACTGTTCCAGAAGACTGATCTTGCTGGAAAATGCGCGATTGTGACCAGCTATCATCCGTCGCCTGCGGACATTAAAGGCGAGGAGAGTGGGGCGGGGTTAACCGAGCGCATCCACCAATATGAGATATACCGCAAGATGCTCGCAGATTACTTCGAACAGCCCGAAGACGAAGCAATGGGCAAAGTCGAAGAGTTTGAAAAGAAAGTGAAGAAAACGTTCATTGACGAGCCAGGTCAAATGCGCCTTTTGATTGTGGTCGATAAATTGCTCACCGGCTTTGACGCGCCGTCCGCTACTTACCTATATATAGACAAGCAGATGAGAGATCATGGCCTGTTCCAGGCGATCTGCCGAGTCAATAGAATCGACGGTGAGGATAAGGATTACGGTTATATCATCGATTACAAAGACTTGTTCCATCGGCTGGAGGGTGCGATTGGTGACTACACCAATGGTGCTTTTGATGCCTATGAGTCTAAAGATGTGGCGGGCTTGCTCTCTGATCGCCTGCAAAAAGGTAAGGAAAAGCTCGATGAGTGCCTTGAGAGTGTAAAAGCGTTGTGTGAGCCGGTGCTTGAGCCCAGGGGGCAGAAAGAATACCGGAACTACTTTTGTGGCAATGTTGCTAAGCCGGATGAGCTTCGCGCCAACGAACCGAAGCGCTTGTCTCTGTATAAGGGGGCGGCAAAGCTCTTGCGGGCCTATGCCAACCTTGCCAATGAACTTGAAGATGCAGGGTACACGGTAGATCAGGCTAAAGCGATTAAGGCTGAAGTTGAACACTTCAACAAGGTACGGGAAGAAATCAAGCTGGCAAGCGGCGATTATATCGACATGAAGAAGTATGAGCCTGCGATGCGCCATCTTCTTGATACCTATATACGGGCGGAAGATAGCGAGGTGGTGGCGGACTTTGAAGAACTAGGCCTCATTGATCTCATCGTTAAAAAGGGTTTGGCAGCCCTTGATGATATGCCTGCCGCTATGAAGACCGATGAAGAAAATATGGCCGAGACCATCGAAAACAACATGCGTAAAGTCATCATTGACGAACAGGCGGTGAATCCGGCCTATTATGAGCGCATGTCTGAGTTACTGGATGCTCTGATTGAAGAGCGTCGCCAGCAAGCCATTGGCTACAAAGAATACCTCGAAAAAGTTAAAGAAATATCAATGCAAGTCGTAAATTCGGGTGGTGTTGATCCGGGCGCGTATCCAAAATCTATAAATACTCCTGCCAAAAAAGCACTCTTTGACAACCTTGATCAGAATGAAAGTCTTGTTTTACGCATCGATACAGCGGTGCGTCACACCAAAAAAGCCGATTGGATCGGTAACCGCATCAAAGAGCGAGAAGTGGCAGGTGCGATCAGTCGGGAGCTTGCCGATGACAGCGGCCTAGAAGAAATTGTGGAACTGGTGAAAAACCAATATGAGTACCAATAGGCGCGTAATCATGGTCTCGGATATTCCAGTAGAGGTTGTTCGAAAGAACATTAAAAACCTCCACTTGGGTGTATATCCTCCAGAGGGCGTGGTGCGCATTTCCGTTCCATCCCACGTCTCAGATGACAGCGCCCGCCTGGCGGTGATTTCTCGCTTGGCCTGGATAAAACGCCAGCAAGAACAATTCAGAAAGCAGCCCAGACAAACACAACGTTGCTACGTTACTGGTGAAAGTCACTATTTCAGGGGGCGTCGCTACATTCTCGACGTTGTCGAACGCACCGGTCCTCATCTTGTCGATCTTAGCTCCAATGCCAAGCTCAAATTGTTCATTAATCCGGGTACATCCGAGAAAGGGAGACGCTTGGCGATGGATCGCTGGTACAGACAAGAGATGAGGGCGGAAGTCAGTGCCTTGCTGGCGAAATGGTTACCTAAGGTAGACAAGCCGTTGCGCGACTGGGGCATCAAACGCATGAAAACCAAGTGGGGCAGTTGCAATACTTCGGCGGCACGGGTCTGGCTTAACCTCGAACTCATCAAGAAATCCCCAGAGTGCCTGGAGTACATATTGGTTCACGAACTTGCTCATCTGCATGAGCGCCATCACAACGACCGCTTTGTCCATATCATGGATCAGCTTCTTCCAAGCTGGAGGCGAAGTAGGGATATTCTGAAGAGTGAGCCGCTAGCCCATGAGGACTGGACTTACTGACTGGTCAGTAAGTGATTCGAGCACTCCGCCTTTCTCCCATTGGCAGGGACGGTCAGAAACAAATCGTTCAGGTTGTGTCTGTCTCACGAAGATTTTTTTCAGGTAATCTGGGAAACAACATGAAGCTCATCGCAAACCATGCGAACAGCAGATTTTTAAGAAGTGAGTTACCAGGCCCGGAGGATGAAGTTGACTGGGTCAAAGCCGCAATTGCCTATGGAAGTGACTCAGAAACTCTGATTGAAAATTGCCTTAGATATCAACGCAGATTGGATATTTGGATGCGGTACGATCATACGGTGCCCGTATCCCCGAACCTCCTTGGAAAATTGTTGAAAGCGACCAGTCAGAATATCTTCTGTTACCTGATCCCTGACGTTCACCATGCAAAAACCATTTGGTGGAAAGGTTATGGCGTCTATATTGGGTCTGCCAATCTTACAGATAGGGCTTGGGTGACGAACCTCGAAGCCGGGGTGTTTTTCACTGAGGAAGAGCTGGAAAACGCTGGTGGTTTACAGCAAGTATCTGATTTCTTCGACTACCTTGAATCGTTGGAGGCAGCATTTCCATTAACGCAGGAAATTATTGATGAGCAGAGAGAGCTGCATCAAGAACGGAGCAAGGTTCTGAAGCGTCTCGAAGACGAGGCAAAACGGAAGAGACGGAAGCCAATTTGGAAAGGACCTGCCTTTGTAGATAAAAAGAAAACGGTCGACAAAAGAAAACAGAATTTTTTGAAAGAATGGGAGAACGGGCTGACCGTTCTGCGCGAAATCGCATCGGTAGTAGAAGACTATAAACCAGATTGGCTGCGTCCCAACACACCCGCGTCTTGGCACGCAGATCAATTTCTTCATGCGTACTACTACAATGAGGTGACTGGAAGTGGCGGGCACCCCTATGAAAAATATTATGTGGACCACCGAGCTAATCCGAGAGCAGCGCTGGAACGGGCGCTTTATTGGTGGCAATCCCAAGAGAAAGCTCCTTCAGAGGAGGATGTTAACCTCTATGACCGTGCACCCGTTATCCGATCACTGCTGGATCCGGAAAGAATAGACAGCCTTAATGAAGACAATCTCATTGAAATTATCTGGGCAAATCACTCAACGAAGGACCACGTATCCAAACTTCCTGCGTCTATGCTTAGCTTGCCAGGAGGGTCGGTAGCGAAGCTGGCTGATCGCGTTGAACGTTTCGCAGATTGGTTGAATGACCAACGCAACGGTAGAGGGCAAA
>TARA_R100000306_G_scaffold27999_1_pt1 | contig 17075 bp, 11 predicted proteins | sample TARA_R100000306 | Tara Oceans TARA_R100000306 (sample SAMEA2620824) | marine metagenome | biome: marine biome (ENVO:00000447); feature: mesopelagic zone (ENVO:00000213); material: "saline water (ENVO:00002010), including plankton (ENVO:xxxxxxxx)" | depth 1000 m | reverse complement strand
ACAAACCTTATTCGCAGTATTTAGTGTTGCGGAATGAACTTCGGGAACAGCAATTGGCTTCGCAGAAAAACCAGCAAAAGCAGATTGAACAGACTGAAAAATTGATTGATAAATTCCGTGCAAAGGCGAGCAAGGCTAATATGGCACAGTCGCTCATAAAAAAGCTGGACAAGATTGACCGTATTGAGGTAGATGAAGACGACAATAGCGTGATGACGCTGCGTTTTCCCGTTTCCATCACGCCGGGAAAAGTTGTGATTGAAGCCGAAAATATTTCCAAAAACTATGGCGATAAAGAGGTGCTGAAAAACGTAAATCTTTTGGTGGATCGCGACAGTAAAATAGCTTTTGTGGGCCAAAATGGTCAGGGAAAATCTACCTTGGCCAAAATCATTGTTGGCGAAATAACCTATCAGGGAAAGCTCACTTTGGGCCACAACGTGCAGATAGGCTACTTCGCCCAGAACCAGGCAGATTATTTGGACGGAAGCAAGACCGTGCTCGATACCATGATTGATGCGGCCAATGAAAAAAACCGTAGCAAAGTTCGCGATATTTTGGGATCCTTCCTTTTCCGCGGCGACGAAGTGGAAAAATACGTCCGCGTTCTGAGCGGGGGCGAGCGAAACCGTTTGGCACTGGCGAAATTATTGTTGCAGCCTTTCAACGTTTTGGTAATGGACGAGCCTACCAACCACCTCGACATTAAGTCTAAAAACGTGTTGAAGGGTGCGCTTAAAAGTTTTGAGGGCACCTTGATTTTGGTCTCCCACGATCGTGATTTTCTACAGGGATTGACGAATAAAGTTTATGAATTCAAGGACCGTCATATCAAAGAATATTTGGGCGATATTGATTATTTCCTGGAGCAGCGAAACCTTCAAAATCTTCGCGAAGCCGAAAAACGAACGGTGGTTACCGAGGTAAAGGAAAAACGAAGCGCAGGCGAGGAGTATGAAATTCAGAAAAAACTGAAATCTGCAAAAAATAAATTGAGCAATGTGGAGGCCTCCATTGCTGCCCTGGAAAAAGAGATAGCCAATATTGACACCGAACTGCTTATCAATTACGAGGAAACCATCGCGAAACCCCACTTTTTTGACAAGTACCAAGAAAAGAAAAAGAAGCTCAAAAAACTGATGGAAGAGTGGGAAGTACTTCAGGAAACAGTGGAATCCCTATCCTAAAAACAGGGAAAATCCTATAAGTTCTTTCGATTATTTGTATTAACTTGTTCTTTTTAAACAAGTTAAAATTAATCGTGGGGCTTATGGAAAACGAAAATACCTTCAAATTATGCATCACCATGGCGGGCGCCGTTTCCGCGGGGGCTTATACGGCCGGCGTTTTGGACTATTTAATAGAAACGCTCGAACTTTGGGAAAAGGCAAAAGTTATAAACCGAAGTAGAGGCATCAACCATCCCGATTATGACCATTCCATTCCAATGCACCAAGTGGAGATTGACGTTATAAGCGGCTCCTCGGCTGGGGGTATTTCGGGGTCACTGACTTTTATGGCTTTGGCCGATAAGCATTTCAAAAGTTTCAATAAAGACAATCCATCGGGAACTAATAATATTTTCTACAAAAGTTGGGTAGATATGGGCAATACTGCCCAAAACAGTACGGTGGATAAACTGCTGAACAATGATGATTTAAAGGAATACGGCGAAGTGCGTTCGCTATTGAACACCCAAGCTATCGATGTAATTGCCGATGAAGCGCTATCAGTCCGCGAACAGCGCGAAATTCCAAAATATGCCTCCGATAGTTTGGACGTAATTTTGACGACTACCAATCTGCGGGGCATCAATTTTATGGTGAACTTCGACGATAGCGGCCGCGATACTTCCAAAGGAACGGTGATTACCAACCACGGAGGATTTTTCAGATATAAGTTGAAAAACAATAAGTTCCCTGTGGGAATTCCCGAAAAGGAGGATGAATTGTATTATGTGCTGGACCTTTCTAATACCAAACACCTGCAATATTTGAAGGATGCTACTTTGAGCACGGCCGCCTTTCCCATAGGTTTAAGGTCGCGGGAGGTTGCAATTTCAGCAGAATACATAAAAAGGTATCCAAAATATTTATTTAACAAATCGAAGGGTATTGAGCCGCTGTTGCCCGAAGGCAATATTTATAAGTTTAATTCGGTAGATGGCGGGGTTATCAATAATGAGCCTTACGGAATTGGGCTGAAAGTCTTAAAGGAGAAGAACCCAAAAAGTATTGAGGCCTGCAAATATGGCGTTATCATGATTGACCCGTTTCCCAATAAGGACCACGACGTGGCCGAAAGCGGTAGCGGAATTATGAGCATAGCCGGCGGACTTTTTAAGGCACTTCGCAATCAGGTGATGTTCAACCAGGATGGAATCTTGGAAGCATTGGATATGACGGACCGTACCAAATTTTTGATAGAGCCCGTTCGTAAATTTGAAAAAAACGGCAAATGGGTCCGTCCAAAGAATGATTTGGCCGCAGCTCCCATCGGTGGTTTTGCGGGCTTTTTAAGTCGTGATTTTCGGGAGCACGATTTTCAGTTGGGCAGAAAGAATTGTCAGGTTTTTTTACGCTATTATTTTGCGGTAGCTTCCGAAGATATAGAAAAGCGGCTTAGCATAGTTCCAAACAATGCCATTAAGGACAGGTTTCAATTTTCGGTTCCGGCAATGGACCCGAACGGCGATAAGTTTTTTCCTATTATCCCAGATATGCGCGTTCTGCGGAACTTTGATAATCAAGTGGATAAAGAAAAATACGGAAATGATGCTGAAATTCAGGATCTGCCGTACCCAAAATTATCCTTCTCGGAGTTTGAGGATCGCTACAAAGCCAAAATAAAGGATAGGATTGGGTTGATTGTGAAACATTTGCTGAAGAATAAATTTCTTTCTTTTTTGGCCAATTTCTTTTATGCTAAAAATGCAGGATATAAATTTGTAAAAGAAGCGCTGGAAAAGGAACTGGGCGAAAATGATCTCTTGAAATAAACTATAAGAGTATTATTTCTACCGGCTAAAAACTGTCCACTATGTTAGAATATTTTTTTCAATGCCCGCACTGTTGGGAAGAAATATCGATGTTGCTGGATACTTCCGTTCGGCACCAAAAGTATATCGAGGATTGTGAGGTGTGCTGCAACCCCGTAGAACTTGAAGTAACCTTTCAGGATGGCGAACTTATTGGCTTTTCAGCGAATAGTATTGGGCAATAAGTTTTAATTTTTTAATTTTCGGGAGACAAACCAACCAACAACTCCCTATGCTCTCCTCATTTAGTCTTGCAGACAATATCATTGGATTTATTATTGACGGCCCTTATACCGAAGACTCCATTGATAAGGTTCAAAATGAAATACTTGATAGACTAGAGGTTTTTAGCAGCGTAAGTTTTTATATAGAAGACACGTCCAATGCGGAAATTTCCTTAAAAGCCGTGCTAAAAAGTATTCCCTTTAAGGTAAAAACAGGAAACTGGTTTGATAAAGTAGCGGTGGTTACAGATCGGAAATGGTTACAGCTTTTCAGTTCTATTGAAAGGTTGTTTGTAAACGCCGAGATTCGCTTGTACAGTACCCAGCAAAGATTGGAGGCTATCCAGTGGATAAGCCACTGAGCTAAAGCAGGATTTTCTGTAGCGCGTTTTTCACATTAATCCACAGATAATTAAAAACAGACTTGTTCTTATTGCGAGTTGCCTCAGCAGTGCCTTCTTTATAATATTCATCTTTCTTTTTGCTGTTTTTTGAAATAAAGATATTTGCAATGGCAGAGAGAAAATTATTTTTTTCACCTTCTTTTTGTAACAGCGTAACCTTGAAGTCAGAATAATTGACTTTCATGGTGATGTTTGAGGTATCGTTATTTCCATCTATAGTAAAATATGTTTGATTGGTACTGCCCTGAAGTTTTACATTTAAATTGGGTTGCGTAAAACTGTTTAATCTGTCCGCTACCAAGTGACCCACGTCGGCACTGAAAAGAAATTGGTCGTTCTTATTTTGAACATCAAAACTCCAGTTCACCGAGATGGGGGTTTTTTCCATAAAGTTGGCATTGATCTTTATCTCCGTCTTGGTTGGGCTCTCGTAGGTATTGCTTACGTTGGCCATGGCAGCGTTTAAGTTTTCAAAATTGATGGAGCCGCCCATGTTTTCTGCATTTTGACGTTCTTCATAAACTATTTTCGCGTCCGATATTTTAAGGGAATCCACAGTGAGCGCGAATGGAAGCTCCCGAAGCATTTTGCTGTACAAAGGCTTTGTCTTGGTCTCATCGGCCACCAGTTTATCCCGAAATAGTTCCAGTGAAGGTTCGGTTAGGGAAACCTTTTTACTTTTTGCATAAAAACGATTTTGCTTAAAACCAAAATCAATTCCTTCTACCGACAGCGATGGTACTGAAAGGTCATAATGATCGCGCTCTTTCGAAATCAGTTTTGACAATTCCTGTTTTGAATACTTTGTTTTTAGCTCTAAATTTTTAAAATTGGCAGTGCGGTTTTGGATGGAAAAATCCTGTACGGTCAGATTCTCAAATGCGCTTACCTTTACGAAAAGCGTATCGCTCTTGGCCTCGTAGTTTTTATAATCAAGCGGTATTTTTCGGGCAATGGTGTTGTTGTCTATTTTAATACCATTAATTTCCACGGAAAGGCCTTTGGTATAGAGTTTTGTGGAATCCTGCCCTTTTTCAAAAATGGCCAGTTTGGTATGGTTTATTTTCAGATTGTCGATTATAATTGGCTTGTAAATTGAAATAAGACCGCCATCCGTGCTGTCTTCGATTTTTTGGACCCGGTCTTGGTAATAAGCTATCGTCGGATTTTCGAGGGTGATGTTTTCTATATGTATTTCACCGTGGATTAAATAATCCCAATAGCTTACATCGAAAATTTTAAGTTTTTCGACGTTTACAAACGTATGTTGCGCCTCATTCTTTTTGTTTTTAATGATAAGTGAGGCATTGGTGATGGAGAGTGAGCCTCCAAAAGTTTCTACGGAAATTTCATCATAGGCTCTGGTCATATTTTGCGGCAATCGGTTCTTTATAAAATCCTCAACCTTATTTTTAACAATTAAATTGGCTGCTATTGTTCCTATCAGGAAAACCGCACACAATGCCAGAATGCCGTAAATAATTTTTCTATAGTTCTTTTTCATCTTTTAAATATAAGTAAAGAAAGGCATCGAAAAATGAAAGGGTTTTTATTTTTGAAAAATTTAGTATTTCTTCCTTGTAAACTCTAAAAAGCTTCGTATCTTTGCCGTCCATATCGCGGGATAGAGCAGTAGGTAGCTCGTCGGGCTCATAACCCGAAGGTCACAGGTTCGAGTCCTGTTCCCGCTACTAGCAAAACCAAGGCTTCATAGAAATGTGAGGCCTTTATTATTTACAATGGGTACAGAATAGGTACAGAATTACACTGTTTTCATCACTCAATTTTATTTACTTTCATTTAATTGGTTTTGACTTTGAAACTATGAGTTTAATAGATTAATCTATTGTAGCCTGATTTTAGATAATATGGTTTACTATATTTATTATACTAATAGTGTTCTTTGAACCTTTTTACCAAATCTATAGAAATTGAATTGCTGTTACTCAGAAACCAAACTCTCCACAATCACAAAACATTCCAGATAATCCTTGCCTTTTCTATAATCTTTTTTTTTCTCAAAGTGGACGTGGGCAATTTGCCCAAAGTTATATTCCTGCTCCAAACTATAGAAAACCTGTTCGATTTCATCATAGCTTCCTTCCAAGCTAAATCGATAGGAGGTTATGGTTGCACCATCCTGTGAAAAGGTATGGGGCTCGTTAAAATCCGAAATTGTAAAATCCTCTGATTCGGATTTTGCGTTCAAAAACTCCAAAAGATTGTTCTGGACGGAATTTCCCTTCATATTGTTGAGGCTTAATATGGAATCCACGAATTGCTCGCGCTGTTCGAGATTGGCGGCAATAATAGCAATATTCCCAAGAGAATTGGTCTTCATTTCCAATTTATTTATCCTTTTTTTCAAGGCAAAAGTTTTGGAGAATGCTAGGTTATAGGCAATTGCCACCGATAGGATAAAGCCTATGACCAGAATGATATTTTTAGTCCTTGGATTCATTTTTTATAGCTATCGTTATGGAAAAAGAAGAAAGACCCTTCCCCGCATTCCCATAATATATGACACTTGCTTTTTCCACCCATTTCAATTTTCCCAGATCAGTGATCCATTGTGAAAAATCCCCTTTGTCCTTACTCTCACCTGAGATAACAATATTGTTTTCTGAATATTCAATTGATTTGTCCGGTCGGATGGATCTGCCCAGGGGCTGGTATTGGATATCGGAAAATCCGATACTCGAGGGTTTTACGGCGACAATCCTGTTGAGATAATAGGAACTCTTGGAAGAGCCGCTATTTAAAATATGGTCAACGAGCTGTTCTTTTTTGCTTACAGTTTCCAGTTTGCCCTCCATTCCTTTCTGCTGCGATTCCATAAACACCGATTCCTCATAAAGCTGTTGTTCTTTTTTAAAATACGCATTGAAAAAAAAAGTGTTGACCAATAAGGAGATCAATAACAGCCCCACTCCCAAGAACATCCCTTTTTTGAAAAAGACTTTTTCTTGATGAAGTTTGGAGAGATTCTTGTTTTCTTCCGCAAAATTATTTGAGGAATTGAAAGCAGACCCAGTATAATTGAACAAAAGGGCAAGTGATAACAAATGTTCGGATGCTACTTTAATATCCTCCAGTTCATAGGTTAATCCATTTTGGTGTTCATTTGAAACAAGATTGCTGATGTTGTTGTCCTCGATGTCGATTTGATAACGGGGAATACTAACTTTATTCTTTGTGAGCAAGGGCACCAATACCTGTAGGGGAGTAATCCCCAAATGGAAACTCAAAACATGGATTTGTTGTCGTTCCAGTGCAACGAGTACATTTTGAACATAGTCCTTTCTGCATATCGACACGATACTGTTATGCGGGGTTTTTAATATTTCGTAATAAAAATCCGTAAGCGATAGTCCGGGGAATGCAGTTGAAACAGTCTTTAGGTCGCTCTCCTGATTGGGAACCGATTTAATGAGTACCTTATGGGAATTAATCGCCAAAAAACAATGTTGCTGTTGGGGAAGGTTTTTGTCGACATCCGTTAAGGAAAACTGTAAAAATTTCAGATCGGTAAACTCCCCCTGCCTTTTTTTTGCGGTAGCCCCAAAAACTTTTTCCCCACCCTCGACCGTGGACAGCTCAATACCACAAAAGGTACTTCCATACTTCCAATATGATCTCAGTTTGGATAGCATCAATAGATAACTGTAGGTTTGATGAGAATGTTCAACTTTCGATTGCTATCCTCCCGTCTTTTTTTGCTGAAAAGCCATTTGATGACGGGTATACGTGCCAATAATGGAACCCCCGAGCCAGAATCGTCTTTTCGCACCTCCTCGATACCGCCAAGGATGGCCACATCTTGATCGCGCATACGAATGATGGAAGAGAACTCCCTGCTATTGATACCCGGAGGGGCATCCTCGGCGATACGCTCACCGTTAAATGTAGATTGTACTACCTGAATGTCCAATGTTATTTCCCCATCCCCGGCAACAAAGGGCATGATCTCAAGGGCAAGTTCGGCATCAATGGGGACATAGTTGGTAATCTCCGAGGTCTGTGGAATCTGTGACCCATAAAAACTTTGTGTCGTTACCGCATAATAGGTGGTCTGGCCACTGGAAAGATAGGCTTTGTGGCCATTGAGGGTACTCAATTTGGGGGTGGAGAGCACCTTTATCTTTCCATTGCTTTCCATGGCCTTGATATCCAGATAGAACTCCGGCAGCACCTTTCCCAGGTTCAGGGAGCCAAAACCATCAAAACCGCCAATAATCCTATTTACCTTATTGGCATCCAGACGCAGATCGGTGGACGGGAATATACCACCCTGGGTGGTGGTCGGTTTCTCGCCTAGCCCAAAGGAAATGCCCGTTTCCACTATCGCGCTACGGTTTACCTCCAATATCATTACCTCTATCAGTATTACCGGAACGGGTTTGTCTATATATTTGATAAACTCCTTAAACTTTTCAACTTTAACGCCCGGTCCACTTACCACAAAACTGTTGAGTTCCGCATCAATTTTTATATCAATCCCCTTTTTGATGTCATCAGGTAAAATATCGCCTATGGAGGAAAGGCTTGAACTACTGTTCCCTGTATCAGAACCTTTGTTGCTGCTTCTGTAATTCTGTGCCTGGTTTTGGCCGTTCAAAGGATTGGAGTCATAATAATTGGTTGTGTTCATCCCCCCTGTATTTCTCGAAGCCCGTCGCTGACCACTTCCAGATGGGTTTGAGAGCAACTGGACGGATCGGAACATCATAGGGATTAGCTCCGTCTGTTTCAGGGACAATTGATTTTCCCTGCCAAAATAATAGACGTCACCATCCTTGGTGTACGTAAAATTTTGGTCGCTGTTTCTGCCATCATTTCCTCCTTGGAAGCCTTTTTGGGAGCCGATTGAACTTTCAAAAATCTTATCCAACAACAGGTCTAAAGATATGTTTTCAGCCTTAACGGTTGCTACCCCTGCATTGTCCAAAGGAGAGGCCGTGAAAATGTCCAATTTCAGGTCATCCCCAATGGTATATATCACATCCGCAATGGGGGTATTTTGAAGATCTACAGTCACCTTTCGTTCCAATGTATCGGTAATGTGGTAGAAAAAATTTGTTCTGCCCCTACGGATGGGACGTTGGTTTCCCGCAGAGGGATTGTCCCCTTTTGAGGCAATATAAGCTGTGTCAAAAACATAGAAGCCATCCCGGGATTTTGAGAAGAGGAGGTTGTTGGATTCGGCAAGCTTTTCCATTGCAAGGTCAAACGGAACATCCTTTATGTAAATGGAAAGGGGGCTTGATTCTATCTCAGGTGAATACAGCAAATTCTTTCCCGAAATATCCATAATCTTTCTAAACACCTTATCCAATCTGTCGTTCTTGAGGTCAAGGCTTAGATTTCCATTAGCCAATGAAAAGGTCGCATTGATGTTTTTTTCCCTAATCTCCTCTTGGGGCTCTACATATTTTTTGATCGATAAAATGTTCCCCGTAAAGTCGATATCGAGCTGGTACTCCTTGACAAGGAATATCAGTACATCACCCACCAATACATTGGAAAAATTATTGACGATGGGAATATTGTTTAGCTCAGGCGAAACATTGATGTTCAGGCCGTGTACCTTGGCAATTGCTAGCAAAAAATTGGATAGGGTTGTCTGGGTAATATTGATATTGATGGTTTCCTCAAGGCCAGGGGCATCCAGCTTTAAGACCTCAAATTGATTGCGTACGGAATTGATGCGGACAGTGTCTTGGGCAATTATATTTATAGAAAAAAATAAAAAAATAAATACGAATATTTTCATATATAATGCTTTAGTTCTTACTTTAAAGTAGGGCTCTCTTTAACTATTAAAATATTAAGGATTTTCGATTTTAATATCTTGAAATAATCTTAAATCGGTAATAAAATTTTGCCCTACAAGATTCCAGGCATCCCCGTCACCCACATAGATTCCATATTTCCCCTCTACAAATGTGTGCGGGATATTTATTGTATTGTTGCTTACAGTATTTTGTATGTTATATCTGTGAGTTGTATTTGGAACAATATCAGTACGAGCAATAAAAATTCCACTATATATACCTTTACTAGCATTAGGGTTGGGAGTTTCAATAGAGGAATTATCATAATCCTGGTTTCTTAAACCGACATCTCCAGGAGTACCAGCAATTTTCACGAATCTATGTCTGTTAAAATTTAATATTGTATTTAATTGAATAGAAGAATTATGGGATTTCTCAATATATATACCATGTTCGCGCTTATTGGATATTAGGTTATTATGAATAGTTAAACTATTTGCAAATCTAACATGAATGCCATGACCCGAAGGAAAATTTTGTGATGGGCTGTCCAAATAGTAGAATAGCCTATGTGGATTCCAAGTAAATGATCCATCTATGATATTATTTGTTATTATTCCATAGTTACCTCCAAACGCCTTAATAGCTGTTCCACCTGAAGTTAGAATAGAATTGTTATCGATTTTTGTTCTATCCACAGAGCCTTCAAAGAAAGTTTTACAATCATCTGCATAATTATTGGTAATTTGATTGTAATATCCATGAAGTGTATATACTTGTCCTAAATCATAATTATCATCTTCCGGGTCAAATGTTGCTCCTTCGTCTCCCCAAATTTTTATACATGTAGCATTTTCAAGGGATTTATCCTTTTTATAACTACCCATAGAATGGAAACGATTTCGATCAATTACATGTCCTCTAATCTGAGCTCTCATATCAACGTCAGTATTTTTAGGTTCATTTAAATTAATCCCCATATAAGATGCAACAAATTGATTGTCAATAATTTTAAGATTGGTTCCTTCTCCATAAACACAAACTTTAAAACCTAAAAAGGAACATTCTTTTACTGTTGTATCTAAATCTTTTGTTCCATCTGGTTTCCTGACAAAATTTAAAGCAATTCCATTCGTGTTGGCTCCTTTATTAACATAATTGATACTTCCTTCATACCCAGTAAAATTTAGATCTGAAAAAGTTACGCCATTTGCCGTAATGTTGAAAACAATATCCAGCTCACCATTAACTACCATAATATTATTAGTCGGTCCTTCAAATGGACTATATAAAACTTTTTTTCCCCTTATACTCAGCTTACCCACATCTACATTAATTTGCTCGTTTATTCGATAATATTTACCATGTAATATGATTACGCCGCCGTATCTTGAAGCATTAATGGCTCTCTGTATATATCTACTATCATTAGTGTTATGTGATGTGTTGGTTTCTTCAAAATTATCCGTTATTTGATATTCGCATTTACCAAACCATTCTGGAAAAATAGGTTGATTATAAATTTTGAGACTGTCGTTAACTGGGGTTTCAAAAATTTGAATTGGCTTTGAGTCAATTATGCCTTTTAATTCAACAGCAGGATTAGTTAATGAATCAATGACCAACTTTGAATTATTTATAAATTCTAGAGTTATTCCATGTCCTACTATAATTTGTGATTTTAATGAGTAGGTGCTGCCTTGAAGTAACATTGTTCCTCCTTCACTAATAGTTCTCAGTCCTTTTTTTAAGGGAATAACATCATCTATATTTACAGAATTATTCTGGTAAGATATAGTTCCAAACCATTCTGGAAAAATAGGTTGATTATAAATTTTGAGATTGTGGTTAACTGGGGTATTAAATATTTGATTTAAATTAGCTAAAATATGACCCTTTATTATAACCTGAGGATTGGTTGGGCCAATAATCAATTTATAGCCGGTAAAAATCTCTAAAGTAATTCCATTGGGTATAGTTACTGTTGAATTAATATTAATATTACCTTTAATAATAATAGTTCCGGAACCACCCAAGGCTAATATTGCATTATTAATATCAGTTTGATCTCCTCCTGGAAGAATAATCTCACCTGAAAATACAGTTTCAGAAGAAAAAATTATTTCTTCTGAAAAACTAATCAATGGAGAGAGAATAATAAAGATAAATAGAATTTTTTTCATAGTTATACAATTTGAATCAGATTTTACTTAGTTTGCCAAAAGGGAATAGGCCTCATCAATAGATGTCTCGCCCTTGTTTATCATTTCAATGGCATTTGTCTTGAGCGTGTTCAGATTATGACTTGCAAGATAATCATCTATTTGTAATTCGTTGTGCTTGATCGCGGTTTCTAGTTCTTTATTGATGGGGATGATCTCATATACCGCTTTCCTGCCATCATAGCCTGTATAGTAACAATGGTTGCAGCCGACCGCTACATAATGTTTTATAATTGTAGAAGTGTCCGTAAAACTTTCAGAGAACAGCTCATCCGAAACGGGGCTTTCTTTTTTACAATGGGAGCATAATTTTCGGACCAAGCGTTGCGCCACGCTCATATTAAGGGTGGTCGCCAAGAGGTAGGGCGGCACTCCCATATCGATTAACCTCGATATGGTTGCCCACGCCGAGTTGGTGTGAATGGTGGAGAGCACCAAATGCCCCGTAAGGGCAGCCTTGATGGCCATATTGGCCGTCTTTTCGTCACGTATCTCCCCGACCATAATAATATCTGGATCCTGTCGCAAAAATGTACGTAGGGCAGTGGGGAAGTCAAAGCCAATATCTTCTTTTAACTGTACCTGATTTATTCCATCAAGGGTATATTCAATGGGATCCTCTATGGTCAGGATATTGGTCTCCTCCTTGTTCAAAAGCTTAAGGGTTCCATATAAAGTTGTTGTCTTTCCAGAACCTGTTGGCCCGGAGATGAGTACGATTCCATTGGGCATCTTTACACCTTCCAAATAAAGTTTCAGTTCTCGTGGATTGAATCCGAGCTCCTTAAGCTCCACGGCCTGTGCATCGCGTTTTAGGATTCGGAGCACTGCTTTTTCCCCGTAAAGGGTGGGCATCGTGGATACCCGAATATCAAAATCATCGGAGGCAGCCTTGACCGTAATACGCCCATCTTGCGAGAGACGCTTTTGGGAGATATCAAGCCCAGCCTGTATCTTTATCTGATTAATTAGCTGCGGGTATTCAATCAAAGGTATGGTGTACTGTTCTTTCAACTTACCGTCCAACCTAAAGCGTACTCTGCAATCTTTCTCATATATTTCCAGATGGATATCGCTACTGTTGAAATCTTTGGCGGTCTGTAGCAAGCGCTCCAAAAAATTGGAGACGTGAAGTTCCTGTGTTTCGGAAGTGGACTGCCGATAGTTATAGGTGAGATAGGACTGGATGTTCTCAGGGGATTCGCTGATTAAGTTTATCTTGAAATTCTGCAGGACTTCCAGTTCCGATGCCAAGGTCTTTATTTGTGGATGGTCCGTTTTCAGAGTTACAACACCATCCTTTTCCGCAATGGGAACGATTCGATAGTGAAATGCCTGATTGGGCGTGATCAGCTGTTTAAGAGCAACGGGTATCTCAAATCGTTTCATTACAGTAGGTATAGGGAGTCATAAAAACCAAACCAGCTCACCGAATAAATGGCCATCAAAAATAGTGACATATATCCTGCCAACGGAATGTTTCTGTTTTTCTTCTTCAACAGTTTGGATAGGGCAAGGTGAAGGACGAATGTAAACAAAATGGAGAAAACAAAGAAATTGATAAAGGTTACCGTAGGAAAACTAATTGCAAAAGCAATAAAGAAAAGAATATCCCCCAGGCCCATAGCTTCTTTTAATAAACTCATTTTGAGTACCAGCTCTGCAAAAAAATAGTTCAGCAAAACCACGATCAAAATGATCCCTAGATTCATACACACAGAAAAAAAATAATATTCAAGGGATGAACTTAAAAAAAACAGGTAGCTGCCCAAAATTCCAAATAAGGGGAAGAGAAAAATATATACCTGTCTATCCCTATAATCCTGAAAGAATATGAATGCAAGGGAAAAAAACATTAGAAATTTTACCAGAACAAGCATCAGTCCTTTACCATTTCCTTGGGGTTGCCGTTCTCATCGATCTCCCAAACATTGAATACCCCATCCCCGTCAAAATCGACAATAGCCTCGGCACGAGCTCTAAAATTATCAGTTGTGACCTCGATGACCTCATATCGATAATTTGCGGTTCCGCCCTCGTTGACCGTTTTGGGGGGCTCAAAATCGAGTTCGTTGAATTCCATAGTGTACTTGGAATTGAGATAACGGTATTGGGTTTGGAGATTGGCGATGTATTTCAATTGTATCTTGGCCTCCTGGGCCTTGGTCTTGGAGATCAGAGGCATGAATTGGGGGAGTGCCAGTAAAAGAAGTATGCCTATGATGGCGAGTACCATCAGCATCTCGTTCAGGGTAAAGGCCTTTATCTTTCTAAAAAAAATCATTCGTTTCATCAAAACTCAATTCAAAAGTTTTCAAATATAATATAACTCCAATAAAGTATTAAAATTGTCTTAATGAAAATTGCAAGGGAAATTTTATTTGAAACTCGTTATGAAGTTATTTTGGAATTAAACTTCACATAGTCAATACTTTATAATAAATAAGGAATTAACTAATGGTAATTGTAATAAAATGATGAAATATTATTGAAAGTTTATTTTGTTAAATAAATCTAAAAGTTTTATGTTTGAACCCTCCCTTTATAACCATTTAATAAAATTTATTTCTAACAAGAATTCCTTTAATCCCATGAAGAACTTATACATTCTTTTTTTTCTTCTAATTTCAATTTTCTCTTTTGGACAGAGTTTTGATGATCCGAAAATTTTACCCCCATCTCCAAACGCTGCATCGTTGGGAAAATTTGGACAAGTTCCCGTGGGTCTTTTTACAGGTACTTCTCAAATAAATATTCCAATATATGAAGCCCATGTTGGAAAACTTACCTTGCCTATTTCATTGGGCTATAGCTCAAATGGGATTCGAGTAGATGAAATGAGCTCAAATGTTGGTCTGGGATGGAACCTGAATGCAGGAGGAGTCATTACTCGAAATGTGAATGATGGCCCTGACGAGGAGCCATATATTCCAAAGCCAACAGGATTTCCAAATGACAACACTGAAGATATCTTAAATTATATTTATAATTTTACAAATCCGGACGATGGTTATGATACCCAATCTGATCATTATTCTTTTAATTTTAACGGTTATTCAGGAACTTTTTATTTAGACGAACTTAGAGTTCCTATTCAGAACAATTCTTCCCCATTAAAAATCATTAAAGACCCACCACCGCCATATACTTCGTATGAATTTATTATAATTGATCCTTATGGAGTTACATACTGTTTTGGAAATACCAATTCAACAGAAAAAACTTCATATCGTCAAATAGGTGGAGGGCATTCATTACCTGGCAATGAAATGGCCACAAGCTGGTATCTTTCAAAAATTGAAAATGTTTTTGGAGATGAGATCAATTTGACATATACAACCGATAACATTACCTATGATGCTGCTTTATCACAAAGTGTAATAATTACGTCAGATCAGAATAATCCTTCTGGTCCTGGGCAAAACTTGGTGATTTCCCGTGCAACTTTACAGTCAGTTAAACTTCATAATATAGTTACTAATAAAGAGGAAATTCAGTTTGCGTATTCTTCAGGTATTTCTGCTGTGTCAGGGAATTTTAATAAACTGGATAATATCCAAGTCAAATATCCTGGAGGGATACAACACAAAAAATTTGCAATGGGATATGATATTATTACTTCAAGTCTCCAATCTTTAAAAAATCCTCATATAGATTATAGGGATCATTACGGAAAACGCCTGTTTTTGAAAAGTATTACAGAATATGGGGAAGGAATTGATTCTAAGAATCCATATATTTTTTCTTATTATGATCCTGACCTAATACCTCCTAGGTTTTCTTATGCCCAGGATTATTGGGGGTATTATAATGGCATAACAAACAATCGATATCTGGTGAGTGATGGTGATTATTTTTTTGCCCATGAATCAAATGCGGCTCTATTGGGGGGGCTTTTCCAGAATGTTGGAGGCAATAAAAAGCCCAATGGTTCCTTTGGTAAGAATGGATTGCTGAAAAAAGTAATTTATCCTACGGGAGGATTTAGTGAACTTTTTTATGAACCCCATAGTTATTATGGAACCGTAATAATTCCCCCGCCATCCGTATCTGTTTCGTTGAATCCTTCGGGACATATTAAAGACTGTGAGGACGATTGGCCTTCTGGTCAAATGACTCAGACTTATACAACTGAGGAAATACCTTTTACTCATTCAAAAAGATTTTATCCTGAATTATTTGATGATTATAAAGTGCGTTTAAACTGTTCTGTTAGTACAACCCCTTGTTGGGAGTGTGATGGGGGAGATTGGCACCCTAATTGGATAAGGGGCACGCTTGAAGCAAGGAATGCCGCTACCGGTCAATATGTTAAATTATATCATAAAACATCATTTGGGAATTTTATTGAAAAAGCCCAGCCTTTGCAAATTACGGGGGAACCCATTTACGTTGACTTGGAGGAAGGAATTACATATATTTTTAAATCAAAAGTGTTTCGACCCTGCGTTGAAGCTAATATAAGCTTTAGATATTTTGCCGAAGATTTTACCCAAGAGGAGAGAAATATAGAGATTGGAGGTTCTCGAATCCAAAAAATAATAACCGATAACGGTGAAGGCATACAAGAAATAAAAAAATACCATTATGGTACAAAGGACTGTTTGGACTGTTCCAGTGGTAAAGCGGAAAAGCCCATACCCTCCATTGCATATACCCATTATTCTAATTTCACCCCTTATGGGCTTCAGTGTGGGGGTTGTGGTACAATTCATGAAGTTGATCAACTAACACTTAGTTCTGGAAATCTCTATAACTTATATAGTAGGGCGGGACATCAAATTGGGTATACTAGCGTTATAGAAGAATATGGCGAAAATTTTGAAGGAGGTGGAATATTGCATAAATTTTATATTCCTGATAATGAAGGGCCTTATAAGGAAAGAGATTCTTGGCCAGTTCCAGGTACTCCTTTTGATAAAAATTTTGGCTCAGGAAATGAGCTAGAAATTGAAATGTTTTCAAAAATAAATACAGAGTATAAAACTTTAAGAAAAACTGTAAATCATTTTAAAAAACACCCTTTTAAATCAATTGAATTCTTAAATTACAATATTCGGCTTAGGGATATATATGGTATCGGAATAGCTGTTGGAAATACAGCAAAAATAAACGCATTCGATATTTATAGTTATTATCAAAAATCTGCGTTTCTTTTTATGGATTATTCAATAACCAGTGAATATAATGATAATGGTAATCCAAAATCTATAACTACCACACAATATTATTACGATAATCCTGACCATCTTCAGCCCACCCGTGTTGTCACCACAAGGAATGGAGATAATAAGGTGTTAATAAAAAAGACTGATTATCCCGGGGACGTTCCTACTTTTCCTTATATGCTCAGTCTCAAAAATCAGCACCGCATTGCAGAACCGATTCGTGTGCGCACCTATCAGGACAAGGGC
>TARA_R100000306_G_scaffold12799_1_pt1 | contig 17117 bp, 13 predicted proteins | sample TARA_R100000306 | Tara Oceans TARA_R100000306 (sample SAMEA2620824) | marine metagenome | biome: marine biome (ENVO:00000447); feature: mesopelagic zone (ENVO:00000213); material: "saline water (ENVO:00002010), including plankton (ENVO:xxxxxxxx)" | depth 1000 m | reverse complement strand
CTGGACGGGGCCGCCCAGACTTCGGCGGAGAGCGTCGAGGTGGTCGCCGCCGCCGCAGAAGAGCTGACCGCCGCGATCAGCGAGATCAATCAGCAATCCTTGCGCTCGTCTGAAGTGTCCAAATCCGCGGTCGAGCAGGCGGAATCGACACGTCAGGACGTACAGAAACTGGCGGACGCCGCCCAGAAGATCGACGGCATTGTCCAGCTGATCGCCGGCGTGACCGAGCAGACCAATCTTCTGGCGCTGAACGCCACCATCGAGGCCGCACGCGCCGGTGAGGCGGGCAAGGGGTTTGCGGTTGTGGCCAGCGAAGTGAAAGCGCTGGCCGAGCAGACCGCCCATGCGACCGAGAGCATCGCTTCGGAGATCAAAGGCATTCAGACCGCGACGGATGCGTCAGTGAGCGCCATTGAGAAGATTGCGACCGTCATTGGCGAGACCTATGAAATCGCCACCGCGATCTCCGCCGCCATGGAAGAGCAGCGGGCCGCTGCCGCTGAAATCTCAAGTTCAGCGCAAAACGCCGCCGCCGCCACCGGCGAAGTGCGCACTGAAGTGAGCCAGGCCCAGCAGCGTGCGGATCAGGCGAACAAGGGCGCCAGCGATCTTGATCAGGCGAGCGTGGCTGTCGCTAGTGAGTCGCAAGGTTTGAAGGCGACCATCGAGCGCTTTCTCTCTGGCGTTCGCGCCGCCTGACGCTTGCCAGGCGCCGCCGGTGCGCGTTAGCAGATCGGGTCCACTCTTGCGGAGAACCCGATCATGCCTTCACGCACTGGCGCCCAGCACCTTATCGCCGCTTTGTCCGCCAATGGCGTTGAGCGAATTTATGGTGTTCCTGGAGAGAGTTATCTGGCGGCCCTTGATGCATTGGTTGAAGTGGATATTCCCTTTATCCAGTGCCGTCACGAAGCCGGGGCCGCCAATATGGCTGAAGCCCATGGCAAGCTGACCGGGCGTCCGGGCATTTGTTTCGTGACGCGGGGGCCCGGCGCCACCCAGGCCGCTGTCGGGGTTCACACGGCGCTTCAGGACTCAACGCCGATGATCTTGCTGGTCGGACAGGTCCGCCGCGAGGATGAAGGGCGTGAGGCGTTTCAGGAGCTCGATTATGCCCAGGCCTTTGCAGGGCTCGCCAAGGCGGCGTTCGAGATCCGTGATCCCGCGCGCGTGCCTGAAATGATGATGCGCGCCTTTGCGCTCGCCATGAACGGGCGTCCGGGGCCCGTGGTTGTCGGTCTGCCTGAAGATATGCTGACCGAGATCGCTGACGCGCCCGAGGCTGCGGCTTTGGTTCCGGCGCGCAGCGAAGTCTCCGCCGAGACAGCGCATGAAATCGCCGCGATGATCGACGCGGCCGAGCGCCCAGTGATGATGGTGGGCGGGCCGGGCTGGCGCGATGAAGACCGTGAGGCGCTGCATGATTTCGCGGTTCGCACCAATTGCCCCATCCTGACAAGTTTCCGTGTCAAGCACCTGTTTGACAATGCTCATTCCCATTATGGCGGTGAGGCTGGCATTGGCGCTTGCCCGGCCGTCGTGACGGCTTTGCGCGAGGCGGACCTGATCGTTGCAGTCGGCCCGCGCCTGGGGGAGATGACCACGCAGAGCTATGATCTGTTCGACGTTCCCGAAGGCGTGGCGGATCGTCTGGTTCACATTCATCCGGGCGGGGAAGAGCTGGGCCGTGTGTATCGCCCGAAACTGGCCGTGACCGCCCAGGCCGGTCCTGCGCTGAGTGCGATCAACGCCGCGGCCAAGTCAGACAATGCGGCCTCTCGCGCGGACTGGGTCAAGCAATGCCGCGCCGCCTATGATGCCTGGATCGAACCGGTTGAGGTGACGGGTGATGTGAACCCGTCGATCATCTGGCGCGAAACGTCAGAGAGGTTCGGCGGTCAGGCGATCATGACCAATGGCGCGGGCAATTTTGCGGCCTGGCTGCATCGCTACTGGGTGCACCGGTGCTGCCCCAGCCAGCTCGCGCCGACTTCGGGCGCCATGGGCTATGGCCTGCCGGCTGCGATCGCCGCGAAGCTGCATTGCCCGGATCGTCCGGTGATCGCGGTGTGCGGGGATGGTGATTTCATGATGGCGGCGCCCGAGCTGGCGACGGCCGTCCAGCATGGCGCGAACATCGTGGTGTGTGTCTTTGACAATGGCGCTTATGGCACAATTCGCATGCACCAGGAGCGCGCCTATCCGGGCCGGGTCAGCGGCACCGATCTCTCTAATCCTGATTTCAAACTGATGGCGAAAGCATGCGGCTGCGCGGGCTATTTCGTCGACAAGACCGAAGACTTCTCTGGCACTCTGGAACAGGCTTTGAACGCGGGCAAGCCCGCCCTGATCCATGTCAAACAGAGCCTGGCTGACATTGCGCCGGGCAAGACGCTCACACTGAGCTAAGTCAGACCTATCCGTTTCCGACCTTCAGGGAGTCCACCCTCATGTCCCAGAGCTTTTATGACCGCCTGACCGAAACCCTCGCCGAGATCGATGCGGACGGGCTGTACAAGCGCGAGCGCACCATCACCTCGCAGCAATATTCCGAGATCGACGTGCGCGGGACTGATGGGACCGAGCGCCATGTGCTGAATTTCTGCGCCAACAACTATCTCGGCCTCGCCAACCGGCCCGAGCTGATTGACGCCGCCAAGACTGCGCTGGATCGCTATGGCTATGGCGTGGCGTCGGTGCGCTTCATCTGCGGCGCGCAGGAGGTCCACAAAGAGCTTGAAGCGGCCATCGCTGACTTCACCGGTCAGGAAGACGCCATTCTCTACGCGGCGGCGTTTGACGCCAATGGCGGCCTGTTCGAACCGCTTCTGGGCCCGGAAGACGCGATCATCTCCGACGCGCTGAACCACGCCTCGATCATTGACGGCGTGCGTCTGTGCAAAGCCAAGCGCTATCGCTACGCCAATTCGGACATGAATGACCTGGAAGCCCAGCTCAAACAGGCCCGCAAGGATGGCGCGCGCACGATTCTGATCGTGACGGACGGCGTGTTCTCCATGGACGGCTATATCGCGGATCTGAAGTCCATTTGCGATCTGGCGGACAAGTATGACGCCCTGACCATGGTCGATGATTGCCACGCCCATGGCTTCATGGGCGCGAAGGGCCGCGGCACCCACGAGCATTGCGGCGTCATGGGGCGGATCGACATCATCACCGGCACGCTGGGTAAGGCGCTCGGCGGCGCCATGGGCGGCTTCACGGCGGCGAAAAAGCCCGTGATCGACATTCTGCGCCAGCGCTCGCGCCCCTATCTGTTCTCCAACTCGCTGGCCCCGGCCATCGCGGGCGCCAGCCTGAAAGCGCTGGAGATGGTGCGCGAGGGCGATGATCTGCGCGCCCGGCTGTTTGACAACGCCAAGCGCTTCCGCGCCGGCATGACCGACGCCGGCTTTGATCTGCTGCCGGGTGAACACCCGATCATTCCGGTGATGCTGGGCGACGCCGCCCTGAGCCAGAAAATGGCTGACAAGCTGATGGAGGAGGGCGTTTACGTGATCGGCTTCTTCTATCCGGTGGTGCCCAAGGGCAAGGCCCGCATCCGCACCCAGATGAGCGCTGCGCATACGCCCGAGATGATCGATCGCGCCGTCGCCGCCTTTACCAAGGTCGGCAAGGAGCTGGGTGTTGTCTGACCGAAATTTAAGCCAGTCCTGACATGGATCAGGGTTCAAGGTTGATTTGACATGATGTAAAGACCCGACAGTCTGGGAGTTTGCATCATGTCTTTTACCTCACTCGCGTTCACCGTAATGGCTGCTCTGGCGGCGGCCTCGACGGACGATCTCGTCATACGCAACGTCACCCTCGCCAGTCCGGAACAGGACGCAGCGCTTGAAGGGCGATGGGTGCGCATCACAGACGGCCGGATCGTCGAGGTCAGCGCCAATCCCATAGAGGTTCATGAAGGCGACACCGTGCTGGACGGGGAGGGCCGGTTCCTCGCCCCCGGTCTGACCGACAGCCATCACCATGTCTCCTTCGTGCCGGGCATGGGCGCTGCAGGCATGCCCCCTGCAACCGATCATCCTGATCTGGTCGCGGCCTATATGACGCAGCAGCCGCGCAGCCTGCTCTATCACGGCGTGACGCAAGTGCTCGATCCGGCCCCGCTGACAGGCTGGGAGGGTTTCACCGATCAGCCCCAACATCCTGATCTGCTGCGCTGTGGCGAAGTTCCCGGACCGCATGACGGCTATCCGGTCAATCAGCGCTCCGGCGATCATCCTGAAAGCGCCTATCCCTATGACATCACTGCGCCGGACGAGGCGGCGCCCGTAATCGCGCGCATGCAGGCGGACGGCGCGGTCTGTGTGAAAATCTATCTGGAAGACGGATTCGGCGCGGCCAGTGACTGGCCGCTGATGAGCGATGAAACCCTGGACGCGATCAAGGCCGAAGCCCAAGCGCGCAACATCCCGGTTCTGGTCCACGCCAACGCCATCGACATGTATCAGATCGCGCTCGATCACGGCGTGGGCGTCATGGCGCACGGTCTCTGGAACTGGCAATGGCCCGAGGGCGAACCGCCCGTAGTGGAGACGCTGGATCGGGTGATCGAGAGTGAGACCGGATATATGCCCACCTTGCGCGTGATGGCGGGGCTGGCGGATCATGTGCGCCCCGGAACGCTCGATAATCCCGATCTCGCGCCGGTCACGCCTGCCTCCCTGATGACGTTCTATCGTGAGGGTGGGGCGGACTGGTTCGCTGATGAGCTGGCGTCTGATTTTCCCGCTGATATGCCCAGAGACGAGATCGCCGACATCTTCGGCTTCGGCGTGCAGCGCGGCCAACGCGCGCTCGCCTATCTGCACGGTGAGGGCCATCCCGTGATGCTGGCGAGCGACTGTCCTGGCAGTCCGACCGCCATCAATCAGCCCGGTCTGTGCACGCTGCTTGAGATGGAGGCGATGGCGGAAGCGGGGATGAGCGCGGTGGAGATATTCCGTTCAGGCACGCTCACGATCGCGGCTCAGTTCGGTCTCGAGGCGGAGTATGGCCGGATCACGCCGGGCTATGTCGCCAATCTGGTCCTGCTGGGCTCAGACCCCTTTGACAGCGTCGCCGCCTGGCGAGACATAGAGACGGTGGTCCTGCGCGGCGAGGTGATCTCACGCGACAGCTTGCAGGCGCGCTAAACGGGGAGGGGCGAGGTGGCGCCAAAGCGTCTTAGGCGCCGCTCGTGCCGCGCCCGCATCCCGCTTGGCTGGTATCGGAGTGAGCGCAGCGCGCCAGTAAACTCGTGCGCTGGACGCTTTGCGGGGTGAACCGGGTTTCACATGCTTTTGAGGCGAACCCGTGCCAGTGTCTGTCTTGATACCATGATCCTGGCAAGGGGGACGCCATGACCGAAACGCACACTGCAGCGAACGGAGCTGATGAGAGCGCCGCCAGCAGCGCCCGCCCGGGCGATGAAATGCTGCCCTTCCTCAACAACTTCCACGACATCTTCACCACCATAGGCGTGTTGATCCTGTTTACCGGTCTCATCCTGGGGGCGGTCCAGTTTCACGACTCCCTGGATCTGGATCGGGACGGGATGGCGTCCGAACTCGTCTCGCTTGGGCTTCTCGGGCTGATCGCTCTCATCGCCTGGGGATTGTCGGCATTACTGGTGGGGCGGCAGCGCCGCATCCTGCCGGGGATCGTGTTATGCGCGGTGTTCGTGTTCTGCTTCGGGGGTCTGTTGGTCTGGCTCTATACCTCCTTCATTCTGCCGCTTCTGACAGAGGTTGATCCTGCGGTCGCCTTTGACCATCTGAGCGTTTTTCAAGAAGAGACTGTCAGCGCGATGCTGAACGAGCTCGGCTGGGCGTTGCGCAGCTGGCCGGTGATGATCGGGGCGTTCTTCGTGGTGGCGGTCGGTCTGTATTACGCCAGCTTCCGCTTGCCGTTCTCAGGCGGGCTTCTGGGCGTGGCGATCGCGGCGCTGGCCGCGAGCATCTGGCTGGTGATCGACCCTTACAGCTTCATGGTCTTCAACCCGCTCGCCAGCCTGTTGATGGGGCTTGGGCTGTTTCTGGCCGGAATCGTCTTTGATGCGCGCGATCCCGCCCGAACCACACGCCTGTCGGGCACAGGGTTCTGGCTCCACTTTTTCGCTGCGCCGGTTCTCCTCTCCGCCGCCCTGACGATGGCGATCAATGGCGTGCGAATTGACCCGCAGGATAGCTTTGTCGGCATGATCTATTTTCCCGAAGGGGGAGAAGACGCCGCCGCCATGCGCGCCGCTGTCGTCACCTTGCTGGTCATTGCGGTGTTCGCCCTGGTCTCTCTTCTGATCAACCGACGCGCCTTGATCGTATCAGGCCTGCTGACGACGGGCGTCGCGCTTGGCGTGCTCGTGAACCAGCTGGGCCTGGACGGCGCGGGCGTGGTGGCGACGACCCTGCTGGTGCTGGGCGGGATCGTGGTGCTTCTGGGTGTCGCCTGGACGCCCGTGCGCGGCGTTCTCACCGCGCCCTTCCCGAAATCCGGCTTGCTGGCGCGCATCATTCCGCCCGTCTCCCATGGTCACGAAGGTTGAACCTGTCGCGTATGCTATGAGGGGCGCTCTTTTCTTTCATCGCGCGGCGTGATCAAAGCGAGGTGAGACGTCCACCTCTCAATTGGGAGCCCCCGTATGAAAGCCCTGGTCAAAGCCAAAGCCGAAGAAGGCCTGTGGTTGCAAGATGTCGACAAGCCCGAGATCGGGCCGGACGACGTCCTGATCCGCGTGCATAACACCGCCATCTGCGGCACTGACGTGCATATCTATAACTGGGACGCTTGGGCGCAAAAAAACGTGCCCGTGCCCATGGTGGTCGGCCATGAATTCGGCGGCGTGATCGAGGCGGTCGGATCTGACGTGCACCGGGTGTCAGTGGGCATGCGGGTGTCCGGCGAAGGCCATGTGGTGGGCGAGAAATCCCGCGCCGTGCGCGCCGGGCGCTTCCATCTGGACCCCGACACCAAGGGCGTGGGCGTGAACATGCCGGGCGCGTTCGCCGAATATCTGGTGATCCCCGCGTTCAACGCCGTGCCGCTGCCCGATGAAGTCTCCATGGAGCAGGCGGCCTTCCTCGATCCGCTGGGCAACGCCGTTCACACCGCCACCGCCTTTGATCTGGTGGGGGAAGACGTGCTGATCACCGGCGCGGGACCCATCGGCATCATGGCCGCTGCGGTCGCGCGCCATTGCGGCGCGCGCCATATCGCGGTGACCGACATCAATCCCGATCGCCTGGCGCTGCTCGAAAAAGTCTGCCCGACCGCCGTGCCGGTGAACACCACCAAGGACGATCTGCGCGATGTGCGCGCGCGTCTGAAGATGACGGAAGGCTTTGATGTGGGCCTTGAGATGTCAGGCGCGGAGCCGGCCTTCAACCAGATGGTCGAGAACATGGTGATGGGCGGCAAGATCGCCATGCTGGGCCTGCCCGGCAAGCCGTTCAATCTCGACATGGGCAGCCTGATCATGCGGGCGATCACCTTCAAGGGGATTTATGGCCGGGAAATGTTTGAGACCTGGCACAAGATGCTGGCCATGCTGCAATCGGGCCTCGATGTCAGCCAGCTCATCACCCACCGACTGCCGGCGACTGACTTCCAGACCGGCTTTGACGCCATGCGCTCTGGCAAGGCGGGCAAGGTGATCCTGGATTGGACGCAGGTGTAGTCACTTCGTGAATGGCCTCAGGGCGCGTTCTGTCACAGAATGCGCCCATGACCACTCATCCTGTGACCCCTCTTGAATTTTCCGAACTGCCCGAAACCGAGATGCGCGCGCGGGCGGAGGCGTTTTACGAGACCATGCGCCAGCGACGCACGGTGCGTGATTTCTCAGACCGGGCCGTTCCGCGTGAGATCATCGAGACGGCGATCCTGACCGCCGGCACTGCGCCCAATGGCGCCAATCACCAGCCCTGGCATTTCACGGTTCTGGGGCAGGGGGAGTTGCGGACGCAGCTGAGAGAGGCCGCAGAAGCCGAAGAGCGCGCCTTTTATGAAGGCAAGGCCAGCGCGGAATGGCTTGAGGCTCTGGAGCCGCTCGGCACTGACGCCAGCAAGCCGTTTCTGGAAACCGCGCCGTGGATCATCGCCGTCTTCGCCCAGCGTCGCGGCGGACCGAAGCCGGGGGATGACCGGAAGAACTATTATGTCTCTGAAAGCGTCGGCATCGCCTGCGGGCTGCTGATCGCAAGCCTGCATCAGGCGGGCCTCGCCACCCTGACCCATACGCCCAATCCCATGGGGTTCCTGACCGAGATCTGCGACCGCCCGGCGACGGAAAAACCGATGATGCTGATCGTCTGCGGCTATCCGTCCGAGGGCGCCCAGGTGCCGCTGCACGCGCTCGAGAAGAAAGCGCTCTCTGAGATCAGTGATTTTCGGTAAGGCCTGAAAGACGCGCCAGCGGTGCAACAGCATCGCTGGCGCTGTCTCGCTTAGGCTTTGCTGAGATCCGCCATCAAGCGATCAATCGCAGTCAGCACATTATCTGATGCAGCGTCCATCTCTTCGACCGCCAGCTCAGCGCCCTCATAATCGCCTTGCGCGCACAAACGCGCCGCGCGTTTGCCGCATTCGTGGGCGCGCGCGTGCGGGGGCTCAATCGCGATAAAGGCCGGGATGGAGCCATACTGGCTGCGCGCCTTTTCATACCATTTGCCCAGACGGCAGGACCGGTGGTCGGACAGCTCGCTTTCAGACAGCTTGGTCGCGCCTACCAGCATGCTGTTGAGGCGTTTCTTCCACAGCAAATGGTCTGACTTGGCGCAATGCAGCACGAAATTGTCGATATGACGGTCGCTGAGCGCGCTGAGGGTCTGGCCGATCGTGGATTCGGTGCCAGCGCTCGCCTCAACCACATTTTCGACCCGCTCGCGCGCCTTTGTTGCGCCGTCTGCGATCTGGGTGACCGATTGCGACAGATCGGTGGTCGCCTTGGACTGTTCTGCGATCAGGCGGGCGATGTCGGACACGATCTGCGCGCTTTCACGCACCTTGTCGGTGACCGTGTTGACGGCTTGCTCGGACGAGTTGGCGGCGTCAATACCGGCGTGAATGGAGTTGGAAGAGTGTGACACGGCCTCGGTGATGGCGGTGACTTGGCGCTGCAAATGCTCCATGCGCAGGCGAATGTCTTCTGTCGCCTTGGCGGTCTGACCCGACAGCGCCTTGACCTCGCCGGCCACCACGGCGAAGCCCTTGCCGGCTTCGCCGGCGCGAGCGGCTTCGATGGTGGCGTTCAGCGCCAAAAGGTTGGTCTGATCTGCGATGGCGGCGATCGTGTCCACGATCTCGGCGATCTGGCGGGACGCCTGTTCCAGATCGGTGACCCGGCCGGTAATCGTTTCAAACGCGCCGCCCAGCTGTTCGCTTTCCGAGCGGGTCAGCCGAACCGCTTCAAGACCGGATTGAGACTGCTCAACGCACGCGCCCAGGGAGTCTGCGCCGCGGCTGGCGAGCTTGTTGATCTCATGAATGGAGAAGTCCAGTTCTTCCACCGCACTGGACATGCCGCTGGCGTGCTTATCCATTTTCCGGACTTCGCCAGTGGCGCGCGAGACTGCCGCCATGGCGTTGGAATCCTGCATGGACGCGTTCACCGTTCGCTCCAGCTCGGCGGCGTTACGGCGTTTCAGTTCCTGATGCAGGTCGTTCAGCGCCTCCGCCGCCTCGTGAGGCAAGGCGCTCAGATCGGGAGCGCGCCCCACCTTGATGGCGGTGATAGCCTCAGCGAGCTTCGCGGACACAGACTGCGTTTCTGCGTAGTCTTGTGATGCCATGACTTGATGATCCGCGACGTTCGACACGGCCTTGCGTCCAAAACTGAGCATAAAGTTTCCCCATACGAATAGGGGTCTACGGGTAGCCAGTGATTGGTAAACGCAGGGTTCACAAAGCCTTGGCTAAGCTCGAATACGTCGCTCAACCGCTGTGCACGACCAGATCAGGGCGATCAGCCAGCCGATGACGGTCCAGCCCAACAGCAGATTGGTCAGGAATATCGCAAATCCATTGTGGTGACCGCGCACCAGCGCGATCAGCGTGGGCAGGAAATGCAGCACCGCCAGCAGAATCATAATGTCCATGACCAACCTCCTTATTGTTTGTCGATAAATGTGGGGAGGGTGGCGACAATCCGCAAGTGACGATCTCGTAAGGTGGCGACAAAAAACCCCGGCGCGCTGCGCCGGGGTTTTGAGAAGCAAGCTGTGTCAGCACGCGACTTATTCAGGGAAGGTGTAGTCCTTGAACATCTCGCGCAGCTTGGTCTTGAGGATCTTGCCCGTGGCGCCAAGGGGCATTTCGTCGATGAACTCGATGCCATCCGGCAGCCACCATTTCGGAACCCGCGTCGACAGATACTCACGGATGGAATCCGGCGTCGGCGTGGTGTTGGGTTTGGGCTGTACGATCAGCAGCGGGCGCTCCTGCCATTTGGGGTGGGGCATGCCGACGGCTGCGGCCATCGCCACATCGGGATGGCCCATGGCGGCGTTTTCCAGATCGATGGAGCTGACCCATTCGCCGCCGGACTTGATCACGTCCTTGGAGCGGTCGGTGATGGTCATATACCCATCCTGATCGATATGGCCCACATCACCGGTCTTGAACCAGCCGTCATCGGTGAAGCTGTCCGGGCCTGCGCCGCGATAATAGCTGTCGATGATCCAGGGGCCGCGCACATGGATATGGCCTGCGGACTGGCCGTCTCGCGGCAGGATATTGCCGTCATCATCCACGGTGCGCATTTCCACGCCGAACAGAAGACGGCCCTGCTTGAGCTTGATGCCGACCTTCTCGTCCTCAGTTAGAGATTCATGCTTGGGCAGAAGCTTGCCGACCGTGCCCAGCGGGCTCATCTCGGTCATGCCCCAGCCTTGCTGCATCTCGACGCCATACTCGTCCTGATAGGCGCGCATCAGCGCTTCGGGCATGGCCGAGCCGCCCATCAGCACTTTCTGGACGCAATCAATCCGCTTGCCGCTATCGCGCAGATACTGAAGCAGGCCCAGCCAGACCGTGGGCACGCCCAGAACCTGGTTGACCTCTTCGCCCTCGATCAGGCCCTGCAGGCTCTCACCGTCAAGCTGCGCGCCGGGCATGACCAGTTTCGCGCCCGCCATGGCGGCGGCGTAGGGCACGCCCCAGGCGTTGACGTGGAACATGGGCACCACCGGCATCACCACGCCGTCAGCGCCGACCCCGATCGCGTCCACGCTGCAGCAGGCCATGGCGTGAAGCACCGTTGAGCGGTGCGAATAGAGCGCGCCCTTGGGATCGCCCGTGGTGCCGGAGGTGTAGCACAGCCCTGCGGCGGCGTTCTCATCGAACTCGGGGAAATCAAACTCATCATGCGCGTTCGCAAGCAGGGTCTCGTAAATCTCGACCTTGGTCTTGGTCTGCGGCTTGGTCGCTTCGCTCGTCATGGCGATCCAGCGCTTGACCGTCTTGCAATGCTTGGCCACTGCATCGACCAGCGGCGCGAAGGTCACGTCAAAGAAGACGTGCTTGGCCTTGGCGTGATCAATGATCCAGGCGAGCTGTTCGGGGCTGAGACGCGGATTGGCGGTGTGTACGACTGCGCCAATGCCGGACACGGCGTAATAGAGCTCCATATGCCGGTGGGTGTTCCAGGCGATGGTGGTGATCCGGTCGCCCGGTTTTACCTTCAGCGGTCCTGTCAGGACATTGGCGAGCTGTTGGGTCCGCTTATAGCAATCGGCATAGCCATAGCGGTGAATTTCGCCCGTATCGGGCAGGCGCGACACGATTTCGCGCTGGCCATGATTGAGAGCTGCATGGTGTAAAATGTCCGCAATCATGAGCGGACGGTTCATCATCTGACCGCGTAGCAAGGCTCAGTCCTCCCCTGTAACCTGACGCTCAGCAGAGCCGAGCGCTGGTTCGTTTTGTTGTTACGCCTATCAAAAGGCCCGGAAGCGCAGTACGCAATCCCTTTCGCACCAGTTTCTTGCAGCCGCACAAAAGTTCGAAAGGCTTTGCAACCATGACGTCTCCGCTTCCTGACTTCGATGATGTCCGTGCAGCCGCCGCACGCTTGAAAGATCAGGCGGTCCGCACGCCCTTGCTGACCAATGCGGCGCTGGATGACAGGGTGGGCGGGAGAATTCTTTTAAAAGCGGAATGCTTGCAGCGGACCGGCACCTTCAAGTTTCGCGGCGCCTATAACGCATTGTCCAAGCTGAGCGAATCGCAAGCGCGCAAGGGCGTGGTGGCGTTTTCGTCCGGCAATCACGCCCAGGGCGTCGCAGAAGCCGCGCGCATCCTGGGGATCAAGGCGATCATCGTGATGCCTGAAGATGCGCCAGACGTGAAAAAGGCGGGGGTTTTGGCGCGCGGCGCCGAGATCCGCGCCTATGACCGGGCGACTGAAAGCCGCGAAGAGATCGCACAAGCGCTGTGTGACGCCAGCGGCGCGGCCCTGATTCCATCTTACGACCATCCCGACGTCATCGCCGGGCAGGGCACGTGCGGACTGGAAATCTTTGAAACGCTCAAGACTGACGGCGTTCACGCGGATCAGCTGATCTGCTGCGTGGGCGGCGGCGGCCTGATCGCCGGCATCAATCTGGCGGCGCAGGCGCTGTCGCCTGAAACCGCGGTTTATGGCGCGGAGCCGGAAGAGTTCGATGATCACGCGCGGTCGCTTGCGAGCGGTCACAAGGTTGGCAATGTCCGCAAGGCGGGGTCGCTCTGTGATGCGTTACTGACGGAAACGCCTGGGGATCTGACATTCGCCATCAATCAGCCGCGCCTCAAAGGCGTCGGGGTCGTGAGCGATCTGGAAGCGATGCAGGCGGTTCGCTTTGGGTTCGAAACGCTCAAGCTCGTGCTTGAGCCGGGAGGAGCGGCGGCTTTGGCGGCGCTTCTGTCGGGCAAGATCGACGCGAAGGGCAAAACCACAGTCGTCGTGCTGACGGGCGGGAATGTGGACAGCGCCGTCTTGCAACAAGCGCTGTCCAGCGCGCTCTAACGGCCTTCGGCGCCGCCTTCTGCGTCCTCATCCGGATCAGTCAGGACCGGCGCGTCCGGGGCGGCGACCGCCTCCTCTTCTAGCGCTCTCTCAAGAGCCTGAGCTTCCCGCAGGGCGGCGACGAAATCATCGGGCAGGGCTGGAAGGTCGCGAGAGAACTGCCCCGACAGATCCTGGGTGATGTTGAGCGGCGTCGCTTCGCCATTGTTCAGACGCGCGCGATAGACCTGCAGGTTCTCGATGATGCGTTGCACATAATTGCGCGTTTCCGAGAACGGGATGGATTCCACCCAGTCAATCGGGTCGATGTCATCGGTGCGCGGATCGCCATAGTTGTTCACCCAGCGCCGCACCCGATGCCCGCCGGCGTTATAGGCGGCGAGCGCCATCACCAGAGAGCCTTCGTAATCCGTCACCACCTCCTGAAGGTGGGCCATGCCCAGGGTCAGGTTGTACCCCGGGTCATCAGTCAGCCATTGGAAGTTATAGGGCATATCCAGCTGTCGCGCGGTCTGGCGCGCGGTGGCGGGCATCATCTGCATGAGACCGCGCGCGCCGGCGCCGGACACGGCCTGGGGATCAAACTCGGTCTCCTGACGAATGACGGAATAGGTCAGGGCCGCTTCAGGCGCCATGGGCGCAGCGTCCGGCAGGTCGATCAGCGGGTAGGCGCGTTCCGCCAGGATCATGCCCTGCAGGCGCCCGGCTTTTGCAGCGCGGACCGCCTGACGGATCTGGAAGTATTCCAGGGCAATGTCGGTGATCATGGCCTGTTCTTCAGGCGTCTGCATCTCATCGTCAAAATGATACATGAAGACCCGGAACAGATAGTCCGCATTCACTTCCGCGAGCAAACGCAGGGCCTGAATTTCAGGCCGAGCGTTGAAGGCGGCGCGCGCCTCTTCGCTGGGATCGGGGTCAGGCGGCAGATCAAGCTCGGCTGCGTCCGGCCCCAAAGCCAGCAGCGCCAGTTGTCCATAATAGGCGGTGGGGTATCCGGCCGCCGCGGTGAAGCGGTCTGAGGCGAGTTCCAGTTCGCCGGACGCCTCGGCGGCGCGGCCCTGCCAGTAGAGCGCGCGTGAGGTGGAGACGGGCGTGGTGACGCCGCTTTCAAGCCGCTCAAAATGCGCGAAGGCGACGCCGGGCTGATCGAGTTTCGTCAGCGCCAGCCACCCCGCCAGGAATTCGGCGTCAGCGAATTCAACGCCGCGCTCCATGCCATTGGCGGCGGCCAGCTGATAGGCGGTGTCAAAGTCGCGGTCCCGGATCAGGTCCAGGATCATCAGCTTGCGCTCGGTCCACATGGATTCCAGCGCCGCGTCATTGTCATAGCTGTCAGGCAGTTCCAGCAGCAGCTCCAGTGAAGTGTCCAGACCCCTGCGGCGGCGCCAGCGGGCGCGCTCATACACCAGGCCCGGCGTATCGCTCAGCGAGTCAGGGACCGCTGAAACCGCGCCATCCACGCCGCTGGAGCGGCTGGCAAGGCGGATACGCGCTTCCGCGACGCGGCGTTCCCCGGCGGAGAGCTCCGGCAAGAGGCGGCTGGCGGCGGTGCGCTGACCGGCCCAAAGCAGAAAGTCGACGCGGGCGGCGTGATCGTCATTGGTCAGAATCTCGCCATGCTCGCGCAGCACATCGCGTTGATTTGACAGGCGCAGGCTCTGGGTGCGCCAGGCGGTGCGGATTTGCTCGGCGCCTTCATCCGCGCGCCCCAGCGCGATCAGGGATTCGCCCAAGGCGATGCGGCCTTCGCCGGTGACCGGTTCGCGATCTTCAAACCAGGCGACGATCAGGGCCGGGCTGAGCCCGGAATCCTCGATCTTCCATTCCGCTTCTCGGCGAATTGAAGCCTGGCGCGGCCAGCCGTCCAGCTCGTCAATGGCGCGATCAAGGTCTGAAAATGGCGCACGGGCGTCGCTGACCGCGATCCGCCATAGCAGGACATGGTCAGCGACCGGATTATCCAGCGTGATGATGGCGGCGCGCACATCATCCCAATCATCGTCATCGGCGGCGCGCATGCCGCGCCTGAAGGCCGTAAAATCGGCGTCTGACAGCAAGATGGAATGGTTAGGCACGGGCGGTTTCAGCCGCGGTGCGGGCGTTTGCGCCGTCGCAGCAGACAGCGGCAGGGAGAGGGCGAGCAGGAACAGCGCGGCGCGGGCCAGGGTCACGTCTGTATGTCCTATGTAAGAGCCGGATAAACAGCAGGGTGAGCCAAGTGCAAGCCGCTGTCCATGATTGTCCTCTGCACTTGGCGCAAATCGGTGCGGCGCGTATGGTCCGCGCCCGAATTTGAAGTTCCGATGAAGGTCCGTCCCATGTTCAAAGGCTCCCTGACAGCGCTCGTCACTCCGTTCAAGAACGGCGCCGTTGACGAGAAAGCCTTCGCAGCCCTGATCGAGCGTCAGATCGCGGCGGGGACGACGGCGCTTGTTCCGGCGGGCACCACAGCGGAAACGCCCACCCTGACCCATGCCGAGCGGCTGCGCAGCGTCGAGCTGTGCGTGGAGATTGCAGCGGGACGGGTTCCTGTGATCGCAGGCGTCGGCGTGAACGCCACAGCAGCGACAATCGAGCTGCAGGAACACGCCAAGCGGATTGGCGCGGACGCCGGTCTGGTTGTGGCGCCGTATTATAACAAGCCGTCCCAGGACGGGATCATCGCCCACTTCACCGCTATTGCGGACGCCGTCGCTCTGCCGATCATCGTCTACAATATTCCGGGCCGGTCCATTGTTGATATATCAGTTGAGACCATGGCGGAGCTGGCGCGCCATCCCAATATCATGGGTGTGAAGGACGCGACGGGCGACATCCAGCGCGTCACGCGGCATCGCAATGTGATCGGCGAAGACTTCACCCAGCTGTCTGGCGAGGATGCTTCGGCTCTGGGCTATAACGCCCATGGCGGACACGGCGCGATCTCTGTGACCTCCAATGTGGCGCCGGAATTGTGCGCCCGGTTTCAGAGCGCCTGCCAGGACGGTCGCTGGGAAGAGGCTCGGACGCTGAATGATCGTCTGCAGCCCTTGCATGAGGCGCTGTTCGCGGCGCCGAGTCCGGGGCCGAGCAAATACGCGCTGTCGCTTCTGGGCCTGTGTGACGAGGAGGTTCGCTTGCCGCTGGTTGCGTGCCCTGAGACCGTCAAGGTCAAGGTGCGCGCGGGGATGGAAAGCTGTGGTCTGCTATGAGCAAGAACAAAGATGATAACGGCCTGGTGGCGGTCAATCGGCGCGCCCGGTTCGACTATGAGCTGGAAGACACGTTTGAAGCCGGCATCCAGCTCTTGGGCACCGAGGTGAAGTCCCTGCGTGCGGGCAAGGCCAATATCGCGGAATCCTATGTCAGTCCTGAAGATAATGAGATCTATCTGATCAATGCTGACATCCCGCCCTACGACCATGGCAACCGCTTCAACCATACGCCGCGTCGACGTCGCAAATTGCTGCTGAAGAAAAAAGAGATCAACAAGATCGCAGGCTCTGTCGCGCGCGACGGCCGTACGGTCGTGCCCTTGCGCCTGTATTTCAATGAACGCGGAATCGCCAAGCTTCAGATCGCGCTCGCCAAGGGCAAGAAGACGGTCGACAAGCGCGAGACGAAAAAAGAACGCGACTGGCAGCGCCAGAAATCGCGCCTGATGAAGAATTTCGGCTAGACACGTTCAAGGCTATCTGGCGAAAGCGCGGATCCAGGCGTCATAGCTCTGCTGGGAGACCGTTTCGGCTTTCGGCTCTGATGAAAGCACGGATGTGCGCGCGGCTTTGGCTTGACCGGGCGTCAGGCCGTACTGGCGTTTGAAGGCGCGGATATAATCGCTGTCTGACCTGAAACCCCATCGGTAAGCGATTTCGCTTCTTTGCAATCCGAGCTGATCGGGGTTCAGAAGATCATGCAAGCTCCTGCGCAAACGGCGGCGACGGATCTCGCTCGCGATGCCGTCCAGGTGCTGAAACAGGCGGTAAAGTCGCGAGCGGGATAATCCCAGAGCGGCCGATATCATCTCCGGACTCAAGGCGGGGTCGCCAAGATTGTCGTCGATGAAATCCAGAACGGCGTTCACAACCGCAAAATCAATGGCGGCGTCATCAAGACTGACGGATGC
>TARA_R100000306_G_scaffold28329_1_pt1 | contig 17224 bp, 13 predicted proteins | sample TARA_R100000306 | Tara Oceans TARA_R100000306 (sample SAMEA2620824) | marine metagenome | biome: marine biome (ENVO:00000447); feature: mesopelagic zone (ENVO:00000213); material: "saline water (ENVO:00002010), including plankton (ENVO:xxxxxxxx)" | depth 1000 m | reverse complement strand
GGCGAGACGTCCGAGCCTGCCGTCCTGCTCCACGAGATCGACGAACATGGTCTCACCAAAGAGACGCGTGTCATTGAACCGGAGCCAGTTCACGCGTTTAAGAATGTCGCCGATCTTCGCAATTGGCGGGTGGTGGTGGTGCAGTCCGCCCTCGACGCCATGCATTCTCAGCGTGAGCAGAACAGCCCCTCAGAAACTGGCGGGTATCTTTATGGCGTAATCGACGAAGCCACATCGGACATTTATGTCCTCTATGCCTCGCCGGAGCCTCCCGGAAGCAAAGCTGGGCCCTCTCGCATAGATCTCGCTCGGTCTGGACGAACCGGGCAGGAGCGCGCGTTTATCCGGCGCACGTTCAATAGGATTGGCGTAGTTGGAACCTGGCATTCCCACCCCAATTCCAGCGCCACGGCATCCGAAACGGACCGTCAAACGCTTGACCGCTTTGTCGATCAGGATGCGCAACGTGGTCTACCGACCTTGATGGCGATTACGGGGGTGTCCGCTGATCGATTTTATGTCTTGGAGCCTGACGACGCTTTGGATTGATCTGTCTGCTGCGTATCGGGAACTGGAAGGCTTAAGTACTCGACATACATTTCGCGTCCGTAGTGGATTCCGAACCGCACCATTCGGTAAGTTGCGACACCTGCAGCCACGCCAAGCATTACAGCGATCGGCCAGGACTCGCTCTCCAGCACTAGGACAAGTAGGCCAGCCACGAGCAACCCCGCAGCAACGCCGCGCATCAAACCATAGTTCCGGTTGAATCGCTCAATCCGCTCTACATCGCCTTGTCGTTTTATCCGGACCATGATTTCTCGGATCATAGCGCGTCCATCCGCAAGCTCGGTTCGATCAATCGAGAAGTCTGCTTGAAGCCGCTCGTCCAACCGATTGAGTTGGTCATCGCTTAGTAGGAGCGTCTTGACCCTTGCAGGCCATGACGAGGGCATTCCACCCATCACACTCCAAACGATGGTCTCCCACAGATTGCCAACCGCTTGAAGCAAATGTCCGGCGAGGAAGGCCAAGATTAAGACCAAACCCAGATCACCAAGCGTTATGGAAGCCCCAAGCAAGGACGTCCACTCAGGGAAGAGGAGCGACGCAGTCACGACCAGGATCGATCCGGGCACGATCACACCGATATAGTCGTAGGCCTCAAACTTCACGTCAGCGTCCCATGTCCCAATAGTCTCTCACTTGCCGCGTACCGTTTAACAATCTGAAGTCACCCGCATATTTCATCCAGCCGAAGCGAGGGTCCATGCTTGATTGCGCCTACGATTCACTGAGCAGCCAGCCCGTCACACTGATCATCCTGGCGGTACGGTCTGACCTTCGAGCTAGTTGATCCGACACTACCGCCCCAACACCTCGAATTACAGGAAGAGTATCGGACCATTCCAACTTGGTATAGCGATCAGGCTGATTCGGCGGTCGGGTCCCATCCGGATACCAGCCATAAAGGTCGAACACGCGGAATTTGAGAAGCTCTGTGATCTCCGGATTGGTGTCGGTCAGCTTTGCAAGAAACGCGGGTGAGACGCAGAGGTTGGCGAGGTTGGTGTAGCATTCCACATCGTCACTGAGCGCATAGACATGATTGAACTGAAGGTCCTGTGGTCTCCGCTTAATCTCGTTGGCCCACAAAAATGCGTCTGTCGGTGCCTTGTTGTCATCAAACCCAATAATCCGCCCTTCTCGTTCCTCAGTCTCTCCACGCCGTCGGGCATCGCGCACGATAGGGAACAGGGCTCGTGCACCCGTTTGAGCGACGGTGTCCGGATGACTGAAGATTGTAAGAGAGGCAACAGCCTGCGCTAGGTCGCGATAGGCGGTTTGCCGGATGACACCGGCCAGCGCCTCCCGCCCGTCTAGGCCGTAGTCGGAAAGAGTCTTCAAGCCACCCTCGATGCTCACATCGATTGTGACTCATAACCCGTGGTATTTTAGTCATCAACCGTAGACGCAAGTCCGATGGAGTTGCGTCACGTCCTTGCCCTTAATATCCAGCGTTTGCGGCGCGAGCGAGGCTTTAGCCAGGAAGCTTTCGCCGACCATGCGGGTATGGATCGGACTTACATCAGCGGTATAGAGCGCGGCGTTCGCAACCCCACAGTCGGCGTCCTCTCGCGGCTTGCCACAGCTCTCGATGTTGAACCATGGCAGCTTCTGAAGCCGCGAGGCTAAAAGATGGCGAGCTCCTTAGGCTAGGGCACTGCAGGTTTGCCTGACTTCCGGTCGATGTAGTCGCTCACTCGCCCCATGCTTTCCAAGAGAAAATCGCTCGATGGTTTCACGTACAGCGCCGTTACATCACCTCGAGCAGTGGTGTGATTGAGCAGGCGCTTCGTGGTGTATGGGTCCAGGCCCGCTTCAACACACGCCGTCGCAAATGTTCTCCGAAGCACGTGTGGGGTCACTCCAGGGATCGTCTTCTCGCTCGTGCGCTCAATGTGGCCGTCCACACTGCGCGCTGCTGGGAACACGAACGGTGAGTTCGGCATGAACACCGTGTGCGCTTCACGAGCATCCGCGAGTATCGCTTTCAGCTGGCTTGATAGCGGTAGGTCAAAGGCCTTGTTCCGTCCCCCTTTTGGATTGGGCCGGTGAACACGGTCTTCAAAGACCTCATCCCAACGGACCGTGCAGGCGTCCCTCTTGCGAAGGCCCGAGTAAAGAACGAAGCGCCAGAACGCCCTTCTCGTAGGGTTCTCCAGCTGATCGACAAGATCCAGCCATTCCGGCAGCGCCTCCCAAGTCAAGACGGGCTGAGAGTTCCGTTCCTGAAACGGGTCAATTGCCATGGCAGGGTTTGGTGGCAAGCCATCAGTGGTCCTTATGGCGTGATTGTAGATCGCACGAAACAGGGCCAGAGCTTTGTTCGCTGTGGTCGGCCCGCGCTTGCCCCAGCTGGTGTGCCAGCTTCGCAGGTCGTGCTTAGTGATCTGCGCCAGCGGTCTGTTGGCATTGGGCAACAGGCAGAGCTTCCAATTGGACTTGTACTGGCTGAACGTCCGCGGTGAGCCACCTTTGCGCTTCAGCGCTTCCAAGTAAGGCGGATAGGCATCTCCCAGAGTGAGCCCGCGTTCAGCCGCCAGCCTTCGTGCCTGAATGAGGTCTTCGCCTTTGCGTCCCGCTAGCTTGAGCTCGATGGCTTCTGCCCGGGCGTCCGCGACGGAAATCTCAGATACGCGAGCAATCACCTTTTTTTCTCATCCGCTTGCCGATGCGGAAGTGAATAAAGAAACTTCCAGGCATTTTGGCGGACGTTCTGTAGGCTCCGAAACCGGTAACCTCAGTGTCGTAAAGGACAGTCGGTTTGCCCGCCGTGAGCGGTGGAACAAGGTGTTTCTGGATAGCAGCCGTTGTCAGCTTGAGCTTCAAAGAGGTGGGCGCGTTGATTGGTGTCTGAAGCGACAATATGGGTCTCCCGATCAGTTATGGGGAGCCCCTTCCTATGGCGTCGTTGTAGCAATGCGAACAGCCTGGTAGCGGTATGGGAGCTTGCTCAAAGCTCTTCCAAGTCGTTCGCAGCAACTTGTAACGCACCGAAAGCCTTTGGAGCGCAATGGTAACGCGACGTGTCAAAGTCCCTGCGGATACATACATCGTCGTCCAATTAACCGGTATTTTTACCACTAAAAAAGGGAAGCCGAGCTATCTAGATCCAAATCCATCTAAGCCATTGAACTTAATTAGGAATCTGATGCTCTATCCTGCTGAGCTACGGGGACACGCTCGCGGAAAATAAGCCGGGATGACGGGCGCGTCACCCCGGCGAATGCTTATTGCGGCGCCTGGGTCAGCGCAGCGCGGACCGCCGCCAGGTCTGCAAGCTTGAAGTTCTGGCCACCCGTGTCTTCGGCGTCGTCTTGCGCCAGGAACACGCCCTCTGGGTAGCCAGGCAAAGGCAGGGCGTGAACGTCGATGCCGTCGGTCTCGCTGGTGCGGTCGATTTCGCCGCCATTGATCTCGAAACGGCCAATCAGGCCATTGTCAGCGGTGTTGAAGACAGCATAGGCGTTATCGCCCTGGCTGGAGACGACGAGCCAGGGCGCCGCGCCGTCTTGCGGCCACAGGGCCACGCCTTCCGCATCGGCGATCAGGCTGTCAGAGTTCACATCCGCCAGCTTGGTGCGCGCTTCGCCGCCATCTGGCTCTGCGTCATAGATCCAGACCGCCACATTCTCTTCGGCGATATAGAGCGTGCCTGTCTGATCATCGACGGCGCAGCCTTCGGTGATCGTTCCCAGAGAGAAGCTGCGAACGGTTTCGCTGCGCATGGCGCCATCTTCAAACCACAGGCGTTGCTGCATCAGGCGACCGGTGTCGTCTTCTGTGACAAAGGCGAACAGGGCGTTATCGGACGGGCGCTGATACAGGCACAGGCCATAGGGGTCGACAAAATCGAGCGGCAGGACCCCGCCGGGCGCCGCGCTCAGCGTTCCCGTTTCACGATCGATGAAGAAGACCGCCAACGCGATATTGGTGCGGTCTGAGGCGACCGCGATGTCCACGGTCTCCTCACCGGCTTCAAACCCATAGCGCACATCGACATTGTTCATGCGCCCGGCGGCCAGGTATTGGGCGGTTTCCCCGTCCAGCGTGTAAACGTAGAGCCCGCTTTTCTTGTCTGTGCCCAGGATGCGCGACTGGGCCGGGTTTGTGGCGCGCCACAGGGCGGGATCATCCGCCGCGTCGCCAGCGCCGGCGACCGCAGCTGTTTCCATGCTGGCGGGGACAGAGACGCGTGGAAGGCTCGGACCTGGCGCCTCTGAGCAGGCGCTCAATACGCCTGCACACGCTGTCACAAAGAGCATAGAAACTGTCGCGCGCATAACGCATCCCCCTTTTGTCGGACTGAACCGGTTCTCTCGGCAGCTTGCATAAAGGGAGTGTCCTGTCTTGGACAAGTCGCGTTCAAGCATTGTCATATTGAGTGCGTACAGCCGACACAAAGCCGTGTTCCACGCAACATGAAAGTGTCGCCAGAGCTCTTCATAACCCCTTCCTATCAGCGTGCAGGTTTGCGCGTGACTTATTGCGTCTTGATATATGTCGGGGGACTTTCAGATGAAGCGTATGACCAGTTTGCTGGGTGCGGCGTCCATGATGGCGCTTGCGGCGGGGGCGGCCCAGGCGGGCGAGATTACCGGCCGTGTGACAGAATCGACCGGAACGGTCGGTCTTCAGGGCGCCATTGTCCGGATTTCCGAGACCGGTCAGACGGTGTCCTCCGCGCGCGACGGCTCCTTCCGTCTCAGCAATGTCCCGGCAGGTGATTTCACCCTGATGGTGGATTATCTGGGCGCGGACGCCCAGACCCGCTCCGTCACCCTGATCAGCGCCGACGATCAGGTCGAGACCAATTTCGTGCTGGGCGCGGACGTCGCCGCCGATGACAATATTCTCATTATCGGTCAGCGCGGTCAGCTGACCAGCGCGCTGAACCGACAGCGGGCCGCAGCAGGTCTCATTTCGGTTCTGTCCGCCGACGCTGTGGACCGCCTGCCTGACGAAAACGTGGCGGAGGCCGCGCGCCGCATCGCGGGCGTCAACGTGCTCAATGACCAGGGCGAAGGCCGCTTCGTCTCGATCCGCGGCATTGACCCGAACCTGAACACCACCACGGTGAACGGCGTGCGCCTGCCGTCCCCGGAAGCGGACAACCGCCAGGTTCCGCTCGATGTGATCGATTCCGATGTCCTGTCCTCGATCGTGATTTCAAAGTCGCTGACCCCGGACATGTCGGGCGACACCATTGGCGGCAATATCGAGATCGAGACGCTTTCGGGCCTGGATCAGGACGAGCGCCTGCTGCAGCTCAGCCTGCGCGGCATTTATGCGGACGTGGTGGAAGAGTTCGGCTATCGCGGCTCTTTGACGTTCGCGGACAACTTCATGGATGGCCGTCTGGGCGTCGCTCTGTCAATCTCCGACCAGCTCCGCAAGTTCGGCTCGGAAAACGCCGAAGTGGATGGTGGCTGGGAAACGGGCGTGTCGGTTCCGTTCCCGGGTGAGTTTGAGAACCGCAATTACGACATCACGCGCGAACGCACCTCCGTGGTCTTCAATCTCGATTTTGACGCCACTGAATCCACGAACCTCTATCTGCGCTCGACTTATTCCGATTTCTCCGATCAGGAATATCGCTCGCGGGTCGAGAACAAGTTTGAAGACCCTGATTATCTCGACAGCTCGTCTGGCGGCGGCGCCTTCTTTGACGCGTCCACGGGCGATGAGTTCGAAGTCGACCGCGACATCAAGGATCGTCTGGAAGAGCAGACCATCTACGCCATCGCTGTGGGCGGCGAGACCTTCACCGGTCCCTGGACGCTCGATTACCAGCTGGCCTACGCCTATGCCGAAGAAGCCGAGCCCGACCGGATCGATACCGGGTTCCGCGCCAAGTTCGATGAGGGCGTTTTCGGCGTCAATGTGAACGACGCCATGCTGCCGCAAGTGATTTTCGGCGACGCTGCCGCTGAGGCCGCCTATCTGGATGCGTCAAACTATGAGTTTGATGGTCTCGAATTCCTGAACGGCGTTGCAGAGGACGATGAATGGTCCTTCCAGTTCAACGTTCAGCGCGACATGGCGTTCGGACAGTATTTCGGCTTCATCAAGAGCGGCGTCCAGTATCGCACGCGTGAGAAGTCCTATGATGCGACCGCCTTGGTGTATGGCGGCTATGACAACGGGTCCGGCGATGACCTGACCCTGGCCGGTTTCGCATCGTCGGTGGAGTATCCGCTGGGTCAGTTCGGTCCGGCTGCCGTGCCTCAGACGGTTCGCGGCTTCTTCAACGCCAACCGCGCCAATTTCGAACTCGATGACACCGATACGCTGTTCGCCAGCGCCGGGGATGATTATTCCGCCTCGGAAGATGTCTTCTCGGCCTATCTGATGGGCTCTGTGGACATCGACGCCCTTCGTATCGTTGCGGGCGTCCGGGTTGAAGACACCCAGTTTGACACCACTGGCAACCAGATCGACGAAGATCTTGAGAGCGTCACCTCGGTCAGCGCCGAGAACGCCTACAACGACTGGCTGCCGAGCGTGAACCTGCGCTATGAAGCGTCCGAGAACGTGATCGTGCGCGGTGCATACTACGCTTCGATCTCGCGCCCGAACCTGGCGCAGACGGCGCCGCGCATCGTCATCGACGATGATGACGAGGCCGAAGCCGGCAATCCGGATCTCGATCGCCAGCAGGCCCAGAACTTTGATCTGATGGTGGAGTACTATCCCACCGAAGACGCTGTGATCTCCGGCGGCGTGTTCTACAAGTCGATCGACAATCTGATCGCGACTTTTGTGGATGACAATCCGGGCCAGCTGAATGGCGCAGACATCAACGAGCTGACCACATTCGCAAATATTGACGAGGCTGATCTGCTGGGCTTCGAGTTCAACTACCAGCAGGCGCTCACCATGCTGCCGAGCGTTCTGCAGCACACCATCATCGGCGCCAATTACACCTATGTGGACTCCGAAGCGACCTTGGCGGATGGCCGTGAGATCACGCTGCCGCTGCAGTCCCAGAACGTTTTCAACCTGATGCTTGGCTATGATGACGGACGTCTCGATCTGCGCGCTGCGCTGTCGTATCGCGACGATTTCATTGATGAGCTGGGCGGCGAAGCGGCGGAAGACCGGATCGCTCTGGAACACACCCAGATTGATTTCTCCGCCAAGTACGATCTGACCGATACTCTGCGTCTGTATTTCGACTTCAAGAACGCCTTTGACGAGCCGTTCCGTGCGGCCTTCCGCGATGGCGGAGTTGAGTTGAACTCCCAGTATGAAGAGTATGGCTGGCAGACCCAGTTCGGCTTCCGCTACACCTTTGGCGGCTAGGCCTGAGCGTCTTTAACGACGCCCCATGGACTGCAAGCGCCCCGGAGCGAATAGCTCCGGGGCGCTTTGCTGTCCGCTGCACTATGTCGCGCGCCGGGTATTTCCAAAAAAGGCGAGCTTGTCTTATAGCGCAGTCATGTTTCGTGCGTCTCACCCTGTCCTGTGCCGGATTGCGGCGGCCTTCATCGCCTTGCAGGCGCTGTGGCCGTCCATGGCGGCGACGGCCTATGCCGCAGGGTTTGATGAGGCGAAATATCTGTGCGGCACGCTGGCGATGGAGCTGGACGCGGAAGCCCGCGCCCAGATCGCCGAACTGGTCGCACTGACCGGACTGGAAGAGCCACAGGACCACCCATCAGGCTTTGAACCCTATGACTGCGTCGCCTGCGCGCTGGGGCATGTTGCGGCGCTGGTTGCAGACGCGCCGCGCCTGGCGCACCGAACACCGATCCAGTGCGAGCCCGTGTGTGTGCGGATTGACCAGGCGAGCCCTCGCACGCCCACCGGCCCTCCCGTCGGGCTGCGCGCGCCTCCGTTTTACAGCTGATCTTCTCCTCGCCGCGCCGGAAGGCGCGTGTCGGCGTCTGTCCCGTGGGGCGGGCGCGGAATCTGTTCTGTGAAACGAGAAACCATGTCTGTCATCCTGTTTGCGGGCGCGTCTGCGCTCGCCTTGTCCGCCGCCGCCTCAACCTCAACAGCCGAGGCTGCGCCCCAGTCTGACAATCCACGCTGGGTGGATGTCATCACCGTTACGGGCCGTTCGCCCCTGTCTCCGGATGCGACCGCCGTCCCGACCGAGTTGGCGCCCGCGGTGGCGCCGGACGCCGCCGGTCTCGCCGCGCGCCTGCCTGGCGCGGCGCTCGTGGATAACGGCGCGCTATCGGGTCAGGTCCAGTATCGCGGTCTTTATGGCGCGCGTGTCGCTGTTCGCCTTGATGGGCAGGCCTTCCATTCGGGCGGCCCCAACCTGATGGATCCGCCGCTGCATTATGCGCCGGCGCCCTTGCTGGAGCGGCTGGAAGTGACACGCGGCCCGGCGCCGGTGAGCCAGGGGCCGTCCCTGAGCGCGGGCGTGAACGCGGTGTTCAAGCATGTCGACTATGCCGAGACCACCAGCCCCGTTTTGAGCGCGGATATCACCTCCATCGTGCGCAGCGTGGATGAAAGCTATGCCGTCGGCGGCGTAGCCGGGATTGCGACGGATCGTCAGCGCTTTGAAGTGATCGCATCCACAGAGCGCGGTGAGGATCGAGACACGCCCTATGGAACCCTGAGCGGGACCGGCCATGCGCGCGATGTCTACGGTATGGGCTATGGCCTGCGCCTGACCGCGAACACTGAAGTGACGGCGGATTTCCGGCGCCAGGAAGGCGGTGAGACGGGTAACCCGCCTTTCCCCATGGACATTCGCTATATGGACACCTCCACAAGCCGTCTGGGCCTGACTACGCAGGTTGAGGCATGGAGCTTGTCAGTGCGCGCCGAGCATGCGCGCGTCGATCACGCGATGAACAACTTTGATCAACGCCCGGCGCCGGCGCCCATGCGCTTGCGAGAGACTCTGGCGAGTTCTGAAACCGTGACATTCGGGTTCGATGCGGAACGCGCCCTGCGTGACGGTGTCTTGCGTCTCGGACTGGACCGCGCAGACATTCGCCATGACACCACCATCACCAATCCGATGAATGCGGATTTTTTCGTCACGCCATTCCCTGATGTGGAGCTGGCGCGCACGGGCGTCTATGCCGAATGGGAAGGGCCGCTCTCCGCTTACGAGCTGTATGCCGGCGTACGGCTTGACGCTCATGACGCAGATGCGGGTGAGCCGTCTCTCGGAGCGGCGCTGCCCATGGGGCCGCGCATGTTGGCGGCGGCGTTCTCTTCGGCGGATCACTCCTGGGATGATGTGACGGTGGACGGCCTGCTGCGCCTTGCGCGGCCCGTCACAGAAACCCTGACGCTGCGGGGCGCGCTGGCGCGCAAATCCCGCGTCGCCGGGCAGGTTGAACGTTATGGCTGGCTTCCGATCACAGCGTCTGGCGGTCTGGCGGACGGCAACACCTATGTGGGGACGCTGGATCTGAACCCGGAAGTCGCGACGAGCCTTGAAGCGGGTTTCGACTATGCTTCGGATCGAGCGTATCTGCGGCCGACCGTCTATGTCGCTTGGGTCGATGATTACATCCAGGGCGTTCCGGCCGATCCAAATACGCCCGGCGTCGCCGATACGCCGCTTGAAATGGTGTCGGCGATGAACGGGGACCCGACGCCCTTGCGCTTCTCCAATGTGGACGCACGGCTGTACGGCTTCGATGCGGATTTCGGCCTGGTCCTGACGCCGAGCTGGCGCTTGGACGGCGTGCTGACCTATGTGCGCGGCGAACGCGATGATGTGGACGATGACCTCTACCGCATCACCCCCGCCAGCTTGCTCCTGAGCGCCACCTATGAGCAGGCGGTGTGGTCCGCGACCGTCGAAACGCTCATGGTCGCCGAGCAGGACAAGGTGTCCGCTGAGAACAGCGAGCTGGAAACTCCGGGTCATGTGGTGCTGAACGCTTACGGGCGCTGGGCGGTCAATGATCAGGTCAGCCTGTCTGCGGGCGTCGAGAACATTCTCGACCAGCCCTATCGCGATCACCTGGCGGGCTATAATCGCAATTCAGGTCTCGGCGTGCCCGTTGGCGAACGTCTGCCGGGCGCCGGCGCGGGGGTCTGGTTGCGGCTCAATACTCGCTTCTAGGCTTTGACCTTGTGAGGCTGACAGGCAGTATGCTCTCCTTCTGGGGGAGTTCTAAATGCTCAAAATCGCGCTTTGCGTGTTGGTTTTGGCCAGCCTGTCAGCCTGTCATGCGCCGGAACGGGCCGAGGTTTCGAGCGTCGCGCCTCTGGGTGCGCGCTCGGGCCACAGCTTCACTTATCTGGATGAAGAGGGCGCACGGCAAACCGCCCTGCTTGCAGGAATACGAGGCGCGGAGACGCCAGACTCCCGTGAACAGCTTCAACGTCTTCTTGATGAAGCAGGGCCGGCGCTGATGCTGATTGAAACAGAGGCGGGACGCGACCGATATGACCGGGCTGTGGTTCTGGCGCTGTTTGATCGGATGGAGGGTGAGGCGTACCTCGACGCGGACATGGTTCGCTCAGGGCAGGCGATGGTCTGGCCCAGACCTGGCGCGGACGAGCGCGCCTATAGTCTGTATGCGCTGGAAGCGGAAGCGCGACTGGCCGCAGAGGGAGCTTGGGGCAGCGGTGATTTTACAATCCGCGATCCGGACCCCGATCGCCTGGCCCAGACACTCGACAGCGCCCAGATCATTGAAGGCCGCGTCGTGGCGGTGGGAGAGGCGCGCAATGGCCGCCTCTATCTCAATTTTGGCCTGAATTGGCGCACAGATTTCACGGTGAGCCTGAACCGGGCGGACCGCGAGCGGTTTGAAGCGCAGGGGCTTTCGGACCCGGCCGAGTTGGAGGGCGCCGTCATTCGCGTACGAGGTTGGCTGTATGCAGAGAATGGACCCATGATCCATGTGTCGAGTCCGGCGCAGATCGAAATCCTCGATGCGCCAGACCCGACACCTTTGCCTTGAACGTCAGTCGGTAGGGATCAGGCCGGCTTCTTCCGGGTCTCCGACCACTTCGGTCAGATATTGTTTGAGTTTTTTCAGCGCCTGATGCTCCACTTGGCGGACCCGTTCTTTTGAGATGCCCAGACGTTCGCCCAGTTTCTCAAGCGTGACAGAATTCTCGCCCAGACGGCGCTCACGGATGATCAGCTGTTCTCGCTCGCTCAACCGGCCCAGCGCCTGGCCGAGCCATTGCGCGCGTTGGTTCTGGTCGCGGCCTTCCATGACCTGCGTTTCAGGGTCCGGGTTGTCATCCTGTAGCAAGTCCTGCCATTCGCCTTCACCATCCTCAGTGAAGGGGGCGTTCAGGGAGCGATCCACAGCAGCCAGGCGGCTCGCCATCTTCTCCACATCGTCTTCGCCGACGCGCAGGGCCTGGGCCACATAGGCGCGGTTTTCCGGTGTCAGCGCGCCAGAGCTGGTGTCCTTGATCAGGGAGCGCAGACGGCGGAGATTGAAGAACAATGATTTCTGGGCCGCGGTGGTGCCGGTGCGCACAATGGACCAGTTGCGCAGGACGTAATCCTGAATGGAGGCCCTGATCCACCAGGTGGCGTAGGTGGAGAAGCGAACCTCGCGTTCCGGTTCGAAGCGCGCGGCAGCCTGCATCAGACCGATATTGCCTTCCGAAACCAGGTCGGGGAACGGCAGGCCGTAATTGCGAAACTTGGCGGCGATGGAGATGACCAGCCTCATATAGGCCGTGGTCAGCGCATGCAGCGCCTCTTCATCGCCCTTTTCTTTCCAGGCGGTGGCGAGGTCCAGCTCTTGCTGACGCTCGAGCAAAGGAGCATCCATCGCCTGCTTCATATAACGCCGATCAGGGTCGACGGAGCGCGATGGGGCGGAGCGAGTCGGCGCAGATTGTGACATCTTGTTCGCTTTCGTTTCGCATGGGCCACTAACTTGTTCATGAGCTTATACGAACGATGCCCGGACCTGGATCACGCTCTGATGTGATAGTTCACAATTTGCTGGGGTGGAACGCAAAACGCCCCGCCAGATCGTTCTGGCGGGGCGTTGAACTGTGAATGTCCTGACGGGACGAAGCGGGGTTTAGGCGGCTTTTTTGGTCAGGGTGGTGGTCAGAAGCTCAAGCGCTTCCTCGCGATCGACTTTTTCAACCGCCGCCACTTCGCGGACCATGCGGTCGAGCGCGGATTCATAAAGCTGGCGCTCGGAATAGGACGGCTCGGGCTGATCTTCCTGACGGTGCAGGTCGCGTACGACTTCCGCGATGGAGATCAGATCGCCGGAATTGATCTTGGCTTCATATTCCTGGGCGCGGCGGCTCCACATGGTGCGCTTGACCTTGGGCTTGCCCTTCAGGGTTTTGAGCGCGTTCTGCAGGACATCGTCACTGGCCAGAGGGCGCATCCCCGCATCGGTCGCCTTGGCGGTCGGCACGCGCAGGGTCATTTTGTCTTGCTCGAAGGAGACGACGTAGACCTCGATATCAAATCCGGCGACGCTTTCTTTTTCGACGCCCACAACGCGGCCCACGCCATGGGCTGGATAGACCACATAGTCGCTTTTCTTGAACGTCTTATTATCGTTGGCGGATTTCTTGGTCATACGAGGCCCTCTCGTCCAAAGCCTGCCGAACTGGTCATGTTTGCGGGTCAGAATAGACCACACGAAAACCCGATCTGATCTAAGTGGAAGATCAGCGGTCGGACTTTCTATGATACAGTTACATCAAGGCGGTTGCTGTCCCGGAATACGCGCTTGTGCGCTTACCGAAGACAGAGATCATAACAGAAAAACTGCAAAAACTCAACTTGATGCGCAGTCGTGTCTATTCCGCACGCGGAGCGCGGTTAACCGATCGCTAAGATTTTGAATGAGATCAGAGATTTTCAAGCCGGTTTTTCGGAGAAGTATTTCTCCAGCTTGTTCATGATGGTCTCGAACTCTTTATAGTCGGCAGGCGGGTCTTTACGCACCGTGATGTTCGGCCAGACGGTGGCGTATTTTGAGTTCAGCGCCAGCCACTTGCCGTCTGCATCGTCTTCCGTGTCCGGCTTGATGGCTTCAACCGGACATTCAGGCTCGCAGACGCCGCAGTCAATGCACTCGTCAGGATGAATGACAAGCATGTTCTCGCCTTCATAAAAGCAGTCCACAGGACAGACTTCGACACAGTCGGTGAATTTGCAGCGAATGCAGGCGTCAGTGACGATATAGGTCATCGCTCGGGCGGCCTCGGGACAGGAATAAGAGACGATAAGTTGGCGGGGACATGGCCCCCTGCAGGGCGTTTGTCAACGCTCCGAGGCGGCTTGCCGCGCTTCGGCGCGGTCACGATCTGACAGGCCCAGCAGCGGCGCCAAGCGTCGGATCAATGCATCTTCATGCGCGTCCCGTTCGCCATCCGCAAGGACCACGCGCCACAGATCGGTCAGGATCGTGAGCCGTTGATCGCGCGGCAATTGCTTGACCACGCGTGTGAAGCGGTGATGGTCCACGGCGGCTTCCGCCAGTTCCTCCGCTTCTTGCAACACCTCGGCGGCCTTGGTTTCATCGAGGTCAAAACCGGTGCGAAGCACGGATACGATCTCGGCTTCCTCAACATCGGCGTAAATGCCGTCTGAGAGCGCAGCTTCAACCATCAGCGCGGCGGTGCACACTTCCGGGGTCAGAGCGTCCCGGGCTGCGGGCTCTGCGGATGTGAAAAGGCGTTTCAGGGTTTCAAACATGATCAATCCAGAAAACTTGATGCTTTAGTCAGTGGCAAGGCTGTAGCACGCCTGGGCTTCAATGGCAGGACCGCGCCGCTCTGGCAGGTCCACTATGACAAGCCGGAAGGGCGCATCGCCGCGCCGGATCACCAGCTGATCGCCCGCGCGGACCGGGCTTGAGGCTTTGGTCAGGCGCATCACCTTGCCCCCGCGGTCAATGCGGACGGCGCCTTTCTCGACCATCTGTCCCGCCAGCGCGCGCGACTTGAACAATCGTGTCCGGAACAGCCAGACATCGCAGCGCTGGGCTGGGCCGTGCTCACTCATGAGCGCTCTTGTGTCGTCTCCGCCGTGTCAGATGCGGCTTCGGTGTCTGCCTGGGTCTCATCTGAGGTCGTCTCTGCCGGCGTTGCAGGCGCAGCCTGTTGAGCGTCCAGCGCATCGGTCGGCGAGGGCGACTGCTCGGATGCCGCCTCCGGCGCAGTTTCGTCTGCATGCGCTTCGGCGGGCTTGGCCTTGGACTTCTTGCGCGGCTTGCGGCGTTTCTGGGCGGCGGGTTTGGGTTGCTCCAGATCCAGCGCTGCGAGCGCGGCGAAGGGCGAATCCGGGTCGATCGGCTTGTCCTGAACCGGGGCGGGCTTGGCGGCGCGCGCATCCTTGCGCGGACCTTTGCCCTTGCCGTGGGGCTTGTTTCCGCCTAGCGCCGGACGGGCGCTGGAGCGTGACCGGCCCGCCCACAATTCGGGTTGCTCTTCGGTCGCGGTCTGCACGCGGCGATAGCCCAGGGCTTTCAGAACCTCGCGCAGATCTTCATTGGAGCACCCCAGCAGCGCCGTCATGGGCGCATTGGGCTCGAACCGCCGTTCCTTGTTTTCAGAGCGCTGATCCCGGATCAGATCGGCGAGACGCTCCAGCATGTCGAGACGCACAGCGCGCGGCCCACACGGCTGAAAACCGGCCGCCGCATAATCAGCCAGGGTGTAACGGCGATCATTGGGAATGCTGGTCAGGCCTGGCGGCGGATTGACCGCCCGATCGATATCGCCCTCATGCACCGCCTTAAGCATGGACAGGAGCCGCGCGGCGCCGGGCTTGAGCAATGCCGGCATGAAGACCGCATGCTCGCCGATGCGCACGCCGGCGCGCCGCAAGGACTGGCGCTCGGGCACGGACAGGGCGGACAATTCATCCGCCAGCTTGGCGCGTGACATGGCGCCAAAATTTTCCACCAGCTGATAGGCGACGCCGCGCGCCAGGCCGTCGAGGCGACCTTCTTCCTTGAGCGCCTTGCGCATATCGAGAAGCGGTTCGAGCCGGGCCTTCGCCTGTTCGGCGGCGTATGTCATCAGGCGTTTTTCGGCCTGCGCGATCAGTTCGCTGGACCCCAGCTCGCCGCCGATCAGATCAACGCCGGGGGTGAACGGATCACCGCCCGCTTTCAGGCGCCCCACAGGATCGTCTTTCCAGTTCAGCAGGCCGTCTTCGCCCAGAGCCAGTTCCGCATCGTCAGCCTGGGAGAGCTGGGACAGGAGCCGGTTCACTTCCGGACGGACGGCTTTCATGGCGGCGTTCGCCACGGCCCGGCGCGCCAAAGGCTCGCCCGCAGCGTCGGCTTCAAAGCTCAGCCCGTTCAATCGTCCCACGAAATGGCCCTCCACAGTGACCTCGCCCAGGCGGTTGAGCCCGGATTGCAAATCGGTTTTCTCACGCAGCCCTTTCATCAGCGCGCTGGTGCGCCGGTCGATGAAACGGGCCGTCAGGCGCTCATGAAGCGCGTCCGAGAGCTGATCTTCAACCTCTCGGGTACGGCTCGTCCAATATTCAGGGTCTTTTGTCCAGTCTTTCCGGTGGGCGGCGTAAGACCAGGTGCGGACATAAGCCAGTCTTTGCGCCAGCGCATCCACGTCTCCAGCGGTCTTGGCCAGCCGCGTCAACTGGGCGTCCAGCCAGCTGTCGGGCAAATAGCCCTTGGCGCTAGTCAGGTGCATGTAAAGTGTTGAAACCAGACGCGCATGTTCTTCCGGGCTGGATTTGCGGAAGTCCGGCGTTCGGCACACATCCCACAAGCGCGCGGTCCCGTCGCGAGCGGCGGCGCGCTCGCGAATATCGCTGTCGCGCGACACAAGGTCGAGCACATGCTCATCGGCTGCATTGCGGACGCGCTCCAGCACGGGATCGGGAGAAGGCTGGTTCAAGGACCGGCGAAGCGTGTCCAGCGAGCGCAGGTCAAGCAGGGTCTCTCGCCAGGTCAGCTTGCGGACAGGTTCAAAGGTGTGGTTCTCAACCCGCTCGATGATATCTGTGTCCAGAGGCCGGGCGTCGGCGGTTTGTCCAAACGTGCCGTCAGAGCGGAACCGGCCTGCGCGTCCGGCGATCTGCCCGATCTCATGGGGGAAGAGCTGACGGCGCTTGCGCCCGTCGAACTTGGAGAAACTGGCAAAGGCCACATGGTCCACATCCATGTTCAGCCCCATGCCGATCGCGTCTGTCGCGATCAGAAAGTCCACTTCGCCAGACTGGTAAAGCTCCACCTGCGCGTTGCGGGTGCGGGGGCTGAGCGCGCCCATGACGACCGCCGCGCCGCCGCGCTGACGACGCACGAGCTCGGCGATGGAATAGACGTCCTCGGAGCTGAAAGCGACGATGGCGGAGCGCCGGGGAAGTTTGGTCAGCTTCTTGGCGCCGGCATAGGTCAGCACCGAGAAGCGTTCGCGCTCCTCGATCTCGGCTTCCGGGATCAGGTGGCGCAGGATAGGCCGCATGGTGGTGGAGCCCAGAAACAGGGTCTCCGCAGTGCCGCGCGCATGAAGCAGCCGGTCGGTGAAGATGTGCCCACGCTCGGGGTCTGCGGCGAGCTGGATTTCATCAATGGCGAGAAAGGCCGGGCGCATGTTCAATGGCATCGCCTCGACCGTGCACAGAAAGAACCGCGCGGTCGGGGGCACGATCTTTTCCTCGCCCGTGATCAGGGCGACGGCGGCGGAACCCTTGGCCTTGACGACCTTGTCATAAAGCTCTCTCGCCAGCAGCCGTAGCGGCAGGCCGAAC
>TARA_R100000306_G_C4381759_1_pt1 | contig 17369 bp, 14 predicted proteins | sample TARA_R100000306 | Tara Oceans TARA_R100000306 (sample SAMEA2620824) | marine metagenome | biome: marine biome (ENVO:00000447); feature: mesopelagic zone (ENVO:00000213); material: "saline water (ENVO:00002010), including plankton (ENVO:xxxxxxxx)" | depth 1000 m | reverse complement strand
TTCGTGCACGAACAACACACAGTTGCGGCGCTGGAGCGTAATCAGATTGGCGTGCCAGCCGCTTAGCGGGCTTTCGCCCGGATCGTTAGCTGCGCCGGGGCGGGCTCTCGTGTTCGGCAGCCGGCCAATGTCATTTACCGGCAGCTTGGCGAAGAGTTTCTGGGTGCAGTGTAGGTGGATCATCAGTTGCTCGGGTCACCTTTCAGAGCGACAAATCACTCAGGTGATATTCGTATCAAGTTCATTTTCGGTCAATCGTCATGCTGAGAAGTTTAGTTTCTCTCTTGGCATAAACTCGCGCTGGTGTCCGGCTTCAGCAATCCGCAGTTGGTCGGATAGGAGTTTGGGGAGGAGGGTGTTGCGGAGATCGGCTGACGTCGCTTTCTCTCGTTTGTTGTTCGTCTGTCTCGAAAACAAAGCAGCGACAGTCGAAGCGTCAGCTTGCCGCTTTAATAAGACTCTCAAGTCCGTCTCGAGCATAGTGAGAGGTTCAGGAATACCGAACCATAAGACCATTAAAACTAGCCAGAAGGGTCATTGTATACAGGGCGCCAGTTACACCACCGAAGCCGACCAGTGTCAGCACAGCACACTCCACTTGGACGGTACGGGATGACACGCTGGAGAGATGACTCGCGAATGGGGTAATCACAAAGCCTAGTGCTCGGCGAACCAGTGTCGAAGACTTCGTTGGATCGAACATGACTCTTGATACGACAAATGCAGCGACTATGGATATTAGCCACGTTATGTTCTGACCAAGGGAGGGGCCTGCGACCATGCCTACCAGGTACGCTACTGGATAGAGCATGACTGCATAGGCGAGGATCTGAAGGAGGAGTACGACGCTGGCTGCAGCTTCTGCGCTCGGCGAAATAGTGTTCATCCTTGATATCTTCCTAAAGTTCCAGTCAATTGAAATGTGATGATAGCTATTCTGCGTACTCAGTGCTACGACGTGCAGCCCAGGAAACTGCTTCGCCACGCGAAAATCTATGAAACTATTGGCTGCGAGGTTGCCGCTGGCTTGGGCCCTCGCTTGCAAGTAAAGAAGCTCTGGGCCAAGGCCGACCTTCGCTTTCAGTTCCGGGCTGTGTGCGCAGCGCAATTTCGTTCCACTCATGGATATTCTCTTGCACCGCGCTCTGGCTCAACCCATATCTCCAGTAACTTGAGACCGGATCTCATCCAACGCTGGTACTTACAACAGCTCCGAATCATTCGCCCTTGTATAATTTTAGAGTTTTTGCTCTAATTCGTCGCATCAAGCAGTCACAACGGAAGCAGTCGATGCGAAAACAGGGCCTACAACTCGCTTTTACCGGCAAGAAACTATACGTCACCATCATGATGGAAACAGTGGGACGGGCGCTGCAGGCGCTGTCCCAGCAGGATGCACTGGTGCAAAGCGAGGTGGCAGGGCTACCGAACGGGTTCATCTTCTGCATGAGGGTCGGGACAGGTCAGCCAGCGCTGATGGTTATGAAAGATGGCGACGGCAGCCTGCGCTATCTTGGCGCCAAGGCCCAGGCCGAGCCTGATCTCACCATCAGCATCAAGCACATCGAACTGGCTTTCCGTATGCTTTCCTTTCAGGAAAGCACCAGCCAGGCCTTCGCGAATGATCGTATGATCGTGGACGGCGATGTGTCTTACGCCGTGCGTATGGTGCGGGTCCTGAACCGGCTCGAAAGCATCATTCTTCCAGATGTGTTAGCTCAGCTCGCGGTAAAGCGGGTAGATCGACTGCCGTTCACTACGAAAGTGCCGATGGCTTTGAAAGTCTACGCCGGCGCCACCACCGCCTTTATCGGCGACCAGCTCAATCATCTCAAATCCACCATGAGCGATCTTTCACCTGCACTGCCTCTCGGCAAGCATTGATTTTTACAGGAACAAACCATGAAGTCTGCAAACAAGGGTTACTACGAGTTTTTCTGTCCTGTCAAAACAATCGCTGGCGAGGCAGCGCTGGAACATCTGGCATTCGAACTCTCTTCCATCGGCTGTAAGCGTCCACTGCTCATTACCGACAAGGGCGTGGTCGGTGCTGGTCTGACTGACTATATCCACGCCGCGATGGACAGCGCGCAAATGGAGTTCGTCGGCACCTGTGACGATGTGCCGCCCGATTCGTCAGTCGAGACTGTTGCGGCGATCGTTGCCCAGTATCGCAAACTGGCCGCGGACTCGCTGGTAGCCGTCGGTGGCGGTTCGGTGATCGATACTGCCAAGGCGGTAAATATCCTGGTGTCGGAAGAGAGTGACAACCTGGCGAAATTCTCTGGCGCCGGCATTCTCAAGCATCCGTTGAAGCCATTCTTCGTCGTCCCAACCACTGCCGGGACAGGCTCCGAAGTCACCTCCGTCGCCGTTATCGCGGATCTGGCCAAAGGCGTAAAGCTGCCGTTCAGCTCGCCATTTCTGCTGCCTAATGCCGCCATCATCGACCCGCGCATGACGCTGACCCTGCCGCCGCACATCACAGCCGCGACGGCCATGGATGCCATGACGCATTCGATCGAAGCGTTCACCTGTCTTGGAAAAAATCCATTAAGTGATGCCTATGCCAGTGCCGCTATCAGGCTGATCAGCGAAAATCTGATTGCCACACTGCAGACACCGAAGGACAAGCAGTTGCGACTGAAGCTGGCGCAGGCGTCTACGATGGCGGGGATAGCCTTTTCCAACTCAATGGTCGGGCTGGTGCATTCGCTTGGTCATGCCACCGGTTCGGTTGCGCATCTGCCGCATGGCATGTGCATGAGTATCTTTTTGCCTTTTGCGCTCGAATACAACCTTGAGCAAGGGCAGGGACGGGACGTGATTGGCGAACTGCTGTTGTACCTGGCAGGTCCGGAAGTGTACGCCGCTACACCGAAGGAGGAACGACCAGAGGCCGCCATTGCAGAGATTCGTGGCCTTCGCGACGAACTCTACGCGCTGTGCTCACTACCGCGAACGCTCTCTGAAACCGGCAAGGTCGAGCGCTCGCAGCTGAAGAGAATTGCAGAATTGGCGCTGGATGACGGCAGCATCATCTTCAATCCGGTAGAAGCGGATTACGAAGACCTGCTCAAGCTACTCGAGCGCGCTTATTAGGCCATGCCCCTTAGGCAGGGCAGCCTTCAGTAGTCGTCGTTGGCAGCGCCGTCGCTGTCAACCTGTACGAAGAGGACGCCCAGACCTTCCTCCTCAACCCGCACGACCCGACCGGTGACCAGTTCACCGGGCCCGGATGGCAAGCCAAGCACCCGCAACTGGATTTCCACGTTCTTGTGCGAAAGCAGCTCGTTCCTGAGCTTGATGAACGCGCCTGACTCTGAGATATCCCGTGTCTGCGTCACCATCGTGCCCGTCGACGGGTGCACGACCTCTACCCTGAACGAGGCTTTGATGCGTTGATGTTGCCGAAGCTCCTTGCTTCGCGCGGCCGCAGCGAAATCTTCGTCATCGAAATCCAGGTCATCATGATTATCCTGGGACTCTTTGTCCTTTCCGAGTAATGCCTCGAAGTCATCGTCGTCGTTATCCAAAACACCGTCCAATCTGAATTCATCTGCGTATTGCATAGTCGAGCACTACTATCGCGCCGACCGCACCCACCATCGAAGTATAGTCCATGACTTACGCAATGAAATGACCGCCGTGAACAAGTCTCCCAGGTTGCATACCATCGAGCTCACCGATAATGGGTTGTACTGCCCAGCGCTCGAAGCCTATATCGATCCATGGAAGCCGGTTGGCCGTGCCATTATTACGCACGCCCATAGTGATCATGCCAGCATGGGGCATGGCCTTTACTTCGCGCATCACGACTCGGTGCCAATCCTGCGGCACCGCCTCGGCGATGACATCGATGTGCGAGGCTTCGACTATGGTGAGTTGCTTGACCTGGGTGGGGCTGCCAACGATGCGCCGGCCGTGACGCTGCATTCTGCCGGCCACGTGCTGGGCTCCTCGCAGGTCAGGATCCAGAGCGGGGAGGGCGTCACCGTCATAACCGGCGATTTCAAGATCGAGCCCGATCCCAGCTGCGCGCCCTTCGAGCTGGTTCAATGCGATCAGCTGATCACTGAAGCCACCTTTGCCATGCCCATCTATCGCTGGCCTGCAATCGAATCGGAGATTGCTGATATCGTGAGCTGGTGGCGTCATTGTGCTGCGCGCGGCAAGACTGCTGTGCTGTGTGCCTACGCCTTCGGCAAGGCGCAGCGAATTCTGGCGGAACTGTTGCGGTATGCCGAGGCTGCGGATGAACCGCTTCCAGCGGCGGAAGTGCTACAGCATGGCGCGATGGAGACGCTTACCGAGCTGTATCGAAGGGCCGGCATTGCAATGTATCCCACAGCGGCCGCCAAGGACGCTGATGTACTGGCAGGCCAGCTGGTTCTGGCGCCGCCCAGCGCGAGCGGCTCGACATCGATGAAGCGTTTCAGGAAAGCCGAAATCGGCTTCTGCTCCGGCTGGATGCAGGTGCGGGGCAACCGCCGCCGACGCGGTTATGACCGCGGCTTCATCATTTCCGATCACGCGGACTGGCCACAACTGATGCAGCTCATCGATGGCAGCGGCGCTTCGGCCGTATTCCCCACGCATGGCAATACCGATATTCTAATTCGTTATCTCCGCGAACGCGGGCGAGCTTGCGAGCCTCTGGCAACCGCATTTTCGGACGAAGAATGAAAGCCTTCACCGCACTGTTCAACGCACTCGATACCACGACGTCGACTAACGAGAAGATCGATGCCTTGGTGAAGTACTTCCGAAGTTGCGATGCGGCCGACGGTGCCTGGGCGGCCTTTCTACTCTCAGGGCTGCGTGCTCGCCGGGCGGTATCGGGGCGCCTCCTGCGCCAGGTGCTCGTGGACCCTTGTGGCTGGCCCGAGTGGATCGTTGAAGAGTGTTACAGCCATGTCGGTGACATTGCCGAAACTGTGGCGCTGTTATTGAAATCTTCGCCAGGTATTGATCAGAGCGCCGCAATCCAGCCGCCGGACAAGAGTCTTGCCAGCTGGATGAGCGAACTTCGCGTACTCGTAAACAAACCTGACGAGGTCAAGCGCGAGTGGTTCGTGACAAACGTTTTGCCGCAACCCCCCTTGCAATGTTTCGTACTCTGTAAGATGGCCGGTGGCAGCTTTCGCGTGGGCGTATCCAGAGGCGTGGTAGCCAAAGCCCTGGCGAAAATTGCCGAGTTGCCCCCGGCCGTCATCCAGCACCGCCTTGCCGGTCAGTGGGAGCCGAGCGCTGAGGTCTTTGAAAAGCTTATCAGCCGGACCGAGGAGGCCGATCCCGCCAAGCCCTATCCCTTCTGTCTCGCCTATCCACTCGAGCCAGGTGAGAACGCCCTCGATGACATTCTGGGCGATCGGGCGCACTGGCTGGCGGAATGGAAGTACGATGGCATCCGCGCCCAGCTGATCAGGCGCGAAGGCACGGTGATGATCTGGTCGCGCGGTGAGGACATGATCAACGCGCAGTTCCCAGAGATCGAGCGCGCCGTGGAAGCGCTTGGCTATGACTGTGTGCTTGACGCGGAACTGCTGGCCTGGGCCGACGAGCCCGAGCTGGAAACTCAAAGAGGTGCCGGCACTGCCGGACTGGAAGGGCGGCCGGCCGATTTCAATCAGCTACAGCGGCGTCTTGGGCGCAAAAAAGTATCTGAAAAGATGCAGCTTGATATTCCGATCGTCTGCCTCGTGTTCGACTGTCTCGAGTTTGAGGGTGAGGATCTGCGACAGCGGCCACTGACCGAGCGGCGAGCCTACATTGATCGAATATTGAAAACTCAGCCCGAGGCCAACGCTGGTCTGCAGCCGCTTCGTGCCTTGCCGCCGGTTGTTGTTGACGTTAGTCTAAAAGACTCCAGGGCGGGCCATTGGCAGGGGCTCGAATCACTACGACAGGAAAGTCGTGAGCGCGGCGTTGAAGGGCTTATGCTCAAACGGCTGGACTCGGTGTATGAGGCAGGGCGGGTACGTGGTGGCTGGTGGAAATGGAAGATCGAGCCATACACCGTGGACGCCGTCATGCTCTATGCACAGGCAGGACACGGCCGTCGCTCGAATCTGTACACTGACTACACATTCGCCGTCAGGGCCGGCGAAGAGCTGGTGCCTTTTGCCAAGGCTTATTCTGGACTGACCGACGCAGAAATCCGTCGGCTGGATCACTGGATCCGGCGCCATACCATCGAGCGTTTCGGGCCGGTGCGGTCCGTAGAGCCGCTGCAGGTTTTTGAACTGGCCTTTGAAGGGATCGCACGCTCGACGCGCCACAAGTCCGGCATCGCCGTGCGCTTCCCACGCATATCCCGATGGCGCGAAGACAAGACCGTGGAAGACATCGATAGCCTCGAGACCATCAGCGCGCTGATCGATCCGACGGCCAGCGGCGACTGATGCTGCCTTCAGCCATAGAGGCGTGGTTCGATGCTCGTGGCTGGCGTCCTGCTGCCTTCCAGCTTGAGACCGCTGAAGCCTTCACAGCGGGTCGTTCAGGTCTTCTGCACGCACCGACCGGAAGCGGCAAGACGGTGGCGGCTTTGCTCGGACCCCTTTCCAAGGCGTTAGATGAAGGGCAGGCCGGAGGCCGCATCCAGATTCTTTGGGTGACCCCGCTGCGCGCTCTCGCTACCGACACGACCAATGCCATCCGCACAATGGTGGCAGAGCTGCTGCCGGATTGGCAGGTGATGAAGCGTTCAGCCGATACCTCCGCTTCAGAACGACAGAAGATTCGCCGCCGGCTGCCGGAAGTGCTGGTTACCACGCCTGAAAGTCTGTCGCTGTTGTTGAGCTATCCCGATAGTCAGCAGCAGTTCAGCAGCCTTCAGGTCTGCGTGGTGGACGAATGGCATGAGCTCCTCGGTAGCAAGCGAGGCGTTCAGCTGCAGCTGGCTCTGGCGCGTCTGCAAACACTGGCACCACAGATGCGCCGGTGGGGGCTCTCAGCCACACTCGGCAACCTGGATGAGGCCCTCGAAGTGCTTTGCCATGGTCTGCCTGCGGCCCGTGGTGGGGCACCGCTGCGAATAGAGGGCGACGCGGTCAAGCAGGTCGAGATCGACACGCTTATCCCCGCCCGTATCGAGCGCTTTCCCTGGGCTGGGCATCTGGGCCTTTCACAGTTGGATGGTGTATTGGCCAGAATCGAGTCGGCACAGTCGACACTTGTCTTTACCAATACGCGATCCCAGGCCGAACTCTGGTATGAAGCCATTATCAAGGCCCGTCTCGACTGGCTCACCGTGACAGCAGTGCATCATGGTTCGCTGTCGAGAAAGGTTCGCGGGCAGATCGAGGACGGTCTACGCAGCGGCTACTTCAAGTGCGTAGTGTGTACCTCCAGCCTCGACCTGGGCGTCGACTTCAGTCCGGTCGAGCAGGTCATTCAGATTGGCAGCCCGAAAGGTGTGGCCAGACTCTCGCAGCGGGCTGGTCGTTCAGGCCATCAGCCAGGGTCTACCAGTCGAATTCTCTGCGTACCCTCGCATGCCTTCGAGCTACTGGAGGCGCTGGCTGCGCGTGAGGCGGTTCAACTTGGTAATATCGAGAAGCGACCACCGCTGCGCCTGTGCCTCGATGTGCTGGTGCAGCATCTGGTTACGCTCGCATTATCCAAGGCATTGATCCCCGATGTGATTCTGGCAGAAGTTCGTCGGACTCATGCCTTTGCTGGACTCAGTGATCAGGCCTGGCAGTGGGCGCTGGACTTCATCAGCCGTGGCGGCAACGCGCTCCAGCACTACGACGAGTTCAGCAAGGTGGCGCCAGGCGAGGCGCCTGACGAGCCATGGTCCGTGCCTTCGCGCCGCATAGCCCTACGCCACCGCATGGCGATCGGAACGATCACGTCAGATGCTGAAATCAGCGTGAAACTGATCAAGGGCCGGCGTCTGGGGCAGGTGGAGGAATCGTTCATAGCGAAGCTGACGCCTGGGGACGGCTTTCTGTTTGCTGGTCGTGTGCTCGAGTTCGTCCGCTTGAAGGATATGGTTGCGGAAGTCCGCCTGGCGCGAAAGAAAGGCCGCATTATTCCGCGTTGGTCAGGTAGCAAGATGCCGCTTTCGACCCAGTTGGCTGACGGTGTCATCAGCTGGATGGGGCGGGTCAGTCAGGCGCTGGAATCCGGTGGAGCCGATCCTCGTGACCTGACCCAGGCGGTGAAAGCGCTCGAAGATTTCCCGCGTGAAATCCTGGCCCTCGAGTCTCTGCTGCGGACTCAGCAACGCCTGTCTGCCTTGCCAGCGCCAGGCCGGCTGCTCGTGGAGGCGGTCCGAACCCGTGAGGGCACGCACTGCTACATCTATCCTTTCGCAGGCCGCTTGGTTCACGAAGGCCTTGCGGCCATTATCGGCTACCGACTCACACGCAGAACACCGATCACCTTCAAGATGACGGTAAACGATTACGGCATCGAACTGCTGACCGCAAGGGCCCTGCCGTTCGACGAGGCCAGTCTCAAGGATCTGTTCAGCATCGAGCAGCTCGATGACGACCTGTTGGCGAGTATCAACAGCTCCGAGTTTGCCAAGCGCCAGTTCAGGGACATCGCCAGGATCGCTGGTCTGGTGTTCGGGGGCTATCCCGGCGCGGCGAAATCGAATCGTGGGCTGCAGATGTCGACCGGCGTCCTGTTCGACGTGCTACGTGAGTACGACCCCGAGAACGAACTTATCAAGCAGGCCTTTCGCGAGGTACTGCATGAGCAGATGGAATACGAGCGCCTGCAGTCAGTAATGCTGAAGCTACAGGATATGCAGGTCGAGCTACAGACGCCGGGCCGTCTCACGCCGCTGGCCTTTCCGCTTTGGGCGCAGCGCATTCGCGAGCAGGTGGTCTCATCCGAGCAGTGGCAGGATCGGCTCGAGCGCATGCTTGAGTCACTCTACAAGGGTTTGTGAACCGTTTTTCACGCCTATTGGGGGTGCATTCCTGCGATTTCTGGCATACTGTTCGCTTGTACAGTCTTTCGTCTCCCTTAACTTCAGTCAGAGCCACCTTTTTTGACCTTCGACCATGTTCAATAGCCAGTTGGTGAAATCGCTACAACAGGATGACGGGCCCATGTTTCCACCTGTCAGTCACGAGATACGCGGCCAGGAGTTCAGATTCATGGCCGGTGGTGGCGTCCTTTGGGTCAATACGTCCACTTTGCTGCTGGCTGACCTCCATTTCGGCAAGGCCGAGGCGTTGCAGCGACGTGGCGTTCAGCTGCCACATGGTTCGGACCGGTCGGACCTGAAGAAGATCAGGGCGCTAGTCCAGGCGACTGCGGCCACACGGCTCATTCTGCTTGGCGATATCTTTCATGCGCGGCCGACTGGTACTGAGGCTATCTTCGATGAGTGGAATGCGCAGCCCTTGCTCACCAGTGCAGGCACACCCGTACACGTGCTCGCCATCGTGGGCAATCATGATCGCCATGGCGCATCGCGTGCGAAGGGTACCTTACATGAACCGGCAGTAGCCCAGCTCCAGGGATTGCAATGGCTGCCTTCGTATGCTGAGGCAGGTTTCAGCTTCCATCACGAGCCCTCAGAGCGCGTAGCCGGCACATACGGCTTCTGTGGTCATATCCACCCCTGTCTCACACTCGGTACCGTTGCCGATCGGGCTCGATTTCCGGTATTCTGGATTCAACCGGATCTCTGTGTGCTACCGGCATTCGGCGCCTTGACTGGCGGGGCTGCCATCAGTGTCGGACGGGCAGATGCCGCTGTCATTCTCACACCAGCAGGTCCACGATGGGCCGTGCAGGCCCGACCTCGGGACTGTGCCGACAAGAGGGACTGAATGAGGGGCTGAATGAGAGCCCTGTAGCATGCACTACTGGTTTCACTATCATTGTGGGACGCCAAGCGAGGGGGTTGATCATGTCGGAAAAAGAAAACTTTTTCGCTGAAATGGCAGACGTCAAGCCGCTCGAAGAGCCGAGCCAGGCGCTTGTCAAGAAGAGTGCGGAAATCACACCGGGCGTTATCGCACGCAGGGCAGCAGCAACCCGCCGCCAACTGCTCGATCAGAACCATCTTCGAACTGATGAAGTGCCGTTGCTCAAAAGCAATGACGTGCTGTCGTACAAGGTCACCGGTCTCCAGAACGGCGTGTTCAGGAAGCTGCGCCTGGGTCACTACCTTATTGAGGCCAGGCTGGACCTTCACCGCCGCACCGTCGAACAGGCGCGACAGGAGGTATGGCAGTTCATCCGTGATTGCAGCAAATATGAGTTGCGTACCGTGATGATCCTGCATGGTAAAGGTGACCGGAATGCTGATCAGGCCGCCACGCTCAAGAGCTATCTCAATATCTGGCTGCCAGAATTTCCTCAAGTGCTTGCCTTTCACAGTGCCCAGGTCCAGCACGGTGGTACTGGCTCGGTTTACATCATGCTGCGCAAAAGCGAGCGCGAGAAGCAGGAGAACCGTGAGCGCTTCGGCGGTAAGGCCTATCCCACAGGTGTCTAATACCTGTACCAGCGGATAGTGTGCCGACATTTACAACTGACCAGGGGTCATTTACTCTCCGCAACAAGAACAATCACGAGGAAGAAAGATGCAACTGTCTGTCAACGGCAGACTGGTGGAGGTCGCGAGCCCGCCAGATACGCCACTGTTGTGGGTCGTACGCGACGAGCTGAAGCTGAAGGGTAGCAAGTACGGCTGTGGCATGGGTCTGTGTGGCGCCTGCACCATGCATCTCAACGGCACACCGATACGGACCTGCATCACACCGGTATCAGCGGCGGAAGGCATGGAGATCACCACGATCGAAGGTCTTGGTAGCGAGGAGGCGCCTCATCCCTTGCAGAGCGCCTGGCTGGTTCATAACGTTCCGCAGTGCGGCTACTGTCAGTCGGGGCAGTTGATGAGCGCAGCCGCGCTGCTCGCCCAGCATCCCCAGCCGAGCGACAGTCAGATAGACGATGCCATGAGTGGCAACCTCTGTCGCTGTGGAACCTATCCGAACATCCGCAAGGCCATACATACCGCTGCAGCGCAAACGCAACAGGCGCCGAAAGCTGATTCTGCCAGTGCTTCGGTGTCTGCTGTTCAGTACTGGGAGCAATCTTGATGATCAGACAGTCTGATGTATCCAAAGCACTGGCGGACAGCAAATTTGGCAGTGTCGAAACGTCGCCTTCGCCTGGCAGTGGTGTCGACCGCCGTAGTTTTCTGAAGCTGACGGCTGGTATGAGTGGTGCGCTTTGTGTGGGCATAAGTCTGCAAGGCTGTGCGACTTCAGCGCTGGAATCTACCGAGGCAGACTCATTCCGGCCGAACGCCAGCATCGAAGTCCTGCCAGACAGCCAGGTCCTGGTCACGCTGGCTCGGGTTGAAATGGGGCAGGGCACCATGACGGGCATCAGCACCCTGGTAGCCGAAGAACTGAACATCGACCCCGGCCAGATCAAGATTGTCTTTGCACCGCCAGCAGAGCCTTACGTCCATCCCGAATACGGTTTTCAGATTACCGGTGGCAGTAACAGCCTCAGCAGCAGCTGGCTGCCAATGCGACAGGCGGCTGCCACGACACGAATGGCGCTCGTCGAGGCCGCAGCAGATCTCTGGTCAGTTGCACCTGCCTCGGTACGCTGTGACAAAGGTTTGTGTTATCACCCGAAAAAGGACACCACACTCACGATAGGTCAGCTGGCTGGGCTTGCTGCGAACCGACCTTTGCCCGAAGCGGTCGAGTTGAAGCCGGCGTCGGAGTTCCGGCTTATCGGTAAGCCGGTGCAGCGGCCGGATGCCGTGGCCAAGACCTTCGGTGAGGCTCAGTACGGCATAGATGTCGAACTCGAGGATATGGTGTACGCCTATATATTGCGTGCGCCAATGATTCGTGGACGGTTGACGGAATTCGATGCCAGCAAGGCCACTAAAATGCCTGGTGTGCTGAAGGTTGCTGCAGTGCCCAGTGGGGTGGCCGTCATTGCCGACAGCTGGTGGCAGGCCAAGCAGGCTGCAGAAACCATCAAGGCTGACTGGGTGCCGGATCCGGAAGTCGGCGAGCCCGATACCGCTGATATCTTTCGACTCTACGAAGAACGCATCGCGCAGTCCGGCTTCGACCGGGTGCGTGAGCAGGGTGATCTCGACGAATTTGCTGAAGAAGGCACTGTCGCGCTCGAAGCCGAGTACCGCGCCCCGTTCCTCGCGCATGCCACGCTCGAGCCACAGAACTGCGTGGCCTGGTTGCGCGACGGCAAGTGCGATATCTGGGCGCCGACTCAGGGGCCTGACATTGCCCGTTTCGTTGCCCAGCGCGAAACCGGCTTGCACAGGGACGACATACAGGTGCACCAGACCTACATTGGTGGCGGCTTCGGCCGCCGGCTGTCGCAGGATTATGTCGCTGACGCCGCATCCGTTGCGGTGCATATCGACCGTCCCGTGAAGGTCATCTGGACCCGTGAAGACGATACGAGGCACGACATCTATCGTCCCGGCAGCCTGCATCGACTCAAGGCTTTCGCGACCAGCGACGGCAGTATTGAAGGCTGGCAGCACAAGATCGCTGCGCCCAAGGTCATCACCTACTTCATCGAAGATGCTGCCGGCGTGCAGTTGCCTGGGTGGGCGGGTGGTGGTCTGACGTCAATGGTGGCCTCGCTTGGACGCCTGATCACGCCGGACATATCGGCCTTCGAAGGTGCGGACGACATTCACTACGGTTTCAATCATATTCAGGTTGATCATCATGTCGCCGACGCGGGCATCCCGGTAACGTATTGGCGAGCAGTTGGCCACTCCTTCAATGGCTTCGTTGTCGAGTCGTTTATCGATGAGCTTGCAGACGCCAAGGCACAGGATCCACTGGCTTACCGCCTGCAGCTGCTGGCAGAGAGTCCGCGTCATCAGGCCGTGTTGAAGAAAGTCGCGAGTATAGCCGGCTGGCACTGGGACGCGGAGCAGAAGCGCAGTCTGGCGCCTGCCCATCGCAACAAGAGCGGCAATGTGGTGCAGGGCCTGGCCGTGCACAAGAGCTTCGGTACCTATGTGGCGCAGATCGTCGAATTAGAGCTCGATAACGTCGATGCGCCCAAAGACTACCGCATCAGCCGAGTATTCTGTGCAGTCGATTGTGGTACAGCGGTCAACCCCGAGATCGTGCGGGCACAAATGGAGAGCGGTATCATCTTTGGCATAACGGCTGCGAAGTACGGTGACATCGAATTCGAGAAGGGCCGGGTGAAACAATCCAACTTTCACGACTACCAGCTCTTACGAATGAACGAGTCGCCGGAGATCGAAGTGGCCATCATCGATAGTGATGCCTCTCCGACTGGCGTTGGCGAGCCGGGGTTGCCGCCGGTGGCCGCTGCAATTGGGAACGCCCTGTTTGCGGCAACAGGTCAGCGTCTGAGGCAGTTGCCATTGCGGCTCAGCTAATAGGTGACGACAGCGCAAATGCAAGCACCCCAGGCGACGCCGGGTATCTTCAGTCTGGTAAGGGACCGGTTCGCTGCGGGTGATGAGATCTTTCTGCTCACCGTCGTTGAAACTTTCGGTTCGTCACCACGGCCGCCCGGGGCCTGCCTGGCCCTCTGTCGCAGTGTCGACGGGCGGATGCAGTCTGCAGGATCGGTCTCAGGCGGCTGCATCGAGGCGGAGCTACTGCAGTATCTTGCCCGGCATTCACAGTCAGATGAAAGGCCATTGCCCGCTTATGCGGTTGAAACCATTTACTATGGCGACAGTGCGACGCTAGACCCAGTGTCCGCGAATCAGCACTTCGACCTGCAGGATTTTGCGCCGCCAGATGGTGCTGTCTTGCCATGCGGCGGCAGACTGCGTCTGCTGATCGAGTATTTCGGCCATGAACAGGTTCAGATCGCAGAGGGACATAGCAAGCATTTCGCTGCCATTACTCATGCACTACTAGCGCGCTCGAGTCTTGTCCGAACGATAGATTCAGGCTCGCAAGCCTATTCGCTGACGCTGGATGCAGGGCACCCGGATCTCTCTGTTTCCGAGCGTCACTTCAGCTTCCATCTCCAGCCGTCGTGGCGTCTCCTGTTGATCGGGGCCAACGATGTCTCGAGACGCCTGGTGCTCATCGCCCAGGATCTTGGCTTCGAGGTCACAGTCTGCGAGCCACGTGACTGGTTCTATCAGCTGGCAGCAGGCAGTGTCGAGTGGCAGCAACTGCCTGAAGGCACACTGGTGCAGAGCCTGCCGGACGACCTTGTCGAGAGCCGCTTCTCCGATCGATGGTCGTCGGTCATGGCCCTTGGGCACGATCCTAGAATAGATGATATGGCTCTGCTTTCGGCACTGGCCTCTGAGGCATTTTATGTCGGCGCCATGGGGTCGGTCAGAACCAGCGCCAAGCGTTGCGAACGTCTCGCTTCCCTCGGCCTGAGCCCTGCCCAGATCGAGAGGCTCGACGCACCGATCGGTATGGATATTGGCAGCAAGACGCCGGCCGAAATAGCAATTGCGGCAGCCGCTACACTCATAGCAGCGCGGAATCGGGCCAGGCAGGGCAGTGCTGCCGAACGGACAGTCGCTGAGCCAGCGCGGCTAGCCCAATAGCGTATGACATGGCTCATTCTGGCCGCTGGCATGGCAAGACGTTTTGGCGCAGCGAAGCTACTGGCGCCGGTCAAGCTGAACACTCCGGCAGAAGGGAAGGCCCGTGAGGTCCCGCTGATAGAAGCGACGATAGCGAGTTTTTGCGCAACGGCATGGCCCGTGGCCATCGTTATTCGTGAAGATGATATCGCCCTGCAGCGTGCGCTATTCGGTCTGGATGTGCAGGTGCTATCAGTCACGTCCAATGGCATTGGCGATTCCATAGCGGCTGGCTTGCAGACGCTGCTCAGCCATTCGGAAGCGCCCATCGAGACAGTCGGTATCGCACTTGCTGATATGCCCTTACTCTCGTCAGATCTGCTCAGCCAGCTCATCGAATACGCCGGCCCCGGTGCCGTCGTCAGACCTGTCCATAAAGCCAGTGGCAAGGCCGGGCACCCGGTGGTATTCGGCAACAGCTTCTTTCCCCAGCTTATGCAATGTTCCGGCGATAGCGGCGCCCAGGCTGTCGTCGCGTCAGCCGGGAGTCGGCTGAGATTGCTGCCCACGAGCTGCGAAGGCTGTATCGTGGATGTCGATACGCCGGCAGACCTGCAGCGAGCCCAAGGGCTGTTGAACCTCCAGCGATAAAGCCGCGCCTCAAGCGCGCGAAGCTGTCAGCCCTGCCAACTCAGGAAACAGGTCGAGCTGAATGCCGCCGTGTGCGTCACCCGTCTGACGGAATCGCACACCAATGCCGAGCAGGCGGACGGCACGGTTTTCCCTTGCGAGCGCTTCGCTGAACAAGGCTGCGAAATTGTCCGCCGTCGCATCGGTGCCGACTCGTTCCAGCGTGGTCGTAGTGAAATTATCGAACTTCACTTTGACGAAGCTCTTGCTCACCTGGAAGTGTTCAGGCATGCGCGATAGCCGAGTGTTCAGCCGCTCGAGCAGATCTGGCAGACAGTCGTAGCAAGCTTTCGCATCAGCCAGATCTTCAGCGTAAGTGTGCTCGACTGAAACCGACTTGCGAATGCGGTCACTCGTGACTTCCCGCTCGTCCCGACCATAGGCGAACTCATGCAGACGATGCCCGAAGCTGCCGAATTGTTTCATCAGATCGTTCAGTTGCCACGATCTGATATCGCCACAGGTTTCGATACCATGCCGCTGCAGCCGTTCAGCTGTAACGCGGCCAACGCCATGAATGCGTTTCACAGGCAAATCGGTGACGAAATCTTCAACCTCGTCCGGCCGTACCACCTTAAGCCCATCCGGTTTGTTCCAGTCACTGGCTATCTTCGCCAAAAACTTGTTCGGCGCGACACCCGCTGACACCGTGATAGCTAAAGCCTCGAAGATTCGTCTGCGGATTTCGGTGGCCATCAATGTGGCGCTGCCTCGACACTGCCTACTGTCACTCACGTCGAGATAGGCTTCATCGAGCGAAAGCGGTTCAACGAGGTCAGTATATTCCTTGAAGATGTCGCGCATCACGGCAGACGCGCTGCGGTATTTATCCATGTTGACGCCGACCAGTACCAGGTGAGGGCAGAGTCGCATGGCCTCACCGGTCGACATCGCCGACCTTACGCCATAGCGTCGGGCTTCATAGCTGCAGGTGGTGATCACGCCGCGTCGATCAGCACTACCGCCCACGGCCACCGGCAGACCACGCAGCCCCGGATCGTCACGGATTTCAATCGCGGCGTAGAAGGCATCGGCATCTATATGTATGATCTTGCGGCTTCTCGTCATTCGCAGGATATCAATCGCTTGAAGATTCAGGTGTTCAGAGAGGTGTTCAGACTCTCGTGGCCGCTGTCGGCCGCCCAGATTGCACAGTCGCTCATGATGTTCACCGACACCGTGATGTTCGGCCTGCTCGGTCTTGCCGAACTTGGCGGCGGCGGACTCGGTGCCAGTATATACCTGTTCATCATTACAGTAATGACCGGTTTGTTCTCGGCACTAGGTAATGAAGTTGCCATACTCTCTGGCACAACCGGTATCTCGCAGCAACAACGCACACATCGCATCGCCTGCGCTGTCAAGGCTGGCATCGTGCTGGCGCTTTTCACCGCGTTCGTGCTGGCCCTTGCGCTGCAGTTCCTGCCAGCGCTGCTGCCACTGTTGGATCAGAGCCCGGCCAACATACCGCATGCAGCTACATATCTGCAGACTGCGGCACTGATCAGCTTTCCTGCTTTCGTATTCCTGATCTTCCGTGGCCTGGCAGCAGGGCTCGGGCGAACCCGCAGCCTCATGCGTATCAGCCTGTTCTGCTGCGCGCTCAACGCGCCGGTCAGCTATCTGTTGATGTCTGGTTTCGGGGGCTGGTCGGGTTTCGGTGTGGCGGGTGTGGCAATGGGCACGGCCGTGGTTCAGCTGCTGATGCTCGTGTTGCTATTGCGCGAGTTATGGCGTGACGAGCAGGTTAAACCGGTACTGCAGGCGCTTTCAGGCGCAGGATTCAGCTTCCGCCAACTCATCCCGTTCTGGACGCTGGGTGTGCCAATAGCGCTGGCCTGGGCTATGGAGATTGGCCTGTTTACCATGGCTACCGTGCTGGCCGGTACGCTTGGGCTGGTGGCATTGGCTGCGCATCAAATCGCCTTCCAGACGGCTTCGCTGTCTTTCAATATCTACATCGGTATAGCCCAGGGTACGGCTATCAGAGTCGGGCAGTGTTTCGGTGCGGGACAAATTGCGTTGGCCTTCAGCTACATGCGCGGCGGTCTCGTACTGGGTATGCTGTTCTGCGCGATCGCAGCTGGCGTCTTTATTCTCGTGCCACACTGGCTGGTCGGACTATTCACGCTCGGGGTCGACAGTACCGCAGCCG
>TARA_R100000306_G_C4381761_1_pt1 | contig 17404 bp, 15 predicted proteins | sample TARA_R100000306 | Tara Oceans TARA_R100000306 (sample SAMEA2620824) | marine metagenome | biome: marine biome (ENVO:00000447); feature: mesopelagic zone (ENVO:00000213); material: "saline water (ENVO:00002010), including plankton (ENVO:xxxxxxxx)" | depth 1000 m | reverse complement strand
CCCCGCACGTCGTCGAGTGCGACAAACTCCGCCCTCCCGCCGATGCGGGCAGCGGCGGCCTGCCCATAGGTTAGGCTTTGCTCGAAGGTGAGATCTCGGAATGCGCCGCTGACGTGGGGCCAATCTGCTGGGGCGACGACGCGGATGGCGAGGGGGCCGCTCATGCCGGGACGTCTTGTACTGCGACCGGGGTTTTGTGCGGGCATGGAATCGGATGAACGAAGACAGGCATGGCGTGGATCATACTCTGCTGCGTATCCACGATTTCCACAGTGGCCGATGGCGCCAAGGCACCAATCTGCGCAGCCGCGGTGCAAGACGTCCGAACCAGAGCCGGTAGTAACCGAGATGCAAGAGCTTCGCCCAACCGAGTAACAGCGCGAGGCGCAGGCGCGCGGGCAACGTGTCGCGGGTAACGATCAGGCGATGCACCGGAACAGCCTCACCACCGTAGACCAACTTGTAGCCATAGGCCCCCACACCGGCCTCGATGCGGTGTACTCCCTTTGCGATCAACCGTTCGATCATCAGGATCAGCCCGACCTTGCCGACACTGAGGCGGTCCAGAACGGGGTCGGTGGAGCGGGCCGGTAGGCGCCAGTGGCAGACTTGTCCCGACACCAAGCTGAACTGTGCCGCCAACGGCCGGGCGTCGCTGTCCTGCCGGTCCAGCCAGATGTTGCCGCGCGACTGCAACCTGTCCGACAGATCGCCATAGAAGGCGGCGCTGTTATCCCAGTCGGTGAAATGCCCCCCTTTGCCGGTCGCGCGCCACTGCTCATTATGGAACGTGACAAACTCGGCAAACTCGCGTGCGTCAGGATGGCAAAACCGTGCGGTCATTCGGTGTTCCTCGCGCAGGTTTTTCAGGTCGCGGCGAAACTGGCTACGCCGTTTTTTCGACAGGCTAGAAAGGTAGTCTCCGAAGGTTTCCGGCAACTCGAACACGGTATGTGTTCCCACCTTCTGATCGACGCACCGAAAGTCTCTACCCCCAGCCACTCGCGCGGTGGTGGGACGGGAAGGAAAGGCGGCGCGCACCGCTTCCGGAAGCGGCCCGCGTTCGCTTGCGGGCGTGAATGTCACGGCCAGCGGTGCGGACGCGCCAGCAAGAAGATCGAAAACCGCACGCTCCAGCATGTCAGGCAGCATGTTATCCGCGATTGGCAGAGAAAGAATTACCGTGTGCGGATCGGTCGCGGCCAGACGCGCCACGCGAATTGGCAACGGTCCGATGCGGATCGTGTCGATCATGAAGGGCAACAGACCGGCTAGCGAACCGTCCCCACGTCGCGCCACCAGCGCCGTCAGCTTGCGTCCCGCGCCGAAATGGTCCCACCATGTCAGCGTCCAGCCAGGTGTCATGTAGACATCTGCACCCGTCCTGTCGGCCAGCGCGCGCCATTCATCGCTTATTTCTGCCAGTGCCGCCGGACCGTCGATCCAGAGATATGTCCGGATCTCGTCCAGCCGCGTCATGAACTGGGTTCCTGATTCGTGAGGTGATAGCGCAGCGATGCCAGTGCCAGCCGCCTGCGTGCCGCGGCCTCGGCGTTTCGGCGCCACGCCAGCAACAGCCGCAGTGCCGACGACCCGAGGAAGATCATCCGACCGGCCAGCGCGCCCGGCATTCCGTAATGTTTGCGCAGGTAGACCATCTTGCTTTTCTGCATCTGGACATACATGCGCGAGCGGATTTGTGTTGTGCTCTTGCCGCCGCCATCCAGATGCAGGATGCGCGCTTCAGGTGCGAAAACGCAGCGCCAGCCCGCATTTCGGATGCGCCGACACCAGTCGGCCTCTTCGGAGTAGACGAAGAACGCCTCGTCAAGCAGGTCGACCTGGTCCAGCACATGGCGCGGCACCATCATGAACATGCCCGAAACGACATCGACATCGCGTTGGGAGCGGCGGTCCCAGTCACCATATTCCGAACGCCCGAAAATCCGGTGGCGCGGTGCCATCCGTTGTATGCCAAACTCCACGAGAGCTAGGTTCAACGGTCCGGGATCGGCAAAGCTGGTACGCTGGATGGTAGTCTCATCTTCCATCACCTGACAGCCGACACAGCCGACATCTGGATGCGCGTCCAGCCAGTCAGCCATCCGGTCTATGGCACCATCGAGCACGATCGTGTCCGGGTTCAGAAGCAGGACCTTGCGTCCGCGCGCAATTCTCAGACCTTGATTATTGGCTGCCGCGAAGCCGTGGTTCTGGGCATTTGCAATCAGCGTGACGTGGGGATGGGAGGAGCGCACCATTTCAGCCGAACCGTCCGTCGATGCATTGTCCACCACGATGACCTCGTGGGGCAGGGCTGTTTCACGTGCGATCGAAGACAGGCATTCGTGCAGAATATCACGTGTATTCCAGTTGACGATGACAACCGATAGCGCACAGCAGGGAGAAGGTTCGCTGGTTGTCGAGGTCATAGCGCGCTGATTCCGAACAATTGTAGTCCTCGATATCCGATCCGGGGAATTTCCTGAACCCTAATTTCAGCTCTAGTTCGTATCGGATCATCGCCACAATGCGGTGAAGGAAATTTCGTGTTGGGACTGTCGCGCCGATTGAGATTCTAAATCTCCAACTGGTTTGAGGCGAGGATGGGCGTGGTAGGCTTTGTTGCGCAGAAGAACCTGCATCGGTGGCGGCGCGCGACCCCTATGTTCTTGCAAGCCACTGCGGGTGAATGGAACCGATCCGATCACAAAATTTTGGATAACCCAGCCTCATTTCTCTTGCGCTATGGTCTTTGATTGCGCCAATTCCGTAATCATGACATGGAAATGACGAGAATCTCCGATACGGTAGCTTTACCAGATACGGCGACGGTGTCGTCGCGCACCGGTCATTTTCGGGCCACTATATGGAAACCTTAACAACTCCACCGGTTCGGAACTGAAATGAAAACGCACGACGCCTTTCTAAAATCGCCCTACAGCAGCAGTAAACACTCGACCTACTTTCCGGTGTATGATCGGCTTTTCAGCCGTTTTGCGGGAACCGAGTTTACCTTTGTGGAGGTGGGCGTTCTCAACGGCGGCTCGCTGTTCATGTGGCGCGAGCTTTTTGGCGATAAGGCCCGCATCATCGGGGTTGAGCTTAACCCCGAAGCCAAGCGTTGGGAAAAGGACGGGTTCGAGATTTTTATCGGCAGCCAGTCCGACCCTGCATTCTGGAAAGACTTTTTTGCCGAGGTTGGGCCGATCGACGTGCTGCTTGACGATGGTGGGCACACGTTCGAGCAGCAAATCATCACGCTTGAGTCCGCCTTGCCCCATATCAAGGATGGCGGGCTGTTGGTGGTCGAGGATACCCACACCTCCTACATGCCGGAGTTTGGCGGGCCCAGCCCGGTCTCTTTCGTGAATTACGCCAAGAATATCGCCGATGGTGTAAACTACCGCTTCGGGAGACTCGCCAGTAAGCACAAATCGGAATCTGCGATCTATTCGGTGCAGTTCTTCGAGTCATTTGTTGCGTTCGAAATCGACCGTCAGCTTTGCAGTATCACGTCTGAACCGGTGATCAACGCGGGCAAGACGTTCGACGTCAAAGACTACCGCTACGCGGGTTCAACCGCACTCTCCATGCTTGAGACTGGCCGCAAAAAATACAGATCGATCAAGCGCATTCCTGGTCTCGGCCCGCTCGCCGTTGCGGTCTGGAGAAAAATTTCGCCGGCGGCGGTAAAGTTCGCCCATGCCCGCCGCTTTTCGCAGCTGAAGAAGCATTTCAGGTTCTGATCCCGCATCTCTCTGCCAGCATGCGGTCCGGATCAGCTTCTATCCGAGCAATTACCCGGCGCTAAACGCGCCGGAGGCAATCTATATAAAATTGTCCAATGCGACCGAAGCGGGTAAGTCCAAGGCATGTACAGAGTCGCCTTAATTCTCCTCACAAGCAATATCTTCAACTCCCTGATGATGTTTATGCGGACGCTACTCATCGCGCGGCTTCTGGGTGTTGAGGAATACGGAATTGCGGCGACCTTCGCCGTCAGCATGACTGCTGTCGAGGCGCTGACGGCTTTCGGGCTGCAACATTTATTGGTGCAGGATATTGGTGGAGGGGATCCGAAGCTTCAGGCCGGCGTACAGGGACTTCATATCTTGCGCAGCTTCCTTGCCGGCATTTTCTTGCTTCTGCTGGCGCGACCTTACGCAGCCTTCCTGGGACTCGAAGACTACACTTGGGCTTATAGTATACTGGCACTCGCACCGGTCCTGATGGGGTTCATGCATTTCGACCATTTGCGCATGAACCGCAAATTCGTATTTCTGCCGTCGATTCTGACCATGTCAGTGCCTGCCTTGGTTTCGGTGCTACTGGTCTGGCCACTGTTTTTCATATTCGGCGATTACCGGGTCATGCTCTATGCGCTGCTGGCACAGGCGGTAATAGGTCTGGTTACCTCGCATCTGGTGGCCGCCCGGCCTTACCGGCTGTCGTTCGATATGGCCATACTGCGTAAGGCGTTTCGTTTTGGTTGGCCGCTTCTTATTAGCAGCATCCTGATGTTCGCGGTATTTCATGGCGAAAAACTGGTCGTTGGGCGCGTGCTGGGTATTGAGCAGTTGGCGATATTCGCCATGGCATCAACGCTAACCCTTACTCCGGCCCTGATGCTTTACCGAACTGCTCATACTTTCTTTCTGCCGCAACTCTCGGCAGCCAAGGACGATCCGCTACAGTTCGCCCACCTTTTCAACGTGACCTGCCAGACTCATATATTCTTCGGCGCGTTTCTTGTAATCACAGTAATTCTTTTCGGCGCCCCGGTGCTGACGGCCCTTCTGGGCACCAAATATGCCGCTGCCATCCCCTATCTGCCTTGGCTTGCCATCCTAGCATCGTTCTATCTGATCAAGGTGGCTTCGGTAACCATCGCCCTCGCGCAGGCCCGAAACGAGGTCGGACTGATTGGGAACCTGCCGCGCGTTATCTTGCTGCCGGTGGCCTATTATGTCGCCGTGCGAACCGATGACATCTTTCAAATCATCTGGATTGGAATTCTGGCCGAATTCCTTGGCATTATCGTGTCTTTCGCTCTCTTGCGCTACATATTGAAGTTCTCTCCTTCTTGGCCCGTGTCTATCGCCGCAATGGCGTTCATGCTTGCCGTCACGGTGCATATATCCGTCGCGCCGAACCCGGCAGAAATTTATATGGACGGAACTCTGGCAGCTACGTTTGCGTTGTTCGGGCTTTTGGCCATCACACTAAAAAGCCTGCGTAAATTTATGATCCATCGGATAATCTTTCTTCACGCCGACTAGCCATGATCAGGCTTAGCCCATCACTTCACGCAGCACCTTGACAATATGGGTGACGTGTTCAGCGCCCAGAAATTGATGCAGCGGCAACGACAGAACGTGGTCTTTCAGATAGGCCGCATCATCCATCCCCCCCCAGTCGAGTCGCTTGTTATAGCCTGCCCACCACGGCGTCGCGGCGATCCCGCGCGCCTGCAGTCGCGTTGTAATCCGGTCGCGATCGGCCACCAACACCGGCATCGAGAGGGGGCATGCATCCGGCGGCAGCGTGATAAACAGCGGTTCTGCCCCCGGCACTTCGACCAGCAGGCGCTGAAACAGCCGCCAGTTCGCCCGCCGGGCAGCAATCGCCGCAGCGATGTCGAACGCGCGCATTGGGCGCGCGGCAAACAGGCTGATCCGAGCATTCCGCAACGCCGGGTCAAAATAGTAATGGGCTGGAATATCCGGGTATTGGCCTTCCGGTGGCGCGACATTCGGCTCCCTCCCCGGGGGCCCGCCTCGCAGCAGGGTCAAGGCAGCACGCGCTCTCTCAGCGCCCAGCGTACCTGTCAGCGTCGATCGCGCTAAATCCTTGGCTACCCGCCGCCACGGCGGTGCGCGTTGGAAAGGATCCCTCCGATCCAGATCGGCGGCGTTGATCACCAGTGCGCCACCACCGAGCACCGGGAAAAACTTGTAAAGGCAGAATATCGCAACATCGCCGACTCGTCCTTCGGCGGGTCGCACCCCGCTCAGCAGGCTCAGCGCGCAATCCTCGATCAGCCGCAGGCCGCGTGCATCGCAAAGCGCCCGTATGTCGTCCAGATGCGGTTGCAGAAAACCGAAGTAATGGGTGATATAGACCGCCCGTGTACAGGACGTGATCTGCGCGGCAATCTGTTCGGGATCCGCCACGCCGTCTCGGCCGACCGGATAAAGTGTGACCGTCAGCCCGGCGTGGATCAACGGATCCAACTCCGAGCCACAGTTGTAGGCCGGTGCCAGAACCTCGTCCCCGGGGGTGAGTTGCAGAAGATCGCAGGCGGCACGGATTGCAACCCGGGCATTGAAGCTCCAGCGTACATCACGGCCTTCAAAGAGCCTCGGAACCCCGCCATTCCGATGGCGTGTGAACAGTCGGGCCGCCTTCATCGGCGGATCGCCGCAATAGGGGGCGGTGTTGTCGATATCTTGGATCGCCATCTAAGGCCTCTCCTCGCACTCGGCTGGGTGCCAGACACGACGACCGGTAATCCTACTTTCATTGCATTGCCCGATGCGCACGAATCCGGATATGTCGATGTTGCGGTGCGATGGAATATTAAAGTCCCGGCAATTGGTCAGAAAGCCTGTAATGCCGTCGGCGACGCGATGGCGTGCCAGCGCCACCCACATGATGCGATGCAGATCCCGACCGCGGCATTCCGGCAGCACAAAGACATGCCAGAGGATTTCTTCGTGGGGTTTGAGTTGCACGAAGAAATCCGTACTTTCGGCTGCACCTCGCCACCAAGCAAATGCTGCAATCCGGTTATTCCGTTCAGCAACCCACAGTCGCCAACCCAAATCAAACCAGCTTTGCGCGCCCCATTTAGGCGCTACGTCGGGTTGAGCCAACCGGGCGCGCGATGCGGTCGACAACTCGTCCAAGGAGCGGATTTCGCGCATCATGAAGCCTTCTGGCGCTGAAAAGGTGAGTCCGGCCAACGCGTCTGCGTCCTGCCGGAACACCAGATGACGACGGTGCCAAAGCGCATCGGTAGCGATCAACCAGAACTGCCGTGCTGCCTGTCTCGCCCCACGACGCCAGGCACCGTGCAGCAATGCCAGCTTGTCGCTGTGTTTCAAGCGGCTCAGCATTGTTTGCCCAAGTTCACTGCAACGCGCTTTTCAGACGTTTCAGGCCACTACGCGCAAGCTGACGCGCGTTTCCGGTCAGGTAGAGTGTCGCGTTCAGAATTTTGGCACGCTCCGATATTCGTGTTACGATACGCGGATTCATTTCCGATTTATATTTATAGATGTTGAATTTCTTGTCGCCCTCCACCGGCTCGTCATAGCCTTCGACGTCCAGAGTCCGGCAGCCTTTTCTTTGTGCCCATTTCATTGCTTCCAACCACAACGCGGGCGCGATGCGCAGGTTTCCGGCGCGGCGCAGATCTTCGGGTTCGGTCGTGAAATGCCTACCATGCACCACGTCCCGGCTGCGATAGACCAGCAATCCGCCCAGAAAGACATCTTCTTTCCACGCGCCAATGATATTTCCGAGGTCTTGATTGGCATAAAGCACATCATAGGATGCCATGAATGCGGGCAAGGCCATCTCATCCAGCCCTCGGCTCAACCGCAACCTGTTGAGACTGGTCATAAATGTAAGGGCTTCTTCGGGGGCTTTGACCGCCCCGAAAGCAACGCCTTGCCGTTCCGCCCGCCGCACTTCGCGCCGCGCACTTTTCGACAGCTCCGCCAGAATTTGCTCGGGGGGTCGGGTGATATCGACCAATCCGGTGCGACGGTACCTTTCCGGTTCGGCAACACGCCAGCCTGCGCTCGCCAGAACCGCGTCCAGTGCCTCGGCTTCGGCCTCCAGCCAGTAAGGCGTGACATGCAGCGCGCCGACCCGCGATAGACAGGGATTGGCTGCAAGGGTCTCTAGAAATGTCATCATCGTTACTGCGTCGTCGCAGACCGGGCCGCTGAGACAAAGACCGCGCGCCCAAGTACCGGGCAAAAACGGATGCGGCACCAGCGAAATCAGCGCCACGGCACATATCTTGCCGTCTCGCCTGCCGATTGCATAAAGCGGCTGGCGTCCCAGCGCCGCTTCCGGCACGGCAAAAAGCGGTGACTGGCGTGGATGCTGATGCACGGCCGTCGCCAAAAACGCGCACCATTGCTCTAGTTGGGTTTTGTTTAAGTCCGGCAAGCACTCGACGCAAATTTCGTGCCGCATCGTGAATTCCAGCTTCGTTAGTTCACTTTTCCCGCGATGGGGTTCATATATTGTACTGCACCACTTAGTCGGCCCGAACTAGAGAATGACAAGCAGAAACCGGGTCGATAAAGGAACACCCTGAAGGGAACAACCATCGGCAAGGGGCGGAACGATCGATGAATGGGATGACGCCAAACGGCTTGCGTTGAAGGTCCGGTACAAAAGCTCCAAGCAAAAAGTTGGGTGGACCGCCGAGTTTGGGAAACCCATCAAGGGCTATAATACTTGCATCGGAAATTTTTAACGTACTTTTTAACGAGCGCATAATTGAACACCGAAACAGGCTTTAAACGACATGATTCCTCTATACAAACATTCGTGAATTTGCCTTTAGTCAGATTGCATGTGTATTGATCGGGCGTTTTAAGTTTCGGCTCGGGTGTCGGTAGTCGCCGACTCGCAGCGGTGATAGACGAGGTCGGCGAATGAGATCTGCATGCTTCCGCGATGTTCACGATCATCGCGATGGGCTGTCGCGACAGTGGTTGGGCAACCCATCTGCTGACCGCTGCGGGTTTTCGAAGAGAATGTCGAGGGCTGGCAGTCGAATGATCGGCATGGGGATGAATCGCGGCGCTTTCGGCGCGCGTCGAGGATGATCGCCGTCGGGCTGATCCAGATTTTGATTCTTGTCGTCTTGCTATTGCGAGCCAAGGGGCTCGCGGTCATGCTCGGCCCCGAAGGCGTCGGAATCATTGGTATCGTCGATCAGCTTGTCGTTACACTGACCCAGATCAGCGCCCTTGGCATTCCATTTACCGCCATGAAGTTCATGTCGGCGGCGCATTCCACCAGTACCGAGGCTTTTCGCGATACCTACGCCGCCTTCGCGCGGGTCATAGCAGGTCTGGCGATATCCGTTCTGGTTCTGAGCATCGGCATTACATCTTTAGCACCGGGTCTGCTGGCCGGATTTGCCGGGTATCAGGATGTGCTTCTGATTGCACTGTTCAGTGTCCCGCCTGGTATGATGACGATCATGATCGCGCATACCCTGGCAGCCGAGCAGCGGCCACAGGGCGCGGCGCTGTACAACCTCGCTTTCCTGGGAAGCCTTTCACTGTGCGGCCTGACTGGCGCATATTACGCCGGCATCCGCGGATTTTACATTGGGTCCGTCGCGGCTGCAGTTTTCGTGATTACCGCTGTGATGATCTGGTTCGCCCGAAGTCAGGGCCTCTCCATAATGCGCAAGGGCGTGTCTTTGCGTGACAAGTTTGGCAAGCAGCCCAAGGTCATCAGCACCGCCTTAGCGGCCTATGTCGCGCTGGTCTCGTTTTCCGCGGGGATGCTTGTGGTGCGCTATGCGATCATCAACCAACTTGGGGAGGCACAGACCGGACTATTGCAATCGGCGCTGTCACTGGCCCTCAGTGTAGGGTCGATCCTTGCAACGATGATCGGCCTCTATCTTGCGCCCAGCCTAAATCGCAACGAATCCGTCGAGTTCAAGTTCGCCAAGGCGATCAGCTTTGCCAATCGCGTGGCAATGCTGCTGGTGCTCGGCGCGGTTCCGCTTGCGCTGTTACCGGGTCTTGGCCTGACAGTCCTGTTCACCAGCGCCTTCGTGCCAGCAGCGGGCGCACTGATCGCCTGTCTGATCTGGCAATGCGTGTTCCTGCTCAAGACGGTCTATCTGCAACTGTTGATTGGCGTGGATCAGCCGCTGTCCGGCGCTGTCGGCGCGATGCTTACGTTGGCCGTTGTTGTAATCGCGGTGTTTCCTCTGGTGCCGGTCTTCGGCCTTATTGCCGTGCCTGTCGCGCTGGCCCTAGGCGAAATCGCTGGTATCGTCTTCATGTCCATACGCCTGCGTGGCACGGTCGGAATGCCGGTTCCATGGCGGCTTCTACTGCTCTTTGTCTGGACTGCTTCTGTGATCGGTGCTGCTGGTTTTCTATTTGAAACCAGCCAAGTGATCCCTGAACCTAATGATCTTGGCTTACGGGTTCTTTATGGCATGATCGTTCTGGGGATCACCTGGATGATGATGCCCGACGACCTTTCACTACGCTCGATGATTGCGCGTAGATGACAGCGGGCATCATGCCACCCAGTTAGCTGTTGAAGAAATTTTCGTCCTCCGTGCCAACACGAGCTGACCCTGACTCTGCGCGAAATCGGCCGCTAGGGAGAAATCCGAGATTGTGGCCGGGCTGAACCTGTTCGCCGCCACCATCATCTATTGGAACATCGACCACCTCGCCTCGCGCGCGCCATCCCACACAACGAAGACACGTCGGATTCAGCCCTCCAACCAGAACTTCTGGCGCACATCTCCCCCCCAAATGCGGTCGAAATGAATGCCCGCAGCGGCGATCAGGGTTGTGGCGGTTCCACATCGCGTTGGCACAGCGATGCCTCGAGGGTTCGCGCGAGGGCCTCGTTGCCTTTGGCTCGGGCCGCGCGGGCCAGTGCGACACCGTAGGCGGACATAACCCGGTCCTGACGCCAATGAGTATCGAATGCGCACAGCGCAGCTTTGGCGAACCGGGCGCGTGTGCCGGACGCGTCCTGCATCTGCGCCATCGCGGCGACGAGGTCATCCTCGGTATCGAATAGCAGACCCGCGCCCGCGGTCTCGACAATCTCGGGAAAGGGCCCAAGCCGCCGAGCGATGACCGGGGTGCCCATCCGAAAACTCTCGATCAGAATTGCACCGAAAGTCTCGTAGCACAGCGATGGCACGAGAGTGGCGATCGCCGAAGCGTAATAGGCCGCCAGCGCCTCGGGCGCGAGACGGCCTAGAAAATGCACATGCGGGTTGCCTGCCGCCTGAACCCGGAGCGTGGTGGCATAGTCGCCATCTCCCGCGACTAAAAGATCGGCCTGCCCGTGCCGCAATATCGCGGGCAGCAGGTCCTGGACACCTTTGATTTTCTCCAGACGCCCGACGAACAAAAAATATGGCCGGGGATGTACCGGCGACCTGTCGGTGCCATCATCCTTCCTGTGGGTGGCGGCGGACGGTATCGCGGCAAGAGGCGGCAGGAACAGCGGCAGCACCTCCATGTTCTGACGCAGACCGTAGGCGCGGTGCTTGTCACGGCTGAACCGGCTTTTGGCGATGATCAGATCCATGTCGTTCAGCCGCCGTTTCAGCATGCCGGTGGCGCGCCACAACTGAGGCGGACGACGGTGGGCGAGGATGCAGCGCAGGCACTGCCGCTCGTCGCACGGTTTCTGGTCGTGACGCCACAGTACATGGGTCGGGCATACCAGCCAATGCTCGTGTGCCTCGTAGACCCGTAGCGGCGCCGCGATGTCCAGTATCCCCGGTGCGCCCATTAGAGACACGTTGTTGTGCCAGATGATATCGGGGCATTTGTCCGCCATTAGTTGGCGCAAGCGTCCCGAGTGCAGCACGGCGCGCCCGGTCTGATGGACCAGAAGGCTGGACAACATGCCAAGACGGCTGTGCAGGCCGATCACCTCGACCCCGTCCTTCGACATCTCGGCCCCGGATGGAGCCACAGAGGGAACCTGCCCGCCGCTTGACAGAAAGGCATTTTCGTCGTGCACCACGGTGACTTCGTGTCCGTAGCTGACCAGCGCGCGGGCCATGCGCTGCACACTTACGCCGTCACCGCCGAAGGAATAGGGCGGATAGAAAGTGGTCAGCATCAGGATGCGCAACGGGGCCATGACGCGGACTTCACTGGCTGGGGTCATGAATTGCAATGCCCAAATGCCAGAGCCGTAAATACCGTACATCGGGTCGGATTGAAAATTGGAGACCTGCTGACCTGCCTCCCAAGCTACTTCATTCACAATGAGAGTTTGCGGGTTTGGATGGTTATTCCCCGGTTCATTTTCTGCGCCATCGAGCCGGTATTGCCCCTTTCCACTGCCCCACCTAATGTCGCGACACTAAATTTCGAACACTTGTACACGAGTGATATGACCGCCGATGAAATCCCTGCTTCGCAAGTTTCACATTCCGGTCACCGCCCGGGACTGGCATTCTCTGATAGGAATGTTCTTCTTGCTCGCCCTGATGTTCCTGTTTGTGACAGGGACTTTGTCGGTCTTCGGTCGCGAGATTGACTGGCTTTTTACCTCTGAACAGCGTGTTGCCGTAGGACCCGAAGACAAACAGGGCTTCGGTGCCATTTATGACGCGGTCGAGGCGGCCTATCCTGAAGCTCAGCAGCTTATGATACTGCGCCAGCCAGGCACGCGATTTGCCGATCAGGTGACGGTGACCATGGCCCAGCAGGGCAGAGCGATTGTCTATGTAGATCCTTATCGTGCCGCGGCGCAGGGGATCGGACCGGTCAACAATCTATGGAAAACATTGCGTGAGCTGCACCGGGGCTTGTCCTCCGACAAGCGCAAGGTGGAGTTAGTCGTGACACTGATGGCACTCCCGCTCGCGGTGATGTTGGTCACCTGCCTGATATTATATCCCAAGTTTTATCTAGGATTTTTCCGCCTGCCGCGCCGTGGTGCCCGGCTGCGGGCACAACTAAGTGATCTGCACCGGCTGATCGGCGCATGGTCGGTGGTGTTTCTGACGGTGCTGGTAGTGACATCGACCGAATTCATGATCGAGTATATCGGCCTTGGTCCCAGCTTCTATCAATCCTACAGGGACCCAGCAGGAACCGGCGCGCCGCCGGTGCCTGTCGGCTTCGCGGGGGCCGATCTCGAGCGGGCAGTAGCGTTGGCGCAAGAAACGCTTCCGGGACTTCGTATAACCGATATCGCCCTGCCAACAGAGGCCGGAGACCCGTTGACAATACGCGGCGACCTGACATCACCAATGGTGCGGTCTGCGGCGAATTCGGTCTATCTCGATCCTGCCACGCTGACGTTGCGCGGGGTGCACCGGGCCGAAACGATCGGGACGCCGCTGTGGTTGTTCGAGGCGTTGCGGGTTTTGCATTACGGCACCTTCGGGGGAACGGCGACCCGCATTCTCTGGCTCATCTTCGGTTTGGGACTGTCCGTGCTGACAGCGCTCGGGGCTCTGATCTATGCCGAGCGGCTAACCTTCATGGCCTCACGCTCCGACAAATACGCCCGGCGTACGCGGCTCGGCCACGTCTGGGCCGGCATGGGAGTTGGAAAATGGGCCTGTCTTGCCGGTCTCGCGGCCGCGGTCTGGTGGACGGCAACCTAAGGTTGTAAGTCCCGTCCCCGGACTCGCGCCGGGTAGAAATTGTATCTGAATTCCGATACCGTCGCTGTGTTCAAGTCAACTTGAGGATCATCGATATTGGTTTCAGTGGATTTCAAACAGAAAGACGCCGAGAGTTACGATCACGTCGCTGACGCATTCGACAAGCTGGCGCGTCTTTACGCGACGGTTCCTGCCCGCGCCCTCGTGGCGAAGATCGACGTAACTGCCCGGCGTCAGGTGATCGACTTGGGCTGCGGTACCGGTCTTCTCGCTTTTGAAGTGGCCAAGGCTTCCGGTCCGGATACCGCGGTCACCGGTATCGATCTGTCACAGGGCATGCTGGCCGAAGCCTCGGCCAAGGCCGAGGCGATCGGATTGTTCGATCGCGTCCGCTTTCGTATTGGCGATGCCGAGGCTCTCGACCTACCGGACGGTTTCGCCGATGGCCTCGTTTCGCTTTATGCCTTCAGCCATTTTCCCAACCCCGAAAAGGCCGCGGCAGAGGCATTCCGCGTGCTTGCACCGGGTGGCCGGCTCGCGGTTGCCATTGGCAGTGGTCCGCAGCTTCTGACAGGCAAGGGTCTGATGCGGGCCGGGGTGGCGCTGCGCCGCAAGTGGAACGGGATCCGCGGACGTGAAGTGACCGCCTGCGACCAGATCGACCGTCTGGTAAGACAACATCTCTCGGTGATGCCCGAAGGCAAGGTTGCCGACTGGGCCTCGGGCCGGCGCGACGTGACCGCATTGCTCCACAGCCTGTTGCAGACTGCCGGTTTCCAGGACTGCCGCCGTGACTGGGCCGGGACCGACTACAGCGTGCCGGACATCGAAGCCTTATGGACCCTGCAGACCACGATCTCGACCTTTGCGCGCAAGCATATCGCCGCGGCCAGCGGAGCCGAGAACGCGAAGCTGAAAGAGGCGTTCCGGGCGGAGTGCGAGACGATCCTGCAATGCAAGGGACGGCTCACCTACCGGGTGGGCGCCGCGATCATCAGCGCCCGAAAGCCCTACTAGACCTTGAAGGCTTCGACTGCTCCTGCCCCCGGAAGGGCATTGATCTTCTGTTTCCCGCTCTGGTGCAGCACCTGTGCGGAAAGAGGGAACGCGGGTAAGGAGGACAGGACGATCTTCATGACACCATGCCTCGCACCTCGCGGAAAGACGCGGGGGGCTGGCTTTGCGTCATGATCGCCATCGGCCTAATCCAAGTCGCGATCCTGCTCTTGCCGCTGCTGCGTCTGCCTATCCCGTGAAGGCCTTTAGGCTGGTGCGGGTCAGCACGACAGACGCCGCCGGTGACTCTCGGTTACCGGGTCGGGTCTTTCGGCTTGCTGCCGCTGGCCCGGTAATAAGCACCGACGAACGGCATGATCGGCGCCGCGGCGGAAGATTGGGTGACCCTGTTGTAGAGCCGGGCCAACTTTACCTTGCGATCGGAGAACTGGGCAATTTCCTCCTCGCTGATCGGGGGAAAGACGACTGAAAGGTCGATCCCGGCATGATTTCGGAACAGGCGCCGGATCTCGCTTCTGCTCAGTAACCGGCAGTAGGAATATTCCCGTCCCGAGGCCAGCTTCACCCACTTGGCCTGCCAGGGCACCGGCAGATAACCCACCCCCCACACATGGGCGTGGGGTTCGGGCGACAGGCTGTAGCGGTTCGGCGTGACCATGGCGACAGTGCCACCGGGTGCAAGCACCCGCCCGATCTCGGACGCATAGCGGGTCTGGTCGCCCACGTGTTCGATCACGTCGTAGGAGATCACCGACCGGACTGCGCCGTCCTTCAGTGGCAGCCGCTCTGCCAGGGCACCGGCCAACATCGGTTCCATTCCAAGCGACCGCGCCCAATGTTTGGCCACCATCAACCATTCCAGCGAGACGTCAATGCCTTGTACCAGCCGGCCGCGCCGGGCCGCAGCCGCCACAAACTGCCCCGGTCCGACTCCCAGATCCAGGGCCGGATCGTGGATCAGTGGTGCCAGCCAGTTGGTCATATCCCGATCACATTTATTGATTCCCGACAGCACCTGCCGTAGTCGATACTGGCTTTTCTTTTCGTCAAACTTCCGCGAGTTGCGGAACACGTCGAGGATCGCGGCGGGCAAACCGTCCCTACGGGCGATGGCGTCGATATGCAGTGCGCGCTGCCTGTCGTGATCGAAATCAATCCAAGCGGGCGTGTCGATCCGGAAATCGGGCAATTCTCCTACTAGCGGATAGCGGTGGCTGCACCCCTTGCAGGTGAGACTGTTGTGGGCAGTGTCCAGATCGCCGTGGCACACCGGGCAGGCCCAGCTCATATTCTGTATGGTTGGAGCCGTCTGTCGTGTACTTCTCGTCGTCATGATATGGCTCATCAAATAATTTCAATATAATGCGTCACAGGCTCTGCCAGGACCGGCCCAGGATCCGGTGGCCTCGCCTGCGGACCACGCGAGACAAAGAGCCGACAGGGCAGTCAGTGCCCCCGTTCCCGGCCGATCGGAACCCGTTGCGCGCAGGGCAGCACCGAGGTGACGCCACAGCAGCAGGATAGGCACCAGCGGGGCTGCGAGCCGGTAAAGCCAGAGCTGCCGCTGGTTGGCCAGGGTTGCGCGGGTACCGCCATAGCAGCGGGCATAGCGAAAGCGGCTGGCGAGCAGCGCGCGCAGACGATAGTGCGTTGTGATCCGCACCGCCATCTTGGGCGCCATCACGACGGCGAGGCCGCTGCTTGTCAGCCGCGCCTGACAGAATGGCTTGTTCAGCCCCTCGGCGTCAAGGATGTCGCCGCAAAGATCCCGTAGGGCGGCCAGAGGCAGCACCATATTGTTGCCCGGCAGGTCCTTGCCAATGCCCTGCGCAAGGGCGGTGAGAGAAAACGCCGAATATTCGAACGCATAGGCTGCCCTGTCGGCCGCGCCACCCGATCCCGCCACCACCGCGCCGCCGAGTAGCACGCCGGGGTTGGCAGCAATGGCCGCCAGTGCCGCCCGGAGCCAGCCCTGCACCGGGACTGCCTTAGGTTCGAGAAAGGCGATGGCTTGGCCCCGGGCCGCGGCCGCGCCCTCGGCCTTCAACCGGGGCATGTTCAGTCCGGGGCGCCACAGCCGCGTGAACCGGACGGGCAGGGGGCCGGACGGGTGCGAGGCCCCGGGTCGGCCTTCAACGAGGATGGTTTCGGTCGCTAATCCGTCTGCCAAGTCCTCCGTTTCGGATGTCAGCGCTGCCAGCACTGCGTCGGGCGTCTCTTCGGGGTGGCGCACAATCAGTACGATTGACAGGATCGGATCTTTGCCTGGCGATGACACGCTCACTCCAGCGGCTCCAGTGGGACCCGCCGACCGCTTTCTGAGGCGCTGTAGACGGCTTGGGCAATCTCGATCGCTCGGAAGCCATCCAACCCCGAGGCAATAGCTCCCACCGGGGTGCGTCCCTCGATCAGGGCGATGAAATCTTCCATTTCTTCGACGAAGGTTTGCACTGCCGTCGATTGCCACCCCTTGAACTTTTCTGCGAAGATCTGCGGCAGGTAGAAGTTGCGTCGCTTGCGCCGGGCGCCACCCGGGCGATCCATTGTCACCTCCATGAAGAACATCGGCGCGTAATAGGCTCGCGCCATTCCGTGTGTGCCATAAGCCTCGACGTAGAAGTGATAGCCTTTCCACTCGGTCCAACTGGCACCGACGCTGCCGATGATGCCTGTCGTGCCGCGCATCAACGCCAAGCCGTTGTCCTCGACCCGATCGAGCTGCCAGGTCTTGTCCTGGGTCAGGCCGTAGACATCCTCGACAGGGCCCATCAGATGATGGACGAGGTCGATCATGTGAATACCGTTGTCCAGAAGCGCGCCGCCGCCCATCACGTCCTTGGAATACATCCATTCGGCCTTGAACTCCGACAGTCCGGTATGTCCGGCATAGCCACGCACATGCGACAACTCGCCCAAACGACCGGAAGCGATGCAGGCCCGTATTTCCTTGATGGCGGGAAAATAGCGATGATTGAAACCGACGATCAATACGCGTCCCGCGTCCCG
>TARA_R100000306_G_scaffold46578_2_pt1 | contig 17432 bp, 19 predicted proteins | sample TARA_R100000306 | Tara Oceans TARA_R100000306 (sample SAMEA2620824) | marine metagenome | biome: marine biome (ENVO:00000447); feature: mesopelagic zone (ENVO:00000213); material: "saline water (ENVO:00002010), including plankton (ENVO:xxxxxxxx)" | depth 1000 m | reverse complement strand
GCCGCCATGCAGGCCAAGGCCGCGCAGCAGGAAATCCTTCCGCTGCACTTCTGGATGATGCGGCTGCGGGAGTCAGCCACGCTGTTGTGGCCGGCGTCGCCCATCCACTGGCAGGCGCCATTCCCCGACCAGCCCGTCGCCGTGGATGCCACCCTGGACCAGGCCATACTGAACCTTCTGGCCAACGCCCTGACGGCCAGCCCATCGTGGGTCACGGTCAGCGCGGGGGACAGCGACGAGGGACGGGTCGCAATCGTGGTTGAGGATCATGGCAAGGGTCTGGAACTCTCACTGCAGAACACCGCCGGCGATGGCGTTGTAGACTCCGAACATGGCCTGGGCGTAGGGCTGTTCCTCTCCAACGCCACCATCCAGCGCCACGGCGGCACCCTCAAAGCCAGGGCCGACCGCACGGGCACCACCATGATCATCGACCTGCCACAAGCGCAAGCCCATACCCAGGGCGACAAGGAGGCGGAATGAACGGCCAGCCGACCTGGTTGCTGATCGACGATGACGAAGCCTTCGTGCAGGTGCTACAGCGTTCCCTGAAGCGCCAGAACATCGAGGCCACGTGTGCCCTCAACCGTCTGGAGGCCATAGCAGCACTGGAATCACAGACCTTTCATCGCTGCGTGCTGGATCTCAACCTGGCCGGCGAAAGCGGCCTGCAATTACTGCCGGAGCTGCTGGCCCTTCAACCCGAACTGGAGGTGCTGGTACTGACGGGGTATGGCAGCATCGCCACCGCCGTGGAAGCCATGCGCCGGGGTGCCGTCAACTACCTGTGCAAACCGGTCACACTGAGCCAACTGACGGCCGGTTTCAGCCCACTGGACGGCCCACCGGCAACCCGTGAAGAACCCCCAACGGTGGAGGAAATGGAGTGGGAACACATTCAACGGGTGCTGAACGAGCACGACGGCAATGTGTCCTCAACGGCCCGGGCGCTGAACATGCACCGGCGAACCCTGCAACGGAAGCTTCAGAAGCATTCCCGCTGGCGGAATCAGTGATGCTATGAACACGCAGCGTTGGGCGCGGGTTAAACGGCGTCAGGCCAGGCGCCGTAGCCAGGTTTCACGCCGCAGGTAGATCACCATCATAACGGCTTTCACCACTTCATCCGCAACAAAGCCGGCAAACACACCCCAAAGGCCAAACCCGAGATAGAGCCCAAAATACCAGGCCACGGGCACCCCGACACCGGCAAAGCCAATCAGGGTGATCACCATCGGTGCGCGGGTATCGCCACCGGCCCTCAGAATGCCCGGAATAATCATGGTTAACGCCGTGGCACCGCTGTAAAGAACGCTCAGAGCCACCATCCAAATCACCCGCTCCCGGGTTAACTCGCTGATTTCGTAGAACTGCAGGAACAAGGGGGTAAGCAATGCCACAATCAAGGTCAGCAACGGCAGCACCAGCAACACCATGCGGATACCCATGGCGGTGTACGCTCGTGCCCGCTGAGGATGCCGGCCACCCAGCGATTCCCCCAGGGCAATGCTAACGGCCTGCTGTAACCCGACACCCGGAGCCAGCGAAAACCCACGAATAATCGACGCCACCAAAAAGGCCGCGTAAGCTTCCGCACCCACCCGGTTAAACATCATGGTGTAAATGAACGCCGACCCCTGCCACAGAAAACCATCTACGGACAGCGGATACCCCAGGTACAGGATTCGCCTGAGCCGTTGCCACGCCAGCCCGGAGACATCCCTTACCCGGGCATTGACCGCCGGATGGCGGAGAACGGCGCGTAGCATGAACACCGCCTGAAACAACCACGCCAGCACAGTGGCGATCGCAACACCGGGAAGCCCAAGAGGCGGAAACAGGGGCTCGGTTACGCCCTGAATGGCACCGCCAAACAGCAACAGGTAGTTACCCAGGGCGTTAAGTACATTGCCATACAGGGCCAGTCGCATGGGGGTGCGGGTGTTGCCCAGGGACTGGAGCACATACATGGCCACATGGGCAATCACCAGCGCAGGCAACCCCAGCCCGATGATCCACAGGTAGCCATAGCCAATGCCCGGCAGCCCGGAGCGCTCCGCCGGAGCACGGAACAGGTCCGTAGTCAGCAAAGCCAGAAGCGACTCGCCAAAGACAACATAGAGAGCCCCAATGGCCACGCCCGTAAACAGGCCGGCGGTCAGCAGGGTTGCCAGGGTCTCACGGATCTCGGCGTGCTTCCGGGCGCCACGCAACTGGGCGGTAATCACGGCGCCACCCTCGGTCAGGGCCGCGTAGCAAAGCACCACCAGGAAATTCAGCTGCAGGCAGATTCCCAGCGCTGCGATGGTCTGCTCACCGAACTGACCCACCATCAGGTTGTCCACCACGCCGGTGAGCTGAAACAGATAGAACTGGATAATGATGGGCCAGGCCAGGGTCATCAACCGCTGGCGCACGGGGCCTGAACTGGGGACCATAGGCCGTTCCGGAAAGGGTATTGCCAGATACTAACAAGCCGGGGCTGGCTTGCAGTCCTCCCCGAACGCCTTTTGGGGGGCGTAGGTTGCTCCTGGGCTATCGGTTGCTGAAAACAACACCCAGGAGTTCTCACCGCCGCTTTTGCGGCAGTTTTTCCGACAGTCGCCATTGTGGCGCCGTGGGTGCGGCGGATCGTTGAGCGACTGACCGCTTGAATAGTGAGTTTCAATCCACCACGAAGAGCTTTGCGCCCCGCTCGGTCGAGGAGCGATGAAGCTCGGCGTCGTCCGCTACCTGATAACTAGAACCCGGCTTGAGCACAAAGCAACGCCCGTCCTTTAACTCAGTGTGGAGTTCACCTTCCAGGCAGAGCAGGATATGCCCTTTGGCGCACCAATGATCAGCCAGATAGCCGGGGCTGTACTCGACCATACGAACCCGGATATCGCCGAAAGTGCGGGTCTGCCAATAAGCAACTCCCTGCTCCCCTGTGTGTTCAGTCCTCTCAACTTCAGACCAGTCAGTAACCCCAAAGGGTAGATTCCTTATGTCCAATTTGCTTCTCCTTAAGCACATGACGCGAAGCTAAGCGGCAATTTGTGAGCCGCGAAGCGAAGAAAAGACCGTCCGGTGGACCACCGAAAGGCCGGGAACGTACTTAAGCGGTTTTTCTAGCGTGGATCTGACGGACAAAGCCGGCTTCATCTCTGACACCTACCCGGTTGCCATCGGGATCACTGATGTTGATAGTCCTGCCCCAAGGGTTTTCTGTGATGTCAGCGTCGATTCCCCATGCTCTAATTTCCGCCAAGGCCTCCTCCAGGTCTTTGACGTTGAAACGCAGTTTGAAGCTTCCCTTAACGGACCAGGGACTGTCCATGCCCGACTCATGTTGATCTGTAAGTCGATGGAGATGGTGTGTTAGCCAGGTCGAATCCTCAACAACGCGAGCAGTCCCTTCTGCATGGACGGCCAAATAGTTCCACGTTGGAACAACCCGGCCTGTTTCTGCCTTGTTCTCATACCACGAGGGTGAAACGTAGGCATCAGGGCCCTGAAAAACCACAAGAACTCGAACTCCATTATACAGACGCTGCCAGACAGGATTGCTTCGAGCCAGATGGCACTGCAGCTGCCCAAGCGAGTCATCGTTTTCAGAAATCAAATGAAAGGGGACATGGTTCGCCTCAATTCCACCCTCATCTGCTACTACCAGCAGACCAAACCCGTAGTCACGAATATATTGCTGAAGCTTGCCGATATCGTCTTCTTTGAAATGACTCGGGACATACATGCTATGAAACTCCTTGATTGAGGGCTCGCCCAGCAAACAGCGTTTAGGCTTCAACACTATAAAGGGCGTTACGCACGTACCCGACTGCTTCCGGCATACCGCCGAGAACCGCAACTGCCAAATTAAAGTCCTGATTTTTAGACATTTCCGTAGGCAGTGCGTATTCTGGCGATTTCGATCACCCGTTCCGGTTTATTCCGATCACCTGTTCAACCTAACGCGCCGAGGGTCATCCTATCACTCGGAGTGATCGGAATGCCCCATTTTGCTCATGGCTTTTCTCATGGATTCCCCTTTCAGATTCAACTTGTGACTGTTGTGTAAAAGGCGGTCGAGAATCGCGTCTGCCAGAGTCGCGTCGCCGATGGCTTTGTGCCATTGACCGATCGGCAGTTGGCTGGTGATCAGGGTGGAACGTTGGCCATGGCGGTCTTCCATGATTTCCAGTAAATCGTTCCGCTGACTCAAGGTCATTTTCTCCAGTCCCCAGTCGTCCAGTACCAGTAAATCCGTTTTGGCCAACTGCTGGATTAGCTTGGCGAAGCGCCCATCGCCATGAGCAATACTGAGCGACTCCAACAGCCGGGAAGTCCGGAAGTAGCGCACGGATAAGCCGTGACGGCAGGCCTGGTTCGCTAGGGCACAGCCCAGGTAGGTCTTGCCGCAGCCGGTGGGTCCGGTGATGAGGACGTTCTGGTGCTGATGGATCCAGTGACTGCTGAGCAGATCGGCGAACTGGCTGCGTTGCAGGCCGCGCGGGTGCTGGTAATCGATCTCTTCAGGGTGGGCCTGGACTTTCAGGCGGGCGGCCTTGAGCAGACGGGCCACCTTGTTATTGTTGCGGTGCGTGGTCTCCCGGTCGACCATCAGGGCAAGGCGTTCCTCAAAGCCCAGTTCAGAATGGGTAGAGGGTTGCGCCAGTTGTTGCTCCAGGCCTTCGGCCATGCCGGTGAGCTTCAGGCTGCGTAAGGTGTTCAGGGTTTGGTTGGTAAGCATTTCAGTCTCTCTAATGTCGGTTAGTGGTAGTACTCTTCACCGCGCAGGTTTTCGTGGTGATCCAGGAATAGCTCGTCCTGAGTGGGTGCCTCCTCCGCTGTCAGAGGCTGTTGATCCAGCCCCTGCTTGAGAATGGACTCCACGCTGCTGCGGGTTGGCGAGTGGATGGCCAAGGCCCGGGCGCAGGCTTTGTTGAGCCGGTCACGGTCGTATTTCCTGGCATTGCCCAGCAACGCCAGAACTCGGCGGAAGCTCTGTTCCTGGTGGCGCTTTTCTTTCAGCAAGTGGCTCACCACCTCGCGGGTGGCTTCACCGATATCGTCGGCCCAACTGAGGAAGCGCTCCGGTGACCAGTCGTGGATGGCCTTGTGGGAGGGCGGCATGTGTTCCGGGCAGGTGGTGTGGCCACCCTGGCGGTAACTGCGCGGGTGGCTGGCCAGTCGCTTGCCCTGGCTGTAGATGGCCACCACACGGCTGCTGCTCTGAACCTCCACTGCCTGCTTTACCAGATGGTGAGGAACCGAGTAGTAGTGCTTGTCATACTCGATGTGGCAATCGATATGAACGCGGGCCTGCTTGATTTCAGCGTACTCATAAGGCTGGGTGGGCAGTGAACGCAGGGCCGGCTTATCCAGCTGTTCGAACTGACTGGCGCGGGAGCCAGGTAGCTTCTTAAACGGCCGCTGGTTGAGATCCTCCAGCAGGAAGCGGATGGCCTGGTTGAGTGAGAAGAGGGTAAAGAACGACTGATGACGCAGTCGGGCCATGATCCAGCGCTCGACGATCTGGACCGCCACTTCAGCCTTGGCTTTGTCCTTGGGCTTGTAGGGACGCGCCGGAACGATGGCGGTGTGGTAGTGCGCGGCCAGCTGCTGGTAGCTGGGATTGATCACTGGCTCGTAACGGTGGGATTTGCGAACAGCACTTTTCAGATTGTCCGGAACGACCAACTCCGGGACCCCGCCGAAGAACTCAAAGGCCCGCACGTGGGCGTCCAGCCAATCTGCCTGGCCCTGGCTCCAGTGAGCGCAGGCGAAGGTGTAATTGGACGCTCCCAGCACCGCCACAAAGACCTGAGCCGTGCGGGCTTCGCCCGTATCCGGGTTCACGACGATTAACGTGGGACCGCAATAGTCAACGAACAGCTTCTCCCCGGCCCGGTGTGACTGGCGCATGCTGCGTTGCTGACGTCCAAGCCAGGACTTGTAGCGATGGCAGAACTGGGCATAGCTGTAGCCGTCTTCGGGATGCTGCTGGCGATATTCCTGCCACAGCAGCTGCTTGGTCACCGTCTTGTTTTTGAGTTCCAGGTGGATGGCGGGGAAGTCTGGTTCCGCAAAACGCCGCTGGCCAGTCACCGGTTGGGTTGGAAAGAGGAGCCGACCGAGATCACGCTCACACAGGTCTTCGGGAATGGGCCAACTGAGTCCTGCCTGCTTGGCTCTGGTCAGGTAATCCACCACGGTGCCGTAGCCAATATTGAGCGACTGGGCGATGGCCCGATAGCTCAACCCAGCCTCATGCCGAAGACGCAGAATGTCTTTAATTTTGCGCATTGTTAGTCTCATCTTGGCCACTGCTCACACTCCTTGCCTCGGGAAAGGCGGGGAGGTTAGCAGGGTTCGAATCAAATCAATGCGTTAGATTGGTATTTGGAAGCCAGTGACCCGTCATTCTGGATTCCGATCACCGATTCTGGAAAATCGGCAAAAATGATCGGATAAAACCAGAATCAATGATCGGAAAGTTCCAGAATGGGTGATCGGATTAAACCGGAATCAGTGATCGGAATGGGCCAGAATATGCAGGCAGTGCCACACAGTCGATACCAGCCTTAGAGGCAGCTTCAAGCCCATGTTGCGTATCTTCAATTGCCAGACATTCACCAGAGGAGACACCAAGCCGTTGGAGTGCTAATAAATAGCAGTCAGGTGCAGGCTTACTTGCTCGGACGTCATCTCCTGAAACGACCGCAGAAAAATAGCGATTAAACTTGTTGGCCCGTAGCGTCGAAGAACCTGCGCCCACATTCTGTAATGGATGGGCTCGGAATTGACGAGCGTGCCGTCGTGGTCAAATAGAACTGCACGTAGTTGCATGTGGTTTCCGGGGGAAATGATGTGTGAAGTCTAACGCGGACCAAGTCAGTGGCGTCCTGCGGCCACCGGCCGCGTACCGATGCAAATGGTTATAGGTTTGGCTTGAGAGCATGAGCTATAGCCTCGTTGAGCCAACATACACCGAAAGCAAGCACACCACACACAGCACTTGCTTGGACATAGATCCCCAAGGCCTCGGCAAGACCGTGAAACTCGATGAAGCCAGCGACTCCTGATTTTCCGATTACTTCTCCTGATTCGCTGATTTCCCTTACCGGACCAACAGTGACGACCAGAAAATAGGCCCAGGGCATTATCAGACCAACGATAAGACTTGTAAGGAGTTTCGATTTCAATCGACCAATTTTCATTTTGGTTTTAGGCTATAACGCGAAACGAAGCGGCGTGCGTCAGCACGTCCGCCTTGCGTGACTTGTTATACCTTGCACTAAGAGGCTCAATGCAACTGGTTAAAGACTTCAGGGTGCTGTTCGGCAATACGCAACAACGCAACTGCTGGGCCTTGCGGCTCTCGACGCCCTTGCTCCCAATCCTGGAGGGTCCGGACGCTCACTCCCATGAGGCCTGCAAAGGCTGACTGGGACATTTTCAGCTTCAACCGAATAACTTGTGGGGGCGATGGCTCTGACAACTCATGAGTGCGCAGCGCCAGTTTGCCCTTTTTGAATTGCTTGATTTCATTGATACCGTCAAGAATCTCTGCCCCAAGGTTCCTGTCACCCATTTTTGATTGCCTCCGCTATCTGTTTAAGCGTATGACCAGGAATACTGGCACGCTCTGATTTACTGTACAGCGTGAGCATCCATATCTCGTGGTCAGATTTCTTCCAGTAATAAATGGCTCTGATACCACCGCTCTTTCCCGAACCCGCCGGTGCCCACCGAACCTTGCGAACACCACCTGAACCTTTAATCAGATCCCCGGCATCCGGCTTCTGCAAAAGGTAGTTCTGAAGTCCTCGGTACTCCTCATCCGTGAGGTAGTTCGACAACAACTTGGTGAACGTTGAGGTTTCGATGAATAGCATGACCAAAATATACGGCAATGCCGTATAATAATCAAGACTGCATCAGTGACGCCGGAGCGCCAGCGGAGGGCACCATAAGCGGTACGCTTTTGGTGCCCTCCGCTGGAAGAAATGCTTTTAGTGGCAATGATAGGGCTGTGAGCCTGCGTGACAGCATTGCCCGGGAGGACTGTCTTTCCGGCAACCGCCCCCATGGGCGAACGCCGTCGTCGTGAGTAGTACAAGAACCAACGTTAGCATTATTTTTTTCATGGCCTTTCTCCAGGATTAAAGTGCTAGCGCACCGAAAACCTCCATGTTTATTGCCCTCCAACTATATTGGCACCACCTGAAAAATGTAGACGAAATATACGTAAAGCACCATAACAGCGGCTTTGCGCAGCGAAGAAAAAGCCTTCCTGTGGAGGTTCAGACAAAACATCCCAGAAAATTAAGGACTTGCTAGTCCGACGCTCTCAGCTTCTGGAAATGTCCACCATGGAAAAAACCGTATCCAGATACTCCCGAAAACCCTTCATCGCTCCATTAAAAGCTTGCCAAAGATACTGCAGGCTCAGATCGAAACCATCACCCGACAGATCGAACAGGAAGTCGCCAAGGTAGACCACTGGCGTATCAAAACGGAGATCCTGACCAGCATTCCGAGCGTCGGCAAAGTCCTCGCCTACACCCTGCTCAGTGAGCTTCCAGAACTCGGTTCTCTCAATCGAAAAGAGATAGCTGCACTGGTCGGTGTCGCGCCCATCAACCGGGACAGAGGTAAGCTCAACGGCAAACGAAGAATACGGGGAGGACGCCATAGAATCCGCACAGTCATGTTCATGGCCATGCTCTCATCCATCCAATGCAATCCGGGTTTCAAACGCTTCTACGAGCGTCTGAAGGCTCAGGGAAAGATCCCCAAAGTCGCCCTCGTTGCCTGTATGAGAAAGATGATTGTGGTGCTCAATACCATGATCAAAAACCAGGAACCCTGGCGAGGTGAAATGGCTTAATTTATGGAATTGACACCACAGTCACTTGTTAGAAACCTACAAAGCAACGTCATGGTGATGAACGGTTTCCTCGTAGTGCGACACCAGTGCTTTTACCTGTTCCGGGACTACCGCCTGCTCGAAGTTCGGGCCAGCAAAGCTTTTTACCGCTTCAAGCGATTCAAACCAGAATATAGTTGTGAATTCCACATTGTCACCAGTTTCGCGGCGTAGCAAGTTGGTACTAATGTATCCGTCCACTCCCTGGGTAACTTTTGGAAGGACATTATTCTTGAAAAGATCCTCGTAGGCCGAGGCATTATCATGAGTGGTCCATCCTTTCCAAATTCGAGCAATCACCTCGATCTCTCCCTGATTTCTAACGCCGCTCAGCACGCGCGGTTACGGAATGGAGGCGCAGCCGCAATGTAGTAACCGTCGCCGTGACTGGCATTGTTAGATTGCTCGGACACGTCACACCTCTGATTGAACTGCATCGATTAAACGATCAAAGAACTCATACACCGGATACGAACCCGATCCTTGGACGTTGAGATTGAGATCGCCCAACCATTTTGGATGGCACCTGTCCGTTATTTTCTTAGCCGCAGAGGATCTTGCGGAATAGTCATTAGAAGCCAATTGCTTTTCCCATAGGCGAAAGCATTCCACATCATCATGGAGCCCAATTTCAGCGAGTGCTTCCTTGAGTTCCCTTAACAAACCTTCCGTACAACTCTTCATAGCCAATTCAATCTAACGCTGAAGCACAGCGGCGGCTGAAAGCCGTCCGGCGGCCATCGGCCGCGAACTGCTGCGCCTTGTTAGTTGTTTATTTACCGGATGCCTTTCCAGCGCCAAGACCACCAAAAAACGCAAGCATGGCAATTACCATTTTCTCCGCCATGGATTCATTGCCCTGACTGAGAGCGTAGCCCGCCAATACAAGGATCATGAATGCAATTCCGAAAAGCGCAAGAATTGCACGATTGGCGACAGTTGCAACGATACTAGCCCTTTTCGTTGCCTCTTTTTCGGAGGTTTCCTGCGCCTGGGCAAAAGGTGTGACCACCCCTTCCAGGATTGCCGATATTCCTTCGAGCTCTTTCTCGGAATCCTCTCTCGTTAACAACTGAGCTTCTTTTTTGGATTCGGTATCTTCTTTGACAGAGTCGTTCACGGGGTCTCCTATAGACAATTAACGCCAGGGTTCAGCGGCCGATTTGGAGGCGCACCGCGCCGGAAAAGCAATCAGCTGCAGCCCCTGGTTAAGCTGATTCAAAGCCATACCTTCCAGAAACTCGGAGAAACAATCGCATGCTGAAGATGAGAGAGCTTTCTCTCAACATGCTCATAGAAACCATGAAGCTCTTCTTCCGAATGATGCAGCTTTATTAGAACATTTGAAGGCAGCGCTTCAGACAGATAGCGCTCCCAAATCTCAATAAACTCCGAAAAGGATTCGTAATACTCTCGTGTATCTTCATCGGCGAGCCAATATTTTTCTGTGAAAATACGCAGTATTTCGCGATACAGAGGGATGAGTTCTTCGCGCAATTGCGCGTTATCGTACTCTATGATCTTTCCATATGGCTCGAATTCTTTTTCTCGCTCATCTTTAGTTTCCCAAGCTGGATTCCTTTTGGCTACGGCCTCTTTCCATGCCTCTTGAGCAACTGAAGACACTTTTTCTCGAATTTCGCTTTTGGATTGTATGCGCTTGCGGTAACCGGCGATCGGAGAGTAAAACTCGGATAGTTGCTTCTGAAAAAAGGCGTTCCTCACATCGATAGAGGACTTTCGTACTCCGAAAATGTAGACCACCAAAGCTCCTACCAATGCGGAAAAGAACTGCATTAATATCACTTCCATGGTGCATCCTCTAAGAAAGCTTAACGCCAAGGTAAGCCGCTGGTGCGAAGCGCAGCGTAGTACCGGTCGGCTTCACCTACTGGTTAAGTTTTTGATGGACAGCGGACTCGGAGTAGTTGTCGTTAAAACATTGCTTAAAGTCAGAGTAACCGACACCTTCCCTTTCAAGCATTTCTACCATTGCGCATTGGGTAAATTCGACCCCAATAGTTTCTTTAGCAGCCCCATCAGCTAAGTCCGCTCCATGGATAAATTTACTAGCGCATTTCCGAGAATTTTGAACCACGTATTCCGTGCATGACTTAGATTCCAGCTCCACTTCCGGGTTTATACAAGGGAGAAAGTTCTTGTTTCCAACGCAAAAGTAAGAGGATGTATTTGAGATAAACATCTGTTCTCTTGCAATATCACGTGGTCCAGTGTTTGTCGGTACATTGGTACAACCAACTAGGATCAAAAAAAACAACAATGAGAGATACTTCATCAATTCTCCATAGACGCTTAACGCCCGCAGCATGCGCGGCTTTGGAATGAAGGCGAAGCCGCAATGGAAAAGACGTCGCCGTGCCTGCGATGGTTAGGCATCGCCGTGTTCCCCGACTTCCCGTCTTAGCTTCAAGAGATTCAGCCTTGCTATTTCATCCTGCACGGGCTGGACTTCGGTGTGCCATTTCCTAAACCCGTACCAGACCATGAAGCTCCCGACTGTAATGATCACCCCAAGACAAAACATGAAAGTCTTCTTATTCAGCCCCGCAATTTCGAGCTTCTTTTCTAGAACAGTGAATCGAGCCTCATCTGCCACAGAACGCACCGGGTCAGCTTTCAACGTTTCATATTCGACGGCCACCTCGAAAGCCAAGTCGTTGGTTGACTGATTCACGTAAAGCATTGCGCCGATTGAGAAAATAATAAGTAGAACGCCAAACAAGGCATAGAACTTGTAGATATTATCCGTCGGCAGTGGAACACGATTTTCCATTCAGATTCCTAAGATTGAGTTCTTGCCTAACATTTGTTTAGGCATTATCTGACGACCGCCCGGCAACTAAGAAATACCAAGCTTTGACTCCAGTTGAGACGCCAGCTCGTTGAACTCGTCGCCCCAGCCATTTTCTATGGATAACTCCTGAAGATTGGCAGTGGGTAACAAAAGGCCCCTCACGCCATCAGTCGATGGATTGCTGAGCAAGAAGTCTATATCTCGCAGCGCCCTGTCGCGATCACCGTAGATCGATCCATCTTCGCTTGCTGCCGCTCTCTTTCGCAGTTCCTCAAGGACTTTACGAGCCATTTGATCAGTGTCCATACTAAGTGCCTAACGCTGAACGAAGCGGCGCGTCTTACGCGTCCGCCTTCCGTGACTTGTTAGAGCTATTTGCGAGCAGGGCTTTATATCTTGTCGCCGAATCGACTAAGTCTAAATCACTGTATCGATCATTTGAGATCACTGGAAATGTAGAGTAAACAAGTTGAATAAAGTCCTCATAGTTTTTTTGTTTAGTTGCATCAATAACAAAATCAGCAATTTTCTTTTGTTCTTCTGTGAGTTCTATGCTCCCTTTGTAGCTTGAAGAGAGTTTGAATAGCTGTTTTCTCCCACCATAAAAATTGGCAGTATTTTCTACGGATATCTCCTTGTCATCCCTAGCTAGCTTCACAAAGTCATCAACGTAAGGCCCGTAGTGATTAAAGTGCCACTTTGCATCTGTTATTTGCCGCCCATGATCTATTGCGCTTTTCCAGTCCATCAAATATATCATCTTGGTAAGCCTAGATGCCGAAAGCTCCGTTTTGTGCGGGTACTCTTTTAACAAATACTTTACGATATTAGAGATCACGCTTTTCATTAAAAGCCCTCCTCTCTGGCAGACTCCAGAGTTGGAATATGCTCATCTAAAGACTCAATTAGAGCAGTTAGATTCGTTTTTTCTTGATCGTTTAGCAATCGCCTTAGCTTGCCAAATGGCAACCCGTTATTATTCAGAGATTCAAATAATAAAACCGCAGTCGTTTCATTCTTCGAATTTTTTAGCCTTACTCCATAGAATGCGCGGCTTTTCATTCGTATTTTTTTTAACTCTTCTTCTGTGAAACTGTAGTTTTTCACATTATAGTCAATCCATTTTTGAAGATCTTCTTCAGGATCTGGGGCATCAGCGTCTTCAAAAACCCCCACTTCCCAAGCTCGAGATATCCCACCTTGCTCTCTTGGATAAAGTCGAGAGGGCTTGCTGTTGTAGATCTCATTCTCAGAGTACCGGCCAATACAAGAGAACAAGTTCATATCCAATTTGTACAAGCTCACTCTCTCATTAACAGTTAAACCAAGATGGTTGCTGTACGAATATAGCCAATTACTAAAAAGTCGATAGCAATTGATTGATTTGCTCTCACTCTCCTGCTTTAGAGCAGAATAAGACTCGTATAGTTCCTTACACTTTCGCCTCATCAACGCCAAGGTCACATGACTTCCGAGGCCGCTCCAGATCAGGCATACAACGCTCACAACAAGAACTATAATTAGCCAAGTTCCTGCAGAACACAATAACAAAAGATGCTCTCTCAAAACTTCGGGAAGCCAGCGTCTAACAGTAATTTGCAGGCTTTCAGGTATCCCTATATAGGCAAAACCTATCGCACTTACGATTGCAGGAATAAGACCTGCGCCCGCAATTTTGTAGCCCCATCGCTTGTAAAATGGCATTTCCTCAAGTGCAATTTCCATTAGTACTCGCTATGTCCTTTTGTTCCAGTCGCGCTCTAACGTTTGGCTTTGCGGTGTGCCGGAGCGTGGCATAGGTATGTTCGACAACAGCCATTTTTTAGATATTTGATCAACGATAAAACCTAGAAATTTAAAATTTTATTCAATAGCTCTTCTTTAGTAACGTTATCAATGTCAATTGAATCATCACTTCCAATGCTATTTCGATAGCCAGAAAGCTTAGCCTTTCCAATATCTTCGATGACTTGAAGGGCTCCTCGCAACGGCAACACAGAATAGTAGTCTGTGCGTTCTTGGCCCAAACTATCTCGGTAGGAGATTTCAAAAAATCTACTCAACTTAAATTCTGCATAAAAACCCTGTTTTTCAGCATACTGCTCGAACGTATTCGTGAGATCTATTAGTTTTTTACTGTTCCTATGACCTTTCAATGTAAACATCAGGCCTTCGGGATCCTGAGTGACTTCTGTAGCGGAAAAATAGCCGCGCATCGGTAATTCTGCCTCGATAATGTTCTTGCCGGTATCTTCCGGGTATAGCTTGACGCGCAACCACACCGCGTTGGATATATCCGCTGCTAATGCCGGGGCTCCCAGATTATAGACTCTGAGCTCTTCCTCAGAAAAACGTCCCGTTTCCGGATTTCTAACTTGAACCACGAATGCATGAATGCTCGGGCTTATGGATTGCTCCGCGACAATCAGCTGGGCTTCTGCCAGCTCGGTTTGTTTCCAAGACAGTAACACCTGCGATATTGAGACCAAGACGGCCATGACCCCCAATAAAGAAGCCGCGGCCGTTTCAAAATATATTTTGTTTTCTGTAAGCCACTTCTTCATGTAACTCTGCCCAAATCAAACTGATAATCTAACGCTGAGTGCAGGGGCGCGCGCAAGCGCGTCCGCTGGCACGACTGGTTAGCTGGGGGCAACTGGAGGCATAGCCGCTGGCAACCAACATGACGGCCTACTCCGTTGCCCTGGCACCAACCACCTGCTGATGCACCGTGATGAAAACCACCGCCAATGATGCGGCGAATGAACCTGAACTTTAGAGTAGCAGGGCTGAACCCGGTTTTCGGCGAACGGCCCCGCAAGGCAAGTACCGATTTCTATACCAGCGCCAACAACTGATTGGGCTGCTAGCAAGACGCGAATGCTGACGGCCTTGGCGAACACCCGACATTACCGGTTTTGCTACCTGCTTACGGCCAAGGCCATTGGCACAGAGTCGCTAAAAAAGAAGCAAGGCCTTACCAGCTAACGCGAAGCTAAGCGGCGCCCTGACAAGGGCGTCCGGTGGACGGCCGTCAGGCCGGGAACGAACTTAAGCGACTGGTTAGCTGGGGGTAACGAGAAGGACCAATCCCTGGCTAACAACATGACGGCATGCTCCGCTGCCCTGGCACCGCCATACGCCGATGCACCGTGATTAAGACCACCGCCTTTGATGCGGTGAATGAACCTGAACTTCAGAGTAACAGGTAAGCAAGGAACCAAGTTTCGACGGACGGCCCCGCAACGCAAACACCTACCTTTATACCAACACCAAAACCCGTTGAGCTACCAACAAGACGACGAACTTTGACGGCCTTGGCAAACCACGGAAACCATCGGTCTTCCTGCCAATTTGAGGCCAAGGCCCGATGGCACCCAACCACCACAAAAAGACCAAGGCACTACCAGCTAACAGCGTATTATACGAACCCGTTCGTATATCATCCATTCGTATAACTCCAATTCCAGCCGCCCCTTCCAATCCAATAAATTTCTTTAGAATCAAAACCTAAACAGGAAACACCACGGCTACCGCCGGAGTTATACGCCCTCCTTGGTCTCTAACGCACCCACGAATAAGGGCGTATAACTCCACAATGCTCTAAACCAGCTTCAACAGTATCAGATACTTATAACGATTTGCCGCCCCTTGCCTGGAGTTTTGCGAACCGGTTCGTATAACTCCAGGCTGCGAGGTCGGTTTTAGACCAAGCCTGTTCGCCGATCAGGGGCCACGGGTAACGCCGAATTTCCGGTGCGGAACAGGCTCACGCAACGTTAATGCTAAACTGGCCGCAGACTCACACCAACTCCAAAGGCAGGACAGCGCATTGAGCCAACTGAAACCTCTCGTTTCCAGGGAATGGCAGGCCTTCTGGCTGGCCATCGGTTTCCTGACACGCATTCCCATGCTGGTGCGTATCGACTATTCCCCCCGCCTGATGAATCAGTGCAGTGTCTATTTCCCTCTGGTTGGGCTGGTGCTCGGCGTCATCTATGCAGGGCTGTACATGGTTGTTGTGCAGCTTTGGAGCCCGCTGGTCAGTCTTATCCTCATCCTCGGTTTTCACCTGTGGATTACCGGCGCGTTCCACGAGGATGGATTGGCCGACAGTGTCGACGCGTTGGGCGGCGGGTATACCCTGGAAGCCAGGTTGCGGATCATGAAGGACAGCCGCATCGGCACCTACGGTACGGTGGCGCTGGTGGTCGCGTTGGTGCTGAAACTTGCGCTGCTGGCTGAAGCTCAACCGGTGTGGCTGGCGCTGATCCTGGCCCCGATGGTGTCGCGTCTCGCGCCACTGATGATCATGGGCTTCCTGCCGTATGTGACCGACCCGGACAAGAGCAAGAGCAAGCCGGTAGCGGAAGACTTCTCGCGTTCACGACTGGCGATTGCCACCGTGTTCACCGCCATTGTCTCTCTGGCCCTCATCCCGTTTGAGACCGAAGCCCTGCTGTGGCTCGTTATCGCCACGCTGGGTACGGCCATTGTCTGGGGCGGGTACCTGCGCCGGCAACTGGGTGGCTATACCGGCGATACCCTCGGGGCCAGCGTGGTGTTTGCGGAACTGGTCCTGCTGCTTGGGCTTGCGATGTAAAGGTTCAACGGTCAGTTCCGAATCCGGCGAGTTTTTCCGGGTTCCGCTGGTACACTTTCCATCATGGACACATTAAACGATGACCTTTGCTACCAGGCACTGAAAACCCGTGACGCCCGATTCGACGGTCGCTTCTACACCGCTGTGTTGACCACCGGGATTTTCTGCCGCCCCATTTGCCCGGCGGTGACGCCCAAGCGGGGGAATGTGCGTTTTTACCCGTCTGCAGAAACGGCCATGGCCAACGGCTTTCGACCCTGCCTGCGGTGCCGGCCAGAAGCGGCACCTGGTAGCCCGGCTGCCGCCGGGGTTCACACCACCGTGGCCCGGGCAGTACGGCTGGTGGACGAAGGTGCTCTGGATAACGGCTCCGTGGCGGACCTGGCCGAGCGGCTGGGCATTACCGACCGCTACCTGCGCCAGCTCTACAAACGCCACACCGGAGCCACCCCACAACAACACGCCCAGGCCCGGCGCTTACTGCGGGCCCGGCAGTTGATTGTCGACAGCAACCTCAGCATGACGGAGATCGCGGAGATTGCCGGTTTCAGCAGCTTGAGACGCTTCAACCACACCCTGAAAGAAGCCTACGGCAATGCACCGACGGCATTCCGCAGAGGTCTCAAGCCACCACTCAAAGCCACACAGAACGGTGCAGACGATCTTTTTCTGCCGGCACACGACGACCTGGTTCTGTTCCTGCGGGCCCGGCCACCGTTCGACAGTGAGCAGTTACTGACCTTCTTTCGGGCACGGGCCATTCCGGGCCTGGAAGCGGTTGGCGCGCACCACTACGCGCGATCGCTCTGCATTGCTGGGCAACCGGGGCTGGTCATCTGCCGCCCAAGCGACAATCCCCCGGGGGTGCAGGTTATCCTTCGTGGGCCGGCGCGGCAGACCATTCTGGAGGTGAGTGCGCGGATACGCCGTTTGCTTGATCTGGATGCGGACCTGCCCGGCATCAGCGAACACCTGGCGCAGGACCCGCTATTGGAACCACTGGTCGCACGGCATCCCGGCCTGCGCGTTCCGGGCAGTTGGGACCGGTTCGAGTTTGCGGTTCGGGCCATTCTGGGGCAGCAGGTGTCCCTCTCCGCGGCGCG
>TARA_R100000306_G_scaffold60968_1_pt1 | contig 17465 bp, 8 predicted proteins | sample TARA_R100000306 | Tara Oceans TARA_R100000306 (sample SAMEA2620824) | marine metagenome | biome: marine biome (ENVO:00000447); feature: mesopelagic zone (ENVO:00000213); material: "saline water (ENVO:00002010), including plankton (ENVO:xxxxxxxx)" | depth 1000 m | reverse complement strand
CCCGCCAGTACCACCAACAGGAGGTCTTGTCCCTTTGATACCGTTAAGTTGCGGTAGTGCGTGAGGCGATCTTCCGTATCCACCCACCCTTTGTTTTGCAGTCGAATTGCTTCTTCGGAATCAGTTTGTAATCCACTACTTAACCAATGTTGGTTAAGCCCAAATGCCACTTTCAGATGGTATTCAATCTTGGCGTTTTTAGAAGCCACGTAATCCAATAGCTGTTCGAAGATAGCGTGGATGGCTTGTGGTGGCATGGACTGAGTAAACACACGGAGTTCTGCTGGCTCACCAGGGGTTAAATCCGCAAGCTCTCGCTCAACCTGCTCTTTTACATAGTCGACGACGGTCTGGGTATAAAATCTCATGTTTTCTTCTTAGCCGGGTTTTTAACAAGAGGCGTTGCATCAGAAAGGGGGATTAAGAACCCCCCACGCTTCAGCTCATCTTCAAGCCAAGCGGCACAGTCATTGGGGACTGCTGGTCGAATGCCGGCGCTGAGGGTGGAGAGCGCCTCCTGGATTTGAGTCGCACCCGCAGCGATGCCGAAGTGACGGTATAAACGCTGCAAGAATTCGTCAAAAGGGAGACGCTGGCCCGGCTCCAGCAATACCGCAACCAAGGTTTCTACTAACGACGAAGGGAGCGTGAAACGCATGGGGCCTTTGGGTGGGACGATTAGCCCAATTTGTTTTCCGAGCGATCGAAAGAGCTTGAAGCCATGGGCATCAGCATTTCTGAAATTTTTATCGTCGTCGTTTAACGCCGAGAGGGTCGGTAGCTTTGTCGAGCGCACCGCGCCGTACAACAGTTCCTCGGTAGCACTAACGGAGGCGCTAGATGCTTTCCCGAGATCTGTTCCTACTCCAGCATTGGGGCCCACGGTTACCCAGCTGTACCCACCCTCAAACTGTTTCTTGACGCCACTCGAACGTTCGCCGACCCACCGCACGGCTTGGAAGCAGACGCTGCGCAAAACGTGTAAACAGCAAAGGTCTTGAAGTACTCGCATTTTCTTGAGGGCGTCTTGATTGGACAGGACAACATTGCTCAATTCCCAGGCAAACAGTGCGGCCTCACGCCAGCTTGCTGAATGTACCCATCCAAACGCCTGATGCGAGAGTTTTTCGTTGATGGCCGGGGTCTCCCTTGCGGTGTGTTCAATCACCGCACCCAGTTGCGAAATCGGCCCATCGATCGCAGACAAAGTGTCGCTTATCCCGTCAGCCAATTGACCACGGACAGCCGCCCAATCCACGTAACTGTATTCATCATCCAGCCACTGAGAGGCCTGTTCGCATCGCGCTTCCTGCAACACATGCCAAAGCTGCAAAAACAAAACTTCTCCACCACGCGCCATAAAGTTATGGCTGCCCGTTGAAAAGTGCCTCTCTGCGGCGGGCCAATCCTCAACGTTGGCCCCTTTCGCGTCGGTGTGGCGCCAGTCAATCTCACGTGCAAGTAGAAAGTCGGAAGCCGGAATGAAACTGTGTGTGACCCAAGTCCGCTCCCCAGCAACACCCACGAAACCCGAGAACAATTGTTGCAGAACCCGAACCGCGCGTTCACTGCCTTCCCCACTGTCGCTCGCGATGTTGGATTGCATGTCCTCGACCAACTGTGAAAAACGCTCAACATGTGTCTTGTGGCGTGTTTCGAGTTTCGATGACGGGAAGAAGGAGAACAACTTCACGGCAAGCCGACTCTCAGGCAAGTACTCCAATCCGCCTTTGAGATCTTCAGGTAGGTCAGGAAAGCCTCTTCCTATCTCACCAGCCTCGCTTTCCTTCTTAGAGCTAAAACACAATAGAAACTCTGCCAGGTACTCCAACGGGGTCTGATCTTTGTAGAATCGACGTCCGAACGCCCGAACAGCAGGATTACTATCCGTTTGTTTTTCAATAGAGATATTTGGAAATCGTATCGTGTTCATTATTGGTAAACCAACTTCTGGCCGCCGTCGACCGGCGTGAATTTGTGGATTCGAAGGTCACCTTGGGCATCGATCTCAAGGAGCTTAACGTTATCGGCCGAGGCCCGTACCCGCTCCAACAAATCGCTACGGAACTGTTCCAAGCTCGCCCCGTGGATAGCGTCTAAGTCACTCGTTAACTCGCCGAGGTCTTTACTGATGATGTAATCAAGTAATGGCAGACTCAGCTCCAGGCTTGCTTCCGTGACGGGATGCTTCAGTATCGGCAGCCCACTTACCTCGTCGAGGTCGATGGTGAATTCATCAAACGGAATCTTCCCAAGCACGATCTGAACTGACTGGAACACCTTCTCATCGGGACGTCTAAGGGTGATGTATAAGCTTTCACGTTTATTTCTGGGCACGGACGCACCGATGTACTCTTCCATCAACACTCCCAACACTTGTTTCACAAAGCGCTGTTTCTCCATACCCGACAAATTGTGGTTTACGCTCCAGGCCCGGAGTTTTCGGAGCATTGGGGACTGCAGGAAATCATCGAGGAAAACCTCGGCTGATGCGTGATTTTCCTCACGAGGCGAACCGAACATGTAGGTGAGACGCCGAATTTCCCGCCGAGCGTTTCCGTCGTTCGAACTACCCAAACGCGATGCGAAGTGCGCCCTCACTTCACTGAGTTGGACGGGATAAAGCCAAGCCTCTTCAAGCTTGCCTTCGTGCATCTGTTGGTCGAAGGTCGGCGACGCAGCAATGCCAAAATTAAGGTCTGCCATTTGGCGTAGACAAGACAATGCGTCCACCGCTTGAAGACTAAGTTGGCTACCATGGCCAAAGAAGGTCTCGCTGAACACGCCCCGGAATTTGGTTTGCGGATCTTGCCGGATCTGTTCACACGACAACCCACCCGTGAGACTGAAACTCAAATGAGCCGCTATCTGACGCATGGTCATACGCCGGCCATACGCATCGAGTCGACGGTAGACGTCTCCGACTCGTTCGCCAACGGTGTCAGCGCACTTATTCATCACGTCCACGTTGCGCCGTATAGGGCAGCGATCTTCCGCTTCACAGTCACTACACCGGGCCCAGCCGGGATGGGAGACAAGCTTCGACAGCAATCGTTCAGCGGTGTCGACGTTACTGAGCATGCTAAGGTTTGCCACATACACTCGTTTCGTGCCATCGAGTTGCAGCAAGTTAGCGTCTGAGACTTTGTCCTTTAGGAGCGGCTGGTTCAGGCACTCTAGGATCTTTTGCTGAGCATCTCTCTGGCCATGCCCTGCTTTCGCCATCAGTTCGGTAAACGAACTTAGGAGGGGGCCGGTATTACTTACGATTAAAGCGCTGCCGGGTTGGTTGAATGCATTGTCTAGCTTTTGTGCTCGACTTTGTGCTGACAACTCACTCATGTCCTTCACAATCGTAAGCTTATGTCCCTCCAGCGAGACAACCTCCTCTTCTTCAGGCGATTTTGGTGCCGGCTCGTTCCCCGGCACGCCCAGGGCGCGCTTCCAGATATCTAAAGCCACGGTTGACTTGCCATCGCCTGCGTGCCCGGTCAGTACAACCACGACACCACTCTGATTGGCCAGCAACTCCCGAATGCTTGAGACAAGATCAAGCTCAACATGTAGGTCAGTAAAGTAGGGACTGATCGCCTGAGCTTCGGCCAGAGCATACCGATTGTCGGCAGAGATATTATGTATGCTGTTCAGATATCTAACAAAACCATCAGCTGCTCGAGTGTGCTCTTCGCTAGGCTTCCCTCCGGATACAACCACTTCCTCATCTGTCGGAGGATTCGGCTCGTCTTTCGGTGTGTCACTGGCAGAATCTACGTTCTCTGCGCCTTTGTCCTCATCAACGAGTAGCCTAGAAAATTCCCGTCGAATCATCGATGCAGATACCGCCGAATCGTCTTTAACCTCAAGCATGGACTCCAAGGTTTGTTTAAGATGCTCGGATTGGTGTGGAGTCAAATCAGACTCAAACAGCAGTGGCACTGCTTTGGAGCCTGTAGGCCGTTTTCCGGTCGCCCATTCAATCAGGGTAACGGCCAAGGAATAGAGATCCCCCGAAGGTGACGCAAGGTAGCCTTCTTTGGTCATCAGGGCGTCGGAGGCATAACCAGGCGTGCCTCCGAGTACTTTGTCACCGCTATAGCTTGCCAAGCCGAAATCAATCAATTTGGCGAGCTCTGTCTCGACGTTAAAGACAATGTTGCCGGGGGTGACGTCATTATGGGTGATACCCCCACGCGCTTCATCGTCGCCCCCACTTTGCGGCGGCGCAAGCTCATGTAACCCCGCCAGGCCCTGCAGAATATGATCTGCCACCAATATGAAGTTTTTAGGATCAGGGCGATCGCCTCGAGAGATAAGGCTCTTAATTGTGTCGCCTTCGACATACTCCTCCACGATACACCAATAGGTGTTATTCCACTGAAGAAACGAGCGGTATCTGGCGACAAACAGATTGTGCTTGGCCGCTCTTAGAAAATCTCGTTCAGCAAGGACCTTGTCTCTGGGCACATCGGCACTGAAGATCTTCAATGCGGCTAAATCGCCAAGACTGTCACCGAGAAAGACATCGCTAGTGCCGCCGGAGCCAAGACTCTCTTTGAGAATCCAGATGTTGTGTTCATCTCCGACCTGGGGTTTTCTTGGATTCTCCTCAGGTATTGCTTTTTGGACTTCAGCCGGGCTTTCCCCTAGCCAGTCAGTGAGCTCATTAAAGACTTCGTGAGCACTTGGTCGATCAGCAACATGCACCGCTTTCATTCTCTGGGCGAGTTCGCCCAGCTGAACTTTATCTCCGCCTGTTGTTTGATTCAGTAGTTCACTAAACGTCTGGCCAAGGCTGTACACGTCAAAACCATAGTCGGTTGTTCCGGCCAGAGCCTCTGGCGGAAAGAAACGCTTCTCATATTCCGAGAGGCTATCCGCCATGACCGTGTAATCAGCACCGGGATCAAACACCAAATCAAAATCCGTCAGCTCAACATGATCGTCTCGCCCAACAATAATGCTTCGCGGCGTCACGTTACGGTGAATAAGACTCGCCTCGGATTCATGAAGGTGAACCAGCGCTCCGGCGATGTCGCGCACCACCCGCACAGCAAAATCCAAGCTTACGCTCGTGTTGGTTTCCAAGACCTGATCGAGAGTTTTAACATCTCCCCACCGACAAACTTCCACAACGAGCCCCTTCTCGTTTGGCTGCTTTTTCACAGGTCTAATGTTCGGATGCGGTGGCAAACGTTCGAGAACATCGAGGCTCCGAAATTGGCGCTCCTGCTGTTCCGGAGCCTCCGCGGCAATACCAAATACCCTTAATCGAAAGAGTGCGTCACCCCGCTTTGGACTTTCCTCAGCCAGATAACTGACAAAACGATCGTTGTGCTCAAGGTCACGCAGAATTCGATATCCATGGATCTGATCCGCGTAGTCTTCTCGGCGGCATCCTATCTCGAAGTTCTCATCCCAAACCTTCCGCAACTTGCGGAAATTTGGGGAGCTAAGTACCGCCCTGGAATTTTCCAAATCACGCTTGACTCTCTCACGCAGATACTTCGCCAGCTCTGCCATCCCCACGAAAGTCAGGTGGTCAGGCAAACGCCTGTTCTGATCGAGCTGTTGGATAATTTCGAAGGCGCTATCTGCTCCCTCGACGGACGATTTTTCAGAAGTCAGTACCACGATCGACTGAACAAAGGGCGATTGTGCAGCAGGTAACGCTTTCTCTATAAGGGATTTAAAGACCTTTGCCTTAGGCAAATTTACGTTATGCGGATTGGGGACTGCCTGATTATTTCGAAACCATGAGTTTGGCGCGACATCCACTTCCCCGCGCCAATCCTTGAGTTCAATCACCGCCGCAAAGCTCTCAGAAATAAAGAGCGCATCGCATTCGCATACCCTACGCCCCGGATCTGTGATGTGGATACTCGGGTAGAGTTCGTAATGTTCTGACGGAAGAAGGAGCGGTTTTAACTCAGCAAAAGCACGACGCTCATGCTCAAACTCAGAGTGGTCGAATGGCTTCATACCTTTACCTGACCTGCAGTAACAAGAAACTGAGACCGGATATTTCCGGGTTTACGAGAAAAATAACTGGGAGTGTGCCTGAAGTTAGGTCCGCCAGTTGGTGGCAAACATGAGAGCACTGCTGCTTGGCGAGAGTATGTCTCCATCACTGGAGAAATCCTTTGGTCGAAAGTAGCAAATCTTAGCCAACCTGGCACTCCTAGGTTGGCTAAGTCTCCGACCACATTATGAAAATCACTGACTGCAGTCGCTCTAAACATAGATGAAACTTACCTTCCTATCAATGTTTCAGGATATCGAAGTTTTAAAAGAGTCGCCGACCTCGTCCAGTTAAGAACAAGCTGGCTAGCCTCTCCAGTCCCAAGTCTGCTGTAGGCTAGGAGTTGCCCCAAATACAGCTCTTGCTTTGCGACAACATCACTCTTGTGATCAACGATCAACGAACCGTTTTCTCCGCTGACAAAGAGATCTATTACCCCGCTCACAACTTGTTTATCGTCGTTCAAACCAATTACTTGTAGCTCACTCCTGTAAGAATCGACTTGACCTGCCATGTGAACTAATTGAACGCTCAAGGCCTGGAAGTGGGCAAGAACAGCTTGCCTTTCACCTTCAAAGGGCACGCGCGCGGGGTTGGTTTTTAACGCCTTATCAAGCAACGTGGGCTGCATGAAATACACCTGATATAAACGATGCACCCAGGTACCCAGTTCGTTTGCCGGAACATGATCAAATTTGTCTAGATCGAGCGCTGGACTGTATTTAGTTGTTTCCGCTTCCTGCACCTCGGCCTGCCACTCTTTCTTTCCAAAAGACGGGCTAATCGTGTGCTCCATTTTTTCAGGTTGCTTCATAAATTCAATGAGTGGCAAGACTCTTTGGGCTAGCTGTAGGCCACCATTTTCCCGTTCAGCAGCAGAGGGCATAACTTTCTTTTCTTCAAATAAAGCTCTTTCTGGCATTTGGGCTCTGGTTTTCATCACCGGATCGACGTAACTGAGCAAAGAGCCGCCATTGATAGCTTCCCAGCAAGGCAAAATGAGTTGCTCTCTTGCACGGGTAAGTGCGACGTAATAAAGATTCTTGTTGGTTTCTATCTGCTCTGTAGTTAGCAGACTAACGAATTTCTCTTTGGTTGCCTGGTCATCAAACTGCGGCAGTATCTGTACAAAGCTTTGCTGCAGCATGGTATCGATTCCGCCAGCCGGGTAGGCCATGCTGATACTGGGAAACCGCGGCTCGCTGGCTTTCTCCGCATCCAGCACCATCACGACAGGCCACTCCAGTCCTTTAGAGGAATGCCACGTTTTCAGCACCACAGCGTCTTCAGCCTGGGGATCTGCCGTGGGTTGTTCGTCGATGCTGTCTTTGTTTTCGTTGAGCCACACCGGAAAGGTCGACGCATTTTTGCCGGCAATACCCATAGCGTTGAGGGTTTCCGGCTGCAACGCTTCGAACTCTTCAGCCAACCCAATAAGCTTAATGAGGTTAGCTCGATACTGAGGCCCTTGCGGGTGGCTATTCAGAGTTTCGAACAAACGGGCTTCTTCAATGATTGTGAGCAACTGGTTTTTCACCGGCTGCTTTCGCAATGAGTTAACAAGCGGCTCTAATAGATCCTTTAGACTGTGCGTTAAAGCTGTTTTAGGATCGTAGCTGGTCAACAGTTCGCTGAGCCTTTCGGTGCTTTGGCCACCCATCAACGGCGAGGTGAGCAGGTCTAACCAGGCATAATGGTCCCGTCGATTGTTGAGTGCTTGTAAGGCATTTAATACCCATTGCACCGATTCACACGCCAGGAAACCGGGTTGCTGAATTTGCACTTCTGTTCCAGCATTGCGAAGCGCCTCTGCAAACTTCCCTAACCGGGAATGCCCCCTGGCTAGCACCGCAATGTCAGAGCCGCGGATTGGACGCTTTTGGCCGCTATGGCGATCGGTAATCTGGCTACCACTGACGAGCAATTCCTTGATGTGATTGGCAAGCGCAATGTTGCCTTCAGCGGTGAAACCGGGTTTGGAGCTTTTCGCGTTTGCGTTCAGGTTCCAGTCGTCTTTGCTGAATCGCAGTACCTGTACAGCCGGCAGATCGGACTTATAACCGGCCTTAGGGTCCAGCTCTTGGTATTTGCTACCGAACAGTGCAGTGCCCACACCGTTGATGAACTCCATCAGTTCCGGAGTGCTGCGCCAATTGCTATCCAGCTCCTTGACTACTCCGGTGGTCTTTTCCCCATCGTTTAGCAATTCGGCAAACAGTCGGCTGTCAGAACCCTGAAAGCCCATGATGGATTGCTTGAGATCGCCCACAATCAGCGTGTATTTGCTGCTGGCCTGGAAGCGGCGCAGTAAAGCGTACTGCAGGGGGTTCGTGTCCTGGAATTCGTCGATGATCAGGCAATCGTAATCACCGGCAATTTCATCCAGCCATTCCGGGTTAGCTTCCAGCATATCGTTAGCCAGGTGCACCATGTCGCCATAGTCGACAAGGCCAGCTTGCTCTTTCGTGTGCTGGTACGCGGCCAGAGTTTCCAGCACACCGTTGATTAAACACTCGATGTGCGTCAATGCATCATTAAGCGGCCCGGGATGAACACTGAGTTTCTCGGCAGCGTTCCAGACTGGTTCAGCGAGATCCGCGCGGGGGTGTTTTTCCCGAATCTTTTTCAGCTTGTCGTCAAATTGCAGCCTTGCCCATAGTTTCCAATCCCGGTTCAGTCTTTCCCGCGTGGCTGAATAAATGTTGTCGACGAAGGCACGAGTGTCGCCGTTATTCCCCCACTCACCTTTGTCGCGGAGGGTTGCCGGGTCGGGATATTCGGTTTTTACCGCTTCTATGGCGCTCCAAAGCTGATCGGTATAAGGGGCGCCATCTTTTTGAACATGGCCGTATGTTGTCTTGATGGTGTCTTTGGCTTGTCGCAGCAGCGCTTCCGCTTCATCCGTGGTTTCGCTAAACCCTTTGCCAAGTGAACGGAGCTTATTAATGAGCGCGAGGATGGTTTCAGTAAGCTGCTCGTCCGCATCTTGGAAGTCGTCACCCTTAAAGCCTCCGCCATACCCGTAATGCTCCAATTCATCTATCACGGGTTGAATGGCCTGCGCCTGATCCATCGCCTTGCGCAGGAGAAAGTCTTGCTCCTGTTCGGTTAACTGGCGCGGTGCGGGTGATCTGCCGGCCTCGTAGGCAAATGTTTTGAGGATTTCCAGCCCGAAGGCGTGGATGGTTGAGATATTAGATTTCTGAAGCAGGCGAGCCTCAGCCATCATTTCTTTTTTCAAAAGTGCGAGCCGAATACGAGTACGCATTTCGTTCGCGGCATCGTTGGTGAAGGTAACCGCCAGTATGCGGTCGGCTCGCACAAAGCGCTTTTCGATCCAGTACGCAAGCGTACTCTGGATAGTATGGGTTTTACCCGCACCGGCTCCTGCTCTAATCAGTGTAAGAGGCTGGGCAGGCAGAATGGCGGACTGGCTCATGAGTTGCCCTCCTCTTCCCGGGTAAAGCGGCTGACAACCGGGTTGTCCGTTAACGCATAGGCAGTGATGCCCCGGTCCTTCCAGAACTTCTCGTCTGTGCGCTCGTTAAGCTTGATGGTTCCGTTATCCAGGTCTCGAAGGCGTTCTTGCACCAGCTCAACGGCTTCCGCCGACTGCGCGTCCAGGCTTGGCTCAGGCTGTACGACGTTTAATTGATCGCTCGGCTTTAGGGGCTTGTCGGTTAGTAAGGTGGTGTCGTTGAGGGTGTAGTAGCCACTCATCACCTCGCCCGCTTTATTTCCATGCTGGAACAGCTCCCTGTAGATCAGAGTTTGTAGCTCGTAACCCTTCTCAAGACGTTTCAGGCGGCTGTCGTGCTTCGAGGTTTTATAATCGACGATCAGCGTTTGGTCGCCGTTCGTGAGCACCGCATCGACAAAGCCTCGCAGAGGCGTGTTCCAAAGCTGTCCCTGCAGCTCCAGTTCCACATTGGAAATGGTCCAGTTCTCCTGTTGGCACCAGGCGGCGAAGTTGTTTAGAGCCCGGTAAACCCTGTTGCGCAATCGGGTACGCTTGAGGCGCCACTGTGGCGAATCCAGAAATGATGCTTCCTCCTGAACCGCCTGATTGAACAGGCGGTCGAACAACACCTCACTCCAGACGTCCTTCTGGTGGGTCTGGAACAGCTCAAAGACTTTATGGGCGATGATGCCCTGCATGGAGATGTCCGGGGTCTTCGGCTCCCACTGCCTTGATTTTATGCCCAGGCGATACAGCAGCCACGCCAATGGGGACTGCATGAGAGTTTCCAGGCTGCTCGGAGATTCCGGTTTCGGCGTTCCATCCTGGTTGACGCGTGCTTGCTGGATCAATTCCGGAGCCAGCTCCAGGTCTTTCAGTTTTGGCGATTCCGGTTGTTCCAGCTGAATGGTTGTTTTGCGCAGGAGTGGGTGTTCAGCCTTGAGTGCCGGTAGTTCGAGGTTTTCAGGATCGAGCTTTTCAAGGGGCTGAATGCACAGCGCCGTATCCAGGAGGGTCTCGCTCGGTTCCAGGGCGCCGCCCTGATGATCATTCATGGAGCGCAAGAAGGTCACACGACTATCGGCTCTTCGCATCAACTCGGAGAATTCCTCTTCCCACCGTTTCTGACTTTCTTCCACAGTGGGAATGGCAAGGCCTGAAACCGTTGCCAGCTGGTCCCAGCCCTCCCGGGCGATGGGGCCAGTGGCTTCCAGCTGGTAGGCGTAATGACCCTGGTTAAAACCCAGCACAAAGAGCTCGTCCACCTGGAATGGCAGAGGCTCACCTTCCCGGATGATGTTGATGGCATGCAGGTAGCGAACCCGGTCTTCCTGGGACTCCAGGGTGGCGACCGGGGTTTGCCGGATGACGTTGCTGATCTGCTCGATGAAGGGCTGGCCGCTATACAGACCCATTAGCCGGCGTGTGTTATCAAGCAAAGTTCTCATGCGCTTTTTGCCAAGGCCTTTCATCTTCGGACCTTGGGTGATTTCAGCAATCTCTTTGACCCAATCGAGCACTGTAGCTGAGCTTGGCTCCGGCGGGGTTAGAAGAAGCCGGAGCATGGCCCTCTCCTGCTCGCCGGGCTCGTTGCCAAGTGTCAGCTCATCCCCTTTACCGAACCGCTCCGCCAGCTTATGACCAATCCCTGGCGCCCAGGGCATGAGCGGATTGATGATAGCGCTCATCATGGCCATCGGAATGTCTGGCTGAACAAGGCTTGTTAGGAGGTCATGAATCAGGGAGGACTGCCAGTCGAAGACACCCGACTCCGGCCGAAGGTTGCTGGCGATCAGGCCGGCGTACTCAAAGTGTTTTTCCAGCCAAAGCTCGTAATCGCCGCCCTTGGGTACGACGACGGCAATCCTCTCCGGTTTCGTACCCTGCTCGACCGCTGCCTGCACCATGGACGTGACGGCTTCTACCTCTTGAAGGTGATCACGGCAGGTGAGCCAGTGCAGGTTTTCAAGTTCCATTGGGGCTTTGTCCGAATGGAACAAAGTATTTGCGAACTGCTGAATCGGGCTATTTTCATTCTCCGGCGTTGGTGAAGGGATAAACCTGTACTTATCCGGCTCCGGCGTCACCCAGCCCTTTGAGCGCAGTATTTCCAGAACCTGGCGCTGCCAGGGGTACAGGGAGTTTTCAGGCAATCGCGGGTAAACGTAGATCGGCTCGATGCAAAGCTCTTCGTGCTCTTTGAACCATTGCTCGGCCAGCTGATCCGTGTCTGGCCGTTCTTCGAGTCGCCGAACAAGGGCAACAAGGTCATTGTAATAGCGCTGGTTACGATTGGCCGGGGAAGGTAACGCCTCGGGTCGGGCGCCGAGCGGCGAATAGTTGAGCAAAAATGTAATACTGGCTTTCAGTTCGGCAACGGTTGCAGGCTCATCCACCCGGATACTTTTGGCCCAGAACGCAATTTCCATGGCGAGGGCCTGCTCCTGCAGCGCGACGTTCCAGTCGAGCTCACTGGGCTCTATCAACCACAGCTCTGCCAGAGTCTCCAACAGAACAGAAAAGCTGCCGACTTTGGTGCCCATGGTATTTCTTTGGGCTAGCGCGTAGCGGGTTTCACTGGCGGTTAATGCATCGGGGACCAGCAAGAAGTCCATTTCTTTTCCTTATTTTAATATGCCTTGAAAGCAGTTTCTCCAAACCTGCTTAACGTTATAACCGCTCGCGTTGTTGCCGGCAAATTCGGGGCTGTAAATTCATGTAAATACATCAGGAAATCAGGTTTTTAGGCCTCAACTTTGGGGCCCTTAACCCACACAAAGTTACCTTTCTTCAACGTAGATTCACCGTCAAACCGGTAGGCGCAAAGCTTTCCACCATGCTTCCCGGCTACGCTGTAATCCAGGCAAGCGATATGGTCGCTGAGAGGCGCCGGCTCTCCACTCATCCAATAATGGCCAACAAATACCGGCTTCTCTCCGTCATAGCCGGGCAGGATGTGCTGTTCAACCGGTGTGTGAGGGATTTTCTCAATCTCCTCACCGGGGACCATTGCCAAGTCACGGTAAGTCAGCTCGCCCGTTCGCCACCATCGGGAACGTACATCGGTTCGTTTGTTGCCGTCTTTGTCGTGAAAAAACTCCCCGTCAGGCAAGGGGATTTCCAACCCTTTGAGTAGAGTCTCAACAATATTGAAAGGCTCGCTTCCCTCGCGGCTACTGGTCACCCACGCCTCTGGCAAAATCCGGTTATGACTGTCCGTGTATTGGTTGGCCTTTTCCAGATACTCCGGATGCCAGCAGGCATGGACCACCCTCAAGCCTGGTAAATCCAGGTAGATGGGTAAGGTTTTAAACCAGTCAATCATCCGGCGATGTTTCTCACTTCCCTCACCAACCTGCTCAAGAAACTCTTTGTGCTGTTTCAGGTTCTTTTCAATGTGGGGACGCAGGTATTGTCCGGGCTGCTCTGGATCCTCGGTGGCCCAGGCAACAGCGTTGAATTCATGATTGCCCATAACCGCCAAGGCATGACCGTTTTCCACCATGCTCCGAGCGATCTCGACGGTCTCAACCTGCTCCGGCCCTCGGTCTACAAAGTCCCCAAGAAAAATTACTTTGCGATCGGGATGCTGCCAAACACCGTTGGCTTCCCGATAGCCGAGTTTCTCCAGCAATGCTTTAAGCTCGGTTGCGTATCCGTGGATGTCTCCGATCAAGTCATACATGCTCAGTGATCCCTCCCTTCCAAATGTGCTACCACTGGATCCAGGCAATCGGTATGCGAGGCGCCGTCATCGAAAAAGGACTCAGCCAGCTCCAGAACCAACGCCTGCTTCAGTGAAAATCCCTGCCGCAAGCGGCCTTCGACACCCTCGCCGATGCGGTCGTATTCGTCAAAACAATCGTTCTCTTTGCAGCAGGTGTTCATCGGATCGAATTCAAACAACGCTCGGGAAATCATCTCTGCTTTCAGTACGATGCTCATCCAGCCTCCTGTCCGCTATGGTTCCAGTGTAAGCAGGCGTTGCGACAGAACATGTCGCCGATCCGGATTATGGTATGTTTTTGTTCCGTTGACGCAGAAGGTCCAGTGAATGCCTTACCCCATTGAAGACAAGCTTGTAATCGCTGTCGCTTCCAGCGCGCTATTTGATTTATCTGATTCCGACCACGTATTCCGAACACAGGGCGAAAAAGCCTATCGGAAGTACCAGGAATCACACCTGGATGCGCCGCTTGAGAAAGGGGTCGCTTTTCCGTTCGTTCGACGGTTTCTGGCCATCAACGATCGGTTCCCGGATAAGTCTCCAGTGGAAGTTGTATTGCTTTCAAGGAACTCAGCGATCACCGGCAAGCGGGTGTTTCGCTCCATCGCCCATCATGGTCTGGACATCAGCCGAGCGGCATTTTTGGAGGGCAAATCGCCTTATCCTTACATCCCGGCATTCAACGCTTCTCTCTTTTTATCAGCGAACGAGACTGACGTATTACAAGCCATCGATTACGGCCATCCCGCCGGTACCGTGCTACCCAGCCATGTAGTAGATGATCAAGACGATGCAGAACTTCGCATCGCTTTCGATTTCGACGGTGTGATTGCCGACGACGCTTCCGAGAAAGTTTATAAGGCAGGCTCGCTGGAAGAGTTTCAGGAACACGAAACCTCCCGCTCACATATCCCACACAGCCCGGGGCCGTTGGCCGACTTGTTCAGAAAACTCTCGCACCTGCAAAAGCTGGAAGACCACGCCTTGGAAGCTGACCCAAATTACAGGCGCGCGCTACGAACCGGAATCGTGACCGCCAGGAATGCGCCCTCTCATGAGCGCGTGATAACCACTCTGGAACATTGGGGCGTGGATGCCAATGAGGTGTTCTTCCTCGGTGGCATGAAGAAGGACCGGATTCTGAACGTGCTAAGGCCTCACATGTTCTTTGATGATCAGCGGTCGCATCTGGAGTCTGAAGCCGGCAATGTTCCGATGGTGCATATTCCGTTTGGGGTGGCGAATTTAGTGTGAGACCAAACGTGCTGGCCATCATGAGACGTGAAACTCACCCCTAATGCGTTGCTACTCAGCGCACTAGTGAAAAGGAAAGTTGTTTTGGTTCAGAATCTGAACTCTGGCCCAACTGAGAAAACGTTGATATCGGTTTCGCCCAGCTCATCCTCATCGCCAACGTTCAACAGCAGATACCAGTCTGCTGGCAGCCGAATTCCCTCGGCAACTTCATAGCTCATGCCAAGACCTGTCCTCTATCAATTCCTCCGAGGCGGCCCTACAAAGAATTAATTGGTGCCCCCTCCTTCCCTTTCACCCATTGGTTCCAATCGGGCACACGCTCGGATCCCGGAAGATCAAACCGAACGGATACACCAATATTTTTTGGCGGTTCTGGCCACTTACGAGCCTGATAGAACGGAGTGACTGCTTTGATCCTTCGACGCCTGAATATCCACCGGCGGCACGCCCAGGTCCTGCCACTTCTCCGGATGACAGGTAAACAGCAATATCTGATGCCGACTGGCCGCATCAAACAGGATACGTTTCATGTCTTCCAGGCGGTCGCTGTCACTGTGGACCAGGGTGTCGTCCAGGATGACCAGCGTTGGCCTTCCTGCTTCCCGCAGCAGATCGGCATAGGCCAGGCGGCTGATCAGGCCCATTTGTTCCCGGGCGCCAAAGCTCAGTTCTGTGATCTGTCCCAGTTCGGTGCCCCGGCTGAACGTGCCTGGCCGGAGCTGTTCGTCCACCTCCAGAGAGGCTTCCGGGAAAAGCACTGAGAGATAGTGGTTGAGGTGCTTTTGCAGTGGTGCCTGCAGGCGGCGTGTGAGGGCCTGGCGTTTTTCCGCGAGCAGGTTCAGCAGCAGATCCAGCGCTTGGGCGCGGCGGTGCAGTTCCTCGCAGCGTCGATTGCACTGGTCGAGTTCCGTCTCTTTTTCGTTGAGCTGTTCTTCCAGCCCTTCCGCGCCCCAGGCTTCCAGCCTGACTTTGATATCGCGCAGTTCCCGCCCCCGGTTCTCCTGGGTTTGTCGCAGCTGGGTGACCGCATTCTGATAGCGCTCGATGTCCTGTTTCAGAAACTCCGGGCGGGCTTCGCGGACTTCCCGTTCGCGACGCTCTAGGCTGGCTTCCAGCTCGGCTTGCTGTTTTTCGAGGTTCGCCAGGTCGGTGGTGATCTGGCGAAGTTGCTGCTGGCGTTCCGGGCTTCGTTCTTCATCGGCCAGCCGCTGCCATTCGGTTTTTGCGTTGTCCCGGGTCTGTTTCAGGGCAGACAGCCTGGACTGGTGCTCACGGTCATCGGATTCGGCTTTATCCAGTGTGGTGCTAGCTCGGGCGAACGCCGCCTCCGCTTCTTCGAGAGCCGGCACATCCTCTTCGGGATCCGGTTTGGGGGTGGCTTCCAGTTGGCTTTTGGCTTTCTCCAGTTCGCTTTCTGCCTCATTCTGCTCGGAGATAAGTTGCTCAATGCCGGCCGGTGCCACCGATTTCAGCAAATCTTCGGCATGCTTCTGGGCTCTTCCGGCGTTTTCAAAGGCAGCAAGACGTTCCTCTGCCTGCTCCACGGAGGCTACACCAAGGGTCTTCAACTGTTCTTCCAGGCTTTCCTCAAGGGTTTTGAGTTTCCTGCGGGTACTGGCCAGTTCCTCGCCGCCGGGTGTTATGCCCAGGGTACCCACGCCGGGAATCACCAGTGTGGATTCTTCCAGCAGCTGCTGTTCGCCCTGCCCGGTGAGCGCTTCGTTGTTCAGCGTCAGGGATGCGTCGGCGTCCAGCTGCCAGCTCAATCGAGTGGCGATGGTCCGTGAGCGGATGGTTTCTTCGTTCAATTGGTTTCCGGTTGCTCGCAGCTTCTTGACCAGCTCTGCATCGATGCGGTTTTCCCGGGCCTGCTGCCTGGCCTGCTCTAACTGCTGGTGATATTCCTTTGATTTGGCCAGGTTCTGGGTCAGCACCTGTTTCTGCTGCTCAAGCCGGCAGACATCCTGCTCCAGCCTTTGTCGGGTTTGCAGCAGGCCCGCGAGTTTGCGTTGATTTTCCGCTTGCTCATAGGCGGTTCTGGCTTCTTGCAAACGGCCTGTAACCACCGGGGTTTGGGCTTCCGCGGTGGCGAGGTCTCGCTCCGCCCGGTCCAGTTCGGCTTTTCGGCCTTCAAGCTGGCGGCTGAGCCCTTCCAGATGCTCTTTGTTCTGCTGCAACAGGCGGTGGTTTTGTTGCAGCTGGCTGAGGGTGGCTTTCTCCTGGTTCTGTTGCTGCTCCAGGCGTTCGACCTGTTGATACCGCAACCGGGCTTCCTCCAGCTGGCGCTGAGCGTCTTCCCAAGGGCGCTCGGCCTGGGCCTGATCATAGTCGTGGGTCAGTTTGCCCAGCCGGTCGACCTGCTCCTGGTATTTGTGTACCCGCTCTTTGAGCTCTTCGATTTCAGCCTCGTATTGGGCGCGGTCTTTTTCCAGTTTCAGATAATCGCCCCGGGGCTTGCCGGTTCCGGTCAGCAGGACGTCCCGCTGGCTGCGAACCGTTTCGATCAGGTCATCGCCTCCGGAGCTGGCCACCTCGCCAACCATGGAATTCAGGGCGGATTTCAGGTGATCTCCGGCGTGTTCTATGGCCTGTTCAATGTCCTGCCCGGTGCCCTGCTCGACCCACAGCAACCCGGGTATGCCCCAGTGTTCGGCTTTGCTGGCACCCCGCTTCGGGTACTGGTAGCCCAGCAGTTCGGCCAGCTTTTCTTCGGCGTCGTCTTCACTGTGGGTCTCGGTGCCAACCACCAGGTCGCACCGCTTCCGTTGTAGAAAGCTTTTGGTCAGGCGCCAGGAGCGGCCCTCGTGCTCAAAATCCAGTTCGATGGTGGGCGCCGCGGCGGAGTCGCCCCAGGGGCGCAGGTCGTCCACGGCTGTGGACCGATAACGCTCAAAAAACGCGGCACGGATGGCCCGCACCAGGGTGCTTTTGCCGGACTCATTGGGGCCGTGAATCAGGTTGAGGCCCGGTTGCAAGTTGTTCAGCTCAAACGGCTTGCGGAA
>TARA_R100000306_G_scaffold59576_1_pt1 | contig 17465 bp, 17 predicted proteins | sample TARA_R100000306 | Tara Oceans TARA_R100000306 (sample SAMEA2620824) | marine metagenome | biome: marine biome (ENVO:00000447); feature: mesopelagic zone (ENVO:00000213); material: "saline water (ENVO:00002010), including plankton (ENVO:xxxxxxxx)" | depth 1000 m | reverse complement strand
CGCAAGGTCGCCATGCACGTCGCTGCTGGCTCTCCCGCACCGGCTCTGGCCGTCCATGAGGGCGAGCTGGACCAGACCGTGGTCGAGAAAGAGCGTGAAGTGTTCGCCGGCCAGGCCCGTGAATCCGGCAAGCCTGAGCAGATCATTGAGAAAATGGTCGAAGGCCGTCTGCGCAAGTTCTACGAAGAAGTCGTGCTGCTGAAGCAGGTCTTCGTGTTCGACACCGACAAGACCGTCGCCGAAGCCATCAAGGCGGCTGAAGGCGATGCAGGCGCACCGATCGAACTGACCGGTTTCGTCCGCATGGTTCTGGGCGAAGGCGTCGAGAAAAAAGAAGAAGACTTCGCCGCTGAAGTCGCAGCCGTCGCTAAAGGCTAAAGTTTTCGGCCCGGGCGTGTGAAGTCACGTCCGGGCCGGACTCCATCTGAAGACAGCAATCATGCGGAGTTTGCCGTGACCGACACCGAGGACCGACCGCTCATTACGCCTAAGGGCCCCTATAAACGGGTTCTTTTGAAGGTTTCCGGTGAAGCCCTGATGGGCGATCAGCCCTACGGCATCGACATGACAACTGCAGATCGCATCGCCCGCGAAGTCGGCGAAGCGGTCGAGGCTGGCTACGAGCTGTGCCTTGTGATTGGCGGCGGAAACATCTTCCGCGGTCTGACCGCCGCCGCCAAGGGCATGGAGCGCGCCGCCGCCGACTATATGGGCATGCTGGCGACGGTGATGAACGCGCTGGCCATGCAGACCGCGCTCGAGCGTGTCGGCGTCCAGACCCGCGTCCAGTCCGCCATTCCCATGACCACCGTGTGCGAGCCTTATATTCGCCGCCGCGCTGTGCGCCATATGGAGCGCGGACGCGTCGTGATTTTCGCCGCAGGCACGGGCAATCCGTTTTTCACCACCGACACGGCCGCCGCCCTGCGCGCCGCCGAAATGGGGTGTGACGCCTTGTTCAAAGGCACCAGCGTGGACGGCGTTTATGATGACGATCCGCGTAAAAATCCGCAGGCCAAACGGTTTGAGTCCCTTGACTATATCGACGTTCTGGCGCGCGATCTCAAAGTTATGGACGCCTCGGCGGTGACGCTGATGCGCGACAACCAGATTCCGATCGTGGTGTTCAACATTCGAGAGCAGGGCGGTCTCGCCCGGGTTCTGGATGGCGAGGGCACGTGTACGGTCGTGGGCGGCTCATCCAGCTCAGCCGCATAAAAAAGGGGAGACACGGACATGTCCGGTTTCGACATCAAAGACATCGAGCGCCGCATGGATGGCGCGATTGACGCGCTCAAGAAAGAATTCGCCGGCCTGCGCACCGGTCGCGCTCACGCCAGCTTGCTCGACCCGATCAAGGTTGAAGCCTATGGCGCGCTGACCCCGATCAACCAGGTCGGCAATGTCTCCGTGCCTGAGCCGCGGATGATTACGATTTCGGTCTGGGACAAAACTCTGGCCGGCGCTGTGGAAAAGGCGATTCGCAACTCCTCGCTGGGCCTGAACCCGGTCTCCGAAGGCGAAACCCTGCGCATTCCGATTCCGCCGCTCAATGAAGAGCGCCGCGTCGAGCTGGCCAAGACCGCCGGCTCCTACGCGGAAAACGCCCGGGTCGCCGTGCGCAATGTGCGACGCGACGGCATGGATCAGCTCAAGCGCGACGAAAAAGACAACGAGATCAGCGAAGACCAGCACAAGAAGCTGGCTGACCAGATCCAGAAACTGACCGACGCCAAAGTGGCGTCCATCGACACCCTGCTGAAGACCAAGCAGGACGAGATCACTCAGGTCTGATGGGACGGGCGCCCGCCCTAGGGCGGCGCCCTGTAACGGCGGGAGGGCCGTTTCCATGAGCGAGACCGAACCGTCCGGCCAGACGCCGCAGCACGTCGCCATCATTATGGATGGCAATGGTCGCTGGGCGGCGTCTCGGGGGCGCCCGCGCGCCTTTGGTCATCGCAAAGGGGTTGAGGCGGTGCGCGAGGCCGTGCGCGCCGCCGGTCAGCTTGGGGTGCGCTATCTCACCCTGTTCAGCTTTTCCACCGAGAACTGGAACCGTCCCGTCGCCGAGGTCGAGGCGCTGTTCGAGCTGTTGCGAAGGTTCGTGGCGGCCGATCTCGACCGGCTGCATGCCGAAGGCGTTCGCGTGCGCATCCTGGGCCGCCGGGAAGGGCTGAGTGATGAGTTGCTGCGCCTGATAGAGTCTGTGGAAACGCGAACCGCGGACAATGACGCCTTCTTTCTCAACATCGCCTTCAATTATGGCGGCCGTGACGAGATCGTCCGCGCTGCGCAGCGTGCAGCCAAGGCCCATGACGGCGATTTGTCCGCACTGAACGAAGCCGAGTTCGCCCGTTATCTGGACACGGCTGACCTGCCCGACCCAGATCTGGTGATCCGCACCAGCGGTGAACGCCGCATCTCCAACTTTCTTCTCTGGCAAGCCGCTTACGCCGAATTCGTCTTTATGGACACGCTCTGGCCGGACTTTGACAAGTCAGCCTTTGAGGCCGCCTTGTCTGAATACGCCAGTCGGGACCGTCGCTATGGCGGCGTGCGCCATGGCTGACCCTGATGACCCTGAAAGCACCACCGCGCCCCGCAAGCCTATGCGCGGCGATCCCATGTTCTCCAGACGGGTGCTGTCCGCGCTGGTGCTTGCGCCTGTCTCAATCGGATTGGTGATCTGGGGCGGGTCGGCGTTTTCCATATTCATCGCCGCTTTCTCCGCCGCCATGGCGTGGGAATGGGTGCGCATGTCCGATCCGATGGCTCCGCCGCGCGCCTTCGCGATCGCCACAGGCACCGCTGTGGGCGGGGTGATGCTCGCCAGCCAGCTTGAGCTTTTGGGGGCTGCGGCCTGGATCCTGGGCGGCGCTCTCGCAGCCTACGCAGACCGGAGACCTCGCAGCCGGGGTTATGAGGCCTTGTTCGGCGTTGCGTATGTGGCGCTGGCCGCGAGCGTTCTGGGCGCTTTGCGTCATGAGGAGAGTGCTGGACTGGCCGGCGTCGTCTTTCTGATCAGCGTCGTCTGGGCGGCGGACACGTTCGCCTATCTGGCGGGGTCCTGGCTGGGCGGTTGGAAGCTGTTGCCCGCCGCGAGCCCCAACAAGACCTGGGCGGGGCTGGTTGCGGGACTCGCCTTTGGTGTGATCGCCGGCGCGTTCGCGGCCTGGTGGGCGGGCTGGGACCCAAGGCATGGTGCGATGCTGGCTGCGCCCACGGCGCTGTCGGCGGTGGCGGGTGATCTGTTGATGTCGCTGGCCAAGCGCCGCTTCGGGGTCAAGGATGCCGGCACGGTGATCCCCGGGCATGGCGGCGTGCTGGACCGGGTGGATGCGCTGATGATGGCGGCCCTTTTCGCCGGGATATGGTCCTGGGTCGGGCCGGGCGGATGGCCTGGAGGGGGCGCATGAGCGCACGGACCGTTACAATTCTGGGCGCGACCGGCTCTGTCGGGCGCGCGACGCTGGATCTGATTGAACGGGCGCCCCAGGGCGCGTTTGATGTCGTGGCGCTGACGGCGAACAGCCAGTCGGCTGACCTGGCCGAGCTTGCGATCCGGACGAAGGCGCAGTTCTGCGCCGTCGCCGATCCGGAAGCCGGGCCTGCGCTTGAAGCTGCGCTGCAAGGGACGTCCATTCGCAGCGCCGCCGGTCCTGACGCTGTCTGTGAAGCCGCGCGCATGTCTGCGGACTGGGTGATGGCGGCGATCGTCGGCGCAGCCGGACTGCCGCCGACGCTGGAGGCCGTGCGTCGCGGCGCAGCAGTGGCTTTCGCCAACAAGGAAGCGCTGGTTTGCGCCGGGGATCTGTTCATGACCGCTGCGCGGGAGGCGGGGGCCCGCCTGTTGCCCGTGGACTCAGAACATAACGCCATCTTCCAGGCCTTTGACGAAAAGCAGCGCGCTGGCATTCGCCAGATCATCCTCACAGCATCGGGCGGCCCGTTCCGGCACTGGACGCTCGAGCAGATGGGGCAAGCGAGCCCGGCGCAGGCGGTGGCGCATCCGACCTGGACCATGGGCGCGAAAATCTCGGTGGATAGCGCCACCATGATGAACAAGGGTCTCGAGATCATCGAGGCGTGCCATCTGTTCGGTCTGCCTCAGACCGATGTGGATGTTCTGGTGCACCCTGAATCCATTGTTCATGGCCTGGTGGAGTACGCAGATGGCGGCATGCTCGCTCAGCTTGGCATGCCGGACATGCGCACGCCCATCGCCCACGCCTTGGCCTGGCCGGACCGGCTCGAGACGCCTGTGGAACGGCTTGATCTCGCCAAGCTCAGCCAGCTCACTTTCGAAGCCCCTGATCCGGTGCGGTTTCCTGCGCTTGACCTGGCGCGAGCCGCCTTTGATGCGGGGCGGGGCGCGCCAGCGATTTTCAATGCGGCCAATGAAGTGGCGGTCGCCGCCTTTCTGAATGGTCAGATAGGCTTTCTTGACATCGCGGCATGTGTCTCTGACTCTCTGGAGCGAGGGGAAGCAGACGGCGTCGCATCCGTGCAGCCATCTGACTTTGAGGCTGTGTTGGACGTGGACCGGCAAGGCCGCCGGTTGGCGATGGACGCGGTTAAGCAGCGAACCCGTTAAAGCGGCCGCTGCGTAAGGAGACTACATGCTCGACTGGCTTGGGTCCGGAACCCTGTCCATTCTCGCCTTTGTCATGGTGATGGGGTTCGTCGTGATCATTCACGAGCTGGGCCATTACTGGGCCGGGCGGCTCTGCGGCGTACATGCGGATGCGTTCTCAATGGGGTTTGGCCCGACGCTGGTCTCGCGCACCGACAAGCTTGGAACGGTCTGGAAAGTCAGCGCACTGCCCCTGGGCGGGTTTGTGCAGTTCCGCGGCGACGCCAACGCCGCCAGCGCGCCGGATTACGAAACGCTCGACAGACTGCGCGCTGAACATCCCGATCCCGATAGCGTGCTGCATTTCAAACCGGTCTGGCAACGCGCCTTCATTGTGGCGGCGGGGCCGCTGGCCAACTTCCTTTTGGCGATGGTGTTATTCTCGATCCTCGGCGTGATGAATGGCGAGCGGGTGATCGAACCGCGCATCGGCGTGGTGGAAGAGGGCTCTGCGGCGGCGCAAGGCGGGTTCATGCCCGGCGATCTTGTGACAGAGATCAACGGATCACAGATCAGCAATTTCAACTCGATCCGCGAATATGTCGCCACCCGCGCCAATCAGCCCATCCGTTTCACGGTCGAGCGTGACGGATCGCCTGTTGAGCTCACCGTCACGCCCGATCGCACCTTGCGGCCTGACGGCCTGGGCGGCGAGCGCGCTGTCGGATTCATGGGGGTGGGCGTCTCTCAGGATGCGCAGATCCAGGTGGTCCGACCCGCGCTCTGGGAAGCGCCGATTTACGGCGTGACGCGAACGGTCGAGACGACCGGCACGATCATCAGTTATCTGTCGCGACTGGTCACGGGGCGCGCATCCACAGAACATATCAACGGCCCGGTCGGGATCGCCACCACGGCGGGGCAACTCGCCAATCTGGCGGTCAGCGATGGCGGCGCGGCCCAGCCAGTCGGCCTTCTAACGCGCCTCGAACGGCTGTTTGTGGTGATGTTGGCGCTGTCCGCCCTGCTGAGCGTCGGACTGGGGTTAATGAATCTTCTGCCCATTCCGGTTCTCGACGGCGGGCACCTTGTGTACTACGCCTATGAAGCGATAGCGAAGCGCCCGCCAAGCCCCTCCGTTCAGGAAATGGGGTTTCGGCTGGGTCTTGGCTTGATTTTGGCCATGTTCTTGGTGGCCACTTGGAATGATTTGAGCTATTTGCGCGGACAGTTCCTGTGACAGGGGACGTCGCGGGCGAGGGACGAGGGCCTTTCATGAATGTGATTTTCAAAGGATTGGCGGCTGCGCTCCTGAGCGTGATCACCGCAGGCGTCGGCCATGCGCAGGATGCGGGCGTTAACCCCGCAGCCTCCACGCCGGAGACGGCGCAGGTGGAAAGTGCGCCGCAGCGAGCCCAGCAGCCCATCCTGCAAATCCTTGTGGAAGGCAATCAGCGCGTCGAAGCGGATACGATTCTGTCCTATCTGCTGATCCAGCCGGGCGACCTGCCCAATTCGCGTCTGATCAACCTGTCGATCCAGACCCTTTACAGCACCAATCTGTTCTCGGACGTCCGGGTGGCGGTCGACGGCGCGTCCCTGGTTCTGTTTGTGGAAGAAAATCCCATCGTCAACCGTGTGATTCTCGAGGGTAATCGCGCCATTAACGACGAGAAGATCACCGACGAGATCGAGCTACAGGCGCGCGCCATCTTCACCCGCTCCCGGGTGCAGTCCGATGTGCAGCGCATTCTCGAAGTGTATCGCCGTTCGGGCCGGTTCGCGGCTCAAGTGACCCCGCAAATCGTCGAGCTGCCGCAAAACCGGGTTGACCTGGTCTTTGAAATCTCTGAAGGCCCGGTGACGGGCGTCGAGCGCATCTCGTTTGTGGGCAATGAAGCGTACTCTGACCGCCGACTGCGCGGCGAAATCGTCACCACCGAGGCGCGATGGTGGAAATTCTTCAGCTCGAACGACAATTACGATCCGGACCGGATCGAATATGACCGTGAGCAGCTGCGCACCTTCTACAATGACCGCGGCTTTGCAGATTTCCGCGTCACGTCGGTTTCCGCCGAGCTGGCGCCTGATCAGTCTGAATTCTACGTCACCTTCACCATGGACGAGGGCGAGCGCTATGAGTTCGGCGATATCAGCGTCGAAACTGAAATCTCTGACCTGAACATCGAGTATCTCGAAGCGGTTCTGCCGACCCAGCCGGGCCGCCTTTACGTGGGCAGCCTGATCGAGGACGCCACGGATTCGCTCACCTTCGCCGCGGGCGCCGCTGGCTACGCCTTTGTGGATGTCAGCCCGCGCGTGGCGCTGAACCGGGAAGACCAGACGGTCGACATCACCTACGTGATCGAGGAAAGCCCGCGCGTTTACATCGAGCGCATCGACATCATCGGCAACACGCGCACCTTGGACCGCGTCATTCGCCGCGAGCTGGATCTGGTGGAGGGCGACGCCTTCAATCAGGCCCTTGTGAACGTGTCGCGCTCGCGTGTGGGGCAGCTGGGCTTCTTTGAAGACGTCCAGGTCGAGCCGATCCAGGGCAGCGCGCCTGATCGCGCCCAGGTTCAGGTGCGCGTGGCGGAACAGCCGACCGGTGAACTGGCCTTCGGCGCCGGCTTCTCATCGACGGACTCCTTCCTGGTCGATTTCTCGATCTCCGAGCGCAATTTGCGCGGCCGTGGCCAGTTCCTGCGTCTGCGGGTCTCCACCAGCTCGCGCCAGCAGCAGATCGATATCCGCTTTACCGAGCCGCGCTTCCTGGATCGCAATCTGGCCGCAGGTTTTGACCTGTTCCGCGTGCGCTCTGATTTCTCGAGCGAAGCCTCGTTTGAGACGGAATCAACGGGCTTCACCCTGCGCGCCGGTTTCCCGCTGACGCGGGCTGTGCAGGCAGGCGTCAGCTATACGATGCGCACCGATGACGTGACGACCTATTCGGGCGTCTCGGAATCCATTCAGCGCGCCGCCGGCTCACGCGTCACTTCGCTGATGGGCTATTCGCTGCGCTGGAACCGGACGGACGATTATCGGGAACCGACCCGGGGCTTCCAGCTGAGCTTTAACCAGGATTTCGCCGGTCTCGGCGGGGATGTGCGGTATGTCCGCTCCGAGCTGCAGGGCGGCATCTATCGCAGCGTCTGGCGCGATCGCCTGGTGTTCAGCGCCACCGGTTCTGCCGGCTATCTGTTCTCCTGGGGCGGCGACACGGCGCGAATCAATGACCGCTTCTTCAAAGGCGGGAACTCGTTCCGCGGCTTTGAAACCGCCGGCATCGGCCCTCGGGTCGTGCAGCGACGCGATGAAGCGCTGGAAGACGGCGATGAGTTTGTCTCCGGCGACGCTCTGGGCGGTAATTTTTACGCCATCGGCGCTCTGGAAATGGGCTTCCCGCTGGGTCTGCCGGAGCAATATGGCATCCGCGGCAGCCTGTTTACTGAATTCGGCACGGTCGGCGTCCTTCCCGATGACGACCAGATCGCCGATGATGGCACGGACGCGGCCATCTTCACCGTTGACGACCTGGCGCTGCGCGCATCGGCCGGTATGAGCATCTTCTGGGATTCTCCATTCGGCCCGGTGCGGTTTGACCTGGCGCACGCCTTTATCAAGGAAGATTACGACCAAGGGGCGTTCTTCCGCTTCAGCACACGAACGGGGTTCTAAACTCATGAAACGTCAGATTTTCGCCACTATGCGCCCGCTGCGCATGCTCGCCGCAGCCCTGGCTTTGAGCATCGGCTTCAGCGCTGCGAGCTTTGCTCAAGGCGTGCTGGTCATGAACGAACAGCGCATCTTGCGAGAGAGCGCTGTCGGCCAGCACATCACCACGCGACTTGAAGCCATCGGTCAGGAGATCCAGGCCGAACTTCAGCCGCAACAGGCTGCGATCCAGTCTGAAAGCGAAGCGCTGAACGCTGAGCTCTCGGCTTTGTCCGAAGACGCGATCCGCCAGCGTCCCGACCTGGCTGCGCGCTATGAAAGCCTGCAGCGTGACGCGGCGACCTTCGAGCAGACCCGCCGCATTCGCGCTCAGGAACTGCAAGCGACCGAGCAACAGGCCATGCGTCCTGTTCTGCCGATCCTGCAGGAAGTGCTGCAAGAGATCGTCAATGAACGCAATGCGGACGTGCTCATCGACCGCTCTGTGGTGGTCTATGCCGCAGATTCCGTCGACATCAGCCAGTCTGCGATCGAGCGCCTGAACCAGCGGATCTCGACCACGCCGGTCAACCGCGTGCGCGTTCCCACCCAGCCTGCTCAACAGCAGCAATAAGGTTGGTCTGATATGGGGGCCGACCCGCGATTTTTTGAGCGGCTCGGCCCGCTCAAGGCTTCTGACATCGCCGCGCTTATCGGGTCTGACCTGATCGGCGACGGCGATGTCGCTGTTTTTGACGTCTCAACACCTGACGCGGCGCAGCCGGGCGAGTTGATGTTTCTGGCCGGCAAAGCGCCGCCGGAAACGCCGCCCGCTGCCGGCGTCGCGATTGTCCCGGACGCCAGCTGGGCGGACGCCTTGCCCCATTGCGAGGCTGTTCTCGTGCACCGGGTTCCACGCGCAGGTTTTGCGCAGGCGGCGGCCCGGCTCCTGACTACGCGATTTCATGACGGCGCGGACTTCATTCACTCCACTGCACAGATTGCCGAAACAGCGCGTCTGGCGCCCGGCGTCATCGTCGGCCCGGATGCTGTCATTGGCGAAGGCGCGCGCATTGAGGCCGGAGCGATTATCGGGCCTGGCGTCGTCATCGGCGCGCACACACGGATCGGCGTTCGCGCGAATGTGCAATGCGCGCTGATTGGCGCGAAATGTGAAATTTCCGCAGGCGCGGTTGTCGGGGAGGCCGGCTTCGGCCTGGCCTATGAAAAGGGTGAGGTGTTCACCCTGCCGCATCTGGGGCGCGTGGTTATCGAAGACGAGGCGACGCTCGGCGCCAACGCGACCGTGGATCGCGGCATGCTCAAGGACACCCGGATCGGCAAGGGCGCGCGGATCGATAATCTCTGCCATATCGGCCATAACGTGGATGTGGGCGAGTATGCGGTGATGGCGGCGTTTGCCGGCATCTCAGGCAGCACCATCATTGGCGCTGGCGCGCAATTTGGCGGCCGTGTGGGCGTTGCAGACCATTTGAAAATCGGCGCCGGGGCTCGGCTTGCGGCGGACGCCGCCGTGATGAAGGACGTGCCGCCGGGGGAAACCTGGGCGGGGTCGCCCGCGCAGCCCATCCAGAGCTTCATGCGGGAGACGGCTTGGTTGCGGCGTGCGGTTGGACGCAAGTCCAAACCTGATCGCAAGAAGGATGAGACATGAGCGATGAGTCCACGGCCATCGGGCCTGATGAAATCCTGCGCCGTCTGCCCCATCGCTATCCGTTCTTGATGGTGGACCGGGCGGAAGCCTATGTGGCGGGAGAGTCCATTGTCGGATTCAAGTGCGTCTCGGCCGCCGAACCGCACTTTCAGGGGCATTTCCCCGAAAACCCGGTCATGCCCGGCGTGCTGATCATCGAGGCGCTGGCCCAGACGGGCGCAATCCTGATGTCAAAAACGCTCAATGCGGACATTTCCAACACGCTGATTTATTTCATGGGTGTCGAGCAAGCCAAATTCCGGCGTCCTGTCCGTCCCGGTGATGTGCTGGAGATGCCCGTTGAGGTCACTGCGAACCGCCGCGGCGTTTTCAAATTCAAGGGCGAAGCGCGCGTGAACGGCGTCCGATGCGCGGATGCGACCTTCTCGGCGACGTCTGCGCCGCGCGAAGCCTGACGGAGCGAGCATGACTCACACCATCCATCCTACCGCCCTTGTAGACGACAGCGCCCAGCTTGGCGACGGCGTCGAGATCGGCCCGTTCTGCACTGTCGGTCCGAATGTGAAGATCGGCGACCGCACGCGCCTGATCTCTCATGTGACGCTGAGTGGTCAGACGGATCTGGGCGCGGACTGCTTGCTGCACCCGTTCGTTTCGCTTGGCGAACCGCCCCAGGACTTCAAGTTCAAGGGCGGCGATGTGCGGCTGATCGTCGGGGATCGCAACATTCTGCGCGAGCAGGTGACCATGCATATGGGCACCGAAACCGCGAAGGGCGTGACCCAGGTCGGCTCTGATAACTTCTTCATGGTCGGGGCGCATGTGGCCCATGACTGCACCGTCGGAAACCATGTGGTGTTCGCCAACAATGCGACGCTGGGCGGTGATTCCACGGTGGCCGATTACGTGATCATGGGCGGGCTGTCGGCGTTGCACCAGCAATGCCGGATCGGCAAGTACGCCTTTATCGGCGGCGGCGCCCCGGTGACGGGCGACGTTATTCCCTATGGCATGGTGGATAATCTCGGTGCGCTGGCGGGTCTCAACCTGGTCGGGCTCAAACGTCGCGGCTTTGCGCGCGATGCGATCCATGATCTGCGCGCGGCATACCGTCTGGTCTTCGCCAATGAAGGCGCGTTCAATGAACGCATCGAGGACGCGGCGCGTCTGTTTGAGAACCGGCCTGAAGTGATGGATATCGTTGAGTTCATCCGCACTCCGGCCAAACGCCCGCTTTGTTCGCCAGAGGGGCGCTAGGTCTTGGCGGAGTTTGAGCGTCTGGGGCTGATTGCGGGGGGCGGCGACCTTCCTGTCTATGTGGCCGAAGCCGCTCAGGGCGGAGACCGGCTGGCGTGCGTCATCGCGCTCAAAGGATTTGCCGATCCGACTCGTTATGAGAGCCCGATCATTCGCGGCATCGCCCAGCTGGGGCAGGTGGTGAAGGATCTGCGTCTGGCCGATTGCGACGCAGTCTGCTTCGCCGGCATCGTGACACGGCCAGATTTCTCGGCGCTCAAACCTGACCTGAAGGGCATGACCTTTCTGCCCCAGGCGCTGGCGGCCGCGACCCGGGGCGATGACGCGCTGTTGCGCGCCATTGTCGGGTTCTTCGAGAAAGAGGGTTTCACAGTCATCGGGGCCAATGACATTGCGGACGAGCTTCTGGTCGATCCTGGTCTGATCGGCACGGTCGAGCCGAGCCCAGGCGTGCGGGCGGACGCCGCCAAGGCGCTTCATATCGCTGGGGTGACGGGCGCGGAGGATATCGGGCAGGGCGCTGTGGTGTGCGACGGGCTTGTGCTGGCCGTGGAAGCGCAGGAAGGCACCGATCAGATGCTGGCGCGCGTCGCCGGCTTGCCGCCCGAGCTGAGAGGCTCCGCCATGACCCGCAAGGGCGTGCTCGCCAAACGTCCCAAGCCCGATCAGGAACGGCGTATTGATTTGCCGGTGATCGGCGTCTCTACGGTTGAGGGCGCCGCGCGCGCGGGTCTCGCCGGTATCGTCATCCCTGCGGGCGGGGCTATGGTTTTAGGCCGGGAGGCTGTTGCGCGCGCCGCCGATGCGGCGGGGCTCGCAGTCTGGGCCGTATCTATGGACGAGCTGGCGGGTGTCGCCGATGACCGAAACTCTGACCGCAAACACTGATCTGGCGCGTGCGCCCAGGATTTTCCTGGTGGCGGCGGAACCGTCTGGCGATGCGCTGGCGGGCGATCTGATCGACGCCCTGCGCGTACTACGCCCGGATGTCGAGATCGCCGGCGTTGGCGGGCCAGAGATGGCGAAGCGCGGCGCCGTCTCTCCCTTTGACATTTCCGAGCTGTCGGTTTTTGGACTGTTTGACGGGCTGAAAATCATCAACCTCGTCCATCAGCGCGCTCAGGAGACCGCGGACGCCGCCAAGGCGTTTGGCGCGGATGCTGTGGTGCTGATTGATTCGTGGGGGTTCATGCTGCGCGCCGCCTGGAAACTGCGTGAAGCTTTGCCGGACGTGCCGTTGATCAAATATGTGGCGCCTCAGGTCTTCGCGGCCCGGCGCGAGCGCGCCAAAGTCGCAGCAGACACGTTTGATCACCTCCTGGCGATTCATCCGTTTGACGCGCCATACTTCACCGAACACGGCATGGATGTGAGCTTTGTGGGCAATCCGGCGCTTGAGCGTGACCTCAGCGGCGACGGCCCGGCTTTTCGCGCCCGTCACGGCGTCAGCCCCGAGGATCCGCTTTTGCTGGTCTTGTTCGGCAGTCGGGCTTCGGAATTGACCCGGCTATTCCCGCGCTTCGCCGACGCCGCCCGCCGTTTAAAGGCCGAGCGGCCGGACCTCAAGCTGGTCACCCCGCTGGCTCCGTCTATTGCGGCGCAGGCGCGGGAGATGATCAAGGCGGAGCCCGCCTTTGAAGATCTGATCATCGTGGATGGCGAAGAGCGCCGGGACGCGTTCCATGCTGCGGATGTGGCTCTGGCCTGTTCAGGCACGGTGACGCTGGAGCTGGCGCGTTTGGGCGTGCCTACGGTTGCGGCCTATCGTCTGGGCTGGCTGGCCTGGGCGGCGGCGCGGTTCTTCCTGATGAAATCCAAATACATCTCGCTCGCCAATATCGCCGCAGACGAAATGCTGATCCCAGAACATGTCCAGACCCAGTGTCGGGGCGATGTGCTGGCGCACAGCGTCGGCGCCTTGCTGGATGATCCTGAGCGCCGGTCGGACATATCAGCCAAGCTGCGTGCGGTGACCGATCATATGCGCGGTGAAGGCGGATCTCCGTCCGCGAACGCCGCCGCGGCGGTGTTGTCCCTGATCTGAGCGGTGACTGATTCCATACAAGGGACATGCTTGCGCTTAGAAATGTAGCATATATACTATCTTTCGAAGCTTAAGCAGGAGGTCATCATGCGTGCTCAGGGCCCGCTCCACGGTTTTTACATCGCTGACTCCAGCGACGATCCACAAAAGGCGCAAGCCTGGGCGCAGACGTCCAAACGGCGCCCATTGGTGGTCCTGACCGTGATGATGTTTGTGGTCTTCGCAATCGTGCTGTCCGTCGTGATCGACGGCGTCCTTCAGGCCCTGATCGCGCAAACGGCGATTATTGAGTCCATGACGGGGCTTGCGCCCGTTCTGCTGATTGGCGCGGGGGCTGCGATCTGGCTGGACAGAAAGCTTTATCTGGCTAGTCGACCAGCCTTCGCCGTGCCGGGGGAGCCCTATGATGAGCGGCAGCAAGCGCTTGTCGCCATGGCGACTCGGCAAGGGCTGAAACTGGCGCTCGCGCTTCTGGTCATCGTCGCGGCGGTTGGCGCGTCGCCCTTGCCAGCAGGATATTCAATCGGTGTAGGCTTGGCGGCGATCGCACTAGCCCTGTCCGGACCTCAACTGGTGCTGGCCTGGACGTTGAAAGCCTCTGATTTCAACTTTTCAGGCGATGAGGATGGGGACGCAGATGGCTGATCCCGTCGCCTTCCAGAACCGGGTGAAGACCTATCGCGTGGATCGCGGCTTGTCCCGGCAGGAGCTGGCGAACCGGGTTCAGGTCCACCCCCAGACGATCGGGGCCATCGAGCGGGGCCAGTTCAATCCCACCATCGAAGTTGCGCTAAGGCTGTCTGAGACGCTGGGAGTTGGGCTCGATGACTTGTTTTCACGAGATGGATTCGGCTCGCTGAAAGGCTAGTGTGCTGACAAAAGAAAACCGGCGAAGCTACTGCTTCGCCGGTCTTTTTTGTAATCTACTTATAAGCCGATTAGCGTTTGTCGATGCCGACGAAGTCGCGGGCGGTCGCGCCGGTGAAGGCCTGGCGCGGACGGCCGATTTTCTGGCTCGGATCCTCGATCATTTCCGACCATTGCGCGATCCAGCCGACAGTGCGGGCCAGGGCGAACAGCACGGTGAACATCTCGGTCGGGAAGCCCATGGCTTTCAGGGTGATGCCCGAATAGAAGTCGATGTTCGGATAGAGCTTCTTCTCGACGAAGTACGGATCTTCCAGCGCGATCTTCTCCAGCTCCATGGCGACGGCCAGAAGCGGATCATTGCGCACGCCCAGCTCGTCGAGCACGGCGTGGCAGGTTTCGCGCATCACTTTGGCGCGCGGATCGTAGTTCTTGTACACGCGGTGGCCAAAGCCCATCAGGCGGAACGGATCGTTCTTGTCTTTTGCCTTGGCGACGTATTCGGGGATGTTCTCCACCGAACCGATTTCCGCCAGCATGTTGAGCGCCGCTTCATTGGCGCCGCCATGCGCCGGGCCCCACAGCGAGGCGATGCCGGCCGCGATGCAGGCGAACGGGTTGGCGCCCGAAGAGCCGGCGAGACGCACGGTCGAAGTCGACGCGTTCTGCTCGTGATCGGCGTGCAGGGTGAAGATCTTGTCCATGGCGCGCGCCAGGGTCGGGGAGACTTCGTATTTCTCCGCCGGAACCGCAAAGCACATCTGCAGGAAGTTGGACGCGTAATCGAGATCGTTCTGCGGAGTCACAAAGGGCTGGCCGATGTGATACTTGTACGCCCGCGCCGCGATGGTCGGCATTTTCGCGATCATGCGATGGCTCGCGATCAGGCGGGCCTTCGGATCATTGACGTCCGTAGAGTCGTGATAGAACGCGGACAGCGCGCCCACAGTGCCGACCATGATCGCCATCGGGTGCGCGTCACGACGGAAGCCGCGGAAGAACTGGTCAAACTGGTCGTGCAGCATGGTGTGGCGACGGATCGTCCAATCGAACTCTTCGAGTTCCTTGGCGTTCGGCAGTTCACCGTTTTGCAGCAGGTAGGCGACTTCGATGAAGCTGGCGTTGTCGGCCAGCTGATCGATCGGATAGCCGCGATACAAAAGCGTGCCTTCATCGCCGTCGATATAGGTGATCTGGCTTTCGCATGACGCGGTGGACGTGAAACCGGGGTCAAAGGTGAAAACACCCGCATTTTTATAAAGCGCACGAATGTCGATGACGTCCGGACCGATGGAGCCGCCATACACAGGCAGGTCATAAGTCTCGCCATTAATCGACAGCTGTGCGGAACCTTTCGGTTGAATCTTGTTTTCCATATCTCCAACCCCTTTTCTATGGGTCATGATGAACGCGGCCTGTGAAGGGGCGCGACCTAGTCCATCACGTCATTGAGCCGATCCAGAACTTCATCGCGTCCCAGAACCGCCAGTACGAAACTCATATCCGGCGCTGGCGCGCCACCGGTGAGAGCCGCTCGGAGCGGCTGGCCCACCTTGCCAAATCCAACGTCTTCAGCCTCTGCGAAAGCGTTAAGCACCTCGCCCAAAGCCGCCTCGGTCCAATCTGGCGTAACCCGTAAAACCTCTGCAAGGCGCGATAAAAGCGCCTTGGCGTCATCCTTGAGCGCCTTTGCGGCTTTGCCCGTCAACTCGATCGGGCGCGGACGGATGAGGAAATAGGTCTGATCTTCCAGTTCTGCGAGGGTGGCCGCCCGTTCTTTCAGCACTTTCATCGCTGAAGACACCCAGACTTTCGCCTGATCATCCAGCCGCACATCTTTGCGGCCTTCAAGGCGATCCCACAACAGATCGGTCAAACGCGCATCTTCGGCGCGCTTCATATGCCAGGCGTTGACGCTGGACATCTTGTCGAAATCCAGCCGCGCCGGGGCTTTGCCGAGGCCTTTGAGGTCAAAGGCTCCAACCATTTCAGCGTCGGTGAAGTATTCCTGGTCCCCTTTGGACCAGCCGAGCCGCAGCAGATAATTGCGCAGGCCCTCGGGCAAATAGCCCATGTCGCGATACGCTTCCACGCCCAGCGCGCCATGGCGCTTGGACAGTTTCTTGCCGTCCGGGCCGTGGATCAGCGGGATGTGGGCGAAGACCGGAATGTCCCAGCCCAACGCATTATAGATCTGGGCCTGTCGGCCAGCGTTCACCAGGTGGTCATCGCCGCGAATGATGTGGGTGACGCCCATATCATGATCATCGACCACGACGGCGAGATTATAGGTGGGATTGCCGTCACCGCGCAGAAGCACGAGATCGTCAAATTCCTTGGCGCCCCAGCGTACCTGTCCCTGAACCGCATCCTCGATCACCGTGTCGGTGTCCGAGGCGCGAAAGCGCACCACGAAAGGCGCGTCTGCAGGCGCTTCGGACAGGGCGCGGTCGCGCCAGGGCGAACGCAGCGCCCGGCCTTCAGCGAAGGCCTGTTCGCGCAGGGCCTCTGTTTCTTCCGCCGTGCAATAGCACCGGAATGCAGCGCCTTTTTCGATCAGCGCGTCCACAATTTCACGGTGGCGGTCCGCGCGGGCGAATTGGGAGACGGTCTCGCCATCCCACTCCAGGCCCAGCCAGCTCAGGCCGTCCACGATCGCCTGAACCGTCTCGTCAGTTGAGCGGGCGCGATCGGTGTCTTCAATGCGCAGCTTGAATTCGCCGCCATTCGCCCGCGCAAACAGCGCGTTGAACAACGCGGTGCGAGCGCCGCCAATATGCAGGTAGCCAGTCGGGGACGGCGCGAACCGGGTGATGATTTTCATATGATCTTGCAATTGCGAATTCATGCTGCAGTGCGAAGGGTCGTGCTCTTTAGCACGCCAAACCGCATCCGTCATAGCCTCAGCCTGATGTTCACGCCAAAATGAAGGTGTGAAGTCTTACAAGTTTCCACCCACAGGGGAAAGTCCCACCCTGCGCCAGGCGATGCTCGCCGGGCTGGGCGCCCCGTTGACGGTGAATGCACCTGATCCGTACCGGCTGATCTTATGGGCGCCGGTTGCGCTTGCGGTGGGATCGGCGGCTTACTTCTCCTGGCCGGTTGAACCGGGAGGAGTTCCGGTCCTGACAGGCGTAATTATCACCGCGCTTTGTGGGCTGGGCTGGAGCGTGCGCCGTGATGTCAGCACGCTGTATGTCTGGGTTCTTCTTGGCTGCATCTGTCTGGGCTTTGTTCTCGCGGGGCATCGCAGCCATGCGTTGGCGCCGCCGCCGCTGGAGCGCTTTGTCAGCGAACGCAGCGCGCAAGTGACGGGCTGGATCGAACGCGTGGAGCGACTGGATGGGCGTGCGCGCCTGTTGATCCGGGTCCATGAGCTGGAACACGCCGAG
>TARA_R100000306_G_scaffold12715_1_pt1 | contig 17605 bp, 15 predicted proteins | sample TARA_R100000306 | Tara Oceans TARA_R100000306 (sample SAMEA2620824) | marine metagenome | biome: marine biome (ENVO:00000447); feature: mesopelagic zone (ENVO:00000213); material: "saline water (ENVO:00002010), including plankton (ENVO:xxxxxxxx)" | depth 1000 m | reverse complement strand
CCGCCCCGTCGGCATTACGGGCGCGGCGGGTTAAGCCCGAACACCGAACTCCGTGACGCGATCGCTCAGCTTTATGCAGCGGACCACGTGGCGCTGGCGCAGTCCGGTCTGGCGAGCGTGATCCTGGCGCTTCGCACGGCCCTGCCCGAGCAGCCTTCAGGCATGCAGGCGTTGATCACTGATTCCGCCTACGGACCGGTGCGGCGCTTCTGTGATGAAGAATTGCCGCGCTATGGCGTGACGCCAGTCTATTACGACCCGCGTATTGGCGCAGACATCTCGACTTTGCTCGCCAAACCGACCGCGCTCGTGCTTCTGGAAGCTCCCGGATCCTTGACGTTTGAGGTGCAGGACATCGCCGCCATCGCCCGCGCAGCCCGAGACGCCGGCGCCGCCAGCGTGATCGACGATACCTGGAGTGCGGGCCTGTTGATGAATCCGCTTGAGCTGGGCGTGGATTACGCGGCCCAGGCGCTGACCAAATATGTCGGCGGGCATTCCGATTTCCTGATGGGTGCGGTCGCTGCACGCGGAGACGCGGCGGCGCGCCTGAAAGACAAGGATGTGCTGTTCGGCGGCCATGTCTCGCCGGATGACGCTTATCTTTGCCTGCGCGGTTTGCGGACATTGTCCTTGCGGATCGAACGCTCCGGCGCTTCTGGTCTCGCCATCGCCCGCCAACTCGTGGCGCATCCCAAGGTCGCGCGGGTCCTACATCCAGGTCTTGAGAGTCATCCTGACCATGCCTTGTTCAAGCGCCAGTTCAACGGCTCATCGGGCTGTTTTGCGTTTGTGCTGGACGGGATGGACGCGCGGGCGGGCGAAGCGATTGCAGAGTCTCTGCATCTGTTTCGCCTGGGGTTCAGCTGGGGCGGCTATGAAAGCCTGATCCTGCCCTGCGACCGCCAGATCCGGCGCACCGCCGTGCCCTGGACAGCCGAAGGCGCCCTGCTGCGCCTGTCTGTGGGACTTGAGGATGTGGACGACCTCTGGGCGGATCTGGCTCAGGCGCTTGGCTGAGAGTCAGACCCGCCCTGAAGGCGTCTAGCCGTGCACTTCCAGGAGCGGCACGCGAGAGGCGCGCAAGGCCGGGAAAAAGCCGCCCAGCAAGCCCACCAGCAGCGCCAGGACCACCCCGTTCACCACCGCTGCGGGCGTTACCGCGAACGAGAACACCACTTGTGTGAAGCTGCCGCCAAGGGTGGATGCGCTCACACCGTCAAAGACGAAATAGGTGATCAAGGCCCCTACAAGGCCGCCGATAAAGGCGAGCATCAGGGACTCCACCAGCGTTCCCACAAAGGCGGCGAAACCTGAAAAGCCCAAAGTCCGCAAGGTGGCGATCTCGCGAATGCGCGAATCCACCGAGGCGTACATGGCGTTCCACGCCCCGGCGAGCGCGCCGACGGCCATGATGATTGCCAAAGGCCAGCCCAGATACATGATCAGATTGGACAACCCACCCGCTGATTGGGCGAAGAAGTCCTTCTCCGTTTCTACATCGAGATCCAGACGCGGTTCGTTTTCCACATAGTCCTGAAGTTCGGTCAGGCCGGTTTCGCCATCAAGCTCTACCCGGATCGACTGATAGCTCGCGCCGCGTTGATAGAGGTTCTGGACCGTGCCGATATCGGCCCAGATCTCGGAATCAAAGACTGAACCGCCGGTCGAGAAGATGCCGACAATGCGCCATTCATTGGGGCCCATGCGGATGGTGGAGTTCAGATCGAAACCGGAGAACTCCCGGATCACGCCCTCGCCCACCACGATCTCGTTGGAGCCTTCGGCGAACATGCGGCCCTGAACGATCTGGAAGTTTTCGCGCAGGCGCGGCGCCATCTCATCCACGCCCCGCAAGGACAGGCTGGCGTCATTGCCGGTCGAGCGTTTGGTCGCGTCGGTGATGACATACAGCTCGGCCGACAGAATGGCGTTCCCTTCCGCATCCCGCGCCACGCCGGGTGCGGTTTCGATCAGGCGCACCGTATCCCGTCCAAAGCCGGAATTGAGTTCAGCTTGAGCGCCAGAGCGCAAAAGGACGGCGATCTGCTCTGATCCGGTCCCGCTGACGGTGGCGCGGAAGCCGTTGGCCATGGCGAGGAAGCCCAGAAGGACGCCCACCACCAGAGCGATGGAGAGGATGGTCGCCAGCGACATGCCCCAGCGTTGCGGGATGGAGCGCAGATTGATCGAGGTGACCGCAAGAATTTGCGAGATCATGGCGATTACTCCTTACCCAAAGCGTCGACGATTTTCAGACGCATGGCGTTGAGGGCCGGTACAAACCCGGTCAAGAGACCGAAGGCGATCATCAGGCCAAACGCCTGGATCCAGGTGTCTCGGCCCACTCCAAGGCCCGGCAATTGCCCGCCTGCGACCTGGGCGATGCCGCTGAGCAGGAGCACGGCGGCCCCCAGTCCCAACAAGCCTCCGACCAGGCTGAGGAGCACTGATTCCGACAACACATGGGTGAAGATGCGCGAGGATGAGAAACCAAGCGTCTTCATGACGCCCACTTCCTTGGTCCGTTCATTGATCGCCATCACCATGGTGGTGCCCACGATCATCAAAATGGTGGCGAAGGCCGCGCTGACGACAAGGCTCAGGATCAATCCGATATTGCCCAGCTGTTCGACAAACGCCTGGGAAAACGCGGCTTCGGTGGTGGTTTCGGTTTCAGCCGGCGAGTTGGCGAACATGTCGTCAATCCGCTGAGACACCGCATCATTGATCGCTGGATCCCCTGTCAGCATGATCATCCAGCCGATCTGGTCACGATTGAAGGCCAGCGCTTCGTTGTAATAGTCGTACTGCATCAAGAGGTAGTTGGTGGGGAGGTCCTCATCTTCCGTGGTCAGGATCGCGCAGACCTCCACATCCCAGGCGCTGGAGCCGTCCTGCTGCCGCCAGATATTCGAGCTGAGCGGGAAACGATCCCCCACACTCCATTCATACTGTTCGGCGAGATCCGCCCCGACGGCAACGCAATCGCGGCGTTCAGCCAGTGCGGCGCGCTGGTCGGCGGGCAGCTCCAGTTCGGGGTAGACGACCAGATAGCTGTCCATATCCACGACGAATGACTGCACGAAGTTGCGCACGTCCTGGAAATACCCGCCAAACCAGGAGGCGTGCGTGACGGCCTGCACGCCATCCACACCTTCAACCCGACCCCAATAGGCGAAAGGCATGGTCTGGGTGAAATTGATCTTGTTCACCGTCACCAGGCGGTCAGCCCGCGACAGTTCTTCAGAAGAGTTGAGCACCCGGTCGATCGAGGCGAGCGCGCCAAAAATCAGGAAGGCCGTCATGATCGAGAGGATCAGCAGGATCGCGCGGGTTTTCTTCCTGAACAGGGATTTGCGTATGAGCGTGAGGTCATTCATGCCATCGCTCCGGATTCCACAAAGCGCCCTTTATCAAGGTGCAATTCGCGACGGGCGTATTTGGCGGCCGCCGGGTCGTGGGTGACCATGACGATCGTCTTGCCCAGCTCTGAATTGAGCAGCTGCAGCGTTTCAAGGATTTCGTCCGCGGTGGTGCGATCAAGATCGCCGGTCGGCTCGTCACACAACAACACGTCGGGATCGGCGACCAGCGCCCGGGCAATGGCGACACGCTGTTGCTGACCCCCTGAAAGCTGGCGGGGACGGTGTTTGCCGCGATCGGCCAGCTTTACCACTTCCAGAGCGGTCTGAACCCGACGCTTGCGTTCCTTGCCAGACAGATTGGTCAGCAGTAACGGCAATTCCACGTTCTGGGCCGCCGTCAGTGTCGGCATCAGATTATAGAACTGGAAGATGAAGCCCACATGGCTCGAGCGCCATTTGGACAGCTTCGCCTGGCTGAGATTGTCGATCCGGAGCCCGTTGCAGACCACCTGCCCGCCAGAAGGCTTGTCGATGCCGCCCAGCAGGTTGAGCAAGGTTGTCTTGCCAGACCCGGACGGACCCATGATCGCGATGAAATCGCCGCGATTGATGGTCATGGTCAGGTCTTCAAAGATCGCAACGCTCTCTTTGCCGCGGGTATAACGCTTGGAGAGATTTGTGAGTTCGTAGAGCACGTCGGTCATGATCTGTCCCTATCGCCTGGTGCTGAGATCGAAATTCAGTCTTGTTCGAGAAACGTCACGCGGGCGGCCATGTCCGGCAGGACCCGGTCATCACGCTCTCCCAGAGCCACGCGGACGCGGATGGTCGCCCGAGCGCGGTCTGCTGTGGGAATGATGGCTTCCACATGGGCGGGAATGCGCCAGTCCGGGTAAGCGTCCAGAATGGCCTCAACGCGCTGGCCGGCCCGCACACGCTGGATCTGGCCCTCGTTTACATCCACTTCGAGCTCCAGGCTGTCCATGTCGACCAGGGTCGCAATGCCGGTCCGGGTGAAGCCGCCGCCTGCGGATACAGGTGAGAGGATCTCGCCGACTTGCGCGTTCTTGGCGATCACCACGCCGCCAAACGGCGCGCGCACCACATGACGGTCCACATAATCGCGCTGGCTGCGTACGCGCACACGGGCGGCGGCAAGATCCGCACGCGCGGCGCTGAGCTGAGCCTGAAGGCTGTCGAGCTGGGCCTGTTCGGCGGTCCGTCGTGAATCGGTCGCGTAGCCTGAGCTGATCAGCTGTTCTGTGCGAGTCAGTTGCGTGCGCGCTTCAGTCACTTGCGCGGCGAACGATTGCGCCCGCTCGGCTGCAGCCGCCTGCTGAGCTTCAAACAGATCAAGATCGATGCGGGCGCGATCATCATCGAGATAGGCGAGCACTTCGCCCTCCTCGACCACGGCGCCTTCTTCAATCAGCACATCGCGGATGCGGCCCGTGATCTCTGCGGAAACCGTCGCTTGTCGGCGCGCCACCACATACCCGGACGCCACAAGGCCCGAGCTTGGCGCGGGACGCGTTGATGCCGCAGGCGCCACTTCCGGCGCCGTCTCGACCGTTTCAACGCTGCGGTCCGGTCTTTCCGCCGTGACCGCCGGAGCGGGTTCAGCCTTGGGAGAGAAATACCAGGCAGCGCCGGCGCCGCCACCGCCCGCCAGTACAATTGCGACCAGAAGCGCCACCCATCCGGGTCCGCCAGATCCGTGCGACTCCTGGGTTCGCTCAATCGTCAGAGAGTGCAATTGCTCTGTTCGTTCGTCATTCATGCGTCATGCCCCCTGTGCGCTATTCGCGCGAGCAGTGTATCAGTTCCCGCCATGGGCGCTGGAGAAATCGATTAGTCGGTTCCGGCCTCGCCCATGGATTTCACTTAGCCCCTGTCTCCGGGCGCGCGTTAGTGACAGGTGTCACCCGGCGTCAAATCCGTTCAACGCGAAACAAAATAATCAGGGCCGAGTGTTGCGTTGCAGCAAGGGCCGTGTCAGAGCACGGAGCTTGTTTGCCGCTCAATGGCGCAAACTATCTTATCCAGCCGGGATCTATCGTGATGGTCAAAGCCACCCTCAACGCGCTTGTGGAGCGTCTTTCTCTTACCGAGCAAGACGCGAACCTGTCTCTGACCAACCCCAATCGGCTGAAAACCGAAGTGCTGGCCGGTTTGACGGTGGCGTTGGCGCTGGTGCCTGAAGCAGTGGCCTTCGCCTTTGTGGCGGGCGTGCATCCGCTGGTTGGCCTGTATGCGGCTTTTATCGTGGGCCTGATCACCGCGGTGTTCGGCGGCCGTCCGGGTATGATCTCGGGCGCGACGGGCGCGCTGGCGGTCGTGATGGTGGCGCTGGTCGCCGAACATGGCGTTGAATACCTGTTCGCGACCGTCGTGCTGATGGGCGTGCTTCAGCTGGGCGCGGGCATCTTCAAACTTGGCAAATTCATCCGGCTGGTGCCGACCCCGGTGATGCTGGGCTTTGTGAACGGTCTGGCCATCGTGATTTTCCTCGCCCAGCTGGGCCAGTTCCAGGTTCCAGGCTCCGACCATGGCGGCGGCGGTCACGGACTGGCGGGAGGCGACTGGCTGACCGGTGTTCCTCTCATGGTCATGCTGGGACTGACGGGCCTGACCATGCTGATCATCTGGGCGCTGCCCAAATTCACCAAGGCCATCCCCGCGCCTTTGGCGGGCATCGCCATCACCGCCGCCATCGTCATCGGCTTTGGTCTGGACGCGCCGCGCGTGGGCGATCTCGCCAGCATTCAGGGCGGGCTGCCGGGCTTCCACATCCCCACTGTGCCGCTGAATTTCGAAACGCTTCAGATCATTTTCCCCTATGCGCTGGTCCTGGCCGCCATCGGTCTGATTGAAAGCCTTCTGACGCTCAACCTTGTGGGTGAGATGACCGGCAAACGGGGCGGCGCGTCCCAGGAATGTGTGGCTCAAGGCGCAGCGAACCTGGTCACCGGTTTCTTCGGCGGCATGGGCGGTTGCGCCATGATCGGCCAGTCCATGATCAATGTGCAATCGGGCGCGCGCACACGCCTCGCCGCGATCATGGCGGCGCTGTTCCTGCTCAGTTTCATCCTGTTTGGCGCGCCTTTGATCGAGCAGATCCCACTGGCGGCGCTGACGGGCGTGATGTTCATGGTGGTGATCGGAACGTTCGCCTGGAACTCGCTCCGGATCATGTTCAAGATCCCGCGCTCTGATGCGCTGGTGATCGTTCTGGTCACGGTGGTGACCGTTCAGTACGACCTGGCCGTGGCGGTCGTCGCCGGCGTGATCGTATCCGCGCTCGTCTATGCCTGGCGCTCGGCGAAACGTCTGCATATTTCAGCCCATGACAGCCATACGGTTCCGGGCGCGAAAACCTATGAACTGGACGGCCCGCTCTTCTTCGCCTCGACCGACAATTTCAGCGAACTGTTTGATATCGAGAACGATCCGGATGTGGTGATCGTGGACTTCAAACGCTCGCGTGTGGTCGACCAATCCGCTCTACAGGCGATTGAGGACCTGGCGCTGAAATATGAAGCCAGCGGCAAGGAGCTTCGTCTGCGTCATCTGTCTCGAGATTGTCACCAGCTTCTGACGAAAGCCGGTCAGCTGATGATCGATTCCGATGATGATCCGGAATACCAGATCGCGACGGACTATTCGGTGAAGACGGGCGCGTTCGGCGGCGGTCACTAGAGCCGCTATTGGGCTGACCGCCCCATCAGCCAGTAGATGGCGTCGTGGCGCTCTTCAAACAGGCGCATTTCCACGGCGCCGCCGCCGGTGGGGAAGAACCGCGTCCAGGCGTCGACCGTATCCCGGATGCTGTCCTTCACGCCATAGAAGGCATTGAATTGCCGTGTGCGGGACTTGTCGCCGAAATCGCGCGCGCGTTGATTGGCGAAGCTGACAAGATCGGCGGAGGTCAGGGTGATCTCTTCAACCTCTGTGAGATTGATCAAAGTCCGGCCATGGGTCGAGATCGGGCCAACCTGCATATAGGTCATGGCTTCGCGAACCGCCGGCGCATCCATACAGGCCGGATAGATCACTTCCAGAATGTCGCGATCTTCATCGAAGACGAAGCGGAGTCGCCCCTGCCCTGAAATAGTGTCCGACATGACTGCCCCCGTGCCTTCAGCCCATGGCGACCCCGGTAGGACTCGAACCTACAACCGTCGGATTAGAAGTCCGGTGCTCTATCCAGTTGAGCTACGGGGCCTGACCGTCACCCTCATTAGAACGGAACGCCGCATCCTGTGAAGATACGGCGTTGCGGGAAAGGGTCAGTTTTAAGGGCTGCCTTGCGGCGGCTTGGCCTTAGTGCGACCAGGGTTCCTTGCGATCCGCATCGAAATTGGCGGCGTAGGATTTGATCTTGCGCGGGGTTTCGCGCACTTCACGGACCTGGAACGCGATGCCGTAACGCTGTGCGTAAGACACAGCGGCGTCCTTGGTATCGAAATGAAGGTGGATCTGACGGCGGGTGTCGCCGCTGGACGACCAGCCCATCAAGGGGTCGGGACGCTTGGCCATGGCGGGTTCAAACTCCAGCACCCAGTCCTGAGACTTGGCGCGGCCTGATTGCATGGCGGTTTTTGACGGGCGGTAGATCTTCGCGAACATGATTCTCGTCCAGACGTGGCTGTCGACAGTCCTGTCTCACCCAAAGCTTCCTAAGAAGCCCTGAAGATAATGGTCGGGGCGGCAAGATTCGAACTTGCGACCCTCTGGTCCCAAACCAGATGCGCTACCAGGCTGCGCTACGCCCCGACATGCAAACCGTTTAGGGGGCTGCGCCGTCCGGCGCAAGCACCCTAGCGCTGCGGATCTGTTTCTTCCGCAGTCTCATCGGCAGCCATCGGCGCCTCTTCGTCGGAGACATTGTCAAACAGCGGGTGTCGCACCAGGTCGCCCGGCTCGATGCCCAGCTCCAGCGTGCGCCCGCCATTGAGCTCCACCACTGCAATCACGCGATAGTCTGACGACATGGGGCGACGTGAAAACGGCTGCGCCCCGGTGACGATCTTGGCGATCTCGCCATTGGCCCGCACATAGAGAATGTCGAGCGGGATGATCGTGTTCTCCATCCAGATGGAGATGAAATCCTCACGCCCGAAATCAAACAGCATGCCGGCGTCAGGATCCATGGATTCGCGATGCATCAGCCCCCGCTCACGGGAGTCATCGGTGTTTGCGACTTCCACGGTGAAGGTGTGCGAGCCGAAATCCCCTTCGATGGTCAGCGGGTCAGGACCGCCATACTCAACGATAGCGTCAGGCGCAGTGGGGTCGATAGACTGCGCCAGGGCGCAGCCGGCGGAGCCGAAACCGACAAGTGCGGCGGCAGCCAGGGCAAGAATGCGAGTTCCGATCATCATGGGCGGCAAGCTAGCTCCGCCCGCCTTTGCGCGCAATCTCTCAACGCGCCTGCAGACGGTCTGAAAATCAGAAATTGTCTTGCACCGCACAAATCACTTGCAGCTGGACGCTCAACACGGTTTTTTGCGCGCCAACATTCGCGTTTCGCTGGAGGACTATTCGTGCGCATTGATAAAATCAGCGCCGGCGTGAACCCGCCTGAAGACATCAACGTCATCATCGAGGTTCCCGTCGGCGGCCAACCGGTCAAGTACGAGCTGGATAAAGACTCAGGTACGGTTTTCGTCGACCGCTTCCTGCACACCCCGATGCGCTATCCGTGCAATTACGGCTTCATGCCGCACACCCTGTCAGATGACGGCGATCCCATCGATGTGATGGTTCTGGGTCAGACCGAGCTGGTGCCGGGCTGCGTCGTGCGCGCCCGTCCGATCGGCGTGCTGATGATGGAAGACGAGAGCGGCCAGGACGAGAAGATCCTCGCGGCCCCGCACGCCAAGCTGACCCCGTTCTATGACGACATCAAAGACTATAACGATGTCCACGGCGCTCAGCTGGCGCGCATCACCCACTTCTTTGAGCACTACAAGGATCTCGAGCCCAATAAATGGGTGAAGGTTCAGGGCTGGCATGGCGTCGAACGCGCCCGCGAGATGATCACGGCCGCCATGGAGCGCGCGAAGAAGGCCTAGCCCTCTTGCCGATGAAGACTTGAAGACGGCGCACGGGTCTCTCGTGCGCCGTTTTTCATGCGCAGGCCACAAAGGCGCGACCGTTCGCTGACGCGGTTCTGAGACGATTGTGAAGAGAGGCGAGGCGCGTGGCAGGCCCTAGGGGAATCGAACCCCTCTTTCCAGGTTGAAAACCTGGCGTCCTAACCGATAGACGAAGGGCCCGCAGCGCGTCGGGAGCGGTCGTATACCGGTCCCCATAGTGTGTGGCAAGCGACCAATTGCAGGGTGCGTCCGCCAGCTGCAGAGCTGAAGGCGTTCGGCCTAAATCAGTCTGCACAAAAAGAAAAACCGCCACGAGGGCGGTCAGTCCGTTTTGATTTTCACACCGATGGCAGGCCCTAGGGGAATCGAACCCCTCTTTCCAGGTTGAAAACCTGGCGTCCTAACCGATAGACGAAGGGCCCGCATCGGTGTGGAGGCGGTGATATATCTGTCCCGGCGGTGTCATGCAAGCATGTCTGTGTAGGTTTTACAGCAATCGGTGCAGATCGTTTCAGTCCGCCTTGGCCAGATCTTCCAGATGCAGTTCCGCCTTGCGTCCATAGCGATTATCTTCGGCTTTCAGTTTGCCCGCCACGTGCCACAGCCCGTCCGGACCATTCAGCAGCGCCTGCCCCATCGGACCGTCAGCGGTGCGGAAGCTGATCCCGGTCAGACGCCCGCCGCCCGGCGATTCAAAGGTGAAACGCACATGATCGGTTCCGACCCGTTGCGCGTAACTGCGCCGCAAGGATGAGAACGCGAATCGCGGTTCGGGATTGCCGGCCCCATAGGGCGCAGCGGCGGACAGGGCCTCGCAGAACTCAAAACTGACAGCAGAGGGGCTGACGACGGCGTCCACCTGATAGGTGCGCGCTTCATCCGCCCTCGCCCATTCATCCTTGAGTGTTTCAGAGAGAAATTCAGTCAGCTCACCGATTCGCGACGCCTGGATCGTCAGGCCGCAGGCCATGGCGTGACCGCCGCCCGCTTCCAGCAGTCCCGCTTCACGCGCCGCTGCAACCGCGCCGCCCAGATTGACCCCGGCGCAGGATCGGCCGGAGCCTTTCCCAAGACCGGTTTCAGGATCAATGCCGATGACGATGGCGGGACGGTTGAAGCGTTCCTTGATCCGGCCCGCCACAATGCCGATGACGCCGGGATGCCAGTGATCGCCGGACGCGACGAGGATAGACGTGTCATCTGCAATGGATTGCGCTTCGACCTGGGTCTGCGCCTGCTCCAGGACATCGGATTCAATGGCCCGGCGTTCCGCATTGAGGGCATCCAAAGTCTGGGCGATATGAGCGGCTTCCGCTGGATCGGTCGTCATCATCAGGCGCGCGCCGAGATCAGACTGCCCCACGCGACCACCCGCATTGATGCGCGGCCCCAGCAGGAAACCCGCATGATAGGGCGAGGCCGGCCCTGTGACGCCCGCAGCGGCCGCCAAGGCCGCCATGCCGGGACGCGTCCACGCGCTCATCACTTTCAGTCCCTGGGTGACGATCGCCCGGTTCACACCCGTCAGCGGCACCACGTCACAGATCGTTCCAAGCGCGGCCAGGTCGGCAAAATCGAGTATATTGGGTTCAGCTTGATCCTTGAAAGCGCCGCGTTTGCGCCCTTCCCGGTTGAGCGCAGCCAGCAGCACGAACGTCACGCCCGCCGCCGCCAGATGCCCGCAACCGGACGCATCGCCCGGCTGATTGGGGTTCACCAGCGCATCCGCCGGGGGGATCTCGCCGTCCATCAGGTGGTGATCAATCACCACAACGGGCAGATCCATCTTGTGCGCCGCAGTCAACGGCCCCACGGACGCTGCCCCGCAATCCAGCGTGATGACCAGTCGAGCGCCTTGTTCTTTGAGATGTTTCAGCGCCGGAGCGTTCGGGCCATAGCCTTCCTCAATCCGGTCTGGCACGTAGATGATGGGTTCTGCGCCCAAAGCCCGCAGCCAGCCGCCCAGCTGAGCGGCGGAGGTGGCGCCGTCCACGTCGTAATCTGCGAACAGCGCGATCCGATCGCCCGCCTCGACAGCGTCCCAGATGCGCACAGCGGCCTCGTCCATGCCTTTCAGGCTGGTCGGATCGGGAAAGCTGTCGCGCAGTTTGGGGGCAAGGAAAGCCGGGGCGGCGTCAGCGGTCAGTCCGCGCGCCGCCATCAGCCGCGCCAGAGCGTCAGAGACGCCCGTAGCGCGGGTGATTGCTTGTATCGCTGCGTCGTCAGCCGCTTTCAACCGCCAGGTCCGCCCGCCCAGAGACTGGCGGACGCTAAAGAGCGGTTCGGCGGACATCGGGCTCAAGACTGATGCGGGCGCCGGGTGGTGATGACGCGGCGCATCCCGGAAGCGGACGAGAAGACGAGAGATTGTGTCTCCACATACCCGGGGCCGAAGGTGACGCCGGAGACCATTTCGCCATGGGTCACGCCTGTGGCGATGAACAGGCAATCCTGAGACGCCAGCTCTTTAAGATCGTATTTGCGATCGAGATCTGCGATCCCGACGCGCTTGGCGCGCTCGCGTTCGTCATCCGTCCGGAAATACAGACGCCCTTGCATCTGGCCGCCCAGGCATTTCAGGGCCGCTGCGCTCAAGACGCCTTCAGGCGCGCCGCCGCGACCGATATAAATGTCCGCCTCGCCGTCAGGATCGGCAGCGTTGATGCAACCCGCCACATCACCATCCGTAATGAAGTTGATGCGCGCGCCGGTCGAGCGGATCGACTCGATGATGTCTTCATGGCGTTCGCGATCCAGCACACAGGCGGTCATGTCAGACGGAGCGACGCCCTTGGCTTTCGCCAACGCTTTGACATTGTCCGCCGGGCTGGCGTCCAGATCGATGACGCCTTCAGCATAGCCCGCGCCGATGGCGATCTTGTCCATATAGGTATCTGGCGCGTTCAAGAGGCCGCCTCGCGGAGCCAGCGCCAGAACGGCCAGAGCGTTCGCCATGCCTTTCGCGGTCAGGCTTGTGCCTTCGAGCGGATCCAGGGCGATGTCGATTTCAGGCCCCTCGCCCGTTCCCACTTCCTCGCCGATATACAGCATGGGCGCTTCGTCGCGCTCGCCTTCGCCGATGACGATACGGCCTTTCATCTCGGTCGCATTCAACCCGGTGCGCATGGCGTCCACAGCGGCCTGGTCGGCGGCGATCTTGTCGCCTCGTCCCACAAGGGCGGAGGCGGCGATAGCGGCCATTTCAGCCGCATTCAGCGCGCCGGTGACAAGACGATCGAGGGCGAAACCATCGGACATGGGGAGTCTTCCTTCAGGCAATCCGGAGTAAATCGGTGTTTATTGCGGCGGTTGGGTGCGGGCGCGCTGTTCAGCGGCGTAACGTTCAGAATCAGGGTCGGGACCGCGCAGCGCCTGGCCGGCCTCCAGGACAGCGAGACCGCTTTGCAGCACATCGGCTTCGTGCAGGTGCAAATCGGTGCGTTCATCCTCGGACAGGCGCAGCGTCGGCACGAAAACAGGCGCAGCATGGGCCGGTTGCGCCGCCAAAGCGTCATCGGTCCAGCGAGGATCCTGGTGGGCTGGCGCCATCATGCAGCCGGTGAGCAGCATGGATGACAGAAGAAGAAATGCTTTTTTCAGTGTCATGGCCTTCCAGCGACCTCCTGACCGGTGGACGCGGTCGTGGCTTTCTATACGCTTTGTCCCGTGGCTGTCACCCACTGTAAGGAGTCCGGGCGAATGACAACGCGCAAATCATCTTCCAAGTCCTCTGACGGATCGCAAGCCGAACCGAAAAAGACATCGACTCCGAAAGCGTCCGTCTCGAAGGCGAAAAAGCCGACGACCAAGCGGGCTCCCAAAGCCTCTGCGGCGAAAGCCAAGAGCAAGACTTCAGCCGATGCTCCGAAACCGCCGCAGCCCGATCAGCAGGACGAACTCCTGAGCCATATGCCTCAAGCGTATCTGGAGAAGCTGGACGAAATTTCTCGCAATGTGCTCAAGGCCTCCTTGAGCGGTCAGAAGCTCCTGAGTGAGCGCGTGCGCCGGTCGCTGGAAGGCGATCCGTCCATGATGCCTCAGGCCGACCCGCTTCACGCCAATCCAGAGGTGCTGAACACCTGGGAGCATATCCTGTCTGACCCTGAATTGCTCATGCAGTCCCAGGCAGACCTCTATGCCGGGTATCTGGATCTGTGGTCGAACGCCACACGCCGGATGATGAGCGGTGAAGCGTCGGATCCGGTGATCACGCCTGACCCCGCTGACAAGCGCTGGAAATCTGACGCCTGGCGCGATCATCCGCTGTTTGACGCCATGAAGCAGTCCTATCTGCTCAATCAGAGATTTCTGATGGGTCTGGTGGAAGGCGCCAAAGGGGTTGATGAAGCGACCAAACGCAAGGTCCAGTTTCTCACCCAGCAATTGGTGGACGCCCTCGCCCCGACCAATTTCGCCCTCACCAACCCCGAGGTGCTGGAAGAAATCGTCAAGACAAAGGGCGAAAACCTGACGCGCGGCCTGATGCGTCTGGTGGAAGACCTGGAACGCGGCGACGGCCGCCTGGCGCTCAGCCAGACCGACATGACGGGCTTTGAAGTCGGCAAGGACCTCGCCACGACGCCCGGCCAGGTGGTTTATCGCAACCGGGTGATGGAACTGATCCAGTACGAACCGGTGACGGAGCAGGTTCGCAAGCGACCCTTGCTGATCGCCCCGCCGTGGATCAACAAGTTCTACATTCTAGATCTGCGCCCGCAGAGCTCGATGATCCGTTGGCTGACCGAACAGGGCTTCACGGTTTTCCTGATTTCCTGGGTGAACCCTGATGCGTCCATGAAGGACGTGACGTTCCAGGACTACATCAAAGAAGGCTTGTTTCAGTCGCTCGAAGTGATTGAAGAGGTGACCGGAGAACATCAGGTCGACACGGTCGGGTATTGCATCGGCGGCACCATGCTGGGGACGGCGCTGGCCTGGATGGCGGCCGAGCACGATGACCGCATCGCTTCCGCGACCTTCTTCGCCGCCCAGCATGACTTCAAGCTCGCCGGTGACTTGCTCGTCTTCGCGGATGAAGAATGGATCGCTGAAATCTCACGCCTGATGGACGCTCAGGGCGGCGTTCTGGACGGCCGCACCATGGCGGACACCTTCAACATGCTGCGTTCGAACGATCTTGTGTGGTCGTTCGTGATCAAGAATTATCTCTTGGGCCGAGAGCCGCAAGCCTTTGATCTTCTATACTGGAACGCCGATCAAACCCGCATGCCCAAGGCGCTGCATCTGTTTTATCTGAATGCGTTCTATCGCCAGAACTTGCTCGCGGAGGGCAAGCTGGAGCTGGAGGGTCATCTGCTGAACATGAAAGACGTCCAGATCCCGATCTTCATGCAGGCGAGCCAGAAAGACCATATCGCTCCGGCCGACAGCGTGTACCGATCGGCCCGCCTGTTTGGCGGACCGGTTGAATACATGATGGCGGGCTCAGGCCATATCGCCGGCGTGGTGAACCATCCCGACGCCCAGAAATATCAGCACTGGATCAACACCAAGCTGCCTGAAACGCGCGAAGACTGGATGAAGGATGCAGTCGAGCATCCCGGCTCCTGGTGGCCGCACTGGCGAGACTGGCTGCTGGCGCTCAGTGATGAACAGGTTCCCGCCCGGCAACCGGGAGGCGGCGTCAGAGAACCGCTCTGCCCGGCGCCGGGGGAGTACGTGAAGGTTCGAAGCTAGAGCAAAGGCTTGCGGGCGATGACAAACACCGTCGGCGCTTTCGCCGGACGGTGGGTATAGGTGATGTCAAACCCCGCCTGCCGCATTTCGTCGATCAGCCGTGTTTGGCGGAAAATCTGAAAATCTGGCCAGCCGCCAAACAGACGCATGATCGGCTTGATCAGCGCCAGAAACCACATGCCGTCTCCCAGACAGGCCGTGCTGGTGATGAACACCCCGCCCGGCTTGAGCAGATCATAGCTCTGCGTCATCACCTCGCGCCTGTTTGGCAGGAGGTGCAGGACGTTTAGGCCCAGGACGACGTCAAAGCTCTCATTGGGTTCAGCCAGGTCTGCAACGTCGATGGCTTGAAAGCGCACATTCTCCACACCGGCCTCCGCCGCCCGCTCATGAGCGATCTCGATCATCCCGTCAGATAAATCTGTCGCGATGATCTCTTTCACGAAGGGCGCATGAAGCAGCGCGGTGGAGCCGGTTCCGCATCCAAACTCAAGCACGCGCGAGTCTGGCGTGAAGCATTCGCGCGTCTTTTCGAGCTTGTGCTGGTAGGTCGCTTCATCGGCGATGGGATCTGCGGCGTATTTGCGCGCAATGCGGTCCCAGAAGGCTTTGTCGTTCGACATGGGGAGGTCCTGACCGTCTTTATTTTTGTCTTTGTCGTTCGATACCCCGCGCCAGACTATTTGGATATTGTGTAAATAAGCGTATCTGATATACGCAAAACGATGAAGTGGTCAGCGCTCGATTTTGACTGGAACCAGGTTCGGGCCTTTGTCGCTACGGCGCGGGAAGGCTCGTTCTCCGCCGCCTCCAGAGCCTTGGGGCTTACGCAACCCACATTATCGCGGCAAGTCAGCGGTCTGGAAGCACGTCTAGGCGTCACCTTGTTTGAGCGCGGCAAACGCTCAATGGCGCTGACCCAGGCCGGAACCGCCATGCTGGAGCCGGCAGAACGGATGCTTGAGGGCGCTTTTGCGCTCTCGCTCGCCGCCGATGGTCACGCGTCCACCTTGAAAGGCGTAGTGACGGTGACCGCCACCAGCCTCTACGCCATGCAGTATCTGCCCCCTGTCGTGGCGCAATTGCGCACGCTGGCGCCTGACCTGCAACTGGATCTGATCGCCTCCAACTCGGTTCAGGATTTACGGCGACGCGAGGCTGATATCGCCATTCGTCATGTGCGTCCCGAACAGGACGACCTGATAGGAAAGCTGGTCAGCGAGCACTCAGCGGGCTTGTACGCCTCTCCATCCTATCTCGACCGGATGGGGCGTCCGGATACGCTTGCAGACCTTTCAGATCATCATTTCATCGGTTTTGACGACGCGGATCGCTCGTTTGAGTATTATGAGGACATCGGGATTTCGGTGCCCAAAGACCGCATGCAGGTCCGCAGCGGCTATGGTGAAGTGCTGGTGTCCCTGACACGAGAAGGTCTTGGCGTTTGCATTCTGCCTTGCGGGTCATATTGCGAGGGTCTCGAGCGCGTCCTGCCCGATCAGGTACGCATCAACTTCCCGGTCTGGCTGGTCACGCATCGGGAATTGCAAACCAATCCACGCATCCGGCTGGTTTTCGACCATCTGGCCCAGGCGCTCAAACAGCCTGACGATGAAACGCCAGCGTCACATACCTGGCCTAAGATGCGCTGATTTCACATTTAGCCTGACCCTGGTTCGGGAGCCGTCCATGTCTCTGTCACGCCGTCGCTTTCTCGCAAACGCCGCCGCCGTCAGCACGGCGTTCAGCGCCCTGCCGCTTCTGAGCGCTCGCGCTCAGGCCCAAAACACGAGCGGCTATATCAACCAGGTTGAGGGCTATGGCGCGTTACAGGCCGACCCCAACGGCCTGTTCGACCTTCCGGCCGGGTTTGACTATGTGACCCTGTCTGAAACCGGTGAGACCATGGATGACGGCCTGATCGTACCGGGCGACCATGATGGCACGGCGTGTTTTCCAGGCCTTGAAGACGGTCAGGTCATACTGGTCCGCAACCACGAGCTCTCCCCCGACCAGTTTGATGAATCGCCCTTCGGCCCTGACGCCGCCGGGCTCTCCCGCATCGATGCCGACAAGCTCTATGATCATGAAGCGGGCGGCCTGACGCATCTGGGCGGGACCACCACCGTTCATGTGGACCTCGCCACACGCCGCGTCGTTCGCCAGTTCCTGTCGCTGGGCGGCACGGAGCGTAATTGCGCTGGCGGACCGACGCCCTGGGGCAGCTGGATCACGTGCGAGGAAAGCCTGACGCAAGCCGGCGACGGGTCTGGCCGACGTGATCACGGCTACGCGTTTGAAGTGCCTTCACAGGCGATGGGCCTCGTCAACGCGGAACCGCTCACCGCCATGGGCCGCTTCAACCGTGAAGCCTGCGCCATCGATCCGCGCACCAATATCGTCTACCAGACCGAGGACGCCCGCCCCTCGCTGATCACG
>TARA_R100000306_G_scaffold62554_1_pt1 | contig 17700 bp, 18 predicted proteins | sample TARA_R100000306 | Tara Oceans TARA_R100000306 (sample SAMEA2620824) | marine metagenome | biome: marine biome (ENVO:00000447); feature: mesopelagic zone (ENVO:00000213); material: "saline water (ENVO:00002010), including plankton (ENVO:xxxxxxxx)" | depth 1000 m | reverse complement strand
CGGGTGTAGACCATGTAACCCCCTGATCTTTGCTAAGGGAAGCCAATTTTTTAAACGAACTTTCCTGATCCCGAAATACCATTACGACAGCATCGTCGCTTCGGGAAAACCAGGAAGGTTCGATGCCGCGGCTCATCGTGGGGCTGCTGCCGGGCATTGGGGGTAGTGCTCCTGCGGTCCAGCCGCTTACCCCAAGGGGATCATCGGTATAATACGGGGTGCATTGCAGTCCCGGTTGCAGGTGAAAAGCAGTAAGCAAGCGACCACTTGGTAAAGCGCGTACATCTTGCTCGATGATGCCTAATACCGGCTGCCCGTAGGCTTCTGTTACCGGTCGTTCTTCTGTCCACTGTATACCGTCTGTAGAACTTCGGTAAACGGTATGGCCTTGCTTGGGATCTTTTTCAGCATCCTGCCATACATTGATATATGCGATCAAGGTCGTACCGTCACTATACCAGCCGCCGCTGGTTTTTATGCCGTGCTCTCCCATTGAGGTTAGTGGTTTTGGAGTGTCCCAATGCTGCCCGTCACTACTGCTGCTGTACATAACCTGAGTGTCTGGGCCGTCCTCATCTTTAGACGAACTCTGCCACTGCGCGTACAATTTGTCTTTAAACGGAAACAGAACCACCCCGTGATTGTAGGTGTTCTGCGTTGCTTTGGGAGCAAAGAGCGTAAAGGTTTCCGCTCCGGGAGCTTCATCTAAGCCTAAGGTATTGGGCTTGTCCAGATTAAAAAGCGGCGCAACACGAAAAGGGGCTGCGGTTTCTTGAGCTACTGAAGAAAACATCAGAACACTTAATAGGCTAAACACGAGGAATAAAAGTCTGTACATAAGGTGGCAGGTGGTTTAAATCATTCCTGTTCTGCTTCAAGTCTTTTGATCATTTGTTTCATCTCCTTGATCTCTTTCTTTTGCGCCTTGATGATTTCATCTGCCAGTTGACGTACTTCAGGATCTTTGATCTCAGCACGGGTACTGGTCAAAATAGCGATCGAGTGATGAGGGATCATGGCCTTCATCCAGCGTACATCTTCAATGGGCGTTTGAGTGCGTACCAAGGTGGTGGAGACTCCCATCAATAGCAGGCTTCCGCCTATAATTCCTATATTTTTGGCTTTGTTGGTATACATTCCCCGCATAAAAAAGAACATAACCAGCGCCATACCTCCAATCCCTATAAAAGTCATATACATACGCGTCCAACTGAAAAAAATATGACTCAGCTCATAGGTGTTGAAATACATGGTGATGTACATCGATAGCGCAGAGCAAAATAGCATCAAGACAAATTTGGTATAGTTTTTCATAGATGAAAATTTAAGGGTTAGTTGATTTTCTTAAAGTTAGATAATGCGCAAAAGATGAGATGAGTCCCGGTATTTAATTAGGAAGAGTTTAGCGTGTTTATTGGGATTCTTAACAAATCCCTAAGGTTTTGCAAGATTTGCCAGACAGAATTTAGGGATGTTCTACAATTAATAGGCATACCTTTTAAAGAATTGTTCGGCATCCTTAAGCTCTTGCAGGTTTAGAATATAGCATACTTCGACTAAGTCTGAAAAATCGACTCCGCCTTTGGCGATCGCTGCGTTGTTGTGCCGTCCTTCCTTCCCGTTGTACTGTGCCGAAAGTTTAAAAGCCAACTCCCAGAGCTTTTCAAGTTCGCGGTTCTTTAAGGTCAGGTTTAAAGGATTCACCTGGGCATCCCGCAAACCCGGCGAACCGTTACCTGTAGCGTTGCCGTCCGGGATCTTACGATAATCGGTAGTCGCTTTGACGTAAGTGAGGGCTTCGGGTGACGTTTTACGTTCATTCCAGTCGCTGTGTTGTACGATATGAATGCGCTTATGGGAATCAAGTTGAGGTACTTTTTGCAGTACTGCTTTGACCAGCGCTGCCGAAAAATCAGATTGCCCGGCCTCGGCGATCCAGAGGTCGCCATCTTGTTGTAAGGTTTCCAGCAACATAGGGAGTAGCTTCTCGATAGCCTGAGCAAAACCGTTGTGCGCGTCCGTCCATCGCGTGCCATAGGCCTGTTGCATCAGTGTGTTTGGCGGTACATAAAGCCCATCCTGAATGCCATAGGTTCCGGCGACGCCGTGATAGTTCAGCTGTTCCAGATCGGGGTGGGATAAGAGGGTAGCAAACCCGGCGATCGAGTGCAAATCATCCACATCGGTCTTACAATCGTAAAACAGCAGCAGCAGGTCTTTCTCGATAGTAAAGTCCGTTGGTTCTAAGTTGGAAGCTTCTTGCGCATAAGCGGTTGTACAAACGACCAAAAATGTGATACACAGGATAAGAATAGATTGCATAGGCTGTTTTTTGATGGACCTATAAATTAAGCATATTCTTTAGGATAAGCGTGGGATTTGTGGGTAAATGATTGGTTTTTAGAGTGCTATTTCTTTTGGTTGGCGATCTTTTGGTTGATGTTATCCAGGTCAATTTGATAGAAAGTCCATTCGGGATCTCCTGTTGCCAAGACGAGTTCTAAGGCTTTTTCATAGTGTTCTTTAGCCTTAAGCAAATCATCCATTTCTTCATACGCCATACCTAAAGTCGAGTGGGCATCAAAAGAATTAGGGTGTGCTTTTACATTTTCTGTAAATACTTCTACGGCGTACGGTTTGTACTCCTCAATTTTTATGAATTTATACCCTAAGTCGATTAACGCATATTCATTGGTGACCTCAAAACCATACTGTTCAGAGAGTTGGTCAAAATAGGCTAAGGTTTTTGTAAGCGCCTGTTGCGGTCCGCCTTGAGCTTTAATGGCTTCGGGAGTACTGGGCACTTCGTACTGGGTAGGTTCAAAAATATAGCGAAGCCCAAAAAAGGTAGATGGCAGACCGAGGGATCCGTGAGATTCTAAGGGCATAGACTCGTATTTGTAGCGTATGTTGGCATCCTTATGCGCATTGCTATAGTTGGCAAACTCACCGTTCAATTTGTAAATATTCCCGCGCATGGTACCGCCATTTTCTGTAGCTAAAGACACGTAGTAGGAGGTGTTTTTAAGTGGAGCAGGATCAGGGAATACATCTTCTAAAGCTTGTTCTATGGTTTTGTTTGTGTACCACAAACTCGGACTGATGATCACGTGACTGCTAAAAAGTTCCGGTTTTTGGAAAATAGTATAGACGCTAAAAAGTCCGCCTAAAGAGTGTCCTTCTAAAATACGATATGGGGAAGCTCTATAGTTTTTTTCAATATGCGGAATGAGTTCTTTTTCGATAAAAGATAAAAAGGCATCTGCTCCAGCGGTTGTTCCTAATCTTTTTTGATGATATTCTCCTATTTCTGAAGCGTCAGGGGTAAGGTCTCGAGCTCTGTTCGTATTGCGTATGCCTACAATGATCAAGTCGGGAATCTTTCGGTTAAGTATCAGATATTCTACCGTGCCCACTACGTGTTTAAAATTGTAGTAGCTGTCTAACAGGTATAATACGGGATAAGTCTTTTTTGTAGTGTCGTAATTTTGTGGTAAGTGAATGTCCAGTTTACGCTCTTCTTGCATGAGTTCAGAGTATAGGCTTTCGGTGTGGCCAATGCTGATATCGTTTTGTGCGGTTGCTGTAATGCCAAAAAACATAAGAACTAGAAGGAAAGAACATCTCATAAAGGAAGGTATAGTTTATAACGTAATTCCTTTAAAGCTAAGGTTTCTAAAGTAGAAGAGGTTTGTATTATACTTAAAGTTTAATACAGCGTGTTTTGGAATAGAGCTTGAAAAGCATTTACTTTAAATTAACTAATAAAAAAAGCGACAGCTCTTAAAGAACTATCGCTTTTCAATAAAGTTTGTCTGGCTTAGGCCTAGTCGGCGTAGGCGTGTTTATACGGTTTGCCTTGTAAGATTTTCAGCATATCTTGCTCGAGACTTTCGATAGGGTATTCTACAATGCGGCCCAACTCGGTACCGTTCTTACTAAAGATCAAAGTAGGAACACGCTTGATGTTTTTCCCTTCTTCCAAGCCTTCCGGCGTGGTTTTAGAACGATCTACTGTGATGAGTTCGATGTCTTGTGTTTTACCTGCCGCATCTAAGATCTTGTAGAAGCGAGGCGTCTCGCGTTTACTATCACCACACCAGGTTCCCATAAAAATGGTCACGTCTACATCTTCTAACAGTGGCTTGAGTTGCATCACCACATCTTTATTGATGTCGTACTCGGCATAGCGCGGGTTAAACCACGAACCAAAAGTACCGGTTTGCAGTTCCATACGTTCAGTCTCACCGATGAGCATTTCCGGTTGTTGTGGCGTTGCCGGTTTAGCCGGAGCTTCCGGTGCTGCGGGTGCCTCTGGAGCTTTAGAAGCACTGGTAGTAGTTGTGGTGGTCTTGCAGCTCACCAATGCACCCAGTGCAAGGGCTAAAAGGCCTGTTTTATACGTTTTCATAATGTGTATGTTTTAGCTAACCAGACTTTTCTGGTCCATTTCTTCAGGTTTGTCAACACCCATCATATCTAAGATGGTAGGAGAGACGTTTCCTAAGATACCGTCTTTTACGCTCTTGATGTCGTTGTCTACCACGATGATCGGCACAGGGTTGGTCGTATGTGCCGTGTTTGGCGAACCGTCTTCATTTTTCATGGTTTCACAGTTTCCGTGGTCGGCGATCACGATGGTGCTGTAGCCGTGCTCCAGACCGGTCTCGATCACGTCTTTAGCGCAGCTGTCTACCGCTTCGCAGGCAGCGATGGCTGCTTCGATCACTCCCGTATGTCCTACCATATCCGGGTTGGCGAAGTTGAGGCAGACAAAGTCTACTTCTTCTTTTTTCAATTCGGCAGTGATCTTGTCACGCACTTCATAGGCGCTCATCTCCGGCTTCAGGTCGTAAGTCGCAACATCTGGAGATTTTGCGATCAGACGGGTTTCGCCTTCAAATTCTTTTTCACGTCCTCCCGAAAAGAAGAACGTCACGTGTGGGTATTTTTCAGTCTCTGCAATACGGATCTGCTTTTTCCCTGCTGCAGAAACTACTTCACCAATCGTATTGGTCAGGTTGTCTTTATCAAAAATGATGTGAATGTTCTCAAACGTCTGATCGTAATTGGTCATCGTCACATAGTACAGATCAAGCTTCTTAGTATCCTGCTCCGGGAAGTCTTCCTGAGAAAGCATACGCGTCAATTCGCGTCCACGGTCGGTACGGTAGTTAAAGAATAACACCACATCGCCTTCTTTGATCGTGGCAACCGGTGCATCATTTTCGGTGATCACTAAAGGTTCTAGGAATTCGTCGGTAGTACCGTCTGCATAAGATTGTTTGATCGCAGCAACCGGATCTGTAGTTTTGGTCCCGATCCCTTTTACCGCAGCGTCATAGGCTTTCTTTACACGCTCCCAACGGGTATCGCGGTCCATCGCAAAGTAACGTCCCGTGATGCTCGCCAGTTTAGCGCCGTTTTCTTTCGCATACCCATCAAGGTCTTCAATAAAGCCGGCACCGCTTTGTGGGTCAACGTCACGACCATCGGTAAAGGCGTGTACATAAACTTCTTCAACACCCACTTCATTGGCTGCTTTGATCAGGCCTTTGGCGTGGTCGATGTGCGCGTGTACGCCACCATCTGAAACCAGACCTAAAAGGTGAATAGGCTTTTTATTTTCTTTCGCGTAAGCAAAAGCATCTTTAAGCTCTTTTTGCTCGCGTAATTTATCTTCTTTAAGCGCTTTGTTGATCTTGGCAAAATCCTGGTATACAATGCGACCGGCGCCTAGGTTCATATGACCTACTTCACTGTTTCCCATTTGTCCGTCAGGCAAGCCTACATTACCACCGTGGGTAAGCAACTGCGCGTGTGGATATTTGGTGTATAAAGAATCAATAAACGGAGTTTCAGCAAGATCTACTGCAGAAACTTCTCTATTAGGTGCAAATCCCCATCCATCGAGGATCATTAAAATGACTTTCTTATTCATGGTTTTTCTAGTTGTACTACAAAGATAATCACTCTTAACGCGAATTACGAAAACTTTGCGTTTTAATAACGTTAGCTTCGGGAGTGTGTAGCTGTGGGATTAATTGCGGTATTTTTCAATAGCGGCACGTATTTTCTCAATACGATTATCGGGGTCGGGGTGGCTGCTCTGAAACTCCGGTACGCGTTGGCCGCCACCAGCTTCTTTTAAAATCTGCATCACCTCGATGAGCGCTTCGGGATCATAACCGGCCTCAAGCATAAACTTTACACCCAGATCATCACTTTCAAGTTCATCGCCGCGACCATTCTTAAGCAGGATGGTTTGGCCTAACTGACTGGCGAGCATTCCCGCGTCTGCGCCTACTTGCGCCCCGGTGGCCACTGTGTTGGCGAGTTCGCTTTGCGCAATACGCTCCGCCGAATGTCGCCCCACCACGTGACCGATCTCGTGCCCCAGAATACCGGCTAATTGATCTTCGCTGTTCAGTCGTTTATAAAGCGCGTAGGTAATAAAGATCTGCCCGCCCGGTAACGCAAAGGCATTTACCGTATTGGGATCACTCAGTAAATGAAATTCATAGGTATAGGGTGTCTCCTGAGCGATGGTGTTGTCTACCAGTTTTTTACCCACAGCATCTACCTGATCTTGCAGGCGCTGATCCGGATACAAGCCGCCGTGTTGTTCGGCCATTATGGGAGCATTCTGTAAACCAATGGCGATCTCTTCTTCGGTAGAAAGGCTAATGGCTTGTGTTCTGCCGGTGTACGGGTTTTCTTCCTGACTCCCGCAATAGCGGATAACGCCAAAAGCAACGATGGCTACGCCTAAAAATAACTTGAGTGCTCTTCCGCCTAATTTCATATTGAAAGGATTTTAGCTCAAAAGAGCAGGGTTGATGTCTAAAATGTTCTCTGTACGGTATTGGTTGATAAATGCGGAAGTAAAGGCTTCGCTTCCCAGTAAGTGTTCCTGCTGAAGAACCTTCGCTACATCCAATTGTTTATACTGTTTAAGATAACCTGCCGAAAGGGGTGCATAGCTAAAATGCCACGGCTCATAGTTGAAGCCTTTGCGGCCATAGTCATTGGTGTACACCTCATAAAACCCAAAGGATTCTGCGTGTTCATCCAGCCAGGCTTTGAGTTCGCAAAACGGACCGGTACCGTGAAATTTATCAGGGTCAAGCACATTGCTGGTCACACCGGTTCCCGATTGAATGATGTCGAGATCGGTTGCCCAATGATGTCGCGAAGTCCCGGGGATGGTGCTGTACTCGATGATCTTTTTAATAGCATCCAAGTCGCTCATTCCGTTACTTGTATAGCTTTTGAATTTACGTTCCCAAATGCGGTTTTGATGCGCATAATCGCGATAACTCGACACCACTTGAATACCGATACCGTCTTGTTGTGCGGCAGTAGCCATATTGTCAAAAGCTTCCGCCACAGCAGGACGCAGGCGGTAGCCGTCTTTTTCAATAAGCTCAGGAGTGCCTTGACCTATAAGTTGGTCTGCATTCAAAGTTTCCTGCGGGAGTGCCCAGTTCGGGAAGCTGCTCAATGCGGCGGTTGCCAGAGCAGTAGTTTGTATAAAGCGTCTGCGTTTCATCATAAATTTTTATAAAGCAGGTAGTGCGTGCCTATGGGTTCGATCTCAAAAGGTTCGCCTTCAATTTTAAAGCCTTTACGCGTATAAAAGTTGAGGGCTTTAATACGGGCGTTACACCAGAGCAGGTCATAGCCCTGGGCTTTAAGTCGTGCTTCGCCTTCGGCGACCAGCAGATTGCCGAGACCTTTGCCTTGATAAGTGTTTAGTACCGCCATGCCGCGCAGTTGGTATTGCTTACCGGTAAATTGGGGTTTAGCCGCATTCATAAAGGTGACCACCCCAATAAGGTTTTCAGCGTCAAAGAGTCCTAAATGAAACGTATCTTCGGCATCATCACCGGGCATTGCGCAGGTTTCTACAGGTCTGCCGGCACGCAAAACAGGGTGGCGTACGGCATAGGTTTGAGCGGCAGTAATTTGCTTAACGGTAAAATCTTCTTGGGTCAAATTCAATAGGGTTTAGGCACGCACATCGGCGTAGTCGGGGTTCTCATCAAATTTAACTTCGGCAAACGGGCAAAGCGGCTCTATTTTGATGTTGTTAGAACGCGCCCAAGCAACCGTGTGATCCAGTAATTTGCTGGCGTATCCCTGATGTTCAAATTCCATTTTTGTTTCGGTATGATCTACAATGATCGTACTGCTATCTTGCACGGTATAGGTGAGTTCTGAGATCTTTCCGCTTTCGCTTTCGATCCAAAACATCCCGCGTTTGTCATTTTCTCTATGTTGAATTGTATAATCCATTATTTTTGTGTCAGTGTTCAATACTTAAGTTGAAGTACTTCAGAGCTTGTTTTTAGTGCAAGTTTTTGAAGTGCAACACTTCTTTTATTTATTTCCTTTTCGACATTTCTGAAAAGGATATGCTTTTAAAATTAGCAATTATGTCCAAAATTACGGTCACCCGTTTGTATAAAGAAGACATTAACACCTTTTTACCACTGGTGCAGGAGTTGATGGAGCATAGCGTAGCAGAAGACACGCTGAAAGCGCGTTTTACCGAAATGTTTGAACACCGGTATCAATGTCGGGGGATCTATGTAGCGGGGCAACTTGCCGGGGTGTTTGGCTTGTGGTTTGCGGTGCGGCATTATGCCGGTAAAACCTGTGAGGTAGATCACGTGTATATTAAACCTGAATACCGCAATCAAGGTTTGGGTAAACAAGCTTTTCAATGGATTTACGATTATGCACGGGAGCAAGGTTGTGAGACTTCAGAACTGAATGCGTATGTGCATAACTTTCCCAGTCACAAGTTTTATATGAATGAAAACTACGTGATCAAAGGCTATCACTTTTTGAAGAAACTCTAGCTAACGGTAATTACGCTGTCTGTAGGCAATTCATACGGCGCCTTATCGGCTTCAAAAATACGCGCACTGTGTGGGCCGCGTAAGGTGTATACCCGCTTTTTGACTTCGATCCAGCTGCCTTCACGCAGTCCGACTACAGGCAGTGCATTGAACTGATGAAATTCTTTAATTCGGGTTTCTCGGGTTTCACCCATATGCGTGCTGCCTTCTACAGGATCTAAATAATGCGGATTGATATTGAAAGGAACCGCACCTAAAGTTTTAAAACTAGGCGGATAAACAATAGGCATATCATTTGTGGTTTGCATACTCACTCCGGCAATATTGGTGCCTGCGCTGGTACCCAGATACGGCATATTCTCATACAACCGATTGCGCAGCGCTTCAAGCACTTTTTGCTCATAGAGTTGTTTTACCAGTAGAAAGGTGTTGCCGCCACCGGTAAACACGCCTTGTGCTTTGCTGATGGCTTCAGCAGGATTCTTAAATTGGTGAATGCCTACGACTTCAACATTCAATTGTTTGAAAAACTCTTGCGCCTTGGCGGTGTATAATTCGTGCGATATCCCACCCGGCCGTGCATACGGAATAAAAATAATACGGCTCGCATCTTTAAAATGCTGTGCTAATTGCGGTTTTAAATAGTCAAGGTAAGCGCCACCGTGAACGGTAGAGGTACTGGCTAGAATTAAGTTTTTCAAAAGGTATCGGTTTAGGACTGTCAAAGGTAGGAGACTGCTGGGATTTAACAAAAAATTACGCGCATTTATCGGGTAAATTCAAATACTTGTTGTTTCTTCATAGTATAATTTAATTAACCTTCCTCATGAAATTTTCTACCATACTTGTTGTTCTGTTACTTATTCAAGCCCCTGCCTTTGCTCAAAATATTGCCCGTGTGATGATCGATGGACAAATTATCGTACCTGCAGGAGATGATGTGGCCGGAATTGTGATCTACAATAAAACCTCAGAACGAGGAACCATTACCTCAGAAGAAGGAACCTTTGATATTGCCGTAGCCCGCAACGATGAGGTGGTGATCCAGTCGGTACAATTTGCTCCTATTACCGCGATCATTGATCAGGGAATCATTAACAGTAGGCAGATGAACGTGACCCTAAGAGAGACGGTAAATGAATTGGACGAGATCATCGTAAGACCTAACGAACTTACAGGAGACATTGTAGCAGATGTAAATCGCGTACGAACTATAGATCCGGTCCCTTTTGATGGAAGCGATATCCGTATGGAAGACACGCAATATGACCGGTATTCTGCTGCCGAGAATGTAGCAATAGACGATCAACGCTGGAGGTATGGACTCAACTTTGTAAACATTTTTAAAGCAGTCTTTAAAAAGTCTGATGACGGAACTGTGCAGGAAACTGCAGAAGAAGAACTGGCGGAGATGTACTCCAATACCTTTTTTCAAAACAACCTCGATATCAAGAAAGAGAATATAGGTTTGTATATGGATTATGTCGCAGCCAATGGATTGACTAAGGAAATGCTCGAGCAGGGTAATGAGTTGGCACTGATTCAGTTTCTGCTCGAAAAGCGGGATGCATTTAATAAAGAATTGGCAGCATCTAAGAACTAAAAGTAAACTACCTCTGGCAAGCCTGTCTGCCAACAATAGCAGGCCCGGAAGATATTGGTTAGCAATGAATGTTCTATTATATGGCATTCTGAGAGTTTTCAGGACGAAGTATTAAAACCTTTGGCGGTGCCAATAAAAAAAGCAGCCGATAGGGCTGCTTTTGATTATCTCTTTGTGATAAATCACATTTCAAAATGTACGTGGGTATTAAAATGCTCGAGGCGCACGTACAGTATATACTTTGCGACGTAACGAGTCACGCAGTTTTTGCTGTCTTTCATCAAGAACTGTAGTGCCCGGATGTAAAAAAGTGCCGGTCACGACTTTAGCGTCGGTAGTTGCTGAAGCTGTAACTTCAGTAGCTTGTGCATCTTTTTTGAGGTTGGTACTTGCAGGAGCTTCAGAAGGCATCTGAGCTGCACTTTGGTTAGGGGTTTCTTCTTGAATAGGTGCCTTTTGTGCAAAACAAAATGCAGAACAAAGAAGAAGAAACAGTAGGGGTGAAAATTTCTTCATAATTACTAAAACGATTAATTTGGACAAAACTACTAGTAAGAACCTGTTAATGCAATATTTTCTTCATAAAGTTTTCTTAAGTATCGGTAAATGAGAGTAGAAAGGCGTTCAAAGGCTTGTTTTTGCTATAGTCCCAACTTCTTTCAAGAGCGATTTTTATTAGATTTTAAATGAATAGCGTTCAAATACCCTTAATTTGAGTGTAACAAGAAGCCTTTTCGTTATACTAACCCGTAACTTTTGCAACGCATAGATACCGCGAACGTATTTAAAGCGAAGGAATATTTACTTTATGGCAAAGCAAATTGCTTTTTTCTTATGGTTTGTAGGCTGTTGTGGTCTTAGTTTGAGCGCTCAGGAAACGAAGATGCTTGAAGGTCGCGTGATCAATGATTCTATAGATCACGAATACCTACATATATTAAACCTTACGCTGCAAAAAGGAACGATCACTACCCGTAGCGGTAATTTTACCATTCCGGTGCGGGAGAACGACACCTTGTATGTCTCAGCACTTCAATTTAAGCATCAGGAAGTGGTCATCACGCCAGAGCTCTTTGAACGAAATTATGTGGAGATCAAATTGGAAACCGAAGTGACCGAACTTGAGGACGTGAACATCAGCGATATTGAATTGAGCGGCAGGCTGGGAGACGATATGAATGTGCCAAAAGTAGAAAAACCTTTTGATCCCGGGGCGGCCGGTTTACCGGTGTACACGGGGCCGGTGCTTACGTCAGAAGAGCGTAAGCTGTATACTGCAACACATAGTGGAGGCGGTATCATTCCCGTAGACGCTGTGATCAATGCGATTTCCGGTCGTACGGCCTATCTTAAGAAAATCGTCAAAATATCAAATATGGAAATCCGCGTTCAAAAAGCGCGTAACCTGGTTGCCGATTCGACCTATATGTTTCAGTTGAAAATTCCCGCACGCTATATCGATGATTTTGTACATTATGTGTATATGGACCGTTCTGAAAACTTAGCGATCGCCTCGCGTGACAATCAGCTCTCCTTGATGGAGCTTTTGATGGAGGAGGCGCCTGCTTATTTACGTTCTAAAGAAGAAGAAGGAGTGTCTGTAGATTTTCCTTCAGAAAAAAACTAATGCGTTTATGGAATGTCTTTTGATACAAGCTAGGCGGTCAGGCTTTATAAAAAGCGTAATTTTACGGCACTTATGAAAAAATTAAGCATTCTACTTTTAGTTGCTTTGCCCTTGATGGCAGCGGCAGCGCATAAATATTATTTCAGCGTAACACAGGCAGATTATGATGCGCAGGAGCACTCCTTAAAAATGGTGACTCGTGTGTTTTATGATGATCTGGAAAAAGCTTTTCAAGAGCGGTACGATCCTTCGATAAAGGTAGATGCTACCTATGATCAAGATAAATTGGACGCTTATATACAGCGCTATTTTGATCAGAAATTGATCGTTTCGGTAAACGGAAAACCACAGGAACTTAACTACATTGGTCATAAGGATGAGGTAGACTATGTGGTGTGCTTTATCGAGGTTTCCGGTATCGAAGATTTGCGCTCGATTTCAATAGAAAATACCTTGCTGATGGATGTATTCCCTGAACAAAAAAATGTGATTCATCTCAACGCAAAAGGGAAGAAAAAAAGCTTTCTACTCACCGAGGGAAATAATAAAGCAATGTTAAATTTTTCTGAATAATTTACTAAGATTCGGTTAATCTTTACTTTTATAAAATTCACAAGCACTTAAAATAGATTTAATTTTTATGAGAACACTCAAGTACACGTTTTTTGCAGTGTTACTTCTGGTTGGAGCAACAGCAGTTGCGCAGGAAGAGCAAGCACCGCAAGAAAAACAAGCAGGGCATGTAAACACCAATAAGTTTAGACAACTTTATAACGAGTTTGCAACGCCTAATCAATTTCGTACGGCTTCGGGAGCACCGGGACCTGCCTATTATCAAAATGAGGCCGATTATGAAATTAAGATTGAACTTGATGATGAGAAGCAAACCATAAGCGGTTTTGAAACCATCACCTATCACAATAACAGTCCTGATCAGTTAGAATATCTTTGGGTACAATTAGATCAAAATGTACGTACAAAAGATTCTCCTGCCTTAGAGCGTAACGGGAGCGGGATGTCTCCTGTAGCACAGCCTGCGGGCATCGTTTCACAATATATGACCGAAGCTTTTGACGGTGGTTTCAATATCACAGAAGTGTCTCAAGACGGTACGCCTTTAGAGCATATGATCAATTACACAATGATGCGTGTAGAAATGCCTGAGCCATTGGCACCGGGTGATTCTTTTGAATTCAGCATACGTTGGAATTATAATATTCCTGAGCATACTGTAGATCGTGCACGTTCTGGATATGAGAGTTTTCCTGACGGAAACAAAAACTATGTGATCGCACAGTTCTTCCCAAGAATGTGTGTGTACAATGACGTAGAAGGCTGGCAAAACTACCAGTTCTGGGGAAGCGGTGAATTTGCGCTTCCTTTTGGAGATTACGACGTAGAGATCACAGTACCTGCAGATCACTTGTTAGACGGAACCGGTAACTTGGTAAACCGTAAAGAAGTATATAGTAAAGAAGAATACAAGCGTTGGGAACAAGCGACCAAGAGCTATGACAAGCCGGTGCTCATCAGAACACAGGCTGAAGCAGAGCAAATCGAACAAGGACGCAGCACCAAAACTAAAACCTGGAAACTTCAGGCAGAGAATGTGCGTGACTTTGCATTTACCTCTTCTCGTAAATATATTATGGACGCACAAGCGGTTAAGTTTCCTAAAGGAGACGTAATGGCGATCTCGATCTATCCTAAAGAAGGAAATCCACTTTGGGAAGAGTACTCTACAAAAGCTGTTGTACAGACTTTAGAATCGTACTCTAGAATGACTTTTGATTATCCTTATCCTAAAGCGATCTCTGTTCACGGAAAGAACCAAGGGATGGAATACCCAATGATCTGCTGGAACTACGGACGTCCTAATGAAGATGGAAGCTATAGCGATCGTACTAAATTTGGAATGATCAGTGTAATTATTCACGAGGTGGGACACAACTTCTTCCCGATGATCGTAAACTCTGATGAGCGCCAATGGGGTTGGATGGATGAAGGAATCAACACCTTTGTACAGTATGTAGCCGAGCAAGATTTTGGTGAGAAGTATCCAGAGGCGATTGCTCCTAATGCAAAGTATCCTTCACGTCGTGGAGAAGCTTCTAAGATCACCGGTTATATGGGTGGTAATCAAGACTTTATTTCGCCAATTATGTCAAACCCAGAGAACGTTTATCAACTAGGGAACAACGCCTACGGAAAACCGGCAACTGCGCTTAATATTTTAAGAGAGACCGTGATGGGACGTGAGTTGTTTGACTATTCATTTAAAACTTACGCACAGCGCTGGATGTTTAAACACCCAACTCCTGAAGATTTCTTCCGTACTATGGAAGACGCTTCTGCAGTTGATCTAGACTGGTACTGGAGAGGATGGTTCTATACTACTGAAAACGTAGATATGGGTGTTGAAGAAGTAAAATCATATTACTTGACTGATAAGCCTACACAAGCAGGAAAGGAATTGATGCAACGTTATGGGGTTGATCCTAGCGGAAGAGATCTTGTTTATGTTGTTGAAGAAGGTGGTGAAGACTATGATCCGGCAATGAAGAACAAGTCGAGCTTAGAGAACGCACCAAACCTTCAAGAGTTCTTGATGGATAACCTTTCTCCTGCAGAACGAGCAAACTTAAAAACACCTAAGCATTTCTATGCGATCAAATTCAATAAGCCGGGAGGGATCCCAATGCCTATTATCGTTGAGTATAGCTATGCAGACGGAACTAAAGAGAAGGTTACCTATCCTGTACAAGTATGGCGTAAAAACGACGCTCAGGTGACTAAAGTATTGGCTACCGATAAAGAACTTACCGGAGTATTACTTGATCCGGATCTTGAAACTGCCGATGTTGACGTTAGCAACAACAGCTGGCCAAAACAAGAGCAAGAGAGCGAGTTTGACAGCTTTAAAGAAGGTACCGAAGACTAGTACGTATTAAGACAGATTTATTATATTAAAAAGCCGATGTTCTTACATCGGCTTTTATTTTTCCTATATATTTGCAGTGTTATGAGTATACCACTTTTTATTAGCGGAGGAGAGATTGCCTTTGTGATTTTTATTGTGATTATGGTTTTTGGTGCCGATAAAGTTCCGGATATCGCCAGAGGTCTCGGTAAAGGTATGCGCACCCTGAAGAACGCTACAGAAGATATTAAATCTGAAATTACCAAGAGCGCAGATAAGCAAGGCATCAATACCGATATCGCCAAGGATATGAAAAAGGAAATTGACGATGCTAAAAAGAATATCGAAGAGATTACCGGATCGGTAAAGCGTAAATTCTAAAGTACTTTTTGAAGGATTCTAAGCGGTTTGTAAATGCTCAGGTTAGTTGCGTTTATGGTCGCTGTAAGGTTAAGGTTGTCAGGAGATTGTATTGGTCAGCTTTCCTGTTTTTTTGATCAGTTCTAAGATAGCCACAGCTGCTTAATGTTAAATTTTGACACTTTGTAAAAATTTACACGGCTAAACCGAGAATTTAGTAATATCTTAAACAAGAAATCGATTACCTATGATTTCTATCCTATAAATACTCTGGGTGATTGTTTATAAGCAGAGTATTTTAGAACAATAATTGTATTTATTCTAAGTGTTAATTATGAATCCCGACTTGTTTCAAGTCGGGATTTTTATTGGAATCAAAAGGAATAATGCTCTGAGGAAATTCAACTACCCGCGTTTCCTGCTTATGGTGAGTCCGTCGCGAATGGTGAGCAATACGGTCTCCAGACGTTCGTCATCCGCCAGTAGGCGATTGTATTCTAAAAGCGCTTTTGTAGAGCTGTCTTTAGGATTTAGCGGCTCTACCACTTTACCACTCCACAATACATTGTCAGAAAGTAAGAGTCCGCCCGGTCTGATACGGTCAACGATCATATCAAAATAAGCGGGGTAATTGGGCTTATCTGCATCCATAAAAACGAGGTCAAAGTCTTCATCCAGCTGCGGAATGATCTCTAGCGCCGGACCCAAGTGTTGTTTGATGTTAGCTGCATAGGCCGAAGCATCAAAGTACTTTTTTTGCAGATCAACAAGTTCTTCATTTACATCTATGGTGTGCAAGATGCCGTCAGGTTGTAAACCTTCAGCTAAGCATAAGGCCGAATAGCCGGTATAGGTGCCTATTTCTAGAATGACCTTAGGATTTACCAGTTTAGCGATCATACTCAAGATACGGCCTTGGTAATGCCCGCTTAGCATACGCGGTTGAACCACTTTTTGATAAGTCTCCCGGGTAAGCTGGCGCAGTAACTCGGGCTCCTTTTCAGAGTGCGCTACTGCATAATCGTCAAGATCTTCTGAGATAAAATGCATAGTTTAATCTTCTTCTTCAAGGCCTTCTAGGACCTCCTCATCGTGTAACATTTTGCGGGTTTCCTGCTTCATCAAGTCAAGTTTATCGCGTAAACTCATATCAGTGGTGAACTTGCCGTCGTAGATCAAATTTAAGATGGCTTTATCCTGAACCCTGCCGCGGCGCATCGCTTCAGAATAGCGCAAGTCTTCTCTAAAGGTAACTAGGGAGTATTTTGAAAAATATTCGGTAGGGAAGGCTTCTTCAAAAGCAATTTCAAGTTTCCGCTTCTCTTGAAAAATAGGCCTCGCCGTATGCGCTTTCATCTCGTGAAAATTATCTACAGCGAGATCTGCAATCGCATCAGTATCTTCTTTGCGCTCTTCTTGATAAGCTTTAAAAACCGCTTTCCAGTCTCCGGCATGCTGATCAAGATATTGATCAAGCACATAAATATCTTCAAAAGCAGAATTCATTCCTTGCCCATAAAACGGAACAATGCCGTGTGCGGCATCGCCTAGCAATAATACTTTACCGTACGCGTGCCAGGGTGAACATTTGATAGTACCCAGCGGTGATGTAGGATTAGCGTGAAACTCTTCAAGCAGGTCTGGCATTAGCGCTAGCGCATCAGGATATTCACGTTTAAAGTAATCTACGACAGCCTCATCGGTATTGAGACTTTCAAAGCTGTCTTTGCCCTCATCCCAAGAAAGGAAAAGCGTAACAGTGAAACTGCCGTCAAGGTTAGGCAAGGCGATCATCATATCTTTCCCTCTCGGCCAGATATGCAAAGCGTGTTTCTCTACAAGAAAGCCGCCATCTGCTTTAGGAGGAAAAGACAATTCTTTATACCCGTGGGTTAAAAAGTCTTGACCGTAGCTGAATAAGAATTTACGATGATCCAACATACTCTTGCGCAGGGCAGAACCTACACCGTCGGCGCCCATCACAATATCGGTTTGATAGGTGGTGGTTTCTCCGGTTTTATAATCTTCAAAAGTAGCTTCAGCCGTCTCGAGGTTTACCCCAGTACATTTTTGATTGAAACGCATTGTGATTTGCGGCATAAGCTCACATTCATCAAGCAGCATTATGTTGAGGTCTTCGCGAGAGATCGAATTGATATATTCATGTCTTCCGCTGTACGGACTCATAAATTGTTCTCCTTCGGTGTTGTGAATCATGCGACCGTGCATAGGAATACAAAGCGGAAGCACTTTATCTTCAAGACCGGCAAGGCGTAAGCCTTTCATTCCGCGGTCTGAAAAAGCCAAATTGATCGAGCGGCCG
>TARA_R100000306_G_scaffold60387_1_pt1 | contig 17718 bp, 13 predicted proteins | sample TARA_R100000306 | Tara Oceans TARA_R100000306 (sample SAMEA2620824) | marine metagenome | biome: marine biome (ENVO:00000447); feature: mesopelagic zone (ENVO:00000213); material: "saline water (ENVO:00002010), including plankton (ENVO:xxxxxxxx)" | depth 1000 m | reverse complement strand
CCCCGCCAATCCGCGCGCTCCGTCTCCAGCGGGGTCAGCAAGAGTATCAAATCCCTGCCAATCCCGGTTATCCTCTATCTTCTGGCGGTGTTTTTGCCTTTGAATTTCAACATCGGCCCGTTGGCGATGAATGGGCTTCGCGTGCTGCTCCTCGTGCTGATCATTCCTCTCACGATTAACCTGATCTCTGGCAAGTATGGTCGCATTCTCTGGACTGACATATTATTTTTCCTGCATATGCTATGGGCGGCTGTGGCGCTGAGCGTCAACAACCCGTCGCTGGTGGTACAGAACATCGGCTCCACCTCGATCGAATTCATCGGCGGATATGTCTTGGCGCGCGCCTATATTCGCACCATTGACGACGCAACCGCCCTGACGCGCGGCCTGATCATTATGGTGATCTGTAGCCTGCCCTTCGCATTCTACGAAGCGCTGACCGGGCAACCAATCCTGCTGAACACCCTTAACAAGATCCCCGGTTTCTACAGCCTCCCGGATGTGAGCAGCGAAAAGCGATGGGGGCTTTTCCGGACCCAGACCATGTTAGCCCACCCTATCCACTACGGGATTTTCTGCACATTGGCGCTATCCCTGACTTACGTCGGGCTAAAGGGCATCCTCAAGACCAGTTCACGATTGCTTTTCACCATCCTGATCATGCTCGGTATTTTCTTTTCACTGTCGAGCGGTGCGCAAATCGCGGCTGTGCTGCAAATCGGGCTGATCTTCTGGGCCTGGTTGTTCCGGAAAGTCGGTGCCAGGTGGCTGCTTCTCGCCGGGCTTGCAATTGCCGGCTATATCCTGATCGACCTTCTGTCCAATCGAACGCCGATCCAGGTCTTTACCAGCTATCTGACCTTCTCGCCAGCTAACGCATCATGGCGCGCTATCACCTATGACTGGGGAATGAGAAACGTTTGGGGCAGCCCGATCTTCGGGATCGGCCTGAATGACTGGGTTCGACCCGATTGGATGGGACCTGCTAGCATCGACAATTTCTGGTTGCTGATGGCAATGCGCTACGGATTTCCAGGGGTTATCCTGCTGCTGCTCGGCTTTATGCTGCCGATCGTGCAGATCGCTTTCAGGGATTTCGGGACCGAAGGCAACCTTTGGCAATACCGGCGCGCTTGGGTCATCACTCTCGCAGGACTCGCGTTTTCGTTAACTACCGTCGCGGTCTGGGCAACCGCCTATTCCTTCGTGTTCTTCCTGTTCGGATCCGGCATGTGGATGATCACAGCGAAATCGGAACACATCCCGGCCTCTGGCCCGAGCGGGCGCCGAAGCACCAAACGCTCCGATGACGCAAACCGGCAGGATACTAACGCCGAGGCTTGGGAAGTCGGCGAAGATAGCGCCCTACCCGAGGGGCCGCGCTACACTCGATTTCCACTGAAAGAACCTGGCAGCACGAAAAGACTAGCGTGGAACCGCCACAAAAGTTCGATGAATCAGTAACCCGGCTTTACGTTGTCACAGCGGGGTTGCATCCAGTCCGCTATGTCGTTGGCGTCGATCGCTGACATCACACAACCAGCGAAGCATCATCGGCTACAATTATCTCTTCAACAAAATCTGCGCCCTCTTCGATCCGGAAACCACTGATCATACCGTCGAAACCATGATATTTGGGCGATCCAAGGGTCCAGAACGATTGGCCGAAAGTATTTACGTCAGCATCTTGATCGTAAACGACCTTATCATCGACAAGAACCTGAAGCCTGTCAGCCTCCGCGTCGAGGATCACCGTGGCCGTATGCTCGGCGCCGTCATTGATCCCAAGGCCATCTATCTTGAGCGAATCATAGAACGTCCGACCGTGCTTTCCTGGCTGTCCTATATCCAGTTTCAAACTGTCCCCGACCACAGAGAGGTTGATATCGCCTTCGTTCAAAAACAGACGCTGTTCCCCTCCCTTCGAGCTCATATTGGTGAAATCCACCGCGATCGAAATCTGCTCAGCTCCATCGAACTGCGCCAACTGGCCCAGATCGACGTAATCGCCCCTCCCATCCAGTCGAATGGCACTCCCATCTGCAGTTTGGATAATGCTTGCATCATCACCCAGCATCGTCTTTTGGAGACCCTCAATCTCCAAAATAAAATCGTCTAGAATTGGCGCGGGTGCCGGTGTTGGCTCTGGCGCCGGTTCCAGCATCGGCTCTAGCGTGGGTTCCGGTGTCAGTTCTCGCGTCGGTTCCGGTGTCGGCTGGGGAAGCGAATGGAAGTTCTCGTCTACCGGCTTTAATTTCGGTGTCGGCTCTGGCGTGGATTCCGGTGCCGGCTGGGGAAGCGGATGGAAGCTCTCGTCTACCGGCTTTAATTCCGGTGTCGGCTCTGGCGTAGGTTCCGGTGCCGGCTGGGGAAGCGAGTGGAAGCTCTCGTCTACCGGCTTGGATTCCGGGTCAAGCTGGACAGCCGTCGAACCAGCACCGAGAGCATCAACCATGCTGTCGGTGTCGTCAGGTTGGACAGCCGTCGAACCAGCGCCGAGAGCATCAACCATGCTGCCAGGGATCACCACGAATCCGTTCGCACCGTCGGTGGCTGTCATCGATGACGGGAAAAAGTTGTCACTGTAATAGCCCGGTGCATTCGGATCACTGTTCTGGATGAAGGCATTGTTCTGCATCGTCCAGTCGCTCTGGCCATTGAATCCCAGTACGCGCTCGGTGATGTTTGAGAGGATCTGAACATTGGTGGAGTTGGCGGCAATATTGATAACCGGCACCGAAATAGCACCCTCTTCGAGTCCCAATCGGCCTTCGGCCTGAATCACCGAGTTGTTCTGAACAATCAGCCCATCCGTCTCCCCAACCATGATGGCCTGCAAATGGCTGTTATAGATGGTATTATTTTCAATCAGGACATTCTGATAAAACATCTCGGGGCCCGCAAGACCACGAGCTACCTGTTCGTTGCCCATGAAGATGGATTGGGTCCAGTCCCCCTCCTCGCCGACATCCAGCAAGTTGTTCCGGATGATGATGTCAGTGCTCGGACTGTCGGTTCCGGCGGTCCAGAACTGGATCATGTCGCGGTGATCCTGGGAGCCGACCGCCCCCTGGAAATCGTGGAGATAGTTGCTCTCGATCAACACCCCCTGCACGTCGATAAAGTCCATACCGTCGGACCGGATGCCATAGACATCGTTGTTGATCACATTGATGTCCGAGCTATTCAAAAACGTAAGCCCGGTCTTGAAGGTATACATTTCGTTACCTTCGAACGTGATGGCGGAGGAATCCCGGACGTAGAGCCCGTTCGCGGCGCCTACTCCATCATCAACGATGGACACACCTGTGGGGACGTCGCCGTCAAACGTGGAGTTAAGGATCGAGATGCCGGTGCTAGAGTAAATCCCGAAGGGCTGTAGCCAAGCGGCGTCGCCGGCGCTGTAGGTATAATCAAACACTACACTGTCAAATGTAATATTTGTCGCGCCGTTCACGTTCAGGCCCGAGAACGTGGCCAGAGTACTGGGATCAGCCGATGTGATTGTGAGGTTCGAGGCGAACTGGCCCACATTCGAACCGATCCTAAGATTACCGTAGTCCCCGCCCGCCAACTCAATTGTATCGCCGCCATCCGCATTGGCCAAAGCCGCATAAAGCTCCGCCGAGTTCGCAACGCTGAAAACCGTGCCTGCCATGTCATATCGTCCTGTCTGTTAACACACCCACAATCGTGACGCGTGTGTAATCTCCGCTGTATTAACGGCAGATTACGATGACCAAAGGGCGCAAAAATGGCGCCAGAGGTACGATTTACATTGCTAAGCCACATTTTCGGCCAGCGCTTAAAGCACTTGTTATTATCTTGTCATGGCATTCTGCTCGTCCCTTCAAGTATCCGAAACACGCACTTGATGCAGCCTATTGCTGAATGGCTCGGCAGTATTTCGCCACCGGGATCATCACGGCTCATATCCGTTTCCCGACCCCAGGCCCACGTTCAACACCACGAAATTTTGCCCCAACTCTCGCAAGTTCTGCGCCAGGGCAATGCGGGCTGCGGCGACGGATTGTTCGGCGTCCAGAAGATCCCGGATCGTGGCGCCGTCGCGGGCGATCTGTTCGCGGGTCAGCTCCACCGCCTCACTGTAAAGCCGCACGGTCTGGCGCGAGGCCTGTACCGAGGCCAAACTGCCGGCATATTCGGCCAATGCGCTTTCCACGTCGCGAATTGCGCCGAGCACTTGGGAGGCCCAGGTTGCATGGGCTTGGCTGGCACGACTTTCGCGAACCGCGACCGTGGCGCGGCGGGGGCTGTCCGGCAAGGCCGGCAGGCGTAGCGAAGGACCAAACTGCGTTGCCGCCGTCACAGGTCCGTTGAAGGTGGACAGGGTGATGGTGCCCCCCAGAGACAGCGTGGGATAGAGATCAGCCTTGGCAACACCTATATCAGCGACTGCGGCATAATACATCCGTTCTGCGATGCGGATATCGGGCCGGTTGCGCAAAAGATCGGCTGGGATGCCAATCTCGGCAGGCAGGTCGGCCTGGGGCTGACCCCCTGCCCCGCCCAGCACCATATTCGCCGCCCCTGGTGCCAGACCCAGCAGAACTGCGATCTCGTTGCTTCTGATTTGCGCCGCGGCTTGGAGAGGAGGGATTAGCCCTTGGGTCTCTGACACCAGCGCCTCGGCCCGGATTAGATCAAGCCGGGTGGCGAGTTTGCCTTCGGTCAGATCCCGCACCAGCCGCAGGGTACGGCGGCGGGATTGCAGTTCCTGCTGGCGCAGCTGCAGGGCCCGCTGGGAATAGCGCAGATCGATGTAGGTGGTGGTGATGCTTGACAACAAAAGTAGCCGGGCGGCGTCCAGTTCGGCATCGGCGACCTCCACCCGGGCGGCGGCGGCGGCCTGCAGGGCCTTGCGCCCACCATAGGGATCGAAGAGCCAACCGAATCCAAATGAGGCTTCGGCTCCGCCTTCCGTCGCGGTGGTGGTGCTTTCGGCAAACGTAGTGGTGCTGCGCTGCTCGGCCGAGACACTGCCGGTGAGACCGGCGGCGAGGGGAACAGTACCGGTCCGAGCACGGGCTTCGGTTACCCGCTCGCGGGCAATCTTTAGATCAAGGTTGCCGCGGAGTGCCGTCTCGACCAATCGGTTCAGGACGGGATCGTCAAAGCGCTTCCACCACGCGGCGTTGTCAAGGAGGATGGGGGCACTGGAGCGGCTAAAGGACTTGGCGAAGGGGAAGCCGGGGGCCTTGTAGACCGGGACGACTGAGCAGCCAGCCATGGCAAGCATCGCCAGAACGGCACCAAAAATCCGACGCTGCGACTTGCGCTGATAGGGTCCGTTCATCGGACTGCTCTGCTCCTGCCGGCCCGCCTTGCCATAATTCGACTTTTGGTGCGGGTCTATCGTTGCAGCAAAGCATGGCTCATTGCAGCCTGTCGGGCAAGTATCGGGAAAGGTGGAGGGAAATTTCTTGGCTTTGCGCGGCTTTTTCGCCCCACTGGCCATCTAAAAAAGAAAGCCCGCTGAAGACGGAAGTAAGCGATTCTTTGTTCGCGCCAACGCCAACAATAGTTTAGCCGCGAAAAACAAGCGTATTGTTAGCTTTCACGGAAGGCGTGCGCCATCTGATCTGTGAAGGGTTTCACCAGATAGCTGAGGATCGAACGGTTGCCGGTTTGCAGGAACGCCTCGACCGGCATACCAGGAAGCAGCGCCGCATCGCCAAGTCGCGCCAATTCTTCAGGGGGCACGGTCACTTCGACACGGTAGAACCTCTGTCCGGTAGCGCGATCCACGACGCTGTCGGGCGACACCCGGGAAATCGCGCCGGTCAGTTCTGGCGTAGCTATCCGATTGAAGGACGGGAATCGCACCCGCACCTCTTGCCCGGCATAGACGACATCAATTGCATCCGGCGACACCCGCAGATCAAACTCGACTCCGTCGGCCACCGGGATCACTGTCAGGATCGTGCTTTGCGCCGACACCACCCCGCCGATGGTGGCAATCTGCATCTCGTGTACGATGCCGGCAACCGGCGCGCGAATATTGAGTTGATCAAGCTTGTTGGCAATGCGGGCAAGTTCAAGGCGATTTTCCTCGATCGCGGCGACCACCTCTCGTAGTTCAGTCGCTACTTGTTCGCGAAACTCGCGCTCGGACTGGGTCATCTTCAGACGGGCATCCTGTATCGAGTTGGCAGTGCCGGATAGTTCTGTTTGGTGTACCGCCACCTGACCCTGAAGCGCCGCCAGTCGGCCTTGCAGCTCCAACAGACGACTTTGGGGGGCCAGCCCACGCTCGGTCAGATCGCGCAGGGTTTCGACTTCGCCGGAGACAAGGGCGATCTGGCTTTGTACCGCTTCGATCTGTGCTTCAAAGCCAATGATCTGGCTGTCGTGCTGCCGGATGCGTTCCTGCAGTTGGGCGGCGCGGTTTTCCAGCACGGCGCGGCGTGCGGTGAAGATTTCACGCTGGCCGACCAAGTGCCTGTCGAGGGCGGCCTGATCCAGCATCGGCAACGCCTCGGTCACAGTGATATCGGCAAGTCCCTGTTCTTCCGACCAAAGCCGGGCGCGACGCGCGGTCAGTTCGGTCAGGCGACTGTAAATGATATCGCGGGTGATCTCGAGCAGGCTTGCGTCCAGCCGGATCAGGACATCACCTGCAGCCACGATGTCCCCATTAGATACCTTTATCTCGCGCGCCACCCCACTTTCGAGACTTTGCACAATGCGCGGATTGCCCTGCACCACGACCTGCCCCGAAGCAATCACCGCGCTGCTGATCTTTATCAGGTGAAACAGTGCCAGCAAGGCGATCAGTAGCGCCGCCCCGAACAAGGCGAGGCGACGCTCAGACCAACTGAGTTCGGTCTTGGGTTCAGCAAGTCCGGCCATATCACCTTGCCTTTTGTGCGGCGGCCACAGATTTCGCGACCCATATGGTTTTCTTGCGCGCCGCCGGTTGCGCTTGGGGCTGGGCGTCGGGCTGTAGTGCCGATTGTGGCGACGCCTCGGACTGTGGCTTTTCCTGAGGCTGCGGGACCGACTGCGTTGCCTTTCGCATAATCACCTCTTTCGGGCCAAACTGCGCGACCCGGCCCTGATGCAGGATTAGCACCTTGTTGACCGAAGCAATCAGGCTGGGGCGGTGGGTCATCACCACGACGGTGGTGCCCCGGTCCCGCATCTGTGCGATGGTATTGACCAGTGCCTCGTCACCATGGGCATCAAGATGGGCGTTGGGCTCGTCCAGTACCAACAGCTTCGGCATGGCGTAGATTGCACGCGCCAAGCCAATGCGCTGCAACTGGCCGCCTGAAAGCGGATGTCCATCAAGACCAATGCGGGTAGAGTAGCCTTGGGGTAGACCGAGGATCATCTCATGCACGCCCGCGGTCACCGCGGCATCGTAGACCTTTTCACCCTCGGCGGTGATATCGAACCGGGCGATATTCTCGGCAACCGATCCGGGCAGCATTTCGACATTCTGCGGCAGATAGCCGATATGGCGGCCAAGTTCGTCCGGATCCCACTGATCCAGTGTGGCACCATCTAGACGCACATCGCCGAAATCGGGGGCCCAGATGCCGACCAGCAACCGTGCAAGGCTGGACTTGCCAGCCGCGCTATTGCCAATCACGCAAAGTCCGTCGCCCGGTTCCAGTGCAAAGCTGGCCTGGTCGATGATGCGTGGCTGGCTCGGTTGAGCGTTCGAAACCAGTTTGCTGACCCCGTTCAGGCTGATCGCGCCTTTCGGTTCCGGCAGCGCCATTCGTTCTTGGCGGGCTGGAACAGTGTCGATTTCCGCCTTCAGTCGGCGATGTGCTTCTGCGGCGCGGCCAATGCTGCGCCACTGGGCGATGACCTGATCGACCGGCGCCAACGCCCGCCCGGCCAGGATCGAGGCTCCGACGATCATGCCCATTGATATCTGTTGGTTCAGGGCCAGGTAGGCGCCCACTGTCAGCAGCATCGACTGCAACAGCATCCGGAAGGCGCGCGAGACGGCGGCGAATCCGTCAGAGCGGTCGCCGCTGTTCTGACCGGGCGACTGGCTGGCATTGTGCATCTTCTGCCAGCGCGCAGTAATCGCGCCCTGCATCCCCAGCGCGCGCACCGTTTCGGCACTACGCTGGCACTGTTCTGTAAAGGCACGCTCTTGCGCATCCAGACCTGCGGCCTGCGATGTGGGCGTTCTGGTGAAAAGCTGATTAAGAAACGCCAGCACTACAACCGCGGCGGCACCAGTCAGCGTCAGGTAGCCCAGAAGGGGGTGAATGAGAAATACCGTGATTAGGAAAATCGGCATCCACGGCACATCAAACAGGCCGCGCGCCGCAGGTCCGGCCAAAAAACCGCGCATGACACCAAGATCGCGCAGTGAATTGCCCGTGCCGTTAGTGTTTAGACGTTGGCGAAAGGCGATGTCGCCAATTTGGCGGTCCAGCCGGTAGGCCGCCCGCGACAATATCCGCGAGCGAATGAATTCGTAGAGGCCGAGAAAGCCGTAAAGCGTCACGACAATCAGGAATAGCCCCATGAGCGTGGGCACTGAGCCGCTGGCCAAGACCCGGTCATAGATCTGCAGCATATAAAGCGGGCCGGTCAGCATCAGTAGGTTGATCACCGCGCTGAACAGACCAGCCTGTACAAAGCTACGCCGCAACTGGCGCAGCGCTTTAGTGTAGGAAGAGGAGTGCGTATTCAAATGCCTATCGCCTCGTTCAAGCTACCGGTTCTTCCGGCTGCCCCTGACAATACCCCTGAAAAGGTTACCGCCGGTTTTTTGTTCCGGCTACTCTAACACGGCTAGTGTCACATTCGCTACATCACCTGAAAGCGGACCGGGGTTTTTTGAGGGCAATTTCGCGCAATGATCATGAATCCGCCTACTTTCGTGATTCAGAGCGGGTTTGCCTCGGCGAACTTACGCATAAAGGCCAGAAAGGCACGGTCGGGATCGTTGGCGGGAGCCTTGCCTTTTGCCCAGCTGCGCCATTCGGCCTCGATGGCATAGACATCGAACCCAGGGTGACGCAGGCGGGCGGTGCTATAGGTCGCCTCCTCCAGCGGAGGGCCGTGACGGTCAAGCCAGGCAGGGCGCGGCTTTCCCTCAGGCAATGTAGCGCGTGACGCGGCGTCGGGGACAATCGCCTCAGTCTGCCCTGCCCCACGTGACTTGCGCCCGACTTTCGAGAACTGCAACTCGCGTTCAGCCGCCTTCTGTCCCGCGCCGTCCTTTTTCCACCAGCGCAGTTCCACATGAGTGACGCTGCGCCCGGTCTTCACCGGCACCACCTCGACCAGATAGTCCGACAATTGGCTGACCTCTTTCACCGCCGGCTCGATGGCGCGCAGGCGCAGGTTGGACCAAGTGGTCAGCTTGCCCTTGGGCACGCCTAGGATACCGCGCAGTTCCGACAGCAGGAACCGTTCCGAGGCGCGCCAGCGCAGGTTGCCGCGCTTCTGCACCATCTCATACAAGGTCAGCGCGTATTTCGAGGTAAGCGCGAACATCACCTCGCGCTGAAGCCGGGCGAAGACCGTCGAGTTCTTCAGGATCCGACGCAGGCGTGCCGGGATCTCGTATTCCAGCAAGCCATCGCGGCGCAAGGTTTCGACGTTGCCGCCCAAAAGTTGCACCCGCTCCACTGCAGGCTCGCCATCATGGGTGACGGCAACACGAACAATCGCCGTCATCAGGCGCTCGATCGACTCGCCGACCCTATCATTGGAATTGTGGCTGCCACGCAGGGCCGACTTGGCAACCACATGGGTGACCGGCTTGTCGATATTATCCCAAGCATGTTCCAAAAGCTGATTGTAGATGCGCCGATCAACCAACGTCAGCGGCGTGACCTCAACCAGGTCAACCAGTTCTCCGGGTTTGATCAGGGTATCGGCGTTGGGCCGCGCCTCAAGCGTGCGATAGGATGACCCCGTCTGAGCTGCCTTGCGTGCCATCTTCGGCTTACGCCCATCTCTTACATATGTATCTGCCTCTACGTAAGTATACGGCGATTCTGGCCGTGCTGGCAAGCAAGGCAGTATGCACCCAAAAAGTAAGCCTTAAAAAGCCCCGACTCTGCACGCCAGCCACGCCCGGAAGCACTTCCGGGGGCGCGACCGAGGCTGGCGAGACCCACCCAAAAAGTAAGTCTTCGCACCCACCCGGGACGTAAGAGAAGCCACCCCGAGACGTAGGGAAAGCCATCCCAAATCGTAAGTTTACTCACCCTAAAAGTAAGTCTTCCTAAGAATTGTTGTTCGATTACAGATAGTTGAATAAAATGAACAAAGAACTTTAGAATCCCGAACACGAGAGTTTTTAAAATTTTTGGTTTTATGGGGATTGTGGTGACCTACCGCACGACAAAATGTAAAACTTAGAGAACTCTTACAAATCGGGACTCTGCCTTTTCTGTCTGTAAAACAGGCCCCAGTTATCCACAGAAGCTCCTTGACTAGACCATCCATATTTCCGGTTTTTTATAGGCAAACCCGAAAAAACCGCACTTGAGGCCGAACCACTCTCAGGCCATTGTCGGACTATCCAAGACAACAAGAGGCGACCAATGGATCCTGTGCTTCCCCCCGTGACCATGCGAGAATTCGAGGTTCTGGCCAACCGCGCTGAAACCGTCATTAGCCGCCTGCGGGACCGGGTCTATGCGGAAGGCAATCGCAAAGTATTAGAACTGCAATTCAATGTGCGCACCGCGGCCGAAATGGTGGGACGCAGCGAAAAGCTGATTCGCGACGCCGAGGCCGATGGCCGCCTGCCCGAACCAACGAAGGATCCGGTTTCTGGCCGTCGCGTCGGATACTCGCTGGCTCAGGTCAACCACATGCGCGAGGTATTCGGTACCTTGCCTGCACGGTCCGCGGATGAGCGCGCGCTGGTATTGGCGGTTCAGTCCTTCAAAGGCGGTGTCGGAAAATCGACCCTAACCTGTCATTTGGCGCAGTACTTCGCCCTGAAGGGTTACCGGGTCTGTGTCATCGATTGCGACAGCCAGGCCTCGACCACCTCGATCTATGGCTTGAACCCGGATGTAGATGTGCAGGAAGAGGAAGACACGCTGTATCCGTTTTTTCGGCACGGCGGGCCCGCGACGCTGCATTATGCGTTACAGGCCACGTATTGGCCTAACATTGCGTTGATCCCGGCCAACCTGGGGCTTTACGATGCTGAGTATGAGTTCGCCGCCCGCATGGCCCGCGACAGTACCTTCGTGCTGGATCGATTGCGCGACGGCGTCGATACGATCCGCGATCAGTTCGACATCATCCTGATGGATCCGCCCCCTGCCCTCGGAATGATTTCGTTGTCGGTGCTGCGGGCGGCGGATGCGTTGTTGGTCCCGGCCCCACCAAATAACATCGATTTCGGGTCAACTGCACATTTCCTGCGGATGATGACTGCGACGCTAGAGGAAATGTCACGCGCTGGCGGCGAACGTGACTATGCCTTTGTGAAGATTCTGGTGACCAAGATGAGCGACACCAAGTCGGCGCATCAGGCGATCCATCGGATGATGCAGGCGGTGTTCCCGCATGACCTGGTGCAAGCGGTACTGAAGGACAGCGCCGAGATCGACAATGCTACCGCCAACCTGCGCACAGTGTACGAGATCACCGGCTCCGCAACCCGCACGCCCACGCACAGGCGCTGCCGTGCCTATCTGGATGCGGTGGGGCGCGAAGTGGAGCTGCTGATCCGCAAAACCTGGCCTAGCCACCACGCTGACCTGCGAAAGGAGGGTCTACTATGAGCAAGAAACATGATGCGGTGTTCGACGATATCCTGTCGGACATTGATACACCTACAACCCCTGCCCCGCCGAAACACGGTTCGCGTTTCCTGAAACGCTCAACTGCTATCGGAGAGCGTCTGGCGGGCGAGCGAGAAGAAAAGGTACTGCATTGGGTCGACCCGGCGATCTGTCGGATGTGGGACCGCCACAATCGTGAATATTCCCTGCTGACCGAGGAGAACTGCCGCGACTTGATCGATGGCATCCGGGCCCAGGGTCAACAAGAGTTTCCCGCGATCGTGCGGCGCCTAGAGGGTGGTGATCAAGCCTATGAGGTGATCTGCGGCGCACGGCGACATTTCGCAGTGTCCTGGCTGCGGGCCAACAATTATCCGCAGTTCCGCTATTTGGTAGAAGTCAGGGATCTGACGGATGAGGAAGCCTTTCGTCTGGCTGATATCGAGAACCGTGACCGCGACGATATTTCCGATTATGAGCGGGCGCGGGATTATGCCCAAGCCATCGAACTTTATTATGGCGGTAAACAAAAGGCGATGGCCGCGCGGCTGGAAGTATCCGAGGCCTGGTTGTCGCGGTATCTCGCGCTGGCGAAACTACCTGATGAGGTGATTGCTGCGTTTGCTTCTATTCGTGATCTGCGAGAGTCGCATGCCCGGACGCTGAAGCCGCTGTTGGTGAAGCCACAAGACCGCAAAGTGGTGCTGGCCGAGGCGGGGGCCATTGCGGAATTGCAGCGGAAAGGGCAGGGGATTGAGCCTGCACAGGTGGTGGCGCGGCTGAAGAGGGCAGTCAGAGCACCCAAGGCGAAATCCACCGTAAGGGTGTTCCGCCGGGTGCCAGAAGAGTCCGGCATCACCGTCCGGCGCAGCGGCCGTAAGACGGTGCTGGAGGTGCCGGATAGTTTGTCCCGGGCGGGGGCAGAGGCGGCACTGGAGCTGTTTCTCGATGATCGGTTTGGCAAGGGATAAGTTGCCAGTTGGCAATAATGGGGATAATTCCGTACTTTCATGATGTTACGTTGGAGTTGTCAGATGTCGAGAGGGGAGGGGCTCTAAGGCCACTTAAAAGTTGCCAACTGGCAATTTCGACTCTGTATGGGCGGCATTGAGAGGGCACATTTCGACTCTTGGATACAGATTAGAGCCGGTTTTCTGCCGTTTTGGTGAAGGGCAAAACCTAAGGACTCCGGGTTGACACCCTTCAAAATCAGCTACGATATCGGGCCGCTGCGTCCAAATCAATGAGCAGCAGCACCCAAGAAAGGTCGCAGGGCAAAACCGGCGTGCCTTCCTCGCCCTGCTTGATGATGAACGCTTTCTGCGCGTCCGAAAACCTCAATGCCTTCATGTGATTCCGCTCCTTTCCAGCCGGGAAATCATGGCGGAAAACTCCAGCTTCAGACGGTTCAGTTTGTGGGAATCACATCCCACGTGATCTGATGCACCGCATATCCCTTGAACTCATCGCTGTAATTGGTTGTCCCCATGTCGGCCTCCGCCCAAATCTAGGGCGTCTCAGGGTAACGGGCTTCCTGTTTGCCGACGGATTTCGGTTTTTCCAGCGCTTCTCAGGTTGAGAATTAGGAATGATGCAGAGTTGGCGCCGGACCTTTCTGGGGTTCCTGCAACTCACGCGCACACGGTCTGAAGGCACAGACTAAGGGAACCCCGATGACGCATAAGGCGGCGGTTAATGAGTAAATGGTGATGGCGGCTACAAGAGATTGCCCAGTGATCAGTGCGACGACCGCGGCAAGCATGCCTATCAGTGATCCCAAAATGAGTAGGCCAATTATCATCCGTTCTCCAGCCGTAAGTCATGCATGTAATATGGGCACAACCTTGAATGGAACATGATTTGGTTAATGAAGTGTGTAAAGTGTGAATGTCCGTTGAAGGGAGTTTCGCGGTTCAAGTGGCAGGAACAGCGGTATGGTTGTGGCCAATTGGCCGCAGTCCGCAACGGTTCCGCGTCTCTTGTGTTCTTGCCAAATCATCGGTGGCACCGCAAGACACGGGTGATGCAATCTGACCCGTCACCTTTTTCTGTTTCCAAGCCGCCCCGGGTGCGCATGCGGCCCGGGGCTGTTGTGTGGATGCTGATCGGGCTTTGCAGTCTGGTAGAGTTGGTGTTGCTTGCTGCGGATCAGGGGCTGATCGGTACCGCGCGCTGGCGGAGTTTGGCCTATCAGAACGGCGCTTTTTGGGGGGGGCTGCTTTACGATTGGCGACCCAACTATGCTGCGCAGCCTTGGACCATGTTCCTGACTTACGCCTTTCTTCATGGAGGGCTTGGTCATCTGGCAGGTAACATGGTGACCCTCTTCGTGCTTGGTCCGTACGTGTCAGAGCGGGCAGGGCAGGGCGGGTTTCTGGCTATTTTTTTTCTATCAGCGATCGGGGGAGGTGCGGGTTTCGCGCTTCTGACCCAAAGCCCGCAGCCCATGGTGGGGGCCTCAGGCGCGCTTTTCGGATTGGCCGGGGCGCTGTTGTTCTGGGACTGGTCGGATCGGCGCCGGGCGGGCCGGAGCCTTTGGCCGGTGGCGCGTACGGTCTTGTTCCTGGGGGTTCTGAATCTGGTAATGTGGTGGATACTCGAAGGTTTTCTGGCCTGGCAGACGCATCTGGCGGGATTTATCGCGGGCTGGGTGACTGCGGCGGGGCTTGCGTGGAAGTGGCAGAGGTAGCAAGCTCTTGAAATTAGTTGTTGGGTTTCGAGGTGAACAAAGTCATGGTCTTGGTGCCTGCGTCCTCTGGTGAGAGCTTACCGTTTCTGTGGAGAAATAGTGTGGCGGTGCAATGACTGTGCGACCCAAGCGCATTCTTGCGATTGCCTCTGGCGGCGGACACTGGGTACAGCTTTGCCGGTTGGCGCCGGCCTGGGATGGTTGCGCGGTGACTTATGTCACCACTGATCCCGACTATCGGGCCCAAATCATCGCAGCCGCTGTGGAACGAAACCAGCCCGAACCAGATTTTTACGTTGTGCAGGAAGCAAACCGGGCCCAGAAATGGCGGGTACTCAAAGCCCTTCTTCAGATCACCGTACTTATTCTGCGCATACGCCCGGATGTTATAATCTCTACCGGCGCTGCCCCCGGTGCCATCGCAATTCGTGTCGGCGCGCTTTTTCGCTGCGGCACAATCTGGATCGACAGCATTGCTAATGCTGAGAAACTGTCAATGTCTGGAGAGAAAGTAGCCCCTTACGCCGATCTCTGGCTTACGCAGTGGGAACACCTTGCGACGTCGGACGGGCCTGAATATCAAGGCTCAGTCATATGATTTTCCTTACTGTTGGTACCCAGCTGCCCTTTGACCGCCTGACGTCGACCGTGGACGCGTGGTGCGCCGAAGTGGGTTCCGGCTCAAAGATTTTTGGACAGATTGGTCGCCTTGGGGTCAGAAATTACCGACCGCAGCATTTTCAATGGGCGGAAAAGGTGGCCCCTGCGGACTTTGATCGTTATTTCAGAGAGGCGTCCCTGATCGTCAGCCATGCCGGCATGGGATCGATCATAACGGCAATGGCGAGCAGCAAGCCAATCGTCATTCTACCACGACGAGTTCATCTGCAAGAACAACGCAACGATCATCAGTTCGCAACCGCCCAGAGGCTCGGCACCCGCCGGGGCGTGTTTGTAGCAATGACCGAGAGTGATCTGCCTGGCTTGCTCAATCGGGTCATCGGGCAGGCCATCGGCAAAGAGGTGGAAGCGGTTTCGCCGTTTGCTGACGCCGGCCTGATCAAGGCTGTGCGCGATTTCATTCACGTCTCGGGCAACAAATGACCCAGGTTTTGCGCAGACGAGCGAGGAGTGGGCTAACTGGCATGGGGCTGGCCTTCCTGCTTTCCCTACTCAGTTTCCAATATCCGACATGGGCGCAGGAATCTTCAAATCCGCCACCTGTCATCGTGCGGGACGGTATCGCGATTGTGACGATGAAGAACACCCTTGCGCTGCTGCCGGGTGACCGGCGGCTGGTGCGATTGGCGTTTCCCGATGCCGATGTCCCGGTGCTGGGAGCGGCGCAGACTGGTGCGGCGCAGAAGTCTTTGCGCCGACTTTATGCGGCGGGGAAGGCGGCCGGGAATAGGGGGGATCTTTACGAGAATCGGGATCGAGGGCATTCCACCTTGCCAAAGGGGGTTTTCCCGCAGCTTGCCCGTGTCGTCTACGACAACGAGTTGCGTGCGGCGCGATTGGATTATGGCGTGGCGCAGAAGCTGATCTTCGGGGCACCCGTCATCGGCAACTCGTCCACCGCACTGACGGCGGGGCCGTCCTGGCGCTCGCTGCCCCGGCTGATATTGACCACGGCGGACGGTCCGTACAGGCTTTATGAAAACTATGCGGCAGGGCAGATCCACGTCTATCCCGAGCATCGGGATCATGATCCGGAACGAGGTGATCTGCTGCCCGCTAACACCCCCTATTACCTGATTTCGCAGGGGTCCTCTGGCTCCGATCAGGCGCATCTGGAGGCGTTGGCGATGATCTTGGCCGCGCTCCGGCCCGACACTAAGGCGAGGCTGCGCGAAACCGGACTTATCGCGCCTACGGTGCAGATGATCTATCGACGCAGCCGGAACGAGGTGCTTAGCCGCGAAGCCTACCGCAGTGGTCTGGCACATCCATCGGTGTTCTCGGCGGCGGGCATCAATCTGACGCGGATGGTGACCCTTGCAAATGCGATTCCACCAGACGCAGTGCCGCCGATGGTGCGGCTGCGTGTGATGGAGGAGGGATGGAACGGCGACGAACGCATGTTCGACACCCCTTCGGCCATTGCCCGTGTCTGGCGTGCTGCGGAAGGCCGCAGGGAGATGGTGGTCTCGGCGGCGGACACGCGCGATCCGAACGGGCGGCCGTTAAAGTTCATCTGGTCGGTGCTGCGCGGCGATCCAGAGCGCACCCGGATCGAGACGCTGACGCCTGATGGCAGTCAGGCCCGGATCACCGTCGAGTGGCAGGAACCGCGCCCGGTGCCGGGACAGCCCCAGATCGTATCGTCGCGAATCGACATCGGCATCTTTGCCGATAACGGAGCAGTCGACAGCGCGCCGGGGTTTGTGTCAGTGCTGCAACCCCGGCACGAAAGACGGATTTACGAGGTGGGGGCCGAGGGTGGGGTACTGCTTGTGGACATGAATCGCACCGCGAGCGGCGATATCTATGTCGATCCGCTGCTCTTTCCCGAATCACCTTAGGGTAAGGGCCGTCCAAAAGATTGCTGTGATTTTAAATCACTCGAGGAGGGTATTTAGGACTTGGCGGCTCTGTTAGTTGCCAAAACAAAAACAAATTGTTTCGGATTGTCCCTGAAAGAGGGGCTTAAAACTACTATAACGTGTATATTCCAGGTGGAGGGGTGCGATGCGCTTAACACTGAAGAGAGAGGGGAAAGGAATTTTGTTGAAAAAGTGACCTTGCTGCGCTAACTTATTGTTAGGAAACAGGCCATTTCGTGATTTGTGGCCCGTAGTGTAATGAAACGCTTGGGGGTGAATAATGGTTAATTTTAAGACTTTGATGAGGACCACGTTGGCTGCGGCAATCGTTATGGCTGCGCCGATTGCGGCATCTGCGGCCGTTGTGCAGATGGTGACAAATGGGGGTCCGTATAGCCTCGATGATAACAATGTCGTCTATCGCTGGGACACAGAGGATCAGTTTGCGTCGGGAGACGTAAGCGGGCAAGAATACTTCTTTGCCTTCAGTTCAAGCGATCTTCCGCAGAGTGTTGCGGGGACGGTCACAATCAATATCCAATCAGATTTTTCTAATCTTCAAATTGCTTGGTCATCTGATACTACACTCGATGCCGGCGACAGCTTTCTTACGCTCGGAACAGCCACAGATGCGTCGTTCCTGCTGCCAAGCAGCCCATATTATCTGATCACCAAGTACACGGCTCGGGCCAATGATGGTAATCTGGACTACCGCATCTCGCCCGTTCCA
>TARA_R100000306_G_scaffold62051_1_pt1 | contig 17797 bp, 17 predicted proteins | sample TARA_R100000306 | Tara Oceans TARA_R100000306 (sample SAMEA2620824) | marine metagenome | biome: marine biome (ENVO:00000447); feature: mesopelagic zone (ENVO:00000213); material: "saline water (ENVO:00002010), including plankton (ENVO:xxxxxxxx)" | depth 1000 m | reverse complement strand
CCACCTATCAGTCCACCTCCGGCGGCGGCCGCGAAGCCATGGACGAGCTGTGGAACCAGACCAAGGCGATCTACGTCAACGACCCCATCGAACCGGAAGTCTTCCCCAAGCAGATCGCCTTCAATGTCATTCCGAAGATCGACGTCTTCATGGAGGACGGCGCCACCAAGGAAGAGTGGAAGATGACGGTCGAGACCAAGAAGATCCTTGATCCCAAGATCAAGCTCTTCGCCACCTGCGCCCGCGTGCCGGTCTTTGTCGGCCATTGCGTCGCCGCCCATCTGGAGCTCGAACGCGAGCTCTCCGCAGACGACGCCCGCAACCTGCTGCGCGAAGCGCCCGGCCTGATGGTGATTGACCGCGCCGACGAGGACGAACCGCAATTCGTCACCCCGGTGGAAAGCGTAGGTGAATTCGCCACCTTCGTCAGCCGCATCCGCAACGACCCCACCGTCGAGAACGGCCTCGCCCTGTGGATCGTGTCCGACAATCTGCGCAAGGGCGCAGCCCTCAACGCCGTCCAGATCGCCGAAGTAGTGGTCAACAAGGGCTGGCTGAAAAAGTAGAGCTCAATCTTACCCCTCTCCCCTTTTGAAGGGGGAGAGGGGTGCTCGCACAGGCTTGGGTTTCACTCATATATCCCTGTCATTCACCGGTTTATCCGGTGAATCCATGCCGGAACCTGTTATCGAACCAACCCGCATGGATCCCCCGCATGAAGCGGAGGATGACAAGGGGAGATGTAATCTTCCCCTCTTTCCCGGCGTTCGCCGGGAAAGAGGGGAAGACATCAGGCGCTTTCCTACCCCACCTTCGACAGCGCCAGATCCCGCGCCGCTCTCAACTCCGGATCCGCGGTGTTCTCCAGCACAAAGTGATCGACCGAGAGATCGAGCTCCAGCGCGCGAATGGCGGCGGATTGCGCTTCCCATTGTCCGCCCACGGGCCAGCCGCAGCCTTCGGACGGGAAAGCCGAGACCCGCAAGGGCAGAGAGCCCGTCAGGCAGGCATAGGCTTCAAACGAATTCTCGACCGCTTCGGGCACATGGATCGGGCTGATCGGCACGCCGTCATAGATCTCGCCGCGGTCTTCGGTGCCGTTCATGATGGCGTAGTCGCGGGTCGTCAGAAGCGTCGCCCAGACCCGAACCGAGCCGCCGGGGCGCTCCACCAAAGTCGCCGGGATCGAGCCATAGACCGCGATGCGGTTGGCGTAGGCGACCACATGGTCCGGCACGTTGATCTGAATGACGGGAATGGCGACGTCATCGAGATGATCGCGGAACTTGCGGCGCAGCTGGGCCGGCGCGGCGTTTGAACCGACCGCCGCAACGGCGTGATAGGCGCCGCGCTCGAACTCGGCGAGCCGCTGTTCGCCCAACGCATCCGCCATGCGCATCGGTCCCTTGGCGTGATCAATGATCCAGTCGCCAAACCCGCCGCTCGTCTGCATCAAGGGCCAGGTTGCGCCGTCGAGAAAGATGAAGGGCGTTTGCGGACGCGGGAACGGATAGCTGAGCGCCCATTGCAGGTGCAGGGTGTCGGTGTCGATCATCGCGGCGCGCCTCCTTGACGTGGTGTCTTACTATCATGAATCCGGTGTCAAAACCCCATCGCTCATTATAGCGGGATTGATCCGAGCTCGGACTATAAGTACATAAAATAATTACATAAATTTTTCAATCTGTCGCCGAAGCATCGCTGTTCCGTCACACGCCGCCCCTAACCATTCACGGTCGACGCCGCCATCACATTTGAGCGGACGCGTTGCGGTGCATGGGGTCCCGCAGCGTCATCGACGCGTTTTTGGAGGGACAATTCATGCGCATCCTGCTTCTTGCCGGCGCTGCCGCCGCAGCTCTGGCTCATCCAGCCTTCGCCCAGACACAATCCGAAGCGGACACCAGCGCCGCCGCACGCGATGACATCATCGTCGTGACCGGCACGCGCCGTGAAGGCCGGACAGCTCTGGATTCCCTGGCGCCCGTGGACGTGATCTCCGGTGTGGCCCTCGACAGCGTGGTGTCTGATGAACTGATGGATTCCCTGGCCGTTCTGAACCCGGCCTTCTCCATCCAGCGCCTGCCCATGGCCGACGGCGCCATTTTCATTCGCCCGGCGCGTCTGCGCACCCTGTCGCCTGACCAGACCCTGGTTCTGGTCAATGGCAAGCGTCGCCACCGGGCGGCTTTGCTTGGCTCGCGCGGCGCCCAGTCCACAGACATGGCGGCGCTGCCTGCGTTCGCTGTGAGCCGGGTTGAAGTTCTGCGCGACGGCGCTTCGGCGCAATATGGCTCTGACGCGATCGCCGGCGTGATCAATGTGATCCTTGACGAGACGGTTGGACTGCGCGCCTTCGCCCAGGCCTCCCAGTATTACGAAGGGGACGGCGAAGAATATCAGATCGGCGCCCAGCTGGGCTTTGAGCTGGGAGACGGCGGCTTCGCCACGGCGACGCTTGAGCATGTGACCGCCGAGCGCACCTCGCGGTCGCGCCAGCGCCCGGACGCCATCGCGTTCGAACAAGCGACCGGCATTCAGGTCGCCGACCCGGTGCAGAACTGGGGTCAGCCTGAACGTGAGGTCGTGCGCTTCGCCCTGAACGCCGCCGCTCCGATCACCGACTTTGTTGAAGGCTACAGCCACGCCACCTTCACTCAAGGCCAGGGCGTCAGCGACTTCAACTGGCGCAACCCGGCTTTCACCAGCGCCTACCGCACCAGCCCGCTGGACCCCGCTTATGATCTGAGCGCCACTTTCCCGGCCGGTTTCTCCCCGCAGTTCGGGTCCGAGGATCAAGACTATGAGGTTGTGGCCGGTCTGCGCGGCGACCTGGATTTCGGGCTGAGCTGGGATTTCAGCGCGTCTCGCGGCCGCAATGAAGTCGATTACTTCATCTACAACACCATCAACGCTTCGCTGGGTTCGCAAAGCCCGACCAGCTTCAACGCCGGCGTGCTGGCCCAGCAGGAAACCAATTTCAATCTCGACTTCGTCTATGGCTGGGCGGTCGACGCCTTCGCAGCACCCGTCAACGTGGCTTTCGGCGTGGAAGCGCGTGAAGAGACGTATGAAATCGAAGCCGGCGACGAAGCGTCCTACGCCGTCGGTCCGCTCGCTGTTGACGGCTTGCCGTCAGGCTCCAACGGGTTTCCGGGTTATTCTGATCGGCAGGCAGGAAGCTTCTCTCAGGACAGCTATGCCGGTTATGTCGATCTGGAAGCGCCTGTCACGGATCGTCTGACGCTGGCTGCGGCGCTGCGTTTTGAAGACTTCTCGGAGTTCGGCTCCACCACTGACTACAAGCTGTCAGGCCGGTATGAGCTGACCGAGGCTCTGGCGATCCGCGCCACCACCTCCACCGGCTTCCGCGCCCCGACCCCCGGTCAGCTGCGCTCTGAACGCACCTCGCAAGGGCTGGACAGCACCACGCTGAACCTTGTCACCTCAGGGCGTTTCAGCCCGGTCGGTCCGGTGGCGGACATCATCAACGCCCGCGCAACCGGTCCTGAGATCACGGCGCTGGATGCTGAAACCTCGCAGAACTATTCGCTGGGTCTGACGTACCAGCACGCCGGCGGCTTCACCCTGACCGCTGACCTGTACCAGATCGATGTGGATGATCGGTTCTCGACGCTTGGCAGCTTCACCCTGACCGACGCGGAACGGGCCCAGCTGGCGGCGCTCGGGGTTCCGGGCGGAGAGAGCATCACCCGCGTCTCCTTCTTCCAGAACCAGTTTGACACCCGCACCCGCGGTCTCGATCTGGTGGCGAGCTATGGCTTTGATCTGGGCGAAGGCGCCGTGACGCTGACGGGCGCTTATAACTACAACGAAACCGAGGTCACCGGTGAAGCCGCCAGTGGCGTGTTCAACGATGTCTCGCGCACCGTGTTCGAGCAGGGCCTGCCCCAGCACAACGCCGTTCTCAGCGCCGATTACGCTCTGGGCCGGTACAGCCTGAACGCTCGCGCCCGCTATTATGGCGAGTGGACGGACACCGATGACAGCGCCAACGTCATCTATCAGGACTTCGGGGCGGAAATCTTCGTGGATCTCGGTCTTCGCGTCGAGCTGAACGAAAACTTCGCCATGCGCGTCGGGGCCGAAAACATCTTCGACACCTATCCCGATGAATCGCGCCGCCAAGCCAATCGCGGCCTGATCTACTCACGCAACGCCCCGTACGACACCGACGGCGGCAAGTACTATCTGCGCCTGGAAGCCAATTTCTAGGACTGCAAATCTGCACAGGCACAGGGGCGCCGTTGATGCGGCGCCCCTGTTGCGTTTCCCAGCTGAGACGAGTTCCCGATGCCGCTTATGACCCGCCGATCGATCTTCTCCGCCGCCGCCGGCCTGTCCCTGACGGGCATGGCTCGCGCTTTGCCCGCCGTCAGCGCCGACCCGTTTGAAGCCGCGCAAGATGAAACATTCTGGGCTGACGTATCAGGGCTCTACGACGTCACCGACGAGGTCATACACCTGGAACACGGCAATTGGGGGATGATGGCGCGGCCGGTGCAAAACGCCTATCTGGCGCATGTGGAGACCGTGAACCGCCGCAATTCCTATTATGCGCGGCGCGAATTCTGGGCCGAGGCGCGCGCCATCAAGGACCAGATCGCCCGGACCCTGGGCTGTGACGCGGACGAAATCGTCCTGACGCGCAACGCCACCGAAGCGCTGCAAGCGTTGATCGGCGGCTATAACAAACTCTCACCAGGCGATGGCGTGCTGTACGCCGATCTCGATTACGGCTCCATGCAGACCGCCATGGGCTGGCTGCGCGAGCGGCGCGGCGCGGATCTTGTGACCATCAACCTGCCCGAACCCGCTACGCGCCAGGGCCTGATCGACGCCTATGAACAGGCGCTGATCGCCAATCCGCATGTGCGCCTGATGCTGCTCACCCATCTCAGCCATCGCACCGGGCTGGTCCTTCCGGTCTCTGAGATTTGCGCCATGGCCCGCGCCCGGCAGGTGGATGTGATTGTGGATGCGGCCCATTCCTGGGGGCAGATCGACTTTCAGGCCGCTGATCTTGGCGCTGATTTCATCGGCTTCAACCTGCACAAATGGATCGGCGCGCCGCTGGGCGTCGGCCTGATGTATGTGCGCAAAGACCGGATCGAGGATATTGATCCGTTCATGGGCGAAGCCGTGCGCGGCCCCGGCGACCTGTCGGCGCGCGTCCACACCGGAACGACCAATTTCGCCGCCATTCTCGCCATTCCTGCAGCCCTCGATCTGCACGCCGCCATTGGCCCGGCGCGCAAGGCGGCGCGTCTGAGATATCTGCGCAGCCTCTGGGTGGACGCCGCGCGGGAGGCGGGGTTTGAGGTGCTCACCCCTGACGAGCCGGGGCTACATGCCGCCATCACCTCGTTCAGAGCGCCCGGCCGAACGAGCTCTGAAGACAATATCGCCCTGGCGCGCCGCCTGCTGGAGGAGCACCGGATCTTCACCGTCCATCGCACAGGTGTGGCGCAAGGCGCGTGCGTGCGCGTGACGCCGGGCGTCTTCACATCACCAGACGATGTGCGCGCGCTGGCGGACGCCCTGCCCCGACTGATCTGAGTGAAGCGGGCGTCAGGCCCGCTTGGCTTCCACCCAGTCGATCAAGAGCGCCGACACGTCGACGCCGGAAAAGCGGCGCAGCTCCTGAATGCCGGTCGGCGAGGTGACATTGATCTCGGTCAGATAGTCGCCGATCACGTCAATGCCGACAAAGACCAGACCGCGGCGTTTCAGCTCCGGGCCGATTATGCGGCAAATCTCCAGATCGCGCTCGGTCAGGTCGGATTTCACCGCCTTGCCGCCCACATGCATGTTGGCGCGCACCTCGCCCTCGGCCGGGACGCGGTTGATCGCGCCCACCGGCTCGCCATCCACCAGGATGACGCGCTTGTCGCCGTTTTTCACGTCCGGAACAAAAGCCTGCACCATCAAGGGGTCGCGGCTGAGTTGCTGGAACAACTCCACCAGCGAGGCGAGGTTTTCAGCCGTCTCGCGAATGCGGAACACGCCCGCCCCGCCATTGCCGAACAGCGGCTTGACCACGATGTCGCGATTATGGCGCTCGAAGAAATCGCGGATATCCTTTTCCGAGGACGTGATCAGGGTGGGCGGCATCACGCCTTCAAAATGGGTAACGAAGAGTTTTTCCGGCGCATCGCGCACATGACGCGGATCATTGACTACCAGCACCTGGTCCATGACATGCTCAAGCATGTGGGTCGTGGTGATATAGCTCATGTCAAAAGGCGGGTCCTGACGCAGGAAGATCGCGTCCACCCCATGCAGATCCAGCCCTTCAGGCTCTGACAGAGTCACATGCGCGCCTTGCACCCGCTCCAGCGTTTTCACCCGCTGCGCCATGGCGCGGACCTTGCCGTTCTCAAGGCTGAGATCCTTTGGCTCATACACCCAGATTTCATGGCCGCGCCCGAACGCCTCCAGCGCAATGTCGAAGGTGGAGTCCGCGTTCACATCGACACCGGTGATCGGGTCCATCTGGAAAGCAATCGTCAGCATGAAAGGCCTTTCGGGCAATGGCGGGGTCACTGCGCAGACAGGTAGGGGATCACGGGGCGGAATGGAAGATGGGCGCCAAGACTTCACAGACCACACACGATCTGGTTGTGTTCATAGACCATGGCGAAAGCCGCAATCTGAGATGGTTGTCTTGATGACTGTAAACCGGTCCATATCTCAAGCGCGAGCCTTCGAAAAACGCGGCGATGTGCAAACCGCTGCGCGCATATATGAATCCATTCTGGACTCTCATCCTGGCAATGCGCGCGCACGGCGGGCCCTTCAAAAACTGAAGGAGGCTCCAGCCCCTGACCAATCTCAAGCACCTGACGCGGGACTGTCAGACCTTTTTTCGGGGGTGGCGTCCGGTCAGGCGGCGGACGTCGTCAAACGGGCCCTGGCGCAACAAGCGCGATACGCAAAAACGCCCCTCTACTGGGTCTTGCTTGCGGATGCGCAGAAACGTCTCCGGCAGTTGGACGCGGCGCTGGACAGCTTTCGCAAGGCCGTTCGCCTGAATCCCGATTTTGCGCCTGCACAGTATAATCTGGCGAACACCTTGTTTGACCTTGAACGTTTCGATGAGGCGGAGCCTGTTTACCAGCACGCCCTGACCCTGACGCCGCCACACGCCCCTGCGCTGAACAATCTGGGCGTCATTCAGGCCTCCCGGCGCGAATACGCCCTGTCCGTAGAGACCTTTCGCCAGGCGATCCGCATCAACCCCGGTTTGAGCGAAGCGCACTTCAATCTGGGCAGTAGTCTCTATGAACTCAGCCTGTGGCGCGAAGCAGCGGAGAGTCTCGAACAGGCTGTCAGACTGGCGCCCCGACACCACCGAGCATTCAAGCTGCTCGGCGACGCTCATCTCAAGCTGGGTGATTTCGAGGCTGCCGAGGCCGCCTTCCGGAAGGCCATTTCGGCGAAACCCGATTTCGTGGACGCCTACAGATCACTCGGCCTGATGCGCGCATACGCGGCGGATGACCCAATGCTGAGCCGACTTGAAACGCTGGAGGGGCGGCCAGACCTCTCCCTGGACAGTCGGTGTCAGCTGCACTTCACTCTGGCGAAAGCCTATGACGACCAGCGCAAGGACAATCTGGCGTTCGACCATTACGTGAAAGGCAATGCGACACGCAGCGACATCACGAACTATGACATCGCTGAAGATCAGGCGCTGTTTGAAGCGCTGACCGCTGCGGCCAAACACCTGGCGGCGCTCGCGCCGGCTACGCGCGACACGACGCTCAAGCCGACCCCCATATTCATTCTGGGAATGCCACGCTCGGGCACGACCCTGGTTGAGCAGATTCTGGCGTCGCATTCAGCTGTCAGCGACGGCGGCGAACTTCCCTATGCTCTTGAGTTCGGGTTGCAGCTGGCCAGAGGACAGGTCCCGGCAAGCCCGGACGCGTTGCTGGACTTCCAAACCCAGTATCTCGAAGCTGTTGGCGAACACGATCAGGGTCTGGCCTGCGTCACAGACAAAACGCCCCACAACTTCCTTCTCACCGCGCTGATTTGCAGCGCGCTGCCGCACGCCAGGATTGTTCACACCCGGCGCAAGGCCGAAGCCGTTTGCTGGTCGAACTTCACCCGATACTTCACGTCAAAACATACAGGCTACAGTAATGATCTGGAGGATACGGTCGCCTATTACCGGCTGTACCGGACATTCATGGATCAGATGGGCGCCTTGTTCCCCGGCAGAATTCATGAGCTGGATTATGACCAGCTGACCGAAAATCCTGAGAAGCTGATCCGCGGTCTGCTGGACAGTCTCGACCTGCCGTGGGAGCCGGCGTGCCTGACGCCAGAAGAGAACAGGCGCAGCGTCGCAACCGCCTCATTCCGTCAGGTCAGGGCTCCCATCTACACAGGGAGCTCGCAGGCCTGGCGACGGTTTGAGCCCTTCATCGGCGATGCATTCGCCGCTTTCCAGCAATAGAGCTTTCTCCTTGCCGGGATTTTACGCGCCCCATAAACTCGCCCGATGCGCGAGTTTTTCTCACCTCTGCTTGGTCTGCTGGCTCTGGTCGCCTGCTCCCCGCTTGAGCCGCATGAACAGCACATATTGGACGCCTGCGGCACGCTGGAGCGCGATTACACGCGGTCTGTCCAGGCGGCAGAACGCGGAGACCTCACCGCGATAGACTGCGAGATTGCGGTCGCGGATGGCGTGTTCATGGGGCCGGATGACAACCCGCCCAACGCCATCACCAGCGTCAGCTATCGCTATCTTCGCTGGATCGTCACAGGTGAACAGCCCGCAGACATCGCCGAACTGGCGGGGCTTCTGGACCAGCAGGCTCTTGAAGCCAATCTATCGCTGATCTTCACCCATCATCTGGACGCGACCGGCCAGCTTTATGCCGGGCGTTATGACGAAGCAGGCTGTTTCCTGCGCCCGCCCCGTATGGACCAACTCTACCGCGCCGCCCAGCCGCACCCCGACATGGCGGCGTGCGAGACCGCGGTGCGGGACCATCCGTTTGGCTAGATGGCAGGAAAGGCTGGAAAGATGCGTATGATTGTCGTCTGCATGGCTCTGGCGCTCGGTCTGACGGGCTGCGGCCGTCTTGAACCCCATCAGCGGCGCATACTGGAGGCATGCGGGACGCTGGATCCAGATTTTGACGCCACGCGCCAGGCCGCCTATCGCGGCGAGCTCGCCGCCATTGATTGTGAGATCGCCATCGCCGACGGCGTATTCATGGGGCCGTATGATGACCCGCCCGATGCCCTGTTCAGCGTGACCTTCCGCTATCTGCGCTGGATCGTGACAGGCGAACAGCCCGACGACATTCTCGAACTCGCCGCCCTCTGCGACCAGTTCTATCTGATCAATCGTCTGACCATTCATTATGATCAGTATCTGATCAAGACGGGGCAGCCCTATTCAGGGCTTTTTGACAAAAACGGCTGTTTCCTGCGCCCGCCCCGCATGGACCAGCTCTATCGCGCCGCCCAGCCCCATCCTGACATGGCGGCGTGCGAGAGCGCGGTGCGGGAGCATCCGTTTGGTTAGCTCAGGCGGCAGCGGAGCTGTGAAGAGGCAACGACAATAAAGCCCATATGGCTATTGCTGACCCCTGAACTCATTTTCACTTTGGTCGCCTCCACCCGTTGGAGCCGCAAGCCCAGCTCATACGATGCGTTTATAGGCTCAAACCGCACGACATCAGCTATTTTAGAAAGTGCTGCGTGTTCGAACATCACAAGCTCGGACGGCACCTGTAGGTTGGACCAATCGTCCTTGCGTGTTGCAAGGTCGCCTCATACGATCCGGGTCGTATACTAAATAGTTTCGCGCCCGATCACTTAATCTCGGTGCGGACATTTTTCGAATGGGAAGCAAGGTGAATCTTCAAGAACGTATCGCCGAGCGCCGAAAAGAAATACGGACAGATGGCTATCCGATCTCCATCGGTGAATGGATATCGCTCTACCAAAATGGCGAACTCGATATTCATCCGGAGTTTCAGAGGTTTTTCCGATGGTCTGACACCCAGAAGACCTCACTTATAGAATCGATCCTGCTCGGAATCCCCATCCCTTCGATTTTTGTAAGCCAACGCGAAGACGGAGTGTGGGACGTGATCGATGGCCTGCAGCGGCTTTCAACGATTTTTCAATTCGTTGGCGTGCTAGCGGATGAGCATGGTGAGCGTTTAAAGCCTTTAGCCTTGCACGCCACCAAATATATTCCGGAACTAGAGGGTGTCGAATGGTCCCCAGAAAGTAAAAATCCACTCCCTGCTGATGCGAGGCTCATATTTAAACGGTCTAAAATAAATTCATCTATAATACTAAGGGAAAGCGACGAAACCGCGAAATATGATCTATTCCAACGATTAAACACTGGTGGTAGCCAAGCATCAGATCAAGAAGTAAGAAACTGCATCCTTGTAATGATTAATACAGAGATGTTTCGATGGATGAAACAACTTGCGGATTATGAGGCCTTCAGAGAATGCATTGCGATAAGCGATAGACTTGAATTGGAGGCATATGACTTAGAACTCATCCTGCGATTTATAATTTTTTCTCAAATCGACGAATCCAATTTAAATTATATTGGAGATGTCGGAGTATTTCTTACTGAGAGAATGCGAGAAATAGCGGAATCCAAAGAATTTGACTTTAAGCTCGCGGAACATTCTTTTAAAGAGACGTTTGACTTACTTCTAAGAGAGTTGGCTGATAGTTCATTCAAGAGATACAATGTAGAGAAGGGTCGTTTCCAAGGAGGCTTTGCAATTTCACAATTCGAATCGGTTGCTTGTGGCATTGGATTTAATGTTTCACAGGGCAGGATCCCGACCGAAATCACAGAAAAGGTTGCGGCACTGTGGTCTAATGAGGATTACACTAAATGGACCGGATCGGGAATTACTGCTGCGCGCCGCCTACCTCGGATTATCCCCATCGGTCGAGAAGTTTTTAGTTCATAGGCCGATGGTTAGATCGACTGAAGAATTAACTGATAAACTAGCGCGGGAGCGAATCTGGCGCCTTAAGGAAATATCAGCAATCAAGACAAGAGGCCTGAGCGCGAGCACTAGCCCTCTAGACCGATCGATCATGTTTCGAGCAGGCTGCGTACTATTTTATGCCCACTGGGAAGGCTACGTAAAGACATCTTCTACGCTGTTTCTAAAGTATATATCTTTGCAAAGAATACCTCTTTCAAATATGGCAGATTTTTTAGCCTCGATTTATATACGCCAAACTTTAGGCGGGCAGCCATCCGAGGATGAAATTTCCAAGTTCTGTAAGTTTGCACTTTTTAGCGAAACTTTTTGCCCGCGAATAAAGTACAAATTAGCAATAGACTTAGAGTCCAATCTTTCAAGCAAGGTTCTGAAAAAGCTCTGTGCTCAAATAGGAATAGACTACGTAGCATTTGAAACAAGAAGCGTTTTTATAGATGAGATCTTATTAAGAAATCGAAACCGGGTAGCTCATGGAGAACATGGTAACATTGATTCTGATACTTTCGAAAACCTAAGTGAGCAGGTGACTGATCTGATATCTATATTTCACAATCAGATAGATAATTCAGTTGCATCGTCCGCATATCGCAAGCAGGTCGCGTAACCTTTCACTAAGTGACCATCGAGCCCTCCTCTTCTGGAAGCGCTTAGTCTCCCCCCGCTTCAGCCCTGTGGGATAAGGTCATCGCTATCCTCACCCTTGACTCTTCCCCGCCCCCCGCGTAAACGCCCACGCTTCAGTGCAAGCGCCACTCGCTTGCCTTACCCGCACACGGCGTCCTGCAATGATCAGGATAAAACGCCCGGAGGCGGGCGAGGTCTCCCGCTCGACGAAGGCTCGTCCAGTGGGATGGTTGCGGCGTGCGCGCTTGATCCACACCTTATCGGTGTGACCAGAAGCGAAACGAGGCAGGCGAACACATGTTCGACTCACTTTCAGAACGGCTTTCCGGCGTCTTTGACAGCCTGACCGGGCGCGGCGCGCTGTCAGAAAAGGATGTGGACGCCGCCCTGCGCGAGATCCGCGTGGCCCTTCTGGAAGCCGATGTCGCCCTGCCGGCGGTGAAGGACTTCACGTCCAAGGTCCGTGAAAAGGCGATCGGCGAAGACGTCATCCGCTCGGTCAGCCCCGGCCAGCAAGTCATCAAGATCGTCCATGACGGTCTGGTGGATCTGCTCGGCGGCGAAGGCGAGCCCGAAGGCCTGAACCTCACCGGCGAGCCGCCCGTGGCCATCCTGATGGCGGGTCTTCAGGGCTCGGGTAAGACCACCACCACCGCCAAGCTCGCCAAACGCATTTCCGAGCGCGAGAAGAAAAAAGTCCTCGTCGCCTCGCTCGACACCCGCCGCCCGGCGGCGATGGAGCAGCTGGCGCAGATGGCGGAAAAGGCCGGCGTGAACTGCCTGCCCATCGTCAAGGGTCAGTCCGCCGTCGAGATCGCCAAGCGCGCCATGAGCGCGGGTCGCCTTCAGGGCTATGACGTGGTGATCCTGGATACCGCGGGCCGCACCTCCATCGATGAAGAGATGATGGGCGAGGCCGCCAAGATCGCCGATGTGGCGCGGCCGCGCGAAACCCTTCTGGTGGCTGACAGCCTGACCGGTCAGGATGCGGTGGAGACCGCCAAGCGCTTTGACGAGCGTCTGAAGCTGACCGGCCTGGTGCTGACCCGGATGGATGGTGATGGCCGCGGCGGCGCCGCGCTATCCATGCGCTGGGTCACCGGCCTGCCGATCAAATTCCTGGGCGTCTCTGAAAAGGTCGACGGGCTGGACGCGTTCGACGCGAAACGCCTGGCGGGCCGTATTTTGGGGCGCGGCGACATCGTCTCGCTGGTGGAAAAAGCCGCCGCCGAGGTCGATCACGAGAAAGCCGAACGCCTCGCCAAGAAAATGGCCAAGGGCAAGTTCGACCTTGAAGACATGGCCGACCAGCTGCGCCAGCTTCAGAAAATGGGCGGCATTTCCGGCATGATGGGTTTCCTGCCGGGCATGAACAAGGCGGCGAAGGCCCAGATGGCCAATGCCGGGTTCGACGACAAGGCGCTGAAACGCCAGGAAGCGATTATCCTGTCGATGACCCGCGAAGAGCGCGCCAAGCCTGACCTCCTCAAAGCCAGCCGCAAGCGCCGCATCGCCATGGGCGCCGGCGTCGCTGTGCCGGAGGTGAACAAGCTTTTGAAAATGCACCGCCAGATGGCGGACATGATGAAGAAGATGGGCAAGAAGGGCAAAAAGGGCGGCATGCCCGGAATGCCTGGAATGCCCGGAATGGGCGGCGGCATGCCGGGCATGGGCGGCGGAATGCCCCCCGGTCTCGGCGATGCGGCCTCTGATCTTCTCAAAGGACACGCGCCCAAGGGCGCCGACCTGCCGGGGCTGGGCGGCCCAGGCGACCAGGGATTGCCAGGTATTGGCGGACCGCTGGGGCCAGACGGCCTTCCGCTCGGCCTCTCGAAGAAAAAATGACCTTAAAGGACCACATCCATGTCTGTTAAAATTCGTCTCGCCCGTGGCGGCGCCAAGAAGCGTCCGTACTACCGCATCGTCGTCACCGACTCGCGCATGCCGCGCGACGGCCGCTTCATCGAGAAAATCGGTCACTACAACCCGATGCTGCCGAAAGACCACGACAACCGCGTGGCTGTGGACACCGAGAAAGCCGCCGAGTGGATCAAGAAAGGCGCCCAGCCGACCGATCGCGTGGCGCGCTTCCTGAAAGACGCCGGCGTCTATGAATGGGCCCACGGCAACAACCCGAAAAAAGCCGAGCCGGGCGAAAAAGCCAAAGAGCGCGCTGCTGAGCGTCTCGAAAAGGAAGAAGCCAAGAAGGCTGCCGCCGCTGAAGCTGAAGAAGCCAAAGCCGCTGCCGCCGCCGCTCCGGCTGAAGAAGAAGCGCCGGCTGAAGAGGCCGCCGCTGAAGAAGAAAAGTCCGAATAGGACTTTCTTTTCCAGGCATTTGATCAACCCCGCCGTGGAAACGCGGCGGGGTTTTTCACATCTGGAGTCAGCGATTAGCACGCCGGCCTGACTCTTTCGGGTTTTTCCCTGAACGCATTTGTTCTATCTTTGTTCCAAAGCGGACAGCCGCCTGCGGAACAGACACATGCGCAAGCCCGACACCATCGAGCAGCTCTATCTCGACTTTGACAGCTTCTTCGCCAGCGTCGAGCAATACGCCGATCCGCGCCTGCGGGGCCGCCCCGTGGGCGTGATCCCCATGAAGGGCGCGCGCAACACCTGCATCATCGCCGCCTCGAAAGAAGCCAAGGCGAAGGGCGCCAGCTCTGTCATGACCGTACGCGAGGCGCGCGAGGCCGTGCCCGACATGATCCTGGTGGATCAAAAGCCCGACCTGTACCGCCGCATGCACGCCGTGATGCTCGCCGAGATCCGCGCCGTGCTGCCCATCGGGGCGGTGAAATCCATCGACGAGCTGACCTGCAAGCTCGACGCCCGCGCGATCGCCGACCCCGAGGGCGTGTCAGACGCGATCAAGGCGCGCATCGCGGCGGAAACGGGTGGTGTGGTCACCGCCTCCATCGGCATGGCGCCCAACCGCTTCCTCGCCAAAATGGCCTGCAAGCTCGGCAAGCCTGACGGTCTGACGATCTGGCGGCCTGAAGACCTGCCGGGGCCCTTGCTCAAGCGCCCGATCGAGGAAGCGCCGGGCATCGGGTCGTCCATGCGCAAGCGCCTTCTGAAAGCGGGCGTGGCGGATATGAAAGCGCTCTGGGCGCTGCAGCCCAAGCAGATGCGCGCCCTGTGGCGCAATGTGGCGGGCGAGCGCTTCTGGTATGCGCTGCACGGTTACGACATCCAGGCCGAAGCCGCCCAGCGCCGCATGTATGGCCATGGCCGCGTGCTGCCGCCCAGCCATCGCAGCTGGCCCAGCGCCTATGACTGCGCGCGGCTTTTGACGGTTAAGGCCGCCCGCCGCATGCGCCGCGACGGCCGCACCGCCGGGCGCATGGGGCTGTGGCTGCGCCATATTGACGGCGGCTGGAGCGGGGAGCTTCCCCTGCACAGCGCCCGCACCGACCGCGACTGCCTGAAAGCGCTGGATGCGCTCTGGGCGGCGGCGCAACGCTCTGACCCCCGCGCGCGGCCCATGCGGGCGGGCATGTATCTGTGCGATCTCGATGATCCCGGCGTCACTCAGACCGACTGGTTGGTGGAGGATAACGCTGAAGACCGCGCCCGCCGCAACGCGCTGCAGGACGCCATCGACTCGCTTAACAGCCGCTACGCCAAGTCGCTTGTCACCCAAGGGGTCTGGACCCCGCCGCCGGGCGGCTATGCGGGCGGCAAGATCGCCTTCACACGTATCCCCTATGCCGAGGACTTCTGGTGATGACCTGGAAAACCGAACTTCGCCTTGACGATCTGCCGCCGCTGAGCCGGCTGGAAGCGTTTTGCAAGACCTGCAGCGCGGCGCGCTATTACACCGCGCAGGAATTGCTGGCCCGCCGCGCCCTCCAGCACGCCCATCTTGATCAGGTGGAGACCGCGCTTCGATGCGTCCAGCCCGGCTGCGGCGGCGCGGTGGCGCTCTATGAAGCCAGCTCGGGCGAGACCGAAGCCTTTCAGGGCGGCATGCCCTAGCGCCTCTCGCGCAGCGGCCGTCTTGAGCTGGAGCGCTCTTCAGGGCAGACAGAGCGCCAGAAAAGGATCCCGCCATGCCCGCACCTGAAGAAGAGCTTGTCGTCATCGCCGCTGTCGCGGGCGCCCATGGGGTGCGCGGGGATGTGAAGATCAAGCCCTTCGGCGACGCTGCCCAAGTCTGCAGCTATGGCCCGTTCCTGGATAAATCCGGCGCGGTGATCCTGACCCCGACGCAAGCCAAACCCGGCCCCAACGGCACCGTGACGATCCGGCTAAAGGAAAATCTCACCCGTGAACAGGTGCAGGCGATGAAGGGCACGCTGCTGCACGCCCCGCGCAGCGCCTTGCCGGAATTGGAAGAGGACGAGTTCTATTATTCAGACCTGATCGGTCTGACGGTGGAAAATCTTGAGGGTGAAGCGCTTGGCAAGGTGAAATCGGTGCAGGATTTCGGCGCCGGCGATCTGCTGGAAATCTCAGGCCCTGACGGCGTCTGGTTTCTGCCCTTCACCAAAGCGGCGGTCCCCCATATGGACCTCGCTGCCGGCAAACTCGTCGCCAACCCGCCGGAAACCATTGAAGGCGATGAAGACAAAGACCAATAAGCGCGAACTCGCTTGATGGGCGAGAAAGGCTGGGGCACCCTCTCTTCAAAAGAGGGGGATATCCATGATCTGGCTCGCCGCGCTGGCATTGGCTGCGCAGGACCCGCAGTTGGTAGAGTGCGGCCTGCGCGGCGTCTCCGAACGCGATGATCCCAGACGCGCGCCAGAGCAGATCACGGCTCAATGCCCGGAAGGTCATGACGGATTGCAGGCTGAAGCCGACAGAGTATTGGCCCAGATTGACTTGCCGTCACGACGACTAGCCAGATTTTCCAGCTATAGTGTCGCCGACAGGCTGGCCTTCCAGCGAGATGGCGCGGTCTGGCAGGCCCTTCCGGGCCAATGGCTCCTGAAAACGGACATCCTCTTTCCCATGCGCGCAGCCGAGTATGGCGCAACACACATGGTCTGCACCTTTGCAGCGCGCCCGACCAATGACGGGGCGCTCAATGACCCCAATGTGGTTTGCCTATCCGATGTTGATCGCGCGGAGCGCACCTTAAGTCGTGCACTGCATCAAGAGCTGCAAAACTGGCGCCTGGCGCCGACGCCTTACGAATACTGCATGAATGAACAACTTTATGTGGGTGCACAGATCATCACACCGTCAGGGGCGCAAGCCGAAACACAGATGCCTGACCCGGCCCGCCTGCCTGACTTGTGCCGCGAAGGCGAGGACTGATCCCCCATGCCCCGCCTGATTGCGCTCCTCCTTCCACTGTTCCTCCTCACCGCCTGCGCCACCGCCCCGGACAATCTGCCGGATCGCGAGTGTGCGGTGACGACAGCGGTGCTGAGTCCGATTCTGGGGGCGGCTGCTGAAAGCGGCGACAGCGCCGAGCTGGCGCGGCGCACGGGGCTCTGGCCCGAAGCGGGCTCTGACCGTTGGGCCTATGTGCAGCAAATGGGGTTTTCGCCAACCTGGCGCTCTGGCGCGACGGATCAGGCCCTGCGCAGCGTCTATTGGCGAGCCTACAGCCCCCTGCAGCGCGATGTCGGCCTGAGCCGGGTCGAGCGCGAGATGCGCGCCTGGGAGGCAGCCTATGAAGAAGTCGGCGATGACCGGCTCTACGCCGATGCGGCGTTGTGGTCAGCGTTTCTGGCTGACAATCAATCCCGACGCGCCACGCCCTGCGCCCAAGCGCTCGCCGAGCAGTATGGGGCGCAACAGGTGCGCGCCTCAGCCCCGCGCGCAGCCAAAGCCGTCCGCATCGAACCGAGCCGTCCAGTGTTCAGCGCCAATAGCGACCGCGCCCTGATCGCCGCGCGCACCGTTTATCCTGAACTGAACCCTGGCGACGGCGCGCGCGTCACCGGCACGGTCTGGCTGCTCAATCCTCGAACCGACGGCAGCTGGCGCGTGATCAGCGCCCGGCGCACAGATCTGCAGTAAGGCATGGTCTGAAACGCCGCATGGGCCTCCGGATCAAGTCCGAAGGCCGAGAGGGTTCTACTCTACATCTCGGTCCTCGGGCTTGACCCGGGGACCCACAAGCCCCGCGCGCGAACGCAAGGGTGAGCCAAATGACGGGTCGCGCGGGAGCGGGCCGT